>SDBV01000079.1_pt1 | contig 104042 bp, 135 predicted proteins | sample 2277081 | NCBI WGS metagenome assembly SDBV01 (sample SAMN10402039, study PRJNA504765) | marine sediment metagenome | isolation source: marine sediment core GS10_PC15, 223 cmbsf | place: Arctic Ocean: Southern Knipovich Ridge | collected 2010
CTCTTGCGCAGTAGCGTAGGACTACGCTGCTGCTTCCTCCTGCTCGACGGCGGCTTGCATCACGAGAGCTTTGCTCACGCGGCGGTCGACCTCGGGCACGGCGAACGCGCACTTGACCAGACACGCATGTGTCAGGTCATTCCCCGCGCTATAGACCCGCGCGAGGCGCTTCTCCCCATCTTCGGTCTCCCACTTGCGAGTGGGATACGCGATGGAGGGCTCCTGCGCGACGTTCAGTCGCGCGATGAGACCCGGCAGGCGGATCTGGATCGGCTCGAGCTCACCGACGTCGATCGTCAGATCGGCATCGAAGATACCCAGAAAGACCGACCCACCCTCGTGCAACTTGATCTTTCCCCGCATCTTCGAGATATTCTCCAGCGTGATTTCCGGCATACTTACTCCTTCTCATGTGCTCTCGTGTTGGGGACCTGTTCCCCAACGACTCGAACACCTCATGGAATAGAGCTGCAAAGCAGCTCTTCTCTCAGCTTGCTGAGAGAATCTCTTTGGGCTGAGGGGCTTGACAGTAAACAGAGGTGCGCTACTTGTAGCGCGCCCTCGTTTACTGCCAAAAGGGGGAGGGGTGCGTTAGCACCCCTCTTCAGCGAGCGTCTCCGCGCTCGTCGAAGATCCTTGCTGCGATGTAGTCCCACCTATGGAAGTCGTGGGTACTACATGCGCAGCAGGAACACAGTGATGCATCCTCCCCGTGGAAGCAGACATCACTGTCTCGGAAGAGATCCTCGACGGCTTCGTCGAAGTCTCGATCTATGCGGGACATGGAATGTCCTCCTTCGGTTAAGCTCAGCAGAGCTGAGCGAATACTCTTAGTAGTAAACGAAGGTGCGCTACTTGTAGCGCGCCCTCGTTTACTGCCAAAAGAAGAGCCCCCGTGAGGGGGCTCTTCTTGGGCTACACGAACGGGATCCGCTCCTTCCGCGTCAGCGGATAGGAGCGGGTCTTGTTCGCACCAGTGACATGATCCATCACCTTGGTGATGATCAGGTCAAGTACGAAGACAGCTGCGCACACCAGCATGGTGAAGTAGATGGCTTGGATCACTGCTCTCTCCTCTGACTGAGGTAAGCGATCCTATCGCTTTCCTCAGTCTCGAGCTGACCCTTCGGGTCAGCGGTGGTTGAGCAAACGTCACATGTCCAGATGTGACCGTTTGCGAGAACCTCGCAGGAGCAATGGAAGTCGAAGACGAGCATTGCTTTCTCCTTCTCTTTGTGGTACTCTTTTCTTCCCGCGTCTCAAAAATGAGACATCATTTTGGAACCCTGCGTCTGCAGGGTGCGGGAAGAAAAGAGCTACTCACAGCTTGCTGGGAGAATCCTCTTGCTCTAGCGGGTCTCCTCGTGGACGTCGTCCACGAGGAGACCCGCTTCCGAGCGTAGCGAGGTAAATTCTCTCAGCTCGCTGAGAGAATCGTACCTCTCTCCTCTACACAGTAGAGGGGAGGGGTATAAAGTATGAACACAGCTAGGCTGGGTGAATACGTCCTGAGGTCCCTAGCACATAATATTCCAGGTGTAGGAGGTTAAGGGGAAGATGTCCTTGACATATCAGGGGTGAGAGCTTATAATTGTTAGGAGGAGAAAGACAATGGCAGACTGGCCCTTTTACATGGTTCTACTTATTAATGGAATCTTCATCTGCTGTGTTCAGAAATTCTTAGATGATATGTGGGAGCTAAGAATCACTATTATAATCCTGGGAACTATAGAGATTGGCCTAGGGGTTCTGGGTCTTTTGGGAGTGCTCTAAACCCTTGTCAGAGTTGTCGAAAGTGTTGGAAAGGGAGTTAAATAGGTCCCAAATCGACTAATATCGGGGTATCTCATTATTATGTTGCGAGTTCGTTCATTATATCGTATAGTTCTTATTGGAAGGAACCGGGTTGAGTGGAGTTCGTTCGGGGTTCGTTACTTAGCGGCCCGACAAATTTAGTAAATAGTTAGTTTAGCTCAGATTACGCACATATTACGCGTATATTAAGAGGATTTTATGGTTAAAACCACCGAAGAAGAAGAAAATAAAATAGTAATGCAGGCCAATTTTTCTGCAGTCCTGTACTTGCTCACAGAGCAACAGTCGCTGATTGGTAGATTACTTCAGCAACTTATGGACTCCAATCTCCTTAACTCCCAGCAACTGACTAAGATTACAGACATTTCAGATGGAGATGAAGGGCTGATCCCGACCTATACTCAACTCTACAATCGTTTCGCTACCTACTATCTACGTACCAAAGCCCTACTGGACGAAGGCCTACTTCAAGGTGAAGATGACCTTCATAGTTTGAAACGAAAAGATGAGGATAAAGGGGACGATGATGAGTAGTGTTATGGATGCCCAGGAGGCTGGAGAGTTTGAACAAATGTCTGAACGGGACAAAGAAATCCAAGCTTCAATTTGGGCTCTGATTCTTCTGATCGCCGAAATTTCTTTAGCTTTTAGAACTTTGAGGGATAGACTCCACGAAAGGGGAGCTCTCCTAGAAGAAGATGAGCAGCTGATCAATGCTGCTGCCTCTAATCAGGAACACATGCGTGTAGCCTACTCACATATTGAAAAGGCTTTCCGCGGAAAGTATAGTAACGTTATGGAAGCCCTAACTAATCCTGCTGAAGTTACACGGCGAGTCGGTCAGATGGAATACGGGGTTGAATATGACCCCAATGATCCTAATACACCTATGGTGTCTGGCACCAATTCAGAAGGGGACAATTAATGGATGCCCATATCGACATGACAGAAAGTACCACAGAATTGGCAGAACGGCTGTCCCGGGATACTATGTACCGTGCTATCTGTGACGGAGATCCCTATGCTATGAGAAGGCTCCAGAAAGAAGGGAGTGCTAACGCCATTATAGATATAAGAAGAGAGGCTCCCCTTGGTCAACGCCAGGTCGAGTCTCTTTTGTGTTTTATAGTCTCCCCCGATGCTGAGAAGTCTATGGAAGATGCAGCAATGGACAATATCGTATATGATGGATTAGGGGAGCACCGGATTCTAGGACGCAAGAAGAAGAGAAAAGTACAAAAAACAGTAAGTTACTAGTGCATAAAAGTTTGGCCACCTATTGAAAAAGAAGGGGACGATGAGTAATGGCACGGTATTTAAAACAGAGAGACGGATATAGCTGTGGGCCCGTGGCCATCATGAATGTTGTTAAATGGGCAGGATTGACGTTTTCTTATAAGAATGAGATTAAGTTCTTTCAGAGCATCTGTGGATGTAGGCCTGTTTTCGGAACTAATCACTCCAATTTCGAGAAAGCTCTTTATACTATAGCGAGAGAGGTCGAAGGGCTCAAGGTTAAACGAGTATATAAGCCCAAGCTTTGGCAAATAGAGGATCATCTCGGTGCGGGAGGAATAATCATTCTGAACTATTATTGGAAAAGGGCAGGTACGCATGCCCGCCACTTCATGATCTTAAATAGAGTCAGCAATTCCGGCAAGTCTTTCTTGACGATAAATGATTATCGTGCTGGTCCCGCAGCACGGTGGACGAGTAGAGAGACGTTCAAAAGGGTTAATCTGCGTTTCCAGAGAACTGACTCCCTCTTTAAAGCATGGTTTATTTCTAGGAAAGGGTTAGGAGTTTAAGGGATAATAATATGGATTTTCCTTACGAAATTCGTTTGGTAGACATAGGCAGTGTGGTGACAGTTCCCGATGGGGATAACACTGTATCCTATGCGGTTCCTTACACAACCACCTTCGAAAATGGGAGCATGGCAGCTCGGGCCGGCGAACCAGGCCCACGGCCGCCTACATTTACTCAGTGGGGCTGGCTTATCGATAGTGTAACCATCATAAGCAAGGATGACGATGAGGAAAAACTGGCAGCGCTCGCAAGGGAGGGCATGGAAAGCTTGCCAGACCTGGCTCACAAGTTTATGCTCGTCTATCGAACAGGTAAGGGAATGTTCGACAGTTGCTTCCTAGTCGCCACCGACAGTTCAGATTGGTGGCAGCAATATAGGAGTTTAAGGGATAATGAAAGGGTGCTATAAATTACCCAAACCTGGAAGGTCTCGCATTGGTTTCCCACAAGGCAGTCGGTGGTTTGATGTGAGCAGATATCCGTACATTGTCTACTGTGAGTATTGTCAGAAACCGGCGTATGGGCGAGATGCTACTGGCACGCCGATATGTCTAGATCATGGAGATAACTGGGGGTAAGAGAAATGGCTTTAGAACGAGCCTTAGAAACAATCCTTGGCGAAGTGCGATCTAAGATTGCTGAATTGCGGACGGTTAAAAAACAAATCAAGGTTGACCTAGAGAAGGAGAGGGAGCAAAGTGGTAATACTGACAAATGTATCCCTCCAGTTCGACGGGAAAGGGAATGAATTCCTAGAGAATGCTTTTCGTCAAACACAAGGTATTGCCAATCTGTGGACCATCACAATTTGGATGAAGCCGTTAGAAACTTCTAGTGTGTTTGATCCAATTAGCGGCCTGCCAAAATTTAAGCCAGATGGGAAAGCCCTACTTCATATCAAAGGGGTGACTCATCACAACGAAGTATTAATTTGGGGAGAGCGAATTGAGAATAGTACCAACGAAGAATATATCTTCGTTGAGAACTGGGACAACGATAATAAACGGATCCGCATCACCAGATTCAACATGGCCCAGAAAAGACAGGAGTGGCGAAACTTCTCTTGTGCTTGGAATGGGTTCAATCTAATCGCTTGGGATAATGGTATTGAATTAAGCGACATAAGCGAAACCCTTTCAGGAACTGGATCTTTCATAATGGCAGATCCTACAATCTCGGGTAGGCAAAGAAGCGTTCGCATCGGAGCCGCATATAGTGGCATTTCAGCTAGTTTGGATGGACCACGCATCATTACCTACTCGGGATTTCTTGGTCCCATTGGAGTTTGGAACGAGGTCGTCGATGCTGTCGAGTTGGGAGAAATCGCTTCCGGCACATTCGGGTTTGACCTATCGACTAATTCCGGGACCTATTCGTCCAGTGCGAATTTACAACACTGGTGGAGATTGGGAGCCGATCAAGCTGACATTGGAAAAGACTACGCACCTGTTGGTGATATAAATGTTTTAGTCGATTCCATTATCACCGGAACCAATATCGTAGTGGATTCACCGTGACCGCTGAATCTGGATTTAGCCGAGCGCCACTACAGAGTACTGCCAATTCTGGCCCTCTGTTTACGGAACAGGAATTTTCCTGGGACCATACCGGGGGCATTGCTGGAAGTGGTTCATTTCTAGTAGTTTTCGTAGGGGCTATTGACACTGCCAGTGGGCAGAGAGTTGAAGCCCTTGAGGCCTCTTTTTTGGGGTCTACGACACAGATGATGGACCTGGCACATGAATTGACGGGAGATGGTATCGCATTCCCGTCAGCGCACATTTTTACCCTGACTGAGCCCACGTTCACTGGAACAGATCCCGCTTCGTTTAGCGGTGTGGTTACAGTCAGTATGAATGAGGTTGTGTCAAATATTAATGCGTTTTCCGTTGTGCTGACGGGCGTTAATACCACGTCTCTGGGGTTCTTGCCGGGTAGTTTCACCGACCGGGTAGAACACAACCTAACATCTACGGGAACACTGAGTGGATCAATTTCAGCAGTCCCTGGAGACCTACTAGTTGATTGTGTGATTGCGAATGCAGGACTTCCTGATGACCATACAATTGGTGCCGACCAAATTTTGGATGTTCGTTTAGCCCTTAACAGCGGAGGGAGTTCCAAGATGTCGGTCAGCCATAAATTTGCAAGTACCGCTGAACATACACGCGGTATGGAGCGGAGCGATATAACCGCTCTAGAAACCGTGAGTGAAGTAAAATTCGCAATTGGAATGGACTAATGCCTTTTGAAAGACCAGCTATGCGTGAGGTAGAGTTGCAAAAGCTAATAAGAGTACACGGACTAGTGGGAGAGATAGATTTCCATATGTCCCATTACAACATCAACCACCCCGCACATGCGGAGTATGTGAATTCTAGGTTAAAGATGTTGGATGAAATGCTTTCAGAGCTGCGCGGTAAAAACCAAGTATGCGTTGAGGCCATGGATTAGGAGAAATTGTGTTTTACAAAGATAACTATTTAGGTGGGCTCCTGAAGTCTATGTCAGATCTGGAGTCAACTAAGGCCAAGAAGTCTGAGGCTGAAGCCCTGCGCCGAGAGTTAGAAGCGAAGGTCGCCGAACTCGAGGAGAATGAAAGGCATTGGCAAGAAGAGCGTAAGATTCTCTTACGCAGAGTTGAGGATAACAATGAAGGAAAGTAATGATCTACTCGACCATCTGGAAAAGGTTCATGACGAGTACGGAGAAGTAGTGGACAAGGTATCGACGGAGGATAAACTAGTCATGGCCGGCGAAGAAAGTGTTAGAGACTTGGACCCTTGGGAGATCTCTGAAATTACCCGAGGCGTTCTCCGTGATCTTCCACAAGGGTTAGAAGGCCATGCTGATGGTCTCTTTGATATTGTTTACGGCGCTATATCAGAAGCGATGTATAGACTACGGGGGTAACTATGCTTACTGACTTAATGGAAGCCCAAAAGATAAAGCTTATTCACTCTCTCCAAGAAAATTCTGGTTATATCCAACCTACGGTGATTAGTGCCCTGGCCCTATTAGATATCTTAGATATCTTAGGAGATATAAGAAACCCCAACAGTAGCGGAGACTAGATGCCAACGAAAGTATATATTGATGGGTTTAGAATCGATACTATCCAAACCCCTCAGCCAGGAGATAATATTAAGGAAGTGGCTATGACCGTAAAAGTCAAAGCCCTTCTAGAAGAAGAGCATAAGGTGGTTGATAAGATTCACGCGCTGCCTAAAATAAATCCTAAATTAATTATCATAACCACAGAACTATAGGGGGCGCTATGCACGCTTTAACAGAAAATTCAATGCTTCAAATTTTTATAGATGGACAACTTGTGGATACTATTCTTCGTACCATAGCCCCTGAAGAAGGCCAGACCTTTGAAAGTCCTGCAATTACGGAAGCTCTTGGGGGTCGAGAGATAGCCAATATTTCTTTCGTGGGCACCATGGTAATGATTACAACGGAGGACTAAAATGCCTAAGTACTACGACTATGATAAGGTAAGAAAAATTGAACAAAGAGAAGATTCTAGAGGACAAGCCCGCCAAATGGCAGAGAGAGCCTTAAATTTTCTCGGCGCGCTAAGAAATCCAACCAAGAGAATAGGGGGTAAACGGGAACAGCGTAAAGCTAATCCGGACTTTGTAGCTCCTGAGAGGATAGGGGAAAGTCGTTTCGAACAGCTCGACAAAGAAGATCGCTGGAGCCGTACCGAGTACCGAGAAGGAGCTTATGGAGACCAAGAAGATGGTTTCGCATATATTACTGTTCAGGATCCCCGGGACCCTGATGATATACCTTCCCGCGCGCATACCACGGAGCAAACGCTGACAAAACGTAAGCACCGTGTGACAGGAGAAACGGAGCGTGAGATCGTTCCCGAAAAGATTTCCCAGCTAGTTATGGTGGATGACGAGGGCACTAAGCCAGAGGAGCCTACCTAAAAAATTTTGGAGGGTAGGTATAGTTTTAGGGGTAGATACTTGAACTCACAGTAGAGTGCGAATTGATTAAATCTTGACCGCGCGCTAAATAAGTTAATAGCGGGGACCGAGAGGGATCTAAACACGGGATAACCCCTGATCCCTCTGCTTTCCTTCCTTAACGGGAGATAAAGCAATGAGCAAGGATGAAGTCGAGCAAGAGCTTGGCTTGGCCGATGCTGATCCCAGAGTATGTAGGGAGCTCCATGAGGTAGTGGAGGAGATAAGTACCAATATACCTGGGGATAAGACCAAGTCCATGATGTATGATTTGGTACATGTAGTGTTAGAAATGGATGAGAGGATTAGATCGTTGGAATACCGAGTATGTGGGGCCTCAGTGAAAGAAGAGCTAGAACGGAAACGAAAGGTGGTAACAAGGAGAGATAGGTACTTTAAACCAATCTGATACTGTTAAAACATCATTGGCATAATAGGGGAATTGACTTTATACCCTATCGCGAAATTTTTCACAATGCGTCCCAGAGTTGACAAATCTCTATTCCTAGGTTATAATTGAGATATAGAAAAGGTTCCCATGAGTTCCTACAAACGAAATTGGTTAACAAAAAGAGACATCGAGCGACGTAAGGGTGAATTGTACCTCACTAGATACGTGCTCTACCAATGTAAGTATTTTGGGATCTATGTTCATAAATTCTGGGTGTCGGACTATCCAGTACCACACGACCACCCGTGGAACTTCTTTTCGTTTATTTTCACCAAGGGGTACCGTGAACATCTGCCTGATGGGACCTTCATTGAGAGAGGGCTGTTTAGTGGTAAGTTCCGGACAGCAAATGAGTTTCATTGGGTAGAATTGACTAAAGGTCCCGCGTGGACTTTATTTATTCGTTTCCAGGCTAGGAGGAGATGGGGATTCCTAACTCCCGACGGATGGGTAGACCATGACGAGTATAATCATAGGCTAGGTATATATGAGTAAAGGTAAATTATACGACTACGTGTTTGAGATCCTAGACGAGGAAGTGGATCTTCTTTCCGATGTTTCAACTACTGAGCCTGACAAATGGCGTAATGAAGACGGTAGTTATATGGGAGCAGGGAATACCCAAGGTGGGTGGGTACCTAGAATAGTTAATGAGATGATGAAAACCTACAAGGAGTAATATATGTTCTGGCAAATATATTGTCCAGTATTCGCAGCTCTCGTAAGTGCTTTTACAATATGGGAGTTATTTCAAATCAGTGTGAGCCTCTATCTCCACAAGAAACACGAAAAAATACGTGCAGAGTTTGAAGCCAAGATCGCCAGCGGTGAGATTGACCCCATGAGTATGATGTTCAATGAGGGCATACCTGGGGGTATGGGAGGCCCTATGAAGGGTTTACCTCCTCTTCCCACAGCCAGTGGCCAGCCGGATACAGACCATGGACAGTATCTTTAGTCCTAAGGAAATAGCGGCTAGAAACTACCACTACTTTCCTGAGGGGTGTACTAAGTGCCCTCTCCATGAGAGTAGAACCAATATCGTTTGGTGCAGGCCGAGTGATCCCGTACCCATGGCCAAGATTATGATCATTGGGGAAGGGCCGGGAAGGGACGAAGACCGAGAAGGTATTCCCTTTGTAGGACGTTCAGGTGAACTGTTGATCTCCGCACTGTCAGAAGCTTTCGACGGCAAGCATTTCTGGACTCGGGTGTATATAACCAATACGGTCAAGTGTAGGCCTCCGGACAACAGAAACCCCACTCAGAAGGAAATGGAAGCTTGCTACCCTAACCTTCAGGTACAGTACACCTTACAAAGCCCAGAGATCATTGTAACCCTGGGAAAGGTTGCATCAGAGTTTCTTCTACAGCGGCCGGTGAAAATAACCAAAGAGCACGGTAACCTAGATTTCATCAACGATGGGTATAAAGATGTTCCTGTCCTAATCTGTTACCACCCAGCTTACGTCTTGAGGAACCAGAAGCCTGAGATTAAGCAGGGTTTTTTCCAAGCAATACAAGATGCGAGGAGAATAGCTTATGGAACCGATGATAGAGTACATGAGGAAAGTTCTGGATGAGCATACCATCCCACTAGCAGACAAAGGCGCTGGGCTAATAGAGGCCACGTGGTTGGTAGACATGATTAATAAAACCGAGCAGTGCTATAAGACAGATGCCCCAAAAAAGTAAGCTGCCTCCAATGCAGGATTACGTGCACAAGATGATGCTTCTAGAGGCAGTCAGGTGCTATACTACACACGACTACTTTGGACTAAAGTGGTTGCAAACTCAGATGTTTATTTTTATCGAAAGATTAAAGGAGTTAGAAAGACGTGGTTGAAAACTTCAAAGAAATAGCAGAATACATTCGATCTCATCTGATGGGCTGTAAATTTGTTGGCATTTCTAGCGATGACGAAGTCTTTATTGAGTGCGAATACGATGACGTTGAAATGCAGAATGGGGTTGCTCTAAGAATTAAAGAAGAGTTCTCATACATATCTAAGGTCACAATTGTGATAAAACCTTCCATAGAAAGCGTCAAGCAGATGGTTGACGGTTTAAACAAATACTTAGAAGAAGAACCTAAAAAGAAACAACTTATGGATATAGGAAATTTCTAATGCGCCCCTACTTTTCTTATTTTATAATCTTAGTTTTTGTCGCAGGGTTATCCTTTTGGGGTGGATTAGAAGCTGGCGAGAAAAAGTGGGCAAGTGTAGTTGTTGAAGCGATAAAACAGAGGGGTCTGTCGGATTTACGTGGATGTATTTTTGCTATAGACTCCAACTCTTTACGTATGGTAAGACGCTTGGATCCAAAAACTGCAGACAAGACTGCTTGGAGAATTGAGCAGTGCGACAAGATCCTAGCAAGATTAGGAGCACTTGAACAAGATGAGGATACAAGTAGAATTCTAGGCGAAGCCAAGTTGTTTTATGACGGATACACTGAAACATTAAGTGAGATTCTTGCGACTCAAATTCAACTAGAAACACTATACAATGAATTTAGCTTCGGAGCTCTAGACAGAGTTCGGGAATTAGAAGAGTTGCAAAATAAACAGATTCATGAATCTAAAAAGTTTCTGGAACGCTTAGAGCTGTTGATTGGACGAGCGTGGTAATGACTGCCCGTACAGTTAGAGATACTGTAGACCGGTTAGCAGCCGAGCAGGGAGAAAAACTAGGGAAGGTTTATCATCTGAAGAAGACTACCGGGGAATTGCTAGAGGCGTTTGGATTAAAACCCTCCGCTCCCCACCACAGACATATTAAGGGTCTAATAGAGATGCACTACCCCGGAACCACTGCGGAAGTGCTGGGAATAGGAGATGGGACCTCGGGATTCAAACTACATATTAGAATAAGGAGTAGGTGATGGCAGGACAACTAACTTTAGCTTTAATTAAACCCCATGCCACCTTAGGGAGAAATGTAGGCGAGATTATCACGCGAATAGAGAATGAGGGTTTTGGGATTGTTCTTTCCAAAATGCTTCAACTACGAAAGGAAGGGGCGCTTCAGTTTTATGAGGAACATAAAGACAAAGAGTTTTTCAACAATCTTTGTAATGTAATGTGTTCTGGCCCTGTGTGGGCTTTAGTATTAGCCAAACCCAATGCAGTAGAGGAATGGAGAAAGCTCATTGGAGATACTGACCCCGCTAAAGCAGAGCCGGGAACATTACGCAACGAATATGGGGATCACGGAAACATTACTAATAACGCAGTACATGGTTCTGCTACGGATTTTGATGCTAAGCGAGAGATAACCTTCTTCTTTGCGAAAGAGATTAAAATGGCGGAGAGAGTAGATGCGCTTGATAACCAACCAGTCCTCTAACAAAGAGCAATTTGAAAAGAATCTTCGTTACATGTGTGAACCAGTGGATAGGGTTACGGACAGTCTAAAGGTTGTTGCTTTAGATTTGCTAGAGATGATGTACAGAAGTAACGCTATTGGCTTGGCGGCAAATCAGGTGGGTTTGAAGATCCGACTCTGCGCCCTAGACCCAGCATGGATGCAAGGCCAGCGTATACCGATCATTATGTTCAATCCTGAATTTGTAGAATGCGGAGAAGAAATGTTCAAAGCCCCAGAAGGGTGTTTGAGTTTACCAGAAATGGGCTTACAAGTGCCTCGTTTTAGAAACGTCAAAGTGAAATTCTTAGGACTAGATAATCAAGAATACATTATAAAGGATGACAATAGTCTGCTGTCGTCTGTACTCCAACACGAAATTGATCATCTTGATGGGGTGTTAATGACAGATCGGATAGTAGAAAGGGTCGATATAATATACAAAGACACCATAGTGGAGGGGGGAATAGCGGTAAATGGGCGCAAAGAATACTGTGGTACTCTGGAAAGATATACACGAAGTTTCACATAAAGTTGCCAAGTATTACGGTCTGAAATATGGTCAGATTATTCCTGAGACCCGGAAACTTGCCAAGCATTATGGAGAATGCTTACCGTGTGACAAGTGCTATAACACCAAACATATTGACGAAAGAAACTGCAATGAGAAGATTTTGTATATCAGAGTTCATCAACTAAACAAGCCGAGGGTGCCTCTGGCAACCTCTACTATTTTACGCATTCTTGCACATGAACTCGCTCACTTACGTGAATGGGATCATGGCAGACTGCACCGAGAATTTGAAGAAGAGATAGTGGAGTACATGAAAGAACTAGGATATCTGATGTAATATAATGAACAAATTGATAGCGCTGTTGCCAACTAAAACTTCAAATTAAAGTTGAGGTGAGATTCCTCAGCTATAATTCTATGGGGAATCAGAATGACAAAATATATTGCTGACAATCTTCCGGAAAATCTTTCAGGTATAGAAGGAGTTATGTCAGTAGCGGTAAAGACTGAAAAAGGATTTACTCTAACACACGAATATGGATTTACGGTAGAGGAAGAAAACGGCAAGATCCTTTCCTTTGATTTACTTGAACATCCAGAACTCGGAACTACCGTGCTTTTTGGTAATCAAGTTTTTGCATTGAAATTTTGGGATGAAGAAGACCTTCATGCTGGATTAAGGATTGTCTCCTTGGCAGTTGAGAAGGAATTAAAGAGGAGAAAAAATGGAACTACCCCAACCCCTGAATAGATATATTGATCATACGTTACTTAAGCCGGACGCCACAATGTTAGAATTTCAAAAGCTTTTAGATGAGGCAGTAAAGTATAACTTTGCATCTGTCTGTGTATCACCGTATATGGCTCTGCCTGCAGTTCACGCTCTAGAAGATTATCCAGATATCAAGGTTTGCACAGTAGTTGGCTTTCCCCTTGGTCATTTACCCTACCCCCTGAAGGTTTCAGAAGCAGAGTACTTTGTTCAGCACGGTGTGGATGAGATCGACTTCGTCGCTAACATTGGACTACTCAAATCTGAAAAGTATGAAAACGTAGGTGATGAACTTGAAACTATGGGACTTGTCTGCAGAGACAACGGTGGCCAATCCAAGTGTATCATCGAGACTTGTTATCTGCGCCAGGATGAGAAGACCTTTATGTATCGTGCCCTGGCAGAGAGAACCGCAGTAAACTACATCAAGACTTCTACTGGTTTTGGTTCTGCAGGAGCGCAGCTGGCGGATGTACTTGATTGGAACCGTCGGCGTAATGAAGAGGGTGTAACTGACTCCGGGGGACTGCTTATACTAGATGGTACTACTACCCAGAAGACGGCTAACACCTACGGCCTACGAAACGGGAAAAAGCTCAAGATCAAAGCCGCTGGTGGAATTAGAGACTTGGAAACAGCCCTCAAATTTATTGCGTGTGGCGCAGACAGGCTTGGAATGAGTGCTTCTGTAAAAGTAATGGAAGAATGGAATGCGCAATCCTCCGCCATCGGTGCTATAGCTGAATAGTATACATCACAGGTTAGCTAACCATCTGCCCAAAGGCAGAAGGTTTTAGGAGAATATTATGGTTGATTCAGAAAGGTTGGAGATCCCAGCCGATTCCACACTAAACATTGAGGGGAAACCCAATGTTCCGCTGTGCCCTATGTGTACAGAAGTTCTTGGGCCTCCTCCGGAGCGCAACTATTCATACAAGAGAACCAATCCAGATACTCGTTGGTTCTGGTGTGATGAGTGTGCGTGTCACCTAGGTTATCATCGTATGAAGAAGAAGTGGAAGGTAGACCCTTATGATTTAGATTCCAATGACAAGGTACGTGCGTACTTTGGACTTGAGCCTGTAGAAACAGATTAAGGAGAATTAATATGAGCGAGGTTTTAGCTCTTAAGTATCGGCCAACAACTTTCGAAGAGGTTGTGGGTCAGGACCAGACTGTTGCTCAATTGCAGTCTGCACTAAAGAATGGAACTCTAGGACACGCCCTGTTGTTCTGTGGTACTCGTGGGACCGGTAAGACTACCACCGCACGAATTGTGGCCAGAGAACTGAATAAGCAATATCCGGAGATCCATGATAACTGGGACAACAGACGACATCTAGTCCTCACCGAAATTGATGGAGCTTCCAATACGGGAGTAGATAACGTCAGGGACCTTATCGAAAGCATTCGATACTCTACCCAAGGCCACAGAGTGATAATCATCGACGAGGCCCACATGCTGTCGAAGAATGCGTTCAACGCACTTCTCAAGACACTTGAGGAACCGCCCGCGAAGACCATGTTCATTCTCTGTACTACAGAGCCCCACAAACTGATCGATACGGTGAAGTCTCGTTGTCAGATCTATGAGTTTCATGAAGTAGAGTTAAAAACCCTAGAAGCTTACTACGAGCACATCATGGAACTAGAGGGGTTGAGCATTGACGTCAGCGCTGCAGCACTGAAAGCCAATGGTAGTGTTAGAGATGGTCTGTCCATTTTGCAGAAAGCTCTTTCGGGGGAACAAGAAGCAGACACTTCTAAGCAGTACTTCGACCTTGTGGGTGCGATCTATTCACAAGACGTTGCCACAGCTCTTCAGTTGGTCTCTGAGCTACGTAAAGCAGAGGAGGCTAGGGTAGTCATCCAAACTCTGGAAAAATGGTTCTACTGGTGTTCTATGGAGACCTTCGGGATGAAAACTCCTGTAAGGGATTTCTTCGGAGAGGCTGAGCTTAACTTTGATCTGGCCCACCTACAGAATCTATTCGATTCTTGTTTGGCGGTTGAACGCAACTTTACTGCCACACCAAATGCTAAGATCGTTCTTGAGATGGGAATTATGAAACTTTGTTTATGAAAAGAAAGGGAAATTGATGAGAAAAAAGAATAGAAATTCTGACTGTCCCGGATGTGGGCATTCAATAAAGTTAGATCATAGCAGCGCGGGGTGTGTTCACATAAATGATGAAGGTGCTTTTACTTGTCACTGTAATCTTTCAGCAGATGAGTTGAAACAGTTTCGAGAATTTCAGCGCTCTCTGCAGAAATAGAGAAGCTAACATGCCTATAGAAGGATTCTATTACACTTACGGCGATGACGCTGACATGTTAGAGAAGAAGTGGATGCCGGATCTTAAGAAGAAGTATCCCAACGCTTCGTGGCTACGCTATGATGCCACCATCGATGAACTAAACATCGGTAGGCTCGTAACGGAGTATACCGCCAATGATCTCTTTAGCCAAGGAAAGGTTATCGTCGTACGTAATGCAGATAAGAAACAAGCAGAAGTCCAAGAGCTTGCTGAGGCGCTGCTTTCTAATCCTGTTTCTGGTAATGCCCTGATCCTTATTGCTAATGGTTGGAATAAGACTACTAAGCTAGGTAAGCTTGCTAAGAAGAGCTTTATAGTACGAGAGTTCAGCCGGCCAGAAGTAAAACCATTCGATATGATAGATGCACTGAATGCCAAGAATTCAGCTATGGTACTAAGACATAGTGAAAGGCTGTTCGCAGCAGATTATCACCCTTTGGCCATGTTCTCTCTATTGTTTGGGCATTTCTTATTACTGAGACAGGTTTATGCCATTAGACATTTAGGAGAACAACAGATAGCCAGAGAATTAAAGCAACATTCTTTCAGAATCAAAAAGGCTATGGTAGCTTTTAGATACTGGGATGGGGAACAGCTGGAAGAAGCTTTGACCCTATTAGGCAAAGTGGATTCTCTTCTTCGTACTTGGCAGTATGATGAAAAGATGTTAATTCAAATGGCCTTGATAAAACTTACTTTATGAGGTATTATTATGGAAGAGGGAGTGAAACAAATTTATAAAAGCCAATTGTCTATGGGCGGTGAGTTTGGAGAAGGACTTGATGTTTCGTTTGTAACTCCCATGCCCTCTCGTTGGATTAGGTTTTGGTATTGGGGATTGCTACGATGGAAGTGGCGCCCTGTAAATTCAGAGGAGATATTATAATTATGAACGATATAACTAAAGCGCGCGCATATTTGAATGCTACGGGCTCTAAGCTTCGGCACTTCGTTTCTTTTGGCTTAATGCTAGCCACTGCGGAACAGAATTATCGAGAACTTAAGTTACGGAAGAAAGGAAACAGAGATGTTGCTGGTTCTTTAGATCAGAAAGAAATAGAAATTCTGTTAGAAGTCTCCGTTCTTCGATACCTAAAAAGAACTAATAAACTGCCTGGTAATGTTACAGAAGCTTTTGCCAATGGGACTACCCTTGATCGAAAAAAGGAATTGGCAGCCAGCTGGATAAACGGATGATTCGGAACCAATACCAAGAAATCTTAGCAGAAAGGTCTTTGTCGATAGAGCAGGCCGAGGAGGGGGAATACTGGACTTTCCATTGGTATATAGATCCGATTTCTAACGGCTTGTCAAAGTGGCACAGGTTTTTCGCACACGTATATCCGGACGGAAAAGTTGATATGATTGGAATGTGGGTTGCGCTCGATGAAGAACAAAGTATTGCTCAAGAACAGGCAATACAATTTGCTAAAGACAGATATGAAAGGTTAGGATTGGATGAAGAAAATACAGAGAGTGGGAATTGATTTAGACGGAACTGTTGTAGACTATATCCATGGTATCGCCCCGCTCCTTAAAGAACACTATGGCCTAGAACCTGATTTTTCTAAGCCCGTAATGCGGATCGAAGAAGTCTTTGGTCTGACATGCGAGACTAGGCCGCCAGGCTTGAGAGAACATCTTTACGATGAACTTCATGCGTTCAGACACCTGCCCCCTCTTGAGGAGGATATCAATGGATTAGCTTGGGGGCTGTTTGATTTGCAACAGCGCACCGAGATCTATATAGTCACAGCCAGAACTCCCTCAAGGGAGATCGTAAATGATACTTTAGAATGGTTAGAAGAGCATGGTTTTATTTACACAGATGTTTTCTTCTATGAAGACAAATCCGTACTGTGTGAAACAATTGGAATCAATCTCATGTTTGAAGATGAGCCTCAACAGGTCAAACAATTGATTGCCAGGGATATCCCTGTTGTGATGCGGAATCAACCGTGGAACAGCAGTGTGGAAGATCATCCGCTCATTCGTAGAGCAAATGATTGGCGTGAAATGCTAAAGGCAGCAAAGGAGTTTTTAGAATGAAATTTTATTTAAGCGGAGGAATGGAGTATAAGAAAAACTTTGGAGTGGGTTGGAGAGAATGGCTTACCAAAGAGTTAGAGAGTAGACGGCATGAGGCAGTGGATCCCGTTCAGTTAGAATCCCCTGACGAAGATGGTAATCCAATTCAAGACCAACTTACTCAGTGGAAGCTTGCAGGAGAACTAGACAAGGTTCGTAAGATTGTTCGTACCAACTTGTTCCATAAGGACGTGTATGGTATTCAACTGGCGGAATGTTTGGTTCTTCTTTATGACGAGTCTGTCCAGCAAGGCGCAGGTTCTATCTCTGAAGCATGGGAAGCTTTCCGGGAGGCACGCCCGGTTTATCTCGTGACGGAGTTTCCCTTGGAGAAACTTCCTACTTGGCTTATCGGCGAGACTACTGCAATCTTTGCAGACTTTGACGAGTTCCTAGCGTATGTGGACAACCATAGCAATATAATCCGAGACATGATGCAAGCAAAACAGGTAAGAGACGAAGTACTCGGAGGGATCTACTAGGAGAGGGGTATTGGAGGGATTAGAGGCATTAGGTAATATGGGCGTAGTGCCCATTGTTATTTTCCTTACACAAGTAATTAAGAAGAGGATTGGCGATTTTAGGTACGGTACAGACGTGCTCGCGCTAATCTTATCTGTTGTGTTGTGTGTGGGCTGGGAGTTTTATTATATGACTCCTGAGGCGCACGCTGCATGGCTTTCTCTTAGTATGCTTGGACTATTTAAGTGGACAGTATCTTTATTGATTAAAAGTCTCGGTACTTGGTTTTCAGCTAGTAAGATTTATGATTTCAGTCATGGAAATAAGAAGCGAGAGTTGAAAGTTTTTACCCAATTGGAAAGACAACAGACAGAGAAGGTCGCCCTTAAAGAAGAAATAGAAAAACTAAAGAATAGCAATGGAGATAAGGATGGGCAAACTGAGGAAGATCCTGAAGTCTCTGATAAGCTTCGCGCTATTTTGGAAGGAGAAAGAAGTGCCTGGGATAGCAGATACAATTAGAAAAACCCAACTGAAGCAGGATCAAAAGTCTAGGCAGAGCGATATGTCTGAGCTCCTGAGGATGGTTCAGGAGGGCAGAATACATGAAGCAGATGAGAGACAGCTTGAGAATCTCAAATTGGCTCTAGAACTGAATCAACTCTTAGGTGATAAGGATACCTCGCAGCAAGGAGTAGACTCTACCCAATTGGTAGAAGCTGTAAAACAAGCTATCTCTGAAGGGATGTCTGGTGTCACTGTCAATACTACTGTAGTAGGAGAGGGAATGATCGATCCTTCTAGACCTCAGATGAGACACACCTCTTTAGCAGACCTGACGCAAGATAATACTAAGATTGATATCTCTCATAAGGAAGGGATTAGCAGGGAAGTTGAGGGAGAAGAATCCACTGATAAGTTGGAGAAGTTGAGGAAGCTTAAAGGCGGAAATTAATGGTCGACGAAAAGAGACTTCATGAGTTGACCAAAGAGGGTGTTATCCATACCGAGAAAGGCATCCGAGTCATAGATGCATCAAAGCTTCATGGACTGCAACGTCTCAGATCAACACCAGTAAAAAGACAGCCTCGTAAACCAAGCTCAGAGCCGGTGCCAGAACTAGAAGAAGAGGTTGTGACGAAACGTAAAGAGATACTTCCCGAAGGTTTAAAGAAGAGAGAGACTCTGAACAAGAGCTTCAAAAAGGAGTTTAAAATGGCAGAAGGAGAGGTTCCAAAGGGTATAGGGTTAGATGTAGGCACTTCCTTTTTGGTGTCTGGTAGATTTAACCAGGGAGGTACTGTAGAATTTCTTAAAGTACGAGATTGTTTTCTTCAGATTCCCTACAAGACCCCCATTAATAAGATGATGCTTCGGAAGGGGCTGGACGATAGATCCGCACCTTATATTGAACAACCTGATGGATTTTATGTTCTTGGCGATCCTGCGTTCACAATGGCAAACGAGAGACATCAAGATACTCGTCGGCCTATGTCTCGTGGGGTACTGTCTCCTAAAGAGAAGGCTGCCTTCCCTATTCTCAAAGAACTAATCAGTATTGTTATTGGGGAACCAAGAGAGCAGGGAGAACGACTAGTCTTTGGTGTTCCTGCCAAACCCATTGATGCCAACTTTGATCAAGTCTTTCACTCAGACATGATCAGATCTTTCATTGCTAGCAAGGGATATGATCCCCACCCAATGAATGAAGCAGAGGCTCTTGCGTATTCTGAATTGTTAGATGAAGGTCTCACAGGGATTGCGATTTCTTGTGGGGCGGGTATGATGAATGTGGTAATAATGTCCTCTGGTGATCCGGTAGTAGCATTCAGTACTTCTCGATCTGGAGATTGGATCGATGAGCAGGTTGCTATCGCCACCGATATGACGCGAAGCCTGGTGCAACAGGAGAAAGAGGGCGGCACTATAGACCTTATGAATCCTGACCCCAACAATCAGGTTCATCAGGCCATTGCGGTGTACTACGGAAACCTATTGGTCTACACGCTGGACAATATTGCCCACGATCTGGCCAGATCTCCATCACTACCGAAGTTCAAGGATCCCATCCCTCTGGTAGTCGGGGGAGGTACCTCTCTACCCAAGGGCTTTATAGAGAAGTTTAAGCAGGCCTTAGCCACAGTAGACATGCCTGTTGAGATAAGCCAGGTACGTCATGCTTTTGACCCACTTCATGCCGTAGCGAATGGCCTCGTCTTAGCAGCCTCTATGGAGTAGTCAATGGTTTCTGGAACCCAGGCAGCCCTTACCCTGGATGGAAAAAACCAATATCTAGGACGCGCAGATAGTAATAGTCTAGGCATTGCTAACACTTGGACCTTAGGCTTTTGGTCTAAACCGTTTGCAAACAAGGAACATGCAACGTTTTTTTCTACCGCTGGTAGAAATGATGAAAATAGAATAGATATTTTGACGACTCCCCTGCCGCAGGAAACTAGCGTTCACGGTAAGAGACCTTCAGAACTACGAGTAATCATTAAAGATGCTGATGGCACTACCATCAAACATTATTCTTGGCCTGACTGGTATCAGGACAACACTTGGACGCACACCTTTCTTCAATGGGATGGAGTAGACTTAGATGCATTTAAGAATGGTTTTACCACAACAACTGGGGATGCTTTTGTAAACGCCACTGGTTCTATGTCAGACTTTCCCGATAGGAAACTCTTCTACGGTTCAGCTGTGGCAGGAAGTTTTGCATCCCTTAGCGGGGCCGTAGGTCACTTCGGTATGTGGAATAGTATCCTAGATGCGGATGAGATAGGTACCGTAGTTAGTGGAACTTTTGAGATAGATCTAACTACTGTCTCTGGGGGATATTTTTCTACTGCAATACAGCATTACTGGAAGCCCGGATTTGACTCAGCGGATATTGGCCAAGACTTTACTACTTCAGGAACCCCTCTTACTTTGAATAAGCAACGGAATATAGATCAGACTAATATTATAGCGGATACGCCGGCATGACTGCCAGACTAATCACTACTGCCACAGGAATCCAGGAAGTTACCTCTTCTAGGATTTCGTGGGAACAAGAGTTTGAAGGACCAGTACAAACGGGTAATACTTTAATAGCTTTTGTAGGCGGTGTTGATACTGGTAAGCCGGAGCCTATTAGCGCTACCATGTCTGGGGCAGCAGTTTCTCCTTTGGCAGAGGTGCCCCTCACAACCGCTATTGTAGCTACGGGAGCGGGCGGGTCAAGTTTTCCCAGTGCCTGGATTTTTACTTTGGATTCTCCTATGCCCTTGGCTGGGACGGTAACGGGCACACTCACTGTAGAGTTTGATGAGCCTGTTGGGCGAATGAATGCTATGTCTGCTGTTATTAGTGGAACCAGTGGTACTTTTGATGGAAGCCCTGGTTGTATTTTTCAACATACTCAGCATCCTGATTTTTCTATCTCTGGTACATATACCACTACAGGAACTAATACGATTCTGGTAGACATGTGTATGTCTGAATCCAGCAATCACCAGGACCATGATGTCGGAGAAGATCAGTTCCCATTTGGCAGTGTGTTTTTCACTGGGCCAAAATATACGACCAGTTTTAAAGATGTGCCTGTACCAGGCGACATCAGCATGGTTAGATTTGATGTAGGAGGCCCTTTTGCTGGGGTATCCCTCATCACTCTAGCATTAGAAAGCGAATAAAAGGGAGGGCTTAATATGGCCGAGAACAAAGGTATACACGTAGCAACCCCAAAAGGTGGGGAGCACATACAACATATTCACTCCACCAAGGAAGATCGCATTAAGCATGCTAAGGAATTCCGCGACCAGAAGAAGCACGAGGATAAGCTCAAAGATGAGCGCTTTGCGGCGATTCGGGAGCGCCGAAAGAATAATGATTCCGGTGGTAGCGGGGGTGGAATTAATATCGAGGGTGGGCCTGGTAGCGAGTGATAAGACTTGCTAAAAGGTGAAAGTTGTCGTATATTTCTATCTAGTGGGATTTGTAGTCTCGGTAGATCTGGGAGGTCGAATGGAGGTTCTCAAGGGTAAGAGCGGAATTACGGTTCTATTCCGACCAATGAAAACTGGCTTAGTAGACATGCAGTACTTCGTAAAAGTAGGAGCTGTTGATGAAAGCCCCGCGGAATGGGGATATTGCCATGCGCTTGAACATATGGTTTTTGCGGGAACGCCTAAAAGAACTTGGCTTGAAATCAATCGAGAGTGGGAGAAGTATGGTACGTGGTATAATGCATATACTTGGCATGACCGGACGATCTATCAAACGACAGGTTTGAAGAAGCATTGGAAAGAAAGCTACGAAGTTCTGGCTGACATGTTCTATAATTGCCAATTTCCAGAAGACCGGTGGGAAGATGTGGAAAAGCACGCAGTGATCTCTGAAATAGAAGCAGAACTGGACAACGAAGATCTTGTATTAACAGAGGCGCTCTATTACAAAGGGATTGGGCCTAGATATCATTCTATTGTGGGCGGGATAGAATCTATTAAAGCTGCCACGATTGGAGATCTTACCCATTTCTATGAAGAGTATTACCAAGGAGATAATGTCTATCTTTTAGTAACTGGAGATCTGACTGAGAAACAACTCATGAAGGTTGTAAACAGATACGATCGCCTTCAAACTAGAGGAAAGATTAAGCGAAAGAAGTTTCGCTTTAATTTCAATTACGCCCCAGTTACTTTAAAGAATAATAGCATTCAGCAAGGATACCTTCAAACCCTTATGCCTTTGACCATGCCTAGAACGTATCGGACTCGGATAGGCCTATGTCTTGGGGTTAATTGTTTATCTCAATATCTGTTTGAAGAGCTACGCGATAAGCGAGGATTAGTTTATGGCGCATCTGCATCCTTATACTGGGAGATTCCCGGACATGTATTTTTAAGATGTAAAACTGCCACGGAGATGAGTAAGCTAGATGAAACCCAGAAAGCCTTTAGAGAGGCTATCAATAGTTTTCCCGAATATGGTTTATCTGCGGAACGTATTAACAATATAAAGATGGGCGAGACCTACATTACTGTAAATGAACAAGAGGATATTGATTCTTCCGCAACCTGGCTCTGGGATGCTTTAGAAGAGAAAGCAGTAGATATGGATCCCTACAAAAGACATATTTGGGCAATGTCACATATCTCGGTAGAGTCGATTAGAACTACTACTCGACTACATATATTTGGTAAGGATAAACTTGGAAAATTGATAGGATTGTAATGAGAGAAATGAGAGAAGCGTTAACCTTTGATGACGTGGCCTTAGTGCCTCGGTACAATAATGTCGATAGTCGAGTAGATCCCACAATGGATCTTAGTAGTTGGCTCACAAAGAATCTGAAGGTTGGTATGCCTTTGATTCCAGCTAACATGGATACGGTAATCGGATCTGAGTTGGCACAAGTAATTGTTAATAACGGGGGAATACCCATATTTCACCGCTTTACTGATTTTGAAACTCAAAAGAAATGGATAACCAAATTTGACGGAAAGATAATCCTTTCCTGTGGAGTAGGTAAATTTGATGAGATATCTAATATTATTGATCTTGGCCCTGTCGGCCTGTGTATTGATGTCGCTCACGGACATTCGGAACGCATGGTCGATCTGCTCAAGCGAATCAAAGACACTTATCCGACTTTGGAAATCATCGCCGGTAATATTTGCACAGCACGTGCGTATCATGACCTTGCTAACGCGGGTGCGGATGCGATTAAAGTGGGTATCGGGCCAGGAGCTGCGTGTACTACGAGGATCGTTACTGGGTTTGGGGTCCCACAATTTACAGCAATTGAGGACTGCGCGGAAGAAGCTGCGCACCTTAGAGTACCAATTATTGCAGATGGCGGAATCCGAAACAGCTCCGATGTGGTCAAGGCCTTGGCTGTCGGAGCCTCTACCGTAATGATGGGTAAGATCTTTGCCCTTACTCGCGAGAGTGCCGCTGAAAAGCAGACAAAGGAAGGATATGTGTCTTACGCTCCTGGTGAAATTGGGGCCTCCACTATTGGGTGGAAAAAAGAAACTCTGTTAGCCAAGTATCGGGGACAAGCCAGTGAGGATTTCCAGAATGAGTACTACGGGGGCATAAAGAATAAGACCGTAGCAGAAGGTACTGATTTTTGGGCACCTGTAACAGGGCCAGCCCAAGCAGTTATAGACCAGTTTCTTGGCGGCCTTCGAGGCGGATTAACAATGGAAGGCGCTAGAGACATCAAGGAATTACAAAGAAAGGCTGAGTTTGTAAAAGTAACTGCAGCCTACAAAGCTGAGAGTAACCCAAGGAGAACGTAATGGCCAAGATCACAGGGAGTCTAATCGAAAGAGAGAAAGAGATTCGTGAATATATTGAAAAGTATGCAGTCCTCTTTGATCTTGATCCAAATCTAATTCGAGGTTTGATTACACAAGAATCTAGATTTGTTGGTGAGGCGGTTAGTCCTACAGGAGCCTATGGTTATGGACAGTTCACCGGCATCGGAGGCAGGCAGGTACAAAACATAGCAGCCATGACTGAGAAAGCAGCCGATCTGGCAGACTTTACCAAGCGGGAAGCCGACGACCCTGACAGAGGGATCAAAGCTATCTGTGCCACCCTCTGGTGGCTCTTCAACAAGAAGTATTCTCGCGTAAGTGATAAGAAGGTTCAACTAGAAGCAGTTTTAACCTTCTATAATTCAGGGGGTCGTCCCGCAGCTTTGGTTGTAAAGTATGGGGGCCATTCTCAGGCAGTAGAGGCTATTAACGCACTGCCTAGAAATCATAGAAGCCAGGCAGTCAAATATGCCCCTGAAGTTGCTACATGGTTTGTGGCTTGGCATGAGCATTTCTTCAAGCTTGCAGAGACTGATACTTCGACACCTGTTGTTACGAAGGTAAGTAATCCGTTTGACGATAACACTAGAACTCTGGATATTAGATACAAGGCTTTGGTTCAGTCACTTCTCTTATTGGCCAACGAGGATGAATCTGTCGACGGTATTGTAAATTCCAGAGACGGATTGACTGAGCTTACACTTATCTTTCCTGGAGAATTGAATTAGTATGCCCGTGATTAAAACTTCCGAGCAAGTGGATAAAATGAGAGTTTCTGGGGCATTACTTGCCCGATGTTTAGATATGTTAGTAACATGCGCAAAACCAGGACGTTCTGGTAAGGAATTGGATACGATAGCAGAGCAGTTCATTCGAGACCATAATGGTATTCCCGCTTTTAAGAATTACGGCAATCCAAATAATCCCTTCCCTGGTTCTATCTGTTTTTCTAGGAATAGTGTGGTTGTTCACGGCATTCCTTCAGATGATGTCATTCAGGAAGGAGATCTGATTACCATTGATTGTGGATTAAGCCTGGACGGTTGGTTTGCGGACGCAGCCCGGTTGTTCGGGATAGGGCAGATGGAACAAGACGACATAGACATCATGATCGCTACAGAAGCTACGCTTAATGCAGGAATTGAGGCATGCGTAGTGGGGAACAAGTTAGGAGATGTAGGTCGTGCCATTCATTTGAAAGCAATAAGTAGTCCCTTCTATAACGTACTCGAATTCTGCGGCCACGCTATAGGGCAAAGGATGCATGAGGGCCCTCAAGTTCCTAATGCAGGTATTAAAGGAAAAGGTTTGGAATTAGAAGCAGGCATGGTATTCTGCCTGGAACCTATGTTGAAGAAAACAGATACAAAATTAGGCGTATTGCCCGATAGATGGACCGTGGCCACCCGGGATGGAACTCGGGCAACCCACATTGAACACATGGTCCTAATAACTGATACAAGACCCGAAATTCTTACTGCATAAATGCAGATTCTGTCGTATAATTCTTTCGTGCAGACGAAAGAACCGCAACGACATGATTGAATTTCCTAGGAGATTAAAATGGTTGATGGAGTAGTTAAGTGGTTTGACGCTAAGAAGGGATACGGTTTCGTCGTTTCCCCTGAGGTGGAAGGTGATATCTTCGTACATTTTACCAAGATTCAGATGGAAGGCTTTAAGAAGTTGGAAACTGGAGAAAAGGTTGCCTTCGAATTGATTAGAAGCACTGAGGGTAAGCCTCAGGCAGAGAACGTTGTTCGGAACGAAGCAATGGAACAAAATTAGTATTTGACAAAGAAGCCCAATTGTCGTATTATTGTATGGCGAGGGAGGTAAGTTCCCTTCTGGGAACTCTCCAAGAAGGCCCTGTTGCCTTCCCCTCCCTCACAAGGGGATTAAAGATGGGTTTAGAAATCCTTGACAGTACCAATAATTTAGCAGAATTACCAAACGTAGGCGTAGATGGGTTGCGTAGGTAGCTCATAGGCGAGGAGTAAACTTAGGTTCTCCCTCCGGGTGTGAGAAGATACATAAACACGTCTTTTCTTCGGGTCTTCAGTACCCCACCCAACCGCGTCTGCGGAACTACAATGGCCTAAGAAAAAAATACAACATTGTATGGAGGGAAATATAACATGGGTGTACTACAACACGATAAAACAGTAGTCAATCTTGACTCACTAGATTCTATCTTTGACACCAATGCGAATGGCTTCGGTCCCGAAACTACGAGGAATCCCGATATGGTCTCTGGCGTACTACCGTCTCAGAACGGTATGAACTGGAGCCGAGGATACTTCCAGAATCAGGAGCAACGAGGTACTTCCACTGGCCTACCACATGTCAAGCTCGGCCGCGACGGCAAGCTTCCCGTAGGGAATGCGACGCTTCCGGGGGTTACGCTCGGCGGTGGAAATCCTGGTCGATAAGATTAATCGAGCGCGTCTTTAGCTTTTTCGGCTGACCGGGCATGTCTCGGCCAGCCTCAAGATGCGTTACCAGGGCCCTGCAGTGCCCTGGTAACAGCATTACATCATCCTCAGAGGAAATCATAGGATTTATCTATGGAGGTGTAAAATCATGGAAGAAACTGTAATGGGACTTATGGGACTAGTATCCGGCACTATGGGTTGGGTTATTCATAATGCTCTGCCAATTGCTGTCGGTGCTCTACTAGGTCCCACTCTTGCTAAGGCTGGTCTTGGCGTCGTGAGCGATATGCTCGGACGAGGTAAGGGACTAGTTGATGATGTTACTTCTACCGTTTCTGGTAAGAAGTAATAGACTTAGGAAGGGGGTCTCGTGATCGGAGATTCCTTTCTCAAGAGGATTAAATATGAACTCACAGATTAATTTGAAGCTTGCTGATTTGACTAAAGAAGGACCAAAGGGAGTTACTATAAGTCCCAACTTGGACTATGTGACTTTCCATTGTATTAAACATGTAACTGTACAACCTTCGGAGATTCAGAGAGTTGAACTTGGTATAGCTTGTGAAGTCCCATTTGGATATGTTCTTCAGATTAACACGTATCCTAAGCTAGCAGAGCAGGCAGCAGAAGTTTTTCCCGCCCTAATAGTACTCGACAGTACATATACAGATGAGCTATTCTTAGCTGTACGAAATCAAGGAAGAAATCCGCTCAACTTAATGCCCGGAACTTGTGTGGCTACAGGTAGAATAGTTAAGATAGAAACATTAAATATAGAGGGTTTTGATTATGAGACTCCTAAGCCAAAACCACTGCAAAGTAAACCTCAGAAGAAAAATCCTTTCAGCTTTGAGGTAAAAAGTAATGCATAAGATTAAGATTAAAAAACTACATCCGGATGCAGTTGTTCCGAAATACAAAACATTAGGATCTGCAGGAGCAGATTTGTTTTCTGTCCAGGATGTTGATATCCAACCCGGAGAAGTAGGAATAGTGAGCCTAGGTTTTTCTGTATCTTTTCCTCCGGGATATGAAATCCAGATTCGCCCTCGTAGTGGTTTAGCAGTAAGCCACTCACTTACTGTAGTAAACACTCCGGGTACCGTGGATAGTGATTACCGCGGGCCTATGAAAGTTCTACTGATCAACCATGGAGACAGGGTGTATAAGGTTTGTAAAGGCGATAGAATTGCTCAAATGGTACTAAACGAAATTTGTCAGGCGCATTTCGAAGAAGTTGAAGAACTTGACATTACAGAAAGGGGACAAGGTGGTTTTGGATCAACAGGAACTAATTAATATGGAAGAGCAGGAAGCAATTACTGTGAATTGTGAAGTACAGGTTAAAGCCCGGGATGGGGTTGCTACAGTCTCCGTTCCTCCGGAACTTAGGCTAACAGAACGACTGGTTGCCTTTCTTCATGCGGCTCTTAAACAGAGAGATTTGGAACTGAAGCATTGGACAATCACGACACCAGAACAGGAAAAGGAACTGGAGAATCTGCCTAATGTTACTATGGGGCAAGAAGAATAAAGAGATAGATTTAGTCCTATCATCCTCAGGTGTGAGGGCCCCTTGTTTTATAGGTGCCCTCGAAGCTCTCCAAGAAAAAGAATATAATATACGCCGCATTGCAGGAAGTTCAGGGGGAGCTATTATTGCCGCAGGTTACGCACTGGGTATGACTACCCAAGAGATGCGTGAGCTGGCCCCCAACATCCCGTATAAGGAGATGCGAGATTTTCACATCAAGAACCTCTTCAGCTTGAGTAATCCAAGTGTTTACACAGGAGAAGAGCTAGATGCATTTTACCAAAGTGTCTTTAGAGGCGCAACCCTCAAAGATTTCATAACTGACTGTAAGATTTCCGTTGTGACTATTATTGGTCGTAACCGGATTTTAATTGATAGACAATCCCACCCCAACCTTCCTGTCTGGAAGGCAGTTAGAATGTCCTCTACCATTCCTTTCATCTTTCCCTATCTAAAACTTGATGGAATACCTGTAACTGATGGAGGACTTGTTGCCAGTATGTTTGACATCTTTCCTGAGAATATACGTCCTGTTATGGGACTAAGACCTAGGGCAGATCACGGATTCAAGAAGTCGATCCAGGATGTCAGAGCGTCCAAGTTATTTATCTGGAACTATCTCAAGATTCTAGCTGAATATTTCATAGATTCGATCGATAATCAACATGTTCCCGAAGTGGAGTGGAATAGGACTATAGTGATTCCTACCTTCCAGATTGGGGGCTTTAATTTCTACATAACCCAGGATAATATCAAACAACTAATCCAGTACGGCTATAATGCCGTAATAACTTCAGAATTAACACTTTAAGTAAGAGTTCCTCCTAGAGAAAGCTAGGAGTGTGGCTCTACAAGTTTGTGGAGGTAACGATGCCAGTTGTTATTACTGATCAGAGCAATAGAGTGTGGGCTGTAGAACAGCCTAACGATGGATATCTTCATGTAGGTTATACCGGGAAACCAGGGCCCCGTCTTCTCGATGTCTTGGATTTTGTCAATACTCGGGAAAAGCAATTTAACAAGTTTAATCAAAAACGTCGCGAAGCAGAGGAGAAGAGGAATGCCAAAAAGAGAAGAGTTATCGCAAATCCTCTACGGCAGAACGCAGAGCTATAGCCTTTTAGTAGAGGGAACGCCTGCTCTTCTCCGTGCTGATGTTGTGACTCAAGATAAGTTAACCGCCGGGGATAAAGTCGAGTTGTTTTTGCTCCCCGACGGCAGAACCTTTATTTCCAAAGTAGATCCAAATATTAAAGACGCCTATATGATAGGTAGGGTAACTCCTGCACACATCTACTTTGACAACGAAATGACCGTCCAGGAGGTATAGTATGTGGAAGAAGCTTAAGGAATTCTTCAATAAGGCATGGAATTGGATTGAAGCCGTCTGGGAAAAGCATGATGAAGTGCTTGAAGAGATAGTGTCTGCTGTCCTTCCTATGGTTATTGATATTGCTTTCCGAAGTGACCTATCTGGGGAACAGAAGAAGAAAGCAATTATTGATGCTATTGTAGACAATGCAGAAGTTGCAGCAGATAAGATCTCCTCATCCATACTTAATGAGGCTATTGAGATTGCAGCAAATCGTTATAATATTCAAATTGGGAAGCTGACCGTTGATAAGATAGATGCCGCTCGAGACGCCACTCTAAAAGCCAGTCGGGATTTTGCCAATGATACACTGAAGATCGCCGGCGACGAAGCTGAGAAGGCAGGCATTACTTTGAGCAATGCAGATGTGGAGTAGAATTAAAAGTGGATTCCAAGAGATTTGGCGGAGGTTGAAATTGATAGATTGGGTTAGCATAGGATTATCGATCCTCAAAGCAGCAAAGAAAGAGGATATGCTGGTAGACTCGAAGTATATAGTGGTTAAGCCTCGTATTTTGAGTGATGAAAACTATTTACGAGGAGTTTCGGTGCTTCGGGGAGTCTTAACTCTTATTCCACCTGCAGCTATCGCCTCTCCTATCTTAGGTTTAGGCGCTATGGGTTTTAAGATTTGGAAAAGAATTGCACTAAACACTGAATATGATGCCCTCCAGTATCCCCCGGTTGATCCCAATATGCTACGACTATCCATCGTAATGGACACCGAACTCAAGAAGCACTACGGGCACCTGGTACTGGACGATAATTGGAACATGGATGTAATATCAGAATTGGAAGCCGTTTACAACGATTTTCAGTTCATCACTGACAGCCAAATTCTTCAAGCCAAATATCCTCATATATCTGACAAGTACATCGTGGACAAGACTATGTTTAATAAGCATACCCTGCAAACGAAGCTAACTCAGATTGAGCAGGGATTAGTGCAAGTCTCTAATTCCCCGGAAATAGAGCATAATATTAGAGAGGCTTTCGAGTTACTAAAGGAACTATTTCCAGCCATGAATGACTGGTCCTTATTCAATTCCGAAGGTTTTGATCAGATAACCGAAATTCTCGACACACTATTCTAGGAGATACTTATGCGTTTTAGATCTTTGTTTCTGGCATTACTATTCTTACTAAGCACCGCCTGTGCATCAGTAGCGCCCACCCCCCTTCTTATCGGGAAGATGACCGATCTCAACGATGAAGTTACCGCACTTTATATCGATTGCTCAGAGGGGGCAAATTACATACCAATCAAGGAGGGCTGCGATCCTGACCTGCTAAGCCTTAAGGTTGATGAGTTAATGGATTTGTCTCTGGTGTTTATCAGTGCGGATATCAAGCAGCCTCATGGGTATGATATACATCTTGCAACCTGTTTGATTTACTTCAGGGTTGCTGAAAGGAGCCTCAACGACTATAGTGAAAAAGAAAGAATTGCACGGCAGTTCTTCGAAATACAGAAAGCCAGCTCTGGCAGATCAATAGATGTTGCCAAGTATTGGTGGGTATGGTACACGTCAGCAACGGCTGCCAAACAGTTTTTCGAGAAGCCACTTTCTTTAACTCTGGATCGTAAGGCCGACCTGCTTTTGGCATTAAGAGAAGGGGCCGATCTTCTTAACAAGCTGGAAGGGGTTCGTCTTATAAGATTATACCAAGCATTATCAACCCTACAGTCTGTTATAGACTCAATTCAATAGCACTCGTATTTCTGTGCCCAGGAGGTGCAGAATGATACGTATTGTAGACTCAGTAGTTGCGGATTGGGGAGTATTTGTCTGGGAACAGGATGGCGAAATGATAGAACAAGTGAAAGCATACCTGTTCAATGGTATGGTTTTAATCATGGACTTAGAAGATTTCTTCAGTATATCGGATGATGAATCATGGTAGTAAGAGTTATACAAAATTTCGCAAAGAAAGACTGCGTACATTATCAAACCAAAGATGTGCCTAGTTGTTGTGGACATACACACAAAGCGGGAGTCTGCACTATAGAATGGCGGGGTAACAAAGGTTTCAAAACCTGTAGTACCAAAATGAAATGGTGCAGATACGAGGCTAAGGGAAGTCAAAAACCTAAATGAATCAAAATCTATGTAAGTTATGCGATGAAGATCTAAGTAGTGACAAACTTCTTTTCTATAAGGAGGAGTGACCTATGTTCATTTTAAGAAACTATCAAATCCTTACCGGGGGAACGGCAACTGTGACTAAGGCAGGTACCGCTCCTGGTGGAGACGATTAATCATGGCTGAGTTGTCTTTATTTTGTCCAAGATCTGTATCTACCACCGGAGCAGTTGTTACGGGGGTAGATATCCAGAGAAGAGTCCTAATCAGAACCGGGGGTTGTTTTGAACAGAATACTGTTCTAGATATTACTGACCCCGGGGCTGGTTGGGTAGTTTTAGGAGACTCTGTAACTTTTTCAGGGTCTGAAGAATTTACGGAACTTACCCAAGTTTTCCGGAACGGAGTTATACAATTAACCGCAGAATCGGCAACTGATAATAATGACGTATACTTTGTCGCAGTCAGCGGGAGTATTGGGTTTGAATATAATATTCAAACGAACGACGTCGTACAAGTTTGGAAATTTAATCCCACCACTACGAGTGGGTAGTATTTGGTCTTACTTTGCTTTTATCCAAAAAAATATAAAAGGAGGTTAAGCCCATATGAGTCCACGAACATTAACACTACAGAATCAAATTCGTTCGACTACATCGGGTATCGAATACCAAGACGATCTGTCTTTGTCTTTGGCAGAAGATCTGGTAAACGAGGCGTTTCTTACCGACGGTACTCAGGTTTCCGGTACGTTGATCATGGACTTGAACTTCCTACGAACCGCTGTTCGAGATATTAAGGGAGCAACACCGACCTTCAATTGGTTTGATCCTTCGAGCACCGCTGTTACAGCCACTCTAATTGACTTGAGTGAGGCTAGAACTGAGATCAATAATTTGCAGAGCTTTACTGGCTCCGATGGAGACGGCGATGCCACTCCTGATTACCTTAGCCTTTGTTTCATCTCTCAGAATGACCCTCTAGAGACAGCAGTGAGCACTCTTGATGAACAGCTTTGTATCGCGACTGGTACTATTTCCAGTGCAAGTGAAGTTCAAAAGCGAGTACTTATTAGAACGGGTGGACAGATCCCTGAGAATACCACTATCAACATCAGCACCCCCGGTGCAGGTTGGACTGTAGTCGGAGATGATATTCAGCTTACCAGCTCAGGTGTCTTTCTTGAAGCATCTAGGCTCTTTACTAACGGAATACTACAGCTTCTTGGTCCAGATGATGCTGCGAATAATGATGTTTACTGGGTTGCTGCGAATTATGATATTGCGTTTGAGTATAAGATTAAGAAGAATGACGTTATTCAGATTTACAAGCATCCACCCACATAATCATTGTAAGATGGAAGGCCAATCCTTCCGTCTTATCAAGGAGAATAATCATGGCAGAGGTAGTTATTGAAAATGGGGAATTATTTGGTAAGGATAGAGCGAAACTAAGAAATGAACAGCTTATAACGTTAATTAAAAGTTGGGAAAAACAAAGAGATGCGTTATACGATGAGATTGCTTTCCGTAAAGGGCAAGTAGAGTTGCTGGAAGATTTAGTTAAACAAACCTATGAGAAAATATTGGATGTCAATAAGGAAGAGCAACAGAAAGAAAAAGAAAGAATTGATGCTAGAGTAGAAGAGTTGAAAAAGGAAGAAGCTGAGTTGGGGGAAAAAAAGAGACAGGAAGAAGCACTGGCAAGACATAAGAAAAAGCAGGCGGCTGCTAAAAAAAGAATGGAAGCCTCCCAAAAGAAAGGTATAAAAGAAACCCCCACTCCGAAACACCCCACAGATATAATCAAAGATACCCAAAAAAGGATGAGAAAAAAGAAGATCTAGGATATGCCTCGAACCCTGATACGCGGATCCCAAGAACAAGACATTGACTTTGTCAGTGAGGCGGAGCTAAACGACTTCTTTGATAAGGTAGTTATTACTGGTACTGTAGGCGATAATGATATTCAAGATACTGCAATTCTAGAAACTTTTGATGATTACCTTCCCGGTCGGGGTCTTTTTGGGGGCGAAGACGGAAACACAGTTACTACCGGTACTCAGGCTGTTACTATATCAGGATTTAGGGCTGAGTTTGTATCAGCTTCTGGATTTTTACAAGGGGGTACTGATTCTCACGACCACGATGATAGGTATTACACACAGACCCTGCTACGTTCTACTGCCTCCGGATCGGCTGGTGCGGGAAGAATTGGCTTTCCTACAGTTTCTGGGTTCTCTACAGACCTTACTTCCACTGAGGCATCCCCTTCTGTCCAAGGGGCGATTACTTTCTTTTCTTCAGCTGGTTGGGTAGACGGGGGAGAAATTTCAGATTTAGGTGATGAGACTGTTCTGATTGCTTCAGGCATAGGTGCTATTAGAACACAAGATAATAGTTTAGCAAATTTGGTGGCTTTTGGATGGTTGTCTGCATCTGGTATAGCAATAGCTAATAACTCTACAAGGTTTATAGGTGTAAGCTATGACAGTAGTCAAGATATAGTTAATATTCTTAACAAGGCCAGTAATACTTGGGACTATAACACAGAATTTCCTTTAGGTTTAGTAGCTAATAGGGAGAACCAATTAACCATAGTTTCAATTCCCCACACAGTAGGAGATTCTCCAAGTATAATTAATAGAAGATTTGAAGAAGTAGAAGGCCCCCAACGTGCAGACGCATTGGGAGGAATGATATTAGGAGAGAGTGCAGATAATAATAGAAATGTTACTGTTAGTGCAGGTACTTTATGGTTCAAGTTAAATAGGTTTACAACTCCGGCGATTGATACCAGCGGCAGTGATACTTTTGATGCTTTCTACGAAGACGGTGGTGGTGGATTTACTAAAGTAGCAGATGAAACTATTTGGGATAATGATAGTTATGATGATGGTTCTGGAGTTCTTGCCACTTTAACTAATAATAGATTTGGTAATCTTTGGTTCTATATGGAAGTTAGCGGAGAACTTTCCTGTGTTTATGGAAGAGTTAATGCTGTCAAATTATCAGATGCGGAATTAGAATCAATACCAGATACTTTACCTCCTGGATTAGCTAATTCTATTCTTCTTGGACGTATAATCTTTCTTAAGGATGCCACGATTGCGACCGAGGTTCAAACAGCATTTGAAAATACTTTCTCTCTAAGTGGTGCATCCGACCACGGAAATTTGGCGGGACTTCTTGACGATGACCACACCCAGTATGCGTTGCTGGCTGGTCGCGCGGGTGACCAGCTCCTACATGGAGGAACCGCTGCCACCGAGGAGTTGCAGTTGCGGGGTTCCGCGGATGCTGACCTTGGATTCATTCGGATCCAGTCCCCGATCGTCGTCGACAGCATCTTCGACGCTCCGAGCGGGAATTTCTTCACCTTCGCACCAACGGAAACGTTTACATCACCATTCCTAGCAGAGACGATCTTCACGGTCGCTCCGATCTACACAGTCAGCGATGCGATCGGCATCTACAACGCGTTTCTCGGAGGCGGCACCTTCACGACCACTGTTGAACCCCATGCGATCTTTTCGCAGTGGACGCTCTTTGGTAGTAATCCGGTATTCGATAGCAACAGCACTTCCATTAGGGCGATGCCCTCCATTGTTTTCTCTGCAGGTCAGACCTATTTGAACGACGGATTGGGACCAACATGGTTAGGTGCCACTGAGTCTATAGGGTTCGAGTTCGGACCAATCATGAATGCTGTCACGGGCTTTGATGAGGCAGGGGTTGACGAGCTAACGGCGTTCCAGTGTGTTCCTCGCTGGAACCTCGCAGGAGCTGACACAACTGCAAACTTTGGAGACATTCGAGGTCTACGCTGCAAGAATCCGGAGGTCGCCCTCTTCGGCTCTTCGGCTGGTGGTCGGGAGTACAACAACTACTACGGTCTTCACTACGAGAACATGTCGATCGCCCCTACGACGGGAGACGGGCGCAACATCGCCGTCCTCTCCGACTTGGTAGCAGGCTCCAAGAATCTTTTCCTGCGGAACGCGGGCGGCGCCCGCAGTGAGCTGGAAGGCGTGATGGCCTTCATCACCGGCATGCCGAAGGGAGAGATCAAGATAGAACAGGACAACATTGGCATTACCTTCGGCATTGACGATGACGTCGAGCTCTACTGGTCGTCGGATGGAAAGATGCGCTTCGACCCACTCGCCGGTAATCCCTTTGACATCGAGTTGCTCGGCACCCAGACGATTCTAGGAAAAAGCACTTCAGGCCTGTTCGCTGGCCAGATTGACTTCTCGCACATCGGCCTCGGCAACTTCCTGCCATCCACTTTCGCGCCGGCTCTCGTCACGATCGCGAAGCAGGACACGAACATGCCCCCGGGCCTCGTCTGGTCCGAGCTGTCCATCATCGCTGGCTCCGACGACCTGGACATCATCGGCGAGACCAACACCCAGGTCAACACCGTCCTGCTGGAGCCGACGAACATCGTCTTGAGCGGTGGGTCGATCGACGACATGACCCAAGAACACATCGAGGGAATGGGTACCGACGGCACTCGGAATCAGGGGCTCTGGTCAGAGAACGCTAGAGTTAGAATCGATGGAATGTTCAACTTCGCTGAAGTCACTCCTGCCCAGATAACGTCTGACCAAGACGATTATGTAATCCAAACTACAGCATCAGGGAGAATGATCCAGAGGCTATCCACTGATGCCACAAGAACTCTTACAGGAATTACTGTAGAACAAACTAAGGATGCCCTTTGGATCGTTAATGCTGGTAGCAATGATTTAATATTAGACCACGAAAATGTAACTTCAAGCGGTACTAACCGAATTATCTCACCGACTGCTTCAGGATTGACTCTTGGACCTGATGATGCTGCACAATTATGGCATGATCCAGTCGATGATCGTTGGCGTATTCTTTCCACTACCCCCATCTTTCATCCGAGTGTCTTCGACGCTTACAACACCGTAGCGACTAATATCTCCGCGGGCTTTACCGACATTCCCCTGGATGTCCAACGGGTCGCAGATTCGTCCTACACGCATGTAGCTGGATCAGGAGTGGTCACCATCAATCAAGATGGTCTTTACGACGTGACCTACACCGTCTCCAACGACGTGACCTCGGGATCAACGAGGAGCATATCTCAGTCTAGGTTGTCCCTGGATAATGGAGGAGGGTTTTCTCCGGTCCTGGGTTCGGATTCCTTTGGCTATAACCGGACGGCCGCGGGGGGAGAGAGCTCTTCAACCCGAAACATCTTGCTGTCTATGGACAGCGGAGATCAGATCAAGATCGAAGCCTCTCGAATAGCCGGGACAAGCACCATATTGACCATTTCTGGGGGCAGCAGCCTAACGATGAAACTGGTGCGATGACCTAAAAGGAGAATCAGAACATGCCGCTTGGACCATTCGAAATAGACGACGAACATTGGGCTAAAATCTTGCTTTTTATTCAGTTGAAGGCTAAGCAGCTGGGTATCACACACCCGCAGGCGACATTTATCCTATTCAAGAAACTTTGGCTCCTATTGAATAACCAAGCAGTACTTGATACATTTATAGATGAACAGAAATTGGAAAGTTTGGAGGCACGTAGAGATATATTGGATGGAGAGCGACCCGGTTTGGATGCAGCAATACAGGCTCTTAAGGATAAATTAGGACTATAAACCAAAAGGAGAATGAAATAATGGTATTAGAAAATAATCAAGAAAGTACACATTTTGCAGTTGAAGTAGCAGTATTTAAGGCAGTACACGCCATTTTAAATACACTGCCTAGAGGCCAAGTAAATGAAATTGTTACAGCGTTTGAACAGTCTCGAGGTGTAGTTTTGAAGAATGAAGGGGAGCAAGTTAAATAATGACAAGTCAAATAGCACATAGCGGAGGGTTAGTAGATGTCGTCCTAGAGTTAGGATTTGATGCAGTTAAATATTTTGAGATCACCGCTAATGGTGGAGCTCAACTGCTAACGATAAGCCCACCTGCTAGACGTCTTACTTTACGTAATGCAGATACAAATAATCCATTTTATTTTAATATTACGGGAGAGGATGCCACAACGGTTGTCAGTTCGATACCTGGGGATAACATTAAACTTGGGCCTGAGTGTATATTTACTATGGATTTTGATACTCTAACTGCAGTGTCCTTCATCACCGCAGGGAGTGATGTTTTGGTAGAAGGAATCATAGGATTCAAAGGTACAGACATGTGTTAGTACTTGAATAATTCAAAAACATCACGTATAATTGAGTAGTCAGGAGAAGCTACGCTATGAGTAAACTGAATGCGGGAACTCTAGTACTAAATAGAGGCTGGATGGCGGTACAAGTTTGTTCTGTCAAAAGAGCTATCTCTTTGCTTTATTCTGGGCACGCTAAAGTTGTAGACCAGGACTACCAGAGTTATGATTTCAACGATTGGTCAGAGATATCTCAACTAATGGTTGAGGTGGACATTGATGAATTTATCTGCTCTCCCAGCGTAAAGATTAAAATCCCGCGCGTAATCGTACTCATGTTCTATGACAAGCTACCAAAGCGTAATGTGGCTTTCAGCAGGAAGAACATCTTTGAACGAGACAAGTACCAATGTCAGTACTGTGGTACTAAACCTCCGAACAAACGAACAGCGATACGCTGGATGGAAGAGAACGCTTTGACTTTTGACCACGTAGTACCTCGATCCCGGGGAGGTAAAACTACCTGGAACAATATCGTGACTGCATGCTTCAAATGTAACGCCAAAAAAGGAAATAAGACGCCTAAAGAAATGGGCTGGAGGGTTAAGAAGCTTCCGAAGCAGCCTGCTTGGCATCCTACCGTAAACATTCCGTTGAAGATGGTACCTCATAAAGAGTGGGCCAACTTCTTAGATGTGGCTTACTGGAATACGGAGCTAGATAATGACAACCAAACCGACAACTAAAGTCTTTAACTATATCCGTGGTGCTCTTCGGGGCGCATATGGAGTTGAAGATTTTCGTGGTAAGGGTGTTCTCATCATTGGCATAAATGACTTCGGTCAAGACCTCGTCAGTAAAATCTGTTTTGATGAGGGAGTCAAGCTCTTCTTCCTGGTGGATAAAGAACAGGGCATGCAGAACTATCTGAATGCCTTCACGATATGTGCCTTTGTGAAACCGTGGGAGGGTCAGGAAGTAGACATCGTGGTAAACACTCTGTCCCGTAAGGTGACTGTGGGTGGAACCACAATCAGTTTCAACCTAATAGGAGAAGACCCTTATACTCAGGGAATTCATGACTTTTATCTCTAGGAGGACGGATGGTCAATCTAGACACCGTTTCCGTGCTGGAGCAGAGACTAGAATTCTTGGACTGCATAACGGAAGTAGCAACAAATTGTAATTGGCCTCCAGAAAAGGTTCAGGAGCTTCACGATTACCTTTTGGACGAAGTCATCAAGATAGATAACTTACTATTTGATGTGTATGAAGAAACCCAAGATGGAAAGTTGGCCTATCTTATTTGGGAAGGGCATATGGAAGATTTACGACGTTGGTTAGGATTGATCTTGGGAATCAGAATCAAGTTCATATAACTGAAAAGGATTAAATATGTCCGTTTCTTATTGGCAGGATACCGCACAGGCGCGGGCTAAAACAACAGTTGATATAGTAATTATCGGCGCGGGTCTTGCTGGACTTTCTACCGCTTACTGGATTCGTAAACTAGAGCCCACTTGGAACATAGCAGTTGTGGACAAAGGCTCTGTAGGAAGTGGAGCATCAGGAAGAAACGCGGGTTTTATTACCTGCGGTTCTACCGAACACTTTTCTGATATGATAGACCAATATGGGGAAAGTAAGGCAGAAGAAGTTTGGAAGTTTAGTGAATACAATCATAATCTGATGATAGAGGAATTTGGTAAAAAACATTTAGAAGAAAAATGTGAGTACCGGCGCCTTGGGAGTTGGACTCTTGCAGCATCCGAGCATGAGATTGAAGTCATTAAGTCTACCGTAGAAGCACTTGGTAACAAAGGCGCGAATGTAGAGTGGAGAGACCGTGTTTTTGAAGGAGCAGAGGGTTTTCACGGAGGAGCTTATTACAAAGATGATGGTGAGATTCATCCTATGAAGTATCTCAATTTACTTCGGGATAAAACTCCGATCTTTGAGAATCAGGAAGTCTTTGAGATTGATACCTCTGGCGATTTGGTTATCGTTAAAACTAACATCTTAGACTTTCAAACTAACGCAGTGGTCGTGTGTACTAATGCGTGGTCTGATCAACTCTTTTCATGGTTCAAGGATAAGATTAGTCCCATGCGAGGACAGATTATTGTTACGGAACCTGTTGCTCAGTTTCTACAACCCTCCTACTGCAGCTTTGTATTAGATTACTTTCGGCAACTTGTAGATGGACGCGTGCTTATTGGTGGTTTCCGAAATGCCGATATAGAAAAGGAGGTTGGTTATTCAGATGAAATCAATCCTAGTATTCACGAGAAACTTGAAGGTTTCCTTAATGAGCATTTCCCCACTTTACGTGGGAAACGAATTGATTATCGCTGGTCTGGCGTTATGGGTTTTAGTAAAGATGGATACCCCATGACAGGTTCTTTACCAGAGGATCCCCGTATTTTTTATAGTGGAGGATTTACAGGAACTGGATTAGGATATACCTTCGCTATGGGAAGATTAACAGCAAAGTTAATGATTGAGGGACAGGACCCTGGGATCTTTTCAGGGAGAAGGTTCCAGTCCTAAATATAATCCCCGATACCAAAATGCCTACTCAAATAATAGCGGGTTCTTGTAGGCGTCCCGTATGTAAGGGAGGAAATATGATGGCCTATGATTCGCAGTTCGTACTGTGCGTGCTGCACAATGGAAGTCCCGTGAGAGAGGTTGGTGGAAAAATACATCTCCCGTTTCACAGTGACTACAAAGTTAGAGTTAAGAACAAGCATTCTTTCCTGAGAGCAAAGGCTCGCGTTTGGATTGACGGTCGGCAGGTATCTAACCTGGGAGACTTCATTCTTAAGCCAAATGAGACTTTGGATTTAGAAAGGTTCCTTGATGAATCTATGACTAGTGGGAATAAGTTTAAGTTCGTACCTCTTGGAGATAGTAGAGTCAATGACCCTACAGACGAAGAGAACGGCATCATTAAGGTAGAATTCTATCGTGAGAAGCGCTGGGAGCCTCCGCAGCCGATGATCTCGACTTCGTGGACTATCGGAAGCCCTAACATCACAGGTAGTTGTAACCCCAACTGGGTATACAACCAAAGCGCAACCATTGGTGATCAGACTTTCACCGGAGGTGGTGGTGGAACAACCAGTTGTTCAGTAAATTACGTGTCCAACAACATTGTATATGATTCCTACATTCCTGAAAATGCGGGAGCCACTGTAGAAGGTGGGCATTCCGGACAAAGTTTTGTGTATGGATTTGATTTCCAGACCGAGACTTATCCTGTAACTTTGGAAGTTCGTATTCGTGGAATTGATCGAAGAGAAATAGATTGGGAGGATCATTCTAACCCCTCTCGGCAGAAGAAGCGCATCAAGTTCTGTCCCAGCTGTGGGGCAAAGAGACACGGCATGGCCAAGTTTTGTGCCAGTTGTGGTACTGCATATCACCCTCGTTACGAACGTGAACGGGGACGTATTGTAAGATAGCAATTGGTCCTGGTGTCGAAAGGGCACCAGGACTTCTAGGAGAGTAAATGCACGAGCCTTGGAAAACAATCGTCTGTGATGACCCTGCTTGTTTCTTTAAGTCCGTAGATGAGAAGGGAAATATCCGGGAAGGGTTCAAAATCTATCCGGAGATAGATACCGCAGAGTTTACTCAGTTTAAGTGCCCTCTGTGTGGGAAGATAGAAACGTGGGGAGTGACCCGACGTCAAGTAGCTAAGACTTTATATGAGAGATTTTCTAATGTTGGAATGGATTCTACAATATCCCGTTCTTAGTGAAGTTTGGTTTGCGTATGTAACCTTTCATGATCTCATCCAGTGGGCTATCATGATTGTATTAGCCCACACTACGTGGGGACAACGTAAGAAAAAGAAAGAACTGGAAGAACTCATAGACCACATTCACAAAGAACTCCATACCCATATCGCTGAAGATTCCTCGTTTCACGAGGATCTTGGACAAAGCGGAATGACAAAGGGGGCATAGATGTCTCTAGTTAATAAAGAAAACGTGTTGGCTGCCCAGTATATGTATGTAAAGCGTATCGAATTCTTACGCTCAGAGGTTTCCAGGATAATTAACCGAGGTAAGCAATTGGGTGGTGCCTATGAGTCAGAAACCCTGGCTGCTCTGGATGAAATTGAAGAAGAATTAAATGGTATAGATGAGTGCCTTGAATTACTAAAACATATGTTATGGAGTTAAGTATGGATACCGCATTCAAGTTGTGTAAACTTACTGAAGAACACTTCGAGCCTGCTTTAGAGTTGTGTTACAAAGTTCATGGGGATAATTTCTATACTCACAAGGAACTACAAGAAGAAGTAAACCAAGGCACTATTGGAGAACTTTCCTGCAGTTATGTACTTTACGATATTCCAAAAAAGAAACTTGTAGGTTTGAGAATAACCTCTGCACCAGGACAGTGGGAAATAGGGAAGACCTGTTCCCCAGACGATTGGGGAGTAGATCCAACAAAGGTTTGTTACTTTCATACTGCGGCAATTGATTCAGAATATAGAGGAGCAGGGATAGGATCTTACCTATTGCAAACATCTATTGATATTGCCAAAAAGATGGACGCCAAAGCAGGGTTGGCCCATATTTGGCTACAAAGTCCAAATAACGGGGCTTTTAAATACTTCACCAAAAATGGGGGTAAGATCATAAAAGGGTGGCCCGAACAATGGATAGATTTTCATAACGCAGAAAGGCCGTGTCCGAGATGTGGTTCGACATGTCATTGTGATGCAGCAGAAATGATAATACATTTTGGGGAGCTAGAAAAATGAGTACACAACAAGTCGATGGGGTGTGGGTAGTAGTTTGTGATTGGGTAGATCCTGAAACAAACAGGCCCTGTAGTCTAGGTCACGAAGGCGAACCTAGGATGGCAGTAGATCCCGACGGGGGTAAAGACCCTAGCACACATTTTCAGTGCGGTGCGCATCATGGTATTGTAAAACAAGAGTTTAAGCCCGAGTTCCAAGTACCTGAAGGCCACAAGTTGAGCGAAGAGGTACTTAGGCAAGGTAAACAAGGTGATGAGATTGTGGTGGAGGAGATAGATGATGACTGAAAGTAATGGACCTACTCTTTCAGTTGGCAATTACAGTATTACCCAATCTGCGGGAGGTTTTGGAATCTTTCTATCTAATGAGCTTACTGAGGATCAGTGGGTAGCCACAGCACCAGATCCTGAAATGGCTATGAAGATTGTTGAAGGATTAGTTATGGTAGAAATGAAAAGATTCTATCATCCAGAGTCCACCCCAATTTTAAAGGGAGCAGACAGCCAACCGCTTCCCCCTTTTATCAAGAAAGGGGACTGAGGCAGCCCAGGTTGTCCTGTAAGGGACGATCGGGGGTAGGGATGACTGACGAGTCATCCTAAGCAAAGAAATCCATAAGGAGGAAAAACCATGGGATTCTTCCTACGACCAAAAGATACGAATTTGGATCGAGCTAATGACCATATCAACGCTGAATTAATCGAGATGTCTGATACGGCGCAGGCACGATTCACGACCAGACATCCGTCAGAGGCAATCGAGGCCAAGCAGGATGCTCCGCTTCCGGGCGGCAGTTGGCGTGGCGCTGTATCACGTACCGTTCCTAGTGGGTTTGGCCGCGGTACTCGAGCAGGAAGGGGTAAGTAAACAATGGATCGCAGAATTGTACAATGTTTTGGTATTAAGAAGAAGCCTCATAAAGAGGATAAAGTTTGTATGAAAAAGTTTCTTTGGACTGCACGTGGGGCAGCATCGGGTCACTTTGGTAGTAATGGAGCACACGCTTGTCCAAATTGTGGCACTCTGCCTGATTTCCAGCACCCATATAATCAGTTCCTCGCAGGCCTGATAACTTATGAAAAGGCTGCGGAGATGATGCCAAACTTTAGGGAAGAGTTAAAGAAAAGAAATCTGGAAAAGAAGTAGTGCGTGTGTAAGTTTTTGCTTGACTTACAGGTAAATATACCTTATCTTAAGAAGGATGATCAAGAGGGGTCCATTATAGATCTGATAGGATATACTACGGGATCTTACGGAGTCAGCAGGAGCTTTCTTGTCTTTCATCTTTCAAAAATTAGACGCGCACGTACCAATGAGGAAACAGCTGTGAAACAGTATCAAGATTTACTTAAGGCTTGTCTCTACGGAGACGAAAAGTCCGACAGGACTGGAACTGGTACCACCAGTGTATTTGGTTATCAAATGAGATTCAATCTTCAAGATGGGTTTCCTCTGATTACTACGAAGAAACTCCATCTCAAGTCAATTGTCCATGAACTTCTTTGGTTCATTTCCGGCGACACAAACATCAAGTATCTACAGGACAACGGTGTACGTATCTGGGATGAGTGGGCAGATGGTAATGGAAACTTAGGCCCTGTGTACGGGCATCAGTGGAGAAAATTTGGTTCTGATTGGTATTCCGGGGTCGAGGGAATTGACCAATTGAGAGATGTAATTGAGCAAATTAAAATCAATCCCGACTCCCGTAGACTTATTGTAACTGCTTGGAATCCAAAAGAGGTAGGGGGTTGTGCTCTGCCCCCCTGCCATTGTATGTTTCAGTTTTATATAAACGATGGAAAGCTTTCTTGTCAGATGTACCAAAGAAGCGCAGACGTATTCTTAGGTGTACCATTTAACATTGCAAGCTACGCACTGTTGACGATGATGGTAGCCCAAGTATGTGGCCTACAGCTCGGAGATTTCGTTCATACATTCGGTGATGTTCACTTGTACAACAACCACAAGACGCAGGCAGTTGAGCAGTTGCTACGAGATCCCCGAATGCTTCCGATAATGGTACTGAATGAAGAGGTTAAGAACATCAATGATTTTGTTTACGAGGATTTCACATTGGTGGGGTACGATCCTTATCCTCGTATCAAAGCGGAGGTATCTGTTTAATGGAGTTCCGTGGAGTAGTTAATATTAATGACAAAGGCCAAGTAGTTTGTTTTTGTTATCAGACAGAAGTCCTTCAAGGAAAATGCACTTGTCAGGATAGGGATGATTGCCCAGAGGCCGTAATTAGTATTGAGGTTATTCCGGGCACTCGGCCGTCTGAAAAAGGAGTAAAGAAAGTAGTTAAGGCTGGAAAAGAAGTGGCCAAGGAAGTTATAAAAATTAAAGAAGGATTATCCCGTCTAGAGAAGGCGGTCAGAAATACTAAGTTTAGAATTTAGGAAAGGATACTTCATGCAAATTATTGGACTTGGTTGTACTGCCCAGGTAGGGAAAGATGCCGCAGCGGAATATCTCGAAAAGCTTTATCCTGGAAAGGTAAAGAGAGTAGCGTTCGCGGACAAGTTAAAACAAGTAGCTATGGATGTTTTTGGGTTGAGTTGGGAGCAATGTTATGGTTCTCAAGAAGTTAAGGAAACTGTGGATCCTCGGTATAACATGTCTCCAAGGGAGATTATGCAGGGTATCGGTGACAAGCTGCGTAAGGTCTACTCCGACGTCTGGATAGACGCTGTTTTTAACGTTACTATTCCTAAGTTTGCAGCGCAGGGTTTTGATTGTTTTGTGATCTCTGATGTACGCTACCCTAATGAGGCAGACAAGATACATAAGATGGGAGGTGCAGTAGTTAAGATTACTCGTGAGGGTAGTGGAGTTACTGTAGGTGCTTCTCATTCTAGCGAAACTTCAATGAATAATTATCAGGATTTCGATTTCGTCCTTGAAAATAATGGTGGCTTCGAAGAATATTACCGGAAGCTAGACCAGCTAATGGGAGAACTCGAATATGTCGGAACACAGAGACAAAGTAGATACCGAAGGTAGTGGCCTAGGACACTCGTGGGCTGATGATAATGTAGCCCGCGGAGACCCTGATGTAGATTTCATTAAGCGACGTCCCAATTTTACTTTTGGAGATAATCCCCGGGGCAGAGAGATTGATTTTACAGATACTACAGGCGAAGAGTCGTATGGTTCTACCAGAAACCAAGTCTTCCGGGCGTTTAGAGGTAAGGCCCCTATCGAAGGGCAGCCTTTTGGTATGCCCAAGAGAAAGGGACAGATAGTTCAAAATATTAGGGGCCTCCGCCCTGAGCTTCCTGATAGAAGCACCGCTGACACCGTTAATGCAGCTTTACAGGCAGGCCAAATAGCAGTACTTGAAGCCACTAATTTTACTGCACTGAGTCCCTCTCCTACAATTTCATCACCTGCCCCTGGTGCTACGTTTTCTCCGGGCGGAGAGATCACAGTTGTGGCACCTACTTCAGCTTTGCGGGACATTCATTCCGCTGTTCTTGAAATTGATGGCCAAGCTGTAGACCGGAGAGTTCTTGATCGTAGAGATCAAGATTCTACAATACAGTTTAATTTTAGATTTATCTATCAAATTCCAGCTAGTCAAGCACTAGGACCTATGACTATTACAGTTCGAGCGTTCAACATGGAAAGCTCTATGAGGGGTATTGTCGCAGACGATGCGTTGAATACCACAGACAGGCAAGGAGCTTTGGGAACTCTGGACGGACGTCCTGGTTCTGCTACGTCTTCAGATGACTATCAGAAGCTCTTAAATCAGACAGGGTTTCTCCGCTCCCCTGAGGGAGTAGTGAGCATCACTGTTAATATTGTGTAAGGATTATAATGGCTAAAAACAAAAGACCCAAAACTACAGTAAATGTGGATGCGGTAAGACGTGAAAGTAAAAGACTTGCCAAGAGTATGGCTAAGGAGCAGGCTCCTGGTGATATGGGGACAGTTATTTCTCCTGGGACTGTAAAGCGAGAATCTAGTCTTGAACAAGAAATGGGTTCATCTAAGTATAAGAAGATGATCCATGACCATAATGACAAGAATAAGCATATCTTAGACCGCCTCCCCTTTACTTTCCCTAAGAAGCGTATTGTGCGTTCTAACCGTACCGATGTCCTTGTGGGGTGTGTAGAGTGCCGCCTCGAGAGCTATGGTTCGGAGTATACATATATGAAGTTCTGTGTGGTGTGTAAGAAATCTACCAAGGTTATTAACCCTGAAGCAGAAAAAAGGGGGGAGGATAGAGATTTTGCACCGGGAATATTTGCTACCGCCTCCGACGTTCTGAAGATGCGGGAGGAACGAGAAAAGAAAAAAGGCCAATAGGCTTGCTAAATTAAGAAAAACCTGTTATAATTGAACTAGATTTAGGGAGAAGTATAATGGGTGACGGAAAGCAGTGGCATTCTTGGGTAATTAAACGCAACCGATTGGATAACGTAGTGGAGTATATTAAGGAGAATTGCCCAGAAATAGACAAGTTTTTCTATCCATTTATTAAAAAGGAGTACCAAACCAAGAGGGGTAAGACTCGTATCAAGGATATGCCTCTTTACGAAGGTTATCTTTTCTTGCGATACCACGACCATCCTCAGGTATTCCACAAGCTTAGCCACTATCCTCAGGTTACCACCTACTGTGGTCCCGTTTCGGAACATGAAATCAAGCGGATGGAAGCTGCCCAGGGAAAACTTATCACTGAGCTAAAGGCCAGTAAGTATAAAAGAGGGGATGCGGTTATCCTCAAGGATGGGCCGTTTAAAGGCTTTGAAGGGAAAGTCTCTTCGGTCAGCCTAGATTTTGTAAAAGTCAGAATTACTGCCCAAATTCTTGGTTCCTCGGACCACGAGGTGGTTTATCCTGAGGAACAACTAGAACGCAAGACTGTACTGCAGAATACCGAAGTCCAAGATATCTAATAAGGCCTATTGATGGTAGAAAAAAACGGAAAGCCGGGAAGAAAGCCTGGATTTAAACATTCCAATGAAACTAAGCGTAAGTTGGCTGACGCTCAGCAGGGCAGGATATATACTGATGAAGTTAAACAAAAAATGTCTGACGCTAAAAAAGGTAGAATATATAGTTCCGAGCACCGTGACAGCATTTCCCGGGCGGTATTTAGGTATGGGTTGGATGAGAAATGTATCCGAAGATTTGAAGATTTGAAAGCTAACTACCCGGAACAAGAGGATTTTTTCCTAGACAATGAAGAAGAGTTGCTTCTTGCCATGCGCAATGTGCGCACAGAAAAAGAACTGAGAGACATTCGTAAGTACATTGAAACGTCTGCCCTCAGACCAGATGAACCTTATATATATGAAAGCACCTCCTGTTTCGCGGTTGAGGATGCAATGATAAAGTTGATAGATTACAAAAGAGAACACCAGATATTTTAGTACCACTTGATTAGCTAATTAACCATCTTCTTTATAGGGAGACTGCAAGCTGCAGTTGTCCCCTTTTTGTGGTACATAAAAGGACATAGGATGCCAGATAAACCTGTAGATACCCCTCCTATTGATAAGGAGGCCTTAGCTCAAAAAGTAAAAAAAGATCCTAAGTCTAAAAAATGGAATAATCCAAATAGCCGTAGAAATCTGCTACAGTACCAAGATAAGAACCCAGCGATAGTACCAGAAGTAGTTGGAGATGCCTTTACAGACGAGGAAGTTGACGTTGATGCCATTGTAGTAGGTAGTAAACTTAATCCTGATCGTATACGTAAATTGATGCCTCAGCGGGGAGTACTAACAGCCGCGGAGAGTAAACGGTATGTGGGGGTAGTACAACAGTTTTTAAGTGATTTCAAAAATGAAGAGCCCACTGCAGCTGATATAGATGATATCTTTGAAATTGCGGAAGCTGATATCATGAAAACACGACTGCTCAAAGCTGCCAAAGATAGCCCGGATGCTATCGTAAATATTCAACAGGCAATAGAACGAATTAATAAAAGAAAGCAGACTTCTAAAGAAAACCTATCCAACCGACGCGTTGACAGAAAAGACGCTAGGTCATCGCAGGACATCAACATCGTTGATCTTGTTGTTCGTTACGATTTAGAGCAAAAGAGAAAGGACGAAGAGCGCGTTGCTGCCCTGCTCTCCGAAGAAGAAGTCGCCGATCGGCAACTTAAGGAGGTCCTGGAAAAGGACGGATACTAAACTTGCAGAGCCTGCTTGATGATCCTGATTTTATAAATAGATCCGAAGAACTCTTAGAGTTCTATCGACAATATCCTGAAATCGCAGCCTTCGACCTTTTGAGAGTAGAATTAAGTCCAATTCAAAAGGTAGTCTTGAGGTCTATGTGGTTTCGGGACTATGTTATTGCGATCATGTGTCGTGGTTCTGGTAAGACTTTTATCAACGCGGTCTTTGCTTGCCTGAAAGCTATGCTATATCCAGGACATCGAGTGGGGCTTCTAGCGCCGACTTTTCGTCAGAGTAAGTTTGTATTTGACGAATGTAGTAGAATCTATCAGCGGTCTCCGATTATGCGTGACGCGTGTGAACGTAAACCTACTCACCAGTCTGATAATTGCTATATCAAATTTAAGGCCACTGGAACTAAAAACCCCTCCATGATTCAAGCCATCCCACTCGGAGATGGTACCAAGATCAGAGGTTCGCGTTTCTACACCATCCTCTGCGACGAATTCCCTCACATTCCTGAAGATATCTTCAATATGGTCATCCGTCCGATGGCAGCTACTGTAGCTGAGCCCATGGAGAATGTTCGGAAACTGGCCCGGCAGAAGGAGATGTTATCTAAGGGACTTATCACCCAAGAAGAGATAGACAAAGATACAGTTACTAACCAAATCATTATCACCTCATCTGGTTACTTCACGTTTAACCACATGTACAAGTTATATTGTGCTTACAAGGAAGAGATGGAGAAAGGCAATGAGAAGTACGCTGTTTACCGAGTACCGTTTACACTTCTTCCCGACGGTTTTTTGGATCAGCAAGCTATCGAAGCTGCGCAGAGAGAAATGTCTAGTCTTGAGTTCCGTATGGAGTATGAAGCAGCATTCATTCCTGACACAGACGCATTTTACAAAGCTTCACTTTTAGAGGCATGTTCTAACACCGGCTTCTCTACACGGGTTGCGGGAGAGTACGAAAAGTCTTATTGTTTAGGTATAGATCCTGCTAGAAGCGAAGACTCCTTTGCTATCTGCGTCGCAGAACTAGGGGTACCATCTAAGATCGTTCATGCTGTAGAAATTCAAAAGATGCCTTTCCCTCAGATGTCAGAACTTATCGAAGACCTCTGTGATGCTTTTAACGTACAATCAATATACATGGATGCCGGGGGCGGCGGATTAGCTATCAAAGACATCTTGGCTGAAAACAATCGCGCTCACCGAGCCGGAGCAATCCTGGACCCTAATGATGAAGTCCACCAGGCTAAGTCTGGAAGGCACATTCTTACGATGTGTAATTTTGGAACTGACTTCATCTCAGAGTCTAATTTTGCTGCCTTACGCCTGCTTGAGCATCGAGATCTGCTTTTTCCGAGCATCCCTCGGAACGAAGATCCAACCCCTGCCCAGGAAGAAGGTTGGCAGACGATTCAGATAATGAAGCAGCAGATGCAGATGATTGAGTTGAGTGAAACCCCCACCGGAAAGCAGCACTTTGATGTGCCCAAAGGAGAGGGGCACGGGAAGCAGAAGAAGGATTTGTACACCGCTTTCATGCTTGCTGCACGTTGTGTATATGATCATTTGTGGGCAGAAATGCTTCCCGAAAGTGTTATTCACCACGGTGGAGTTGTACAGTCCAGAAATGTACTGCCAGGGGTTATGTCCGATGGTATGCCTGTTGGGGATATTCCGGACGCCCTCCGTGATAAATTGGAAATGGCACAAGACCCGGAAGGGTATAGACAAAGAATGTTAGCCCAGACTTTCAAAGGCAGAAAGGTAATAACCAGTTCTGCTGCAGTATTAAAACCCAAGAACAAAGGTAAGGTGCCCGGAAGAACGTCCAACAGGCCTGTAAACAAGCAATAGGAGAGACGAATGTCTAAAGAAGTAAAGGACAATATTAATGAGAATTTGGACAACTCCAAAGTTCTCTCCCATCAGGAAGTAAAGCCTGGTGTACACGAAATGGAAATAGATGTTGGCCCAAAAGGCAGACCTGCCGTTGAACTGGCTTATTTAGACCCCGAGCGTGGAGATCATAACCCTCTAAGATTTCATGAGGGTGGTAGGGTTATTACCCGAGACTTTACCCGTCGGGTAGACCTCGACCTCTTAGTTGGTAAGCCCGAGGTTACCAGGGCCAAGCCCGAGCAGATCTTTCAGCGTGCTATTGATTTTTATAAGGCTAAGGGCCCGTACGGTACCTGGGTTGATACTCTTTCCAATTTTGCAGCCAAGGGATTCAAGAATGATATTGATGACGAAGATATCAAGCTTTTTTATGATACCTGGACGTCCGAAATTGCTTTTCAAGAGACCGTTGAGAAGATTTTCTTTGACTTCTTTAGAGTTGGAATGGTCCGTACCTTCAAGATTGTGGGTAAGTTTGATCCCAAGTTGAAGCCAGAAAATTTTGATGGGGCTGTAAGACGTAAGGCCCAAGCAAATCGCTTTCAAACTTCTGAGCAGATGAAGAAGTTAATAGCGTACAGAGATGTGGCCGCCGCCAAAAAGATTTGGTCTAAGTCTTTTGTACCTCTTAAGTATACCCTCCTAAATCCCACACTCGTGGATATTAAAGGTTCCCTACTCTTTGACCAGACAGAAACCTTCCTAAAGCCACAGGCCTTCAAGGAGATAGCTGCGCTGTTAAAAAACCCGGCTAAGGCTAGTGTAGAGCAAAGGAAGTTTATATCCAGTCTGCCTCGAGAACTAAAAGATGCGATCAAGAAAAATAAGCCTGTTAAACTCCCTCCTGAGTTGGTAGGTAAATGTGACTATCGTCGAATGGATTATGAGAGATATCCTCAGCCTAAGGCCGCGCGCATGTTTGACGATATGAATTACAAGGATGAACTCAAGAAGGCAGACTATTCTACCTTAGATGGTATTACCAATTACATTCTTAAGATCACTATTGGTAATGATGAGCATCCTGTAACCAGCCAAGCAGAGTTAGAGACGGTAGCTAAGTTATTTGATACCGCAAGTAAGAGTTTTGATATTGTATGGAACCATACTCTTCAGGTTGAAAAGATTACTTTCCCTGAGATTTCTCAAATTTTAGGTGTTGATAAGTTCGAACAAGTTAACGACGATCTAAGTCAGGCTATGGGAGTTACCCGAGCACTAATAGATGGAAAACTTCAGGCTAATGCCAAGGCTGTAGAAGCATCTCTTAAAGGTTTTGCTGAGGAAGTGAATTATGCCCGGCGCTGCGTAAAGAGATGGATAGATCATGAATATGAAGAAGTGGCATTGGCGATGGGGTTTAGTCGTTATCCCCAGGTCCGCTTCGACGAGAACGCTCTCAAGGATGAGATTATGATGATGAGCGTTATTCAGGGAATGATAGATCGACGTATTCTGTCTTATGAGACTGGTATTGAGAAGCTGGGTATGGACTTCAGCAATGAGCTTGCTAACTTCATCCAAGAGAAGCCCTTGGTTCAAGACGGTACCCTTGGTATCATTGGTTCGCCTTACAATCCAAAGGCTCTTCCCCCGCAGGGGCCCGTACCTACTCAGGACACCACACCTGGAGGTAAGCCTACTACGGTTACTCAGAAGGATCTTAAGGATTTCCAGAAGAACATTACTGATCTGGTTACAAAGCAAGTTCAGAAGATTCAGAGAACTCCAGTTGGAACTCCTAGTGAGGGCCGTCCCCGAACAGGGGGTAAAGGTAAGCCCCGTCAGAAGTCCACAAAACCAAACACTAAGCCACGCCAGCCTAACAATAGTTAGGACAAAATCTGCGTAGGAGGTATAGAAATACCATGACTGAAAAGAACGTAGACAAGAACGTTGACGTCCAGAGCTTTCTCGAAGAGTTGAGAGGGTTAGCTGTGGTCGTAGGCGAAGATTGTCCAGAAGGGCATCGCAAAGATCCGGGCAGCGGACGATGCTTGCCGATTGGACCTACCGACCATACCGCATTTACACGAAGTCTAAACGTTGACTATGGCCCGGAGTGGAGGGGTGAAGTCGATAAGACTAATACCACCTTTGCCAGTTCGCAAGAGACAGCGGTTGACGCAGACGATATGGATGAACCAGAGAGTTGTGCTGAAGGCACAACTTTTTCTTTTATCCAGAGACGGTGTGTTTCTCTGGAAGACGCAGACAAGGAGAATGATGACGAATTCGCCATGACTGAAGAAGGTGAATATATTGAAGATGCGAAAAACGGCCACGAAGAGGTTATCTCTAACCAGCCTTCCGGACGAAAGGATACTGTAAATCATGAGTGTCCTCCTAATCAGTTTTTCAATTATGCCCAGAGGATGTGTATTCCTCTAAATAAGGATACCGTAATGGCATCCGAACAGTTTTCTGACGAGTTTAAGCAGGCAGTGGCTACCTTTGCTAGGCTCGCAATGACGTCTTCGGATCCAGTAGATGGGCACAAGCATGTTGCCACTCTAGATATGGATGGAAATGGTGTTACTTCTATAGGTGGACACCCCGCCCACAGCCATACTGTGAAGAAGTTTGAAGTTGCCCCTCAATCAGGAGAGCACAATGGTGAGGAATATGTTTCTCAGCACCCCGGTGTTGCTGTGCCTGAGGAGCATCGCATAGAAAAGCTTGAGGATTTCGGAAGCGACGAGACCGCAGCGCCCCTTAAGGGTGGTCAGAGATCTGCTCTTCCCGATAGCGCCTTTGGCGTTCCCGGAAAGAGGAAGTTCCCTCTAGACACCTGCGCCCGCGTACGCAACGCGATGGCCCGCTTTAACCAAGGTAAGGGACTAACCTCCGGTGAGAAGGCAACTCTTCGCCGGAAGATTATGGCCCGAGCTAAGGCTTGTAGCATAGAAGTTAAAAACTTTGGCAAGGCAGACACTGTTGAAGAGTTTGCCGCCGTGGTACAGGAGCTAATCACAATGGATAATAAGACAACTGAAGATAGAATTGAGACCTACCGGGCAGAAGCTCAGGGTCAAGGCCCCTGCCCTCCCGGTATGAATTGGGATTCCGCGGCCCTGCGCTGCACTAAGGTTTCCGGATTTGTCAAAGAGATCGCCGCAAATGGACATGAGGATATCGTTGCGTTGCAGCCAGATGGACGCAGAGACACAGTTGGGTTCAATTGCCCTTCAGGTTGGTTCTTTGATTTTACCAACCGACGCTGTCTTCCGCTAGATCCTTCCCAAAAGCCCGGATCCACTACGGATAAGGCTAATGAGGGAGGAGCGCAGAGAGACCTGACCGCTCAGCCTGAAGGACGCCCTGTCCGACTTCCTATTGACTGCCCCGCGGGCACGATTTGGAATAAGGACAGAAACGTGTGTATTCCTCTAGACAGTAGCAAGAAGACCAAGTCTGCTGAGGAAGAAGAGGCTGCTCTACCTGACTTCATCAAGAAGATTCAGGAGAAGAAGAAGAACGGTAAGGATGGCGACGATAAGAATGGTAAGAAGAAGAAGGGCTTCGTACCGTTTACCAAGAAGAGCAAGTCCGAAGAAGAAGACGGAGCCGCACACCCTAGCACGACCACTACAAATGGTCCTGGTAAGAAGGGAGGCCCGGGTTGCCCTGAGGGCCAGTTCATGAACCCTGTTACCAAGAAGTGTATGCCCCGAAAGGGAGCCTTCAAGGGTAAGAGTGAGCAGGAAGATGCAGATGCCAAGCCGCAGAATAGAGAAGGATTAACTCCTCCTCCTGCAGGTAAGGTACAGCATCCTACGGACTGCCCGCCCAATACTGCTTGGGATGCTAAGAGCAAGGTTTGTCGACCAATTGACTCTATGGACAAGGATCGACCTTCCGGCGCAAGCCCTCAGAATCCTAAGTCCATCGCGGACGAGCTTACAACCGCTCAGATCATTCAGGTTCTTGATGAGATCATCAAGGGACTTGGTGAGCCGGAGAAGAGCAAGGTTCTTGCAAAGGAACTACCTAACGCAGCTTTCCCGCCTTCTCTAGTAAGTGACAGTCACCGTAGCCTCATGCACCACAAATCAGATGTTGTGGATCCTTATGATACTGCTTCTGTAGACGTAGCTAGACTACGAAATTCTCTGTTCCGCGCAACTGCAGTCAAGGGATTCTCTGACAAGGCGGTTGAGGACGGAGTCAACCATCTTCTATTCCACGCTCGCGCGATCGCGGCGGAGAGAATTGAAAAAAAATCCTAAGCGGATGGGCTGATGAAGGCCAGATAACTAATCCAGAAGAGTTTCATCCGCTGTGCCAACCCCAGGAGGTCTTTGATCCTAAGTCTGGATCATGTATTCCCCTCGTTAATGTTGAGGGTGCTGACCCCGTTGGTACATTGGAATGCCCCGATGGGTGGGTATTAGATGAAGAACTCAATATGTGTGTCCCTGCGAGTGCCCTAGATCAGGCTGGCCATAACGGCACTGATTTTACAGGCAGGTTATCAGATGTACCTAAAGAGTTGAGGCCTAAGAAGCCAAAAAAGAAGAAGCGGATTACAGCCACCGATCTGCTCAGAGAGATTAATGAGAATGCAGCACCATTCAAATCAACAGATAAGATGGAACGTTGTATTCAAGATGTTAAATCTCGTTTGAGAAAGAGTAAGAAAACCTTTAAAGACCAAAGTATTAAGAGTGCTGCGATAGCTATATGTAGATCACGACTAAAGCAATAAGGGGAGGCTACGGCCAATGTGGGATTTCCTACAGCTAGTGTTCAAAGATTATGGCCTGCTGGCTCTTATTGAAGTAGCAGAAGTGGTCGTTATCGTGTATCTGTTTCGTTTGAATCAAAAGAAGCAGGACGAATTAGTTAAGCTCTACGAAAAAAGAGTTGAAGATGTTTCTGAGAGTAAGGAAGATTATGAAGAATTGGCTCACAAGCTTGACCAATCAATCGACCTTCTCATCAAGGTTTTTAGAAAGAACAATGGGGGATAGAAATCCAATGCAAAACATCGAAACGATGGAAGCCCAAGTAGTAGAGCTTAAGCAGGAACAGAAGGCCTGCAAAGTAAGGACTTTGAAGAATTTAGACAAGCTGTATAAGTTACTAAATGACAGTGATAAAAACTCAGAAGAGGAAGCAGTGGCAGTACCAGAACCCACTGCTCTAGTTTAGGAGGAGAATAATGGTAGAAGAGAATAAGGTTAGGGTATACGCGACTATCCAGGTCCAGGAGGAAGTGGAATCAGCCGCTCTAGAGAAGGCGTCTGTCCTATCTTTTCCCGAGGAAAAACAGGGAGATCTTCAGTATATTCGTTCTCTTCTAGTTTCAGCAGGGACTAATAAGAACGGAGCCCATTTCCTCCCCTCCGAGATGATGAGAGCACGTAATACTATCGTCAATAAAGCCATTGATATTGAACATGCCGAAGATAAAGTAATTGGACACATTTATGAATGCGCCTTTCTGTTCAAGGATGGAGAGCAGTTTGACCCCACAAAGATTATGGCAGAGTTCGAGGAAACCGCTCGAGATCCAGATAGTTTGGATATAGATATCTTGGCTGCGGGTATTATCCACAAGATGCGCTTCCCCGAATTAGCAGAAGAAATCTCAGCTGGGGATTGGAAGGTAAGCATGGAGTGTTACTTTAAGGATTTCGACATTAAGGTTGGAGATCAGATTATTACTAGGGATGAGGCCCAATCGTTGGGTTACAATCCTGACGACCTCGTCGGCGGTTTTGTTAAAGTGATGGCGGGCCATAAAGCTTTAGGTAAGCATTTTGTTTCTAGAGTTCTACGAAACATTACCTTCAGTGGTATGGGAATCGTAAAGAATCCTGCCAATCCTCACTCCATTATCATGGAGACTGCGTCCCATCGAGAGCAAATGGAAAGGGGTGAGCAAGTTGTGGATCTAGAACAGATAGATAATTTACGAGGGCATAAAGTTGAACTTTCTTCCAGCAAGGAAGAAATACCCCAGGAAGAAGTTGTAGCACAAGTTAAAGTGGTATCCGAAGAGGGAGATATGGAAGTACAAGATCAGATCTATGTAGAGTTAGACAAGGAAACTGGTGGAATTAAGAGAGTCTTAACTGTTGGAGGCAAGGAGGATGCAGCTCTACGTTGGACAGGCCCTGGTATTGGTGGCCCCGGCTCAATATCCTCCTTCCCAGACAGTGTTTGTAAGAGCTTCAAAAAGAGAGTTACTAAGTTTAATGCCCTTGACCAGTCAGAAGCCCAGGTTGTACATGAGCATTGGTGTACACTATTTGAAGAGGCCTGCCCCGTCATTGGCGCGACTTCAAAGGCACCTGAGTGTTTAAGGAATGCCAGGAATAGAACTACTCGGGATGAGGAAGACAATACTCTTACCAAGACGGTGAGAGAACATGTCGATAATGCCCCGGGAAATACATTCGTAACTGTCCTGAGCACCCCAGTCTTGTCCAAGGACGCAGCAAGCGTTCATTCTGAGAGACATGGTCAGGTAACCAGGATCCGCGCAGAAGCAGAGGAACTTAGAAACTCTCTTAGATCTTTTGTAGCCGCCGAAAAAAAAACTTCAGAATAATCAGTGAACCTATTGAAGCTTCCTCAGTCATAACTTCGAACAGGGTAATTAGATACAAGAAGAAGATGGATGCTTTCAAAACTGCTCAGGCATTAGAACCATCTGCAGATCGTGAAAAGGTAGGAGGATTTGTACTTTTTGTGGGGTCTGGCCCTGATGTAATTGAGGTGGGTTTAGATCGAGAGGTTGCGGTTGAGAGGGCTGTAGAAATTTTGAAGGAAAATGACACAGTTGTATTCTTATCCAAACTGCAATCCAAATTTGGAGAAGTTTACGTTACGAAAGATCAGCTGATTCTTACAAGGAAATCAGACTAAGGAGAATCTAAAATGGCAAAGCCAGATATCCAAGCCAGTTTCATCACTGCTTCCGGAACTTTGTTCCGTCTCAAGGGAAAGCTAGGTCTGGACGACATGGGGCCAATCACCGGCCTCGCCCTCGTAGAGCTAAACTTTACTAGTGACGTAGCTGCCGGCAACAGCGATGTGGAAGTTGGTGAGTTTTATCACACCAACGGCGACCTAAGGATTAAATTTACTTAACATGGTCTTGAGAATTTTGGTAGTTGAAGACATGAAAGTATCGTATGACTTTGTGATGAAAGAACTTGCAAAGATACTTTCAATGGAGAATTTTGAATTCATAAATGTGAAGACAATCCCTCCTGCTCTAGATGCTTTGGAACAAGATTGGGATGCAATTTTGATGGACTATTATTTAGGCGTGCCCGGGGTGGAAAGAGGAGAGTCTCGTTTTGAACATGGGGCAGACCTTGTGGCTTATCGTCGAACACTTGAAAAATCTGAACCAGAGAAAAAGAAAGCGCATATCATTGGATTCTCAGCGAGTGATCTTCGTAACAATGATATGATGAATGCGGGAGCTACTTGCTGCTTTCTGAAACATGATGAAATAGGCCTTGCCGGGGCTCTAAATGCCCTGGTAAAACGTTAGTTATAAAGATCAGCTGATTTTTACAAGGAAAAATCAGAATAAGGAGGAATGCTAATCATGGCAAAGCCAGATATTCAGAGAACTTTCATCACCGCATCTGGAACCTTATTCCGTGATAAAGGTAAGTTGGGATTGGAAGATAAAGGACCAGTTACTGGTTTAGCGCTCGCCAACCTAGATTTTTCTAACGATTCTAATGCTGCTACTGGTGGTGTTGACGTTGGAGAACTTTATCACAATTCCGGTGATGTTAGAATTAGACTTGTATAATTAATATGTTCACTACATTTTAGTGAAGGAAAAGGCTACGGAGTAGATGAGAGGAAGTGTGACGCAAAGAGCGCACTCGTTTGAAATCGTCGGGGGACGACTATCAAACTAAAATCCTGATAAGGAGGAAAACCGATATGAGCGAATTCAATAAAGAAGAGTTCAATGCAGCTGTACAAGCTGAGGTCGAGAGACTTCTTTCCTCCCGAGAAGAGGCACAGGCTCGTGTAGAGGCTGAGTCCGCTCTCAAAGAGGCTAAGGAAACCTTCGAAACCCTACGCGCATCCCTAGAGGCAAAGGATGCTAAGCTTAAGGAATATGAAGAGGCCCTTGCTAATCTCGACAGCTCTGAGGCAACCGATGCTGAGGTCGCCGCTAACGAGACAATCGTAGAGCTAGAGAAAGAACTCGAAACATGGAAACAACGTGCTGAGGTAGCACAGGCTGCCCTAGACACACTTGCTCGCGAAGAGACCGCTGCTAGCCGAATGGCTGAACTAGCCGAGTCCGGAGTATCTCTGGATGAGGAAGCCGCTGAGGCACAGTACTCAAAGGTCCGAGACATGTCGGATGAGGACTTCGCGTCCTATAAGAGCGAGCTGGTTGCTCTAAAGAGCAAGTACGCCTCCGCTTCAGAAGAAGATGGAGAGGAAGAGATCGAGGTTGCAGAACTATCCGCTCAGGAAATCGCTGAGATTTCTAAGAGCCTTGGTTGTGATCCTGCCGACTCCAAATGTATTTCTCTCGTCAACGAGGTAGCACAAAAGGTAGCAGAGGTTAGCAATAACCGACGCACCGAAGCTACAAAGGAAGAACCTACAGAGAATACCTCTGAGGAAGCTTCTAAGGAGACGACAGAAGAGCCAAAGAAGGAGACCGCTTCTCAGAAGATGTCTTTGGGAGAGGCTATTAGTCGATCTATGGATCAGGAAATTCGCCCTAGTGCGAGCCTGAAGGAAGAGATGACCCAAGCATGGGAGGATTACTACGCTGCTAAGCGCGGCGAAAACAAGTCCGAATAAGGAGGTACTGACACATGGTGTTCATCCCACGTGATCCTGTTGTTCAGAATCAGTTCCTGGTACATGATACGTCCCAGGGCAATGGTACTGAGACCGCAGGTTGTGTAGTTTTTCTTTCGGGTGATCAACTAGTAGCATGTGTAAGTGGTTCAACGAGCGGCAATACTAATAAGCCGTATGGCTTCTTGATGCAAAACATCAAGGCCGAGTCCTCCGCACACCCAACTGGGTTCCGACTTCCTGGTGATCTAGGAAGCTCCGACGCATTTACGGGAGATCCCGTAGCGGTTGCTCACCTTGGACTCTACGATACCACTTTCTATAACACTGCTGCTACATACACTGCTGGCGACGATCTAGATATTGCTGCCAATGGTGCTGTAACGCCGACTGGTGTGAATACAGTTAACAATACAGTTATTGCTGTTGCACAGAATACACTAAATGCAGCCGCTGTTGCTGCAGGTGATAAGCTTAGAATAAAGCTTCTCATATAACCCTAAGGAGGAAAAGTCATGGACAAGCAAAAGCTTGCTGAATTGTTTCACGCAACTGCCGCATTCGACTCTCCTGAGGGCGTCGAAGCATATAAGGCCTTCGCACAGGCACTAACGGTGCCCATTCTCCAGGAGATTAGAGACGCATCTATTATGCGACAGCTCTTTGCTGTTGAGCGGCTCGCCCCTGGTGCTCAGGCCGTTTATCCGGTTGCTGACGATTTCGAGATCCCAGTATTCGTACTGCCTGGTCTCGGATACATTGCACAGAACTTCGTCGAAGGCGTTGGTGAGGAAGTATATGTTCCTACCTTCTCCATTTCCGTATCTGCGGATTGGAAGGTAACTTACGCCCGAGATTCGCGTATCGATATTCCCGAGAGGGCTGCTCGAAACGCTGCACGCGCAATTGCTGACTTCGAGGAAGAGTCGGGCTGGCGAGTAATCGTTCCTGGTGGAACGACCAACTTCTCTGGTCAGGGTCTAATTGGATCCCGCAATGCGCCTATTTTCCAGGTTCCTGCCGGTGCTACCGGTGAGAAGTTCCTTTCCAAGGAGCTAATCAACCTGATGATGGTCGGTATGAAGAGAGTTCGCCGATCCCTAACTGATCTCTATATTTCCCCTGAGGATGCCGCTGACGTACGTGAGTGGACTGATACTCAGGTCGATCCGGTCACTCGCCGAGAGATTTTCCAGGCAGCTGGTATGGGTCGAATTTGGAACATCAATCTACATGAAGTATTCCAGCTTGGTGCTACTGGTCGATTTAACATCAACCAGAATGGGGCTGCGTTTGGTATCTTCCAGGTAGATGGCGGCGGAGATTTCAATGACTATACACCTACTAACGTTAACAATGTTGACGCTAATGGTAACGTCACTACCGCTGGTGAGACTCAGGTATGGGGATTCGATCTTTCCGTTAACGACTCCCTCGTTATGCCTATTCGAAAGGAATATGAGGCTCACGACGATCCAACACTACTCCGACAGCAGAAGCAAGGTTTCTTCGGCTGGGAGGAAGTTGGTTTCGCACTTCTCGATTCTCGAATGGTTCAACTGGGTGTTATCGACCGATCGTAATCTCATTACATCCCGAGGGAGGGGACGTAATGTCCTCTCCCTTTGGGAACAAGTTTAAGGGGATCAAGTGGCCGGTATGGGTCTTGCTACCCCTTCCGGCTTTTTATTATGTCGGAATAATCAGCTGGGCCCCAGTTAGTCCGCGGCTAAACAAGGTCTCCCCGCCCTGTTTCTGGGGTCCAGCATCAAGGAGAAAATAAATGCCTGGCACACGAAGATATGAAGAAGCCACACGTTATGTTCACATGACCACGGGCTCTGCTATTAATCGAGATGGCGAAGCTAAGCTAGATAGAGTAGTAGTTAATGACGTAACAGCCCAAACTCTTACCCTCTACGAGGGAGCTACAGCTGCAGGAGAGGTTATTGCTGTTATAGACTGTAATGTTGGTGGAACTTATGAGTACGGGATACCAACTTTGACAGGCCTGACCGCGGATCTATCTGGCACAGCGGATGTGACAGTAATCTATCAGTAAGGAGAAGTTATGTTGTTTTATCTTTTGATTCAAGTATTGATGGCGGTCATCCTGACCGAGGGATTGACAGAGTTAGTTATCAAGTCGGAAATTTTCAAGCCTGTGCGGAATGTGTTTTTTATGCTGGGCGATTGGTTTAGAAAGCTTTTCAGTTGCGGTTACTGTTTTTCCGTGTGGGCAGCCGCAACCGTTGTGCTTTTGATCGATACATCTTACCCTTTGACTGGGAACCATTGGTTAGACCTAGGACTTATGGCCCTAGTGGTTCACCGCCTAGCCAACATACTTCATAATGTGATTGACAAGTATACGGACAAGTATTACGACCAACGGTATGTGAATACCATAAAGCAGTAAAGGAGTTATTATGCGAGGATACGTAAAAAACGAAGGAACCCAAGCTTACTTTATTTGCCAGCGTCAGATTACACCAGCAGGTAGGGTTATGCTTGATGATATTTACAAGAGTGTAGGCGAGAAGAGCGGTTTGGAAGATGGTCCTGAGTTTATAGAGTGGATTAAGACCAACGTCTTTCGTCGCGGATCCTGGGGATATTATGAGGAAGAGGGAAAGCCTTTGGCTGCTCCCAATACTAAGAAAGCAGCATCTAAGAAGCGCACTAAGGCTCAGAATTTTGCTACTTCTTCCAAGAAAGAGAAGGATGCCCCCGGAGCAGGGCGTGCCATGCGTCGAGACTCTGCAGAGACTTATGATGTAACGGGTAGAAATATTACTCCCTCAGCAATTATAGAGGCGCCGTATGATCAGGCGAGGGCCTTGATTGAAAAGACCAAGGACCGAATAGTATTGAAGAAGGCTCTTAATCTTACCAAACACTTTGCTAACAAAGAACAGCACATGAGGCATATAGTTAAGAGACTAGAGCAGGTATACTGAGGAGGGGGCCTAATCGATGACTTCCGTGCTCAAACCAGAAATAACATCGATCCTTAACGGTCTTCTTACAATAACAGTCAGGTCTGTTACTGCGGTAGAGGCCGTGTTTGATCAACTCTTGATCTTTAGAGCGCCCTCGGCTAATGGTCCATTTACCACTCTAACCACTATTACGTTATCTGCTGCTGGGGGATATACCTTTCTAGATACTGCAACTTCTGCGGCAAAATACTACAAGGCCCAGTACTTCAATAGTACCAGTATGGTTAGTAGTGTCTTCTCTGAGTTGGGCCAAGAGACAGGTATCTTTTCTGAGTATACAGCTCCGACTACTACTGCATCTTATCCTCCAGAGATAGCTCTCTCTGAGCAAGACAGGGAGATTGTAGAGTCTATTAGAGTTACTCTTGGAGATTTTGGTATTATTGAGAGAGACTTTTATGATCCCACAGACTCTAATTCCCAATTTGCTTGTGCTTCTCAGGTTTCTTCTGATAAAAAGACGTGGGAGTTGTTAGAGTTCAAGGGTTGGCCTCAAAGGGTTGTTATTAACGGTGAAGAGAAGACTAGTATCACTGATCCCCAGGTGCTTGGCTATCGGTTTTTGACCTTTAGTGGTGCCGAAGCCTGTATCACAGGATCTCTAGATATATTTTACAATCATTTCCGTTTCTCCGACAGAGAAATTTTGTTGTCTTATGATAGGTCCGGGAATCTACTGGTATCCTGCGGCCTGGCCTCTGGCCAGATTACTACCGAGATGTTGATTATGCAGGCGTCCATCCTTCTTTTAGAAGGAGAAGTTAGAGACTTTGCTACCGGTGCGGTAGAGATTAGGGATGGAGATACTTCTTTCAGCAATACTAGAGCCATCCAGGCCCGAACCGACGATCTCTCAGACCTGAAGCAAAAGATTAAGGATCTAATTGAGTGCGCTCGCTTCAATGCGTCCTACGGTCTGGAGGGGGTTAGGTTAGACTAATGCCCAAGCAACTAATCCCTAACAGTGTGAAGAAGCAGTTCAAGAAGATTACCCAACGACTTGTGTTGGATTTGTCTCAACCTCTACGTATTCTTCAGGAGAGCCCCTCGTTTGTGGATTGTCCTAACTGTATATGGGATTCTATCAACAAGAAGTCTTCTAACGTATTTCAATCTTCCTTCACTGTGCCCCTGACTATTTTCCCCAGCACAGATCAGGAAAGAGTTATTAGTCCAGTTTCATTTAACGAAGGCCGTTGTCCTGTTTGTATTGGAGAGGGGCAGCTATTCACAACGAAAGAAATATGTATCCCAGCTATGATCAACTTTATAGGTAGAGATGAACGAGGCGGACGTTTCTTAGATCTTCCAGCAGGAAAAGAGGGAGTTAACTTTCTTGTAGTAAAGACCTTGGCGTGCCACTACGAATTACTTTTAAATAATCATATTTTTATTGTTCACAATAATGTTAAGTGTGAGAAATTTACACCCCCGTTTGTTCGGGGTTTAGGAGGAGAAGAAGCAGTTACTGAAATGGTTCTTCAGACTACGGAAGTTGGACAAAGAACTTCTGCTAAATTTGGGGGCACTGATAAGCAGAGGAGAGAAGATAAGGTTAGACGTCGAATCAAGGGGCCAACTGAGACTGATGTGCTAAGTGGTCGCTTACAAGGCAGATAATGGTTGGGTTCAAAATTAAAGCTAACATAGATATCTCTAAGCTGAAGAGTGTTCTTCAAAAGAAACAGAATCTAATCCAGAAGAATATAGTTGTCGTCTTACAAAAGGAAGCTGTTCCTTTTCTCATAGAAAGGATTATGGTTGGTTTTGATAGTCTAGCAGAGAGAGCAGATATGCTTCCAGAAGATCCTACAAACCCTGGTAATTGGAGAGCAGAGTTTTTAAACAAGCTGGAGGAAGATTTGGCACGAAATTTTGTCGTAGCTGGAGGTAGGATTACGATTAGATTAGGAGATAAAGACTTTCTTGGTTATGATCCTTCAGGAGAAGTGGATTCTAATGATACTGAACCCCTACACTGGATGGTCTTCTTTATCGAAGGTCTTATTGGAGACTGGGCATTTATTAGTCCTGAAAACTATACTCGTTTGAATAGAGGGAGCAAGTACAAGCCGGGGTGGGGCCGTTTTGATCAGGGATTTATGGTGAGCCGTCAAGATTATGAGGAACAGGGGTGGGACAGAGTCCTCCCATTTTCTCAGTTGCGTCATCCATTCTCTGGTTTTTCCCCCTTGGATATATTTGCAGAGGCCCTTAGAGAATTCAAACTTAGACCGTTTATTCAGAAGGCAATAGATGCTGCCATTCAAGGGAGGACATTGTGACCGTAACTTTGCTTAGAATGGAAGACATGAGCCTCCAGCACTGGATTAAAGATGTTCTTCTTCCTCTAAAATGGGTAGAAAAGGTAGTTAATGCGCCGCTAACGTTCAATCTTGAAAAGTCGGTTTATGAGGCAGAGATCCAATGGCTCCCCAGTTTTCTAGATGAGGGAAGAGGCTGGGTGTTCTTTGAAATCGTAGGCGGCGGAACATGCGTTATATCAGATATTCCATCTACGGAACAGTCTACTAGAGTTACAGTGAAGAATGAGGTAGGAACTGCGATCAGCGCCTCTCTCTATACCGTTAATTATAAGGACGGGACTATTGGCTTGCCTGGGGGAGGAACCACCACTGCGGAGGGAACCCCCACTACAGTGGATTTCTTCCAGTACTATACGTCAGTAATAGACGGTTGGCCAGGAACGGAGCCTCCGGATCTTCCGATTGTAGCTATAGAGATTAAAGGCTATGACAAGAGACCTTTCCAGCTAGGAGGAGGTAGGAAGTCTGTACGCACAGTGGCAATAGATATCTTTGCTACTTCTAGTGCGGAACGAGATGATCTATCAGAGTTTATTTATGATGCCCTATATAATCGTCACATTCCTGTTTTTGATTTTAGGGAGGGAGAGCCCCTGACTTATGATGGGGAGTTTAATCCTACTTGGAGTGGTACCCTTCTGACTCTTAACAACAATGATGATGCTATTTTCTACTTCCGCAATATAAAAGTAGAACATATGAGCGGAAGACAAGATTGGAGTGACTTAAACAGATGGCGCTCCAGAATAACATTTGAGATGGAGTCCTTTAGAGATGGCCTAGATTTTAATGCCCTGTCTTAAGGAGGAGCGCTGAAGCGCTCCAGGTATGGAATAGGAAATTCCTTCAAAGTTGCCTCAACTTTGAGGTTGTTGCTTAGATTCCCCCGTCTAAAGTAACTGAACAACTCTCGTAAAGGAGGAAGACCTAATATGGCACGACGTAACCGAATCATTTACCCTAGTAATTCGGTATGGGCAAACGGTAATGTCCTCTACCGTGTGATGACGTTTGGTTCTACCACAACGTTTAACACTGAGGATATCTTCGAGCTAGGACAGCTCAAGGTTATCGACGTAGTCGACGACTCTCCAACTGTCGCCGTGACCATTGAAACCGATGAATTTGGCTCCGTTTCTAACCTTTACGCTCTAGCAAATCTTGAACAGGATGATGTTCTGGTTCATGATGCAACAAGCGTATCTGGTCACCTTACTGTAGTAAGTGGCCTTGGTTCGAGCGCAGTTAATATTGCTTTCTATCACGGTATAACCCTAACCGATTTTGGTCTATCCGCTGTTTGTGGTAACTCCTCGGTCGAGATCTGGGCTCCAATCCAGAATGAGTGCGATCTTGGAACTGATTCTGATAATGTTGATCAGACCATGTATCTACCTCGCGTCTTTATCAACTCTCTTGAGTGGACCTACACCGCCGGTGCTAACGCAGCGGAGAATTTCGGTGGAGAAACAGACGCAAAGTTCTGGTTTGTAAATGATGGTAAGTTCGTTTCTAACGAAGAGTTTGTATACACTAGCTCCGGAGCAGGTGTTGATCCTGACAATAACACTGGAACTACAGGTGGTACTGGATTTAAGCTCCCACTTGGCGGAACTTCACAGTTCTTGGGTCTCGACGAAGGCGCTACGCCAGCACAGCTTGTATCCACTCGATCTACCGGTCAGTTGGCGTTCCTACGCTTCGACGATTTCGGTAACCCCGCAGTTCGTTTCTTTAACGAGTCTGCAGGTGACACAACTGAGATTCCTGTCGAGCCTGGTACCGCAGCTACTGCGGGTGCATATGTATATAATAATATTACAAACGAACTATTTGATCCTACAGATCTAACGACCAACAGCAATCTTCTTGGTGAAGCTAAGGCCGCTGGTGACATTCTTTACGTGGTGTACGCTGCGAATGCGTTTGCTAATGCAGCTGGAGACCTCTCCGGAGGCATTCTAGCAGGACGAGGTGGTGGTACTGCCGCAACCTCTCTAATGTCAACGCGAAGAGATGCAGAGTACTTTGCACCGATCGAGGTCAATACTGAAGCTAAGCCTGAGGATGTAGGTGCTGTGCGACAGGGACAGATCGAGATTTATCTGATCGATAAGGATGTCCTTGATCCAGGTGCTGACAGAGATGATCAGCTCGCTTTGCGTGTAACTTCCGTAACTATTGCCGCGGATCTTACTCGAGAGCCCCTCTTCGAACTCTCGCACCTCAGACCTTATGACCGATCTTTGACTTTCCCAATTCCGTTTACGGTAACCGTTGAGACTACCGCGAACGATTTGGAAGAGTACGCAACTCTTGCTTCTAAGAAGCAGGGTGTTGTTCTTGATAAGACTACGGATGATATCTCTATCTACGATTTCATGACCGCTAATGAGCGACTTGACTTGGTAGTCCACGTTTATCAGCAGACCGATGAGGAAGCTGGTGGAACTGGACAGAACAGAAGAGTTCTCGTACGCGAGATGGTTGGAGATGAGTACTATCAGCGCGGATCCCGCTTCACCTACTATGATGGAGCAGGAAACGATCCCGATGGTGATCCTTCGGGTTCTCCGACGGAAATTCCGTCAGTCCCAACTAAGGCTAATACCCACCGCGAACGCCCACTAAAGACTGTTATTGCTAAGGATCTCAGAATTACTGATGAGGCTTACAATCTCACTCTTGGTGAAAACGCATCCCAGACCTATGGATTCCGAGGAACTAATCGAATCTTTGCGATACTTGGAGAAGTTGATATCGCAGACTTGGTTGCTGATCCGGGACTACAGATCAATCCGGGTGTTAATAGGCTATTCTAAGGTTATCTTTTTTACTATCTTCGGTCCCCGGAGATAGTAACAAGTTTACCTCCGGTTAAATCGGAGGGAGTTAATTAAAGGAAAGGAATATAATGACTGATTCAAGGGAAGATCAGACCTTAAACAGGTCTAAGGAAAAATTCAAGAGAGATCTTGAGAAAAGAATTATGCGAGGAGTGGATGAAATCCTCGATATAGCAGAGGTTGCAATTGGTGATTCTCAAAGGTACAAGCCTTTCCGATCCAAGGTTCTAAGAGCGGGAAACAATGCTATTAGAGATCTGAAATCGGATTTGGAACTACACTATAAAATATTGTTTGTGCCCACCAATGAAGATATAATTGAAGTACAGAGGCCTACTCTGCGCAGAACTAATTAAGGTTAAGGATAAGGAGAATAAAAATGGCTGATGCTACAGAAGATGTAAAGGATGCTGTGCAGGATATACTGGACAGCAGAAGAGAATTTACCTTAGAGACCCCGGACAACGAGATTTTACATTTCTATATTGCAAGCCCTTCTGGTGAGGATATTAGAAAGGCAGATTGGCAGTATTCAAAGGTGTATAATCAGGCAATTGTGGATGAGTTCTTAACCCAGGCTCAGATGCTTGATCTTCTTCGGGAAAAAGGGATTGTTAGCGATGAATATACTGACAAGTTAGAGACAGTGCGTATCAATCTCGGAGCAGAACTTTTTAGGCTTGAAAATCTAATGGAGGAGGCTACTCCGGAAGAGAGAGAGGTTTCCGCTCTTGAGACCGCCCGTCTTAGGGATGAGCTCTTTCAGTTAAATCAGAGAGTAAATGGCCCTATGGCCAATACTTGTGAAAATCTAGCAGAGGATGCTAGGACAGATTTTCTTACCAGTAGAATTATTCAGAAGAAGGACAATTCTAAGGTTTGGGATGATTTTAATGCTTACCGAAACGAAGACAACACTGCTATGTCTATCAAATGCCGTTTCGAAGTTATGCTGTGGATGCAGGGCCTAGAAAGCGACTTCTTGGAGAATACTCCGGAACAGTCTACCTTGAGAAAGATTGCTCAGGATAGATTAGAGGAGGCTGTAGCAGAACAGGTCAAGTCCGCAGAGGCAGAAGAGGCGCCTGCAAAGGAAGTAGAAGAAAAGGAAGTAGAAGAGTTGGGGCTTCCAGAAGAAAGTAAAGCAGAGGAAAAGCCTAAGCCTAAGCCCAAGAGAAAAGGTCGTCCTAAGGGAAGTAAGAACAAGCCTAAGGTCTCTAAGCCGCCTAAGGATGAGTAATGGTTCAGGTAGAGCTTTCATACCAAGAGGTTGAAGAACTTCTAGAAAGCGTTATCAATAATAAAAAACTAGTCCAGACATTTTCTAAACAAGGAGAAACGTTTTTAATCTTTTCACACCCTTCTGCTCAGGATATTCTTTCAAGTCGGTATGTAAGAAAAAGAGCTCTTATAGAGGCTGCTAAAGAAGAGCTCCCCTCTCGAGATGATATAGAAGCTCTTATAGAAGAACGGGGTATAGGTCAGGGAGACAAGCAGGAGATTTATGAGTTAGAAGGTAAGATTAAAGCCCAGCAACGTTTACTCAATATTACAAAGATAGAGGGGCGCCGTAAGCCGATAGAAGAAACTATCGAACGGTACGAGAAAAGACGGGCAGAGTTGGTGGCTAAAAGTGAGCACCTCTTTATTTTGACCCAGGAATTTAGGGCTGACGAAGAATCTCTACTATATCTGGCCTGGGCAGCTACCCATAAGATTACGGGAGAGAAATACTGGCCCTCATTTGAAAGTTTTGAGGCGGAAACAGATTTGATTTTTCGAGAGTCTCTGATAGGCAGGTTTGCACACTTTAATCGTGGAGTATCAGTTGAACATATACGTTATTTATCCAGACATGTTCTTTGGAGAATTAGATACTCTGCTGCTTTGAAAATAGGGGGCTCTTTATTTCCCCAAGGTCTTCACGATTTAACTCCGGATCAACAGTCTTTGCTTTACTGGAGTAATTACTATCAGTCTATTTACGAGATGCTTCCTGATGATCAACCTGATGATGATATCATTAATGATGATGAAGCTCTCGACGTATACATGGAGAGCTATTTCAAACAAAGGGAACAGGAACGGAGCGGAGGAAGGGTTAAAAGGCGATCTGGTGGCAAAGGGAAGCTTTCATCAAACACCTCTGATGAGGTAATTGTTACCACCAATCATCCGGATTATCTGCGCACAGTCTATAGTGATAAAAGAGCCAAAGTAGCAGAAGACCAATCGGATGTAGAAGTTATAGCCCCTAACAGTAGGCGAGCTAGAAATAGACGCGCCGCCAAACGGAATAGGAGAAGCTAACGGTGGAGGAAAAGGCCCGGTGGTAGAAGAGAACTTCAAAATTGGTATAGAGCTGGAGCTTGAACAAGACAGCCTGGCTAATATAACCAAACAAGTAGAGAAGGCTGTTAAGCAAGCCTTCGATAAAGCTGCAGCCAGAACCGCCGGTGGTGGTGGCTCTGGTGCTGCTCCTCCCCCCGTTAAAGGAGGCACAGCTACGACCCGAAGTGCCAGAGAAGCAGTTAGTGCTTCTTCTGCCGATTTTACTAACGTCGTAACTCAGTTGGCGAGGTCGAACCGAATAAGTTCGTCCAGATTTGATGACGCAGCCGCCGGCGTAGTTCAATCCCTAGAGAGACTTACCAAAGCATTAGAACGTCGATCTGCTGGCGGCGATGCAGCACCTACTACTGGAACAGCTACTTCGAAGCTTGTAGCTAACCAGGTAGGCCCCACCAATAAAAATCTCGGCCGAGATGTCGTGAAGAGCCGCACTGAGGCTGGTCGCCAGACCACGGGTTCCGGTGGCACTTCCGAGAAACGAACCGATCTAAGAACAGGTACTAAAAAAGATTCGCCTACGTCACAGACAGCCGCGAAGGAGAGGCAGGCAGCGCGCTCTGGCGCGAAACCTACCCATCCTCTCCAAAGGCACGCTCAGACGCAGGCTAAAGCTGTGGCCTCAAGTCTAGATCGCCTCGGCAAGGAAATCAGCAGCCTGGGTAAGCTTGGTGAGATCCCAGACCTGCTTAAGAAAATTGGTCTACCCACAGGAGCTGCGGTTGGGGTTGGTGAAGGGGCTTCTGTTGAAATTAAAACTATGTCGGGTCAGACTAAGACTGTAACTAGTAGCTTGAGAATAGTTGGGCGAGAATTAACAGAATTCACTAATGTAGTAAGTAAGCGTATTAATGATCTCATGGGAGCTCCTGATTTTCAGTCCACTATGCAGAAAGCTGAAAGAACTGCTCGTAAGGGCCCTAAGGGAGAAGAACGCGCAGTCTCAATGATTCGAAGAGAGCTTAAGAGCCTTTTGGATTTGCCATCAATTCAGCAGGGTGGGGCTCAGGCATTTGAGAAAGCGGGAGAGGCTACTTTACAAATGGAGTTTTCTCCCGAGCTCCGGGAAAGACTTAAAGCCCTAAAAGATGAGTCCCAACAGATAGCACTAGTTAACAAAGAGCTTTGGGAGATGTCTGAAGTTCTCAAGGAGCTTAGAAAGCAGGGCGGCCAGGTTATTGGTTCTGTGGGCCTTGGAGAAGAAGAGGCTGCTAAGGCTAAGATTATCAAGGGTGATGAAGGTGTACCTATAGGAGTAGAGATGCCTGTCCAGCTAAGAGATTTGGCTGGGATGGGTCTTGGTGGGAGAGGAGCTATGCGTGCGGCCAGGTCCTTCCAGCCCCACCAGGCCCGAGAGATGGTCGGCGGTGAGATTCCCCCTATTATGGGTAAGGGAGAGGCTGAGGCCTATGAGACAGGGGCTTTCAAAGAGAAGATGACCCGAACCCTTAGGACTGCTTATGCAGATCCGGCTCAGTTGCCAGAAGTACATGAGGATATGATTCTTCTGGACAAGAAAGCTGCAGAATCTATGGGTACGTGGGAGCCTAAGATTACTCAGGCCATGAAGGAGTTAGCGGAAGGAATCCAGGCGGGTGGAGAGCTTATTCAAGGCCAGGTTATGGGTTATGATATAGAAGGGGAAGAAATTAAGTTCGATATGAAGGGGGTAAAGGCTGAAGTTGAAGCTATAAAGCCAGTAGTAGTGGCCGGAATTAAGGGTTACCGTCTTAAGTTAAAAGAACTATATCCGATGATCACTGGTAGTAAGATGACTACTGGTGCAGGTCATAAGGGGGTCGTGAGGGTTGAGGAAGATATAGTAGGTAAGTATGGTTTACCCGAGGGAACTGAGGCTGCTGTTTCTTCGGTAGGTGCCGCAAAAAGAGGTGTTCTTTCTGACCCCATGAAGATGATGGCCTCCGAGATGGCCAGAGCTGCCAGTGAGATGGCGGATGTTCATATAGATCCGCAAGAAGTGGCAAATGTTATTGAAGATGCCATGCGAAATGGAGGAAAGGGTTTAGTTGAAGCTATAGGAATGGCGGCTGAACAATTTGGGGTTGAGGTTCCAGCCGCTGGCCAGGGAAAGAATATCCGAGCCATGATGGGAGATGTTTCTTTTCTCCGAATGAAAGAGCCAAAGACTCCAGGCCCGGCGGATATAGGGACTAGATACATTGATAAGCCTGCTGTAGAATCTTTAAAAGGACGAGCAGGTACTGCTAAGATGGCAAACGATATGATGGCGCGTATGGACGCGGTAAGTGAGAAACAGAAGGAATATATTGCCACTATTAAGGCTGTAACTGGGGCGTCTGATGTAGCTTCAGAATCTTTGCGTCGTATGCTTCCCGAAGAATTCAGAAAGCTTCCAAGTCAAGAAGGGACGATGGAAGATTTTACTGGTACCATGTTGGATCCAGAACTGCAACGGGAAGCTGCAGCTATTCGTATGCCTGAACGTGGGGGAGGAGAAAGACTTTTCCGAATGCCTGCTTTGGGCCCGGGTGTTGGAGAAAGGGGCGGGTTTAAGACTGACTTAGGGGCTATGGGTCCTGATGCACCGACCAGGCAGCTGGATGCGATTATGCAACAGGGTAGGAAGATTAGAGAAGCGGAAGGTAGAGTGTCCCCAGATTTGGGTGAGGTGGGAGAAGAAAGCGAGACCTATAAGGATGCAGCCTACAAGACCGCAGAAGCTATCAGGGTTCAGGTTAAGGAAATCGAGGATATGGGCTTTAAGACCAAGGAAGCCGGGGCGGCGGCGGCTAAGTTTGTGAAAGACTTTATGCCCCTGATAGAAAGTTTGAAACTCACTGAAGGAATGGGTTACTTTAAGTTGGATAAGGAAGGAGGTAGAACTACTACTAAGCCCCTCGGAGCTGCTGGAAAGGGTACTTCTGCCGAAGAATATGTCAAAGGTGTGAAGGGCGATCGCCAACAGATGCTTAGAATGCAGGATGTGTTGAAAGGTCGTGCAGCCACTAAGACTGGGAAGACTGAGAATGTACCTACCGGGGGCGAGGTCTTTAAGAATGCAGAACTTCTTCAAAAGGTTATGGCGAAGCTGGGGGTAACTTTAGAACAAGATGCAGATGCTGTAGAAAAGCTTTATTCTCGTTTGGAGAAGTTAGAAGAAAAGTTTCTGAGCACGTTAGCCATGGCAGGTGTTGCTACCCCAGGTGGGGGTAAGCCTGGTAGTGAAAGGAAAAGACCCATTGCTGGACAAATGGGGGCGGGATTAGGCGTGGGGCACAAGGAATTAACCGCTATTGGAATGAGAACAGATATTAGTGATGAGCTAGCATATCTTGAGAAGAATTTGGATAGCATGTCTGAAGAAACTGTGCAAGCTGCTGCACGGATGAAGAAAGCTCAAGGAGAGGTAGCATCTATTCCTAGAGACGTTGTATTCCTGAACAAGAAAGATTGGGACAATCTTATTAAAGCTACTATGAAGGAAAAAGGAATTGGGAGAGAAGATGCGGAATCTAGGTTACAAAGGCCGGGATTACTTCATCGCTTTCCCACCACTGGAGGAGCTAGCTTTTTAGCTGCGAAGGCCCGACCCGATCCTACAGGAACTTTAGAGCCTGGTACGATTGGTGTAGCTGGGCCAGCGGCAGTGAGTAGTAAGGAAGATCTCGAGAGGATACAGGGTAGTTTGAAACAATTCCAGGCTTCTTTGGAAGAAACTATTATTGCGGAAAAAGGAGTGGGCCCGGCGGCAGAAGCAGCAAAAAGTGAACTAATCAAATTAAGTCCAGTTATTCAAAAATTGAATCAATTATTTATAGCAGTTGGTCTAAATTTAGATCACGATGGGGATAAAATCAGTTGGTTAGGTGATATGTCCGAGATGGCATCTGCTGGTATGGAGACGTTTACTCAGAGGATTGAGAAAGGAGGTACAAGTTTCCAGCAAATGATGCTTAATATGTTGGGTAGAGTTAAGGGGGGTGAGACTGGAAACGTTCAGGAATATGGAGAACTATTATCTAAGGTAAGAAAGGTAGGACCCGCTAGCGACCTTCTTGCTCCAGAGACCGGAGAAATGGCGGCAGCTGAAGCTCAAGCCCATATCGGAGGTAAGAAGTCGGTTGGATTATTAACAGATATGTTTAATAAGATGGAGCTTGCTGTACTAAGTGGAGCTGGAGGAGTAGGAGACGCTTTTTCCACTTGGATAGAGATTATTATGCTTAACATCAATAAATCTCTGGCTCAGAAGAGTGGAGGCGCAGGAGTAGCGGGTCCTGTAGAATTTATAGAAGACTTGAAGGCGGGAAAGCTAGAAAAGATTTCTAAAGGAATGGAGTCTGGCGGTGAGGGTCTTTACGGAGAAATGGGAGATTTAAACAAACAAATGCGCCAGCAAATGAAGGAGCAGTTTACAACTTCTTTCCTTACAGGCGGACCCGAAGCTTTACGAGGAGTAGCTAAAGCCGAAGGCGTTGAAGATGCTCTTCCCAAAGATCTAACCTTTGAAAACTTCAAAGGCGCTGTAGATAGCATGGTTAATGCTTTAGATTTGAAGTCAGTTATCAAACGCATGTTCGACATGATGAAGAAGAACATGGTTAGCGCTTTGTCTGCACAAGGCAAGGATATGCCTGAAATTAATACTATTATAAAGAAGATGTTGACTTCCGTGAAGGGTAAAACCCCGGGTTTAGACCCAGATATAATACTTGGCCAGACAGCTCCAGGGTATTTGGCCACTAGACAAAAGCAAGTTAAAGAAATGCGTGACCCGGAACTTACTACCCCAATGGGGCAGGGCCGGGAAATGCTTCAACTTCTTGGAAAACTTCTTTCAAAAGGAGTTGCTGCCGCTCCTGATAGGGGTGAATTTGAAGGACTCACCACTGAAAAGGGGCTTAAAGAACGACCAGATTTTGGTGGTCTTGAGAAGAGAGGCGGAGAAACTCTTGATTTCTTAGCTAAACATATAGCCCAAGAAGCAGACCTGATGATTGATGAGTTTAATCTAGAGGATGAATTTGATCCAAGAGCTGCCGCTAAAGAGTTAGCAGGTAGATTAAAGAATTTTTACGAAGAGGCCAAGGAAGGCTTCACCACTGTAGGAAGACAAGCAGATTTTGTTGGTGTACTTGGAGACAAGTATACTAAAAAGCAGGTAAAAGGGGTTGCAGGGGCCTACGTACCGGGAGGAGAAGGCGGAGCTGAAGGTGAGATCTTTATTAGTGCGGCTAGACGAATTAAGCCTCTACTCCGCGCGATCAAGAAGCTTAATGAGATAGCAGGGGGTGCTTCCGCCTCTGCTGAGGAAATGCGACAACTTGCTATAGATATTAAACAGTTTGGTGCTACTGTATCTCATGAGAAGGTCCACCAGGCTAACAAGAAGTGGAAGGAAGCCCTTGATGGTATAGTAACAAGTTTGAAGTCTGGCGGAACTGCCCTTGGCTCAGAGGCTGATAAGGTGGTCAATGCGTTGGCAGGTAAAGCTAATATTGCTAAGCTTAAAACTACAGTAGACAGATTGAAGCAAATAGAAAAAGTTAGCGGTGCCCCCCAGATCACTCCGGAACGGCAGGCTGCAGAGGAGAAATTATACAAAGCCACTGGTGAAGAATTACTAGCATACCAGACTGATCCTGAGCAGTTTAAAAAGACGATGAAGGATGCGGGAGTTTCTTCAGAAGCAATTCAACAATTAAACGATGCTTTCATGATGTTGGTTACTCAGGCCAGTACTTTAGAAGAAGAGTTGGTAGGAGAGGCTGCTTATACTAGGAAGGCATCAACAGAAGTAACCAGCCTAGCTAAGGCGTTAGATGGCATGGGAGTCATAACTTCAGGGGTTAAGGAGGATATAAAGTCTCTAGGTAGCATCATGGGAGGGAAGTTTACTGGATCTCTCCAATCTGTAAATGAAAAACTTAGTGCTCAAGAGGCTGCGGTTAGAGAAGGTTCTGGAGTTTTGAAACTACCTAGATTGGGTGCTAAGGGTGGCAAAATAGAGATCATGGAGGAAGTTGGAAAGACTGGATTTGAAGATAAGTTTCAACTTCTTTCAGAAAGGATTAAGGGTGTCATAGAGGCAGCCAAAGACGGTTTCCCTGACGCAAGTATTCTCCGTACCGCGGAGTCAGAAATAGGAGCTGCCGCTAATGATCTTAGATCAGTTGTAAGTGGTTTAGAAAAGACGGATGAGACTGTATCTAAGGGAGCAGGCCAGAAGGCTTTCCAAAAGGTGTGGCAAGAATTCCACCAGGCTGTATCTGTATCTTATATAAATAAGGCTAGACAGTTACAGAGAGCTATTGGAGAATTACGAGCCGAGGGGGAAGAAGTAGATCCCGGTAGGTTGAGAGACCTTCTGGCGGAGCTTAATCAGGTTGTTGAGGAACATCAGGAATACCTAGGCCGCTCCTTGAAGGTTCGGGGTAGAGGAACAGGAACGGTGGCTAGCCACATTGCTACCCCAAGAGGAGAACTAGGACCTGCTGCCCAAGAGGCTGGAATTACTCCTGGCCCAGACATGTTAGCTGCTCAGATGGCCGGCATCGCAGGGCCGGGTAAAGAGGGGGCCAAGTATACCCAGCAGATGGGCCAAGCTCTAGAATTTGCTGTCGAAGAGATCAAGAAAGGCAGAGATATGACCGTGGCTTGGTCTGCGATCTTTGAGGCCCTTAAAGAAGATCCAAAGTTGATGCATACCAATCTTGCAAAGGTTGCAGAACAGTTAGCCAAAATTGCTAGGCATACTGGTTTCGCAGGAGGCCAATTTGGAGATGCTTCCCTTAGCTTGATGGAGATGTCTAAACACGCTAAGGCTCTTGAACGGACTTTGTCAGGAAAGACGATTAATAGCGCCGAGGATTTGTCCCAGGTTTTGGCAGGGGGATCTAAGCAGGCTAAGCAGGCGGTTGCTGCCGGAACCGAAGGAAAAGGGACTCTTGCCGATTCTGTAAAAGAGCAATACAAGGAAGCCGTGAGGGTAGGCGAAGAGTGGAAGAAGAGGCTTCAGAGCTTGATCGATGATCCTGAGGCTTACAAAACGGCCGGTAAACCAAAGACATTTAAAACAAAGACAGTCGATATTATAGATCCGGACACTGGTGACGTTTTCCAGAAGATAGAAATGTCAGCCAAGCGGATGGGCAAAACGATAGAAGTTAGTATGAAGAATGCTAGCAACGCTTCTTCCCAACTCGGTACCCAGATGCGCAGTTCCCTTCGCAGAGTGGTACAGTGGGGATTTGCTTCTGGCGTGGTTTATGGTTTGGTACGTGCTTTCCGAAACGCCGTTCAGGTCATAACTGAGGTTCAGGACAAGATGATGGCTCTCCAAAAGGTGATGGACACCTCCATTACTGACTTTGGGGCCATGCAAGACGCTGCCGTAGGAATGGCCCAAGAGTTTGGTGTGGCTATTGCAGATGTGTTAGATGGTATGGTGGTTTATGGTCAGCAGGGTTTGAAGATGAGCAAGATTTTGGAACGAACAGAAGCTACCATGCTTGCTGTTAATGTTACTACCCTGTCTGCTACGGACGCCACGGAGGCTTTGACTGCTGCCCACAAGGTGTTTGGTTCTTCCGTTTCCTCCAGTTCGGAGTTTGTGGATGCTTGGGGTGCTGTCGCAGCTAAGCACGCTATTACAGCGAAGGACCTAGCGGACGCTGTGAAGAGATCGGGTGCTGCCGCAGGTGTTGCTGGGGTTGGTTTCGAAGACTTCATGGGTATCGTCACGGCAATTGGCGCGGTTACTCGACAGACAGGTAAAGAGATTGCCACCAGTACTAAGTTTATGTTCCGATCCATGAGACGGCCTACTGCCCAGAAGGAGCTTGGAAAGCTGGGTATTAAGAGCCTGGCCGTGGGGACTGGAGATCTCCGCCCTGCCATGGATATTTTGAGCGATGTAGCTGGTACTTGGGATGATTTGACCCGAGCCCAGCAGATTAACCTAGCCCAGGCCATGGCTGGTATTCGACACTATAACTCCTTCATTGTTCTTATGAAAAACTTTGACGAGGCCGTGTTGGCAAGTATTGACGCCCAGAATTCCCAGGGATTTGCCACCAGAAAGAATGCTCTCGCAATGCAGACATTCTCCAAGCAAATAAAGGTTCTGCAGGAGACTGTCAAGAAGATGGCTCTTGAACTTGGTAAGTCTATTCTACCTATTGCTACAGGTATTGTCAAGGGAATGTCAGGGGTTATCGGAATAATTAACCACCTTCCTGGCCCCCTATTGACAGCAGGAACTGCGTTTGCAGCTCTTGGTTTGGCAGGAATGAAAGCCGCAGATTTGATTGTTGATAGTATGGATGCTATATTTGGTGGAGGTATTGGAGAGAAGGTCAAGGGTGCGGGTATGTTTAAGGCTATAGGAATTGCTGGGAAGCAGGCCGGCAAAGGTCTAAAGGCTGGAGCAATAGGGGGAGCTGTTCCTGGTGATATTGGTAGGGTTGGTAAGGTTACATCTAAGGTAAGTAGTTCTGTTTTGAGTTTGGGAACTGGTATCACCAATTTAGGAATATCCATTACGTCGCTGAAATGGCCACAGTATATTCCTGGAGTTAAGAAATGGAGCGCAGCTATGAGGGGAGCAGGTGCAGCCGCCCGATTTTTCGCAGGAGCTACAGGTATAGGGCTAATCATCCTGGCCCTCGGTGGCCTGGTGTGGGCTTACAATAAATTTACTAAGACTGGTAAAGAGTTAGCAAAAGAGTTTGAGGATCAGATTGGTAAGAGCCAAGACTATGCCATGGCGTTAAAGTCTATGAATAAGCATTTATTAAGAACTACCCTATCCTTTAAAAAGGTACAGTCTTCTATGGAAGACATGGGTGATGTAGAAGGAATGCAAGAGGCCCTAAACGCTAAAAACTTTAAGAGCGCGGCCGTTGCAGCTCAGACATTTGGCGATACTATGGCAGAAGCCGCTAATGCTATTGCAAAGATTGATCCTGAAAAGATTACTGGAATAGATGAGTTTGGAAATTATGTAGTGAGTTTGACCGGCGAATTTAAAAACTTAACCACCTCTGCTATAGATGCTCAAAATTCTATTACAGCAGCACTTCAGACTAAGGTCTTGACTGCATTTGCTAAAGATATCAAGGAGCCCCTAGGTTTTATGGATAAGATGGCTTCAGCGTTTGGAAAAGGATTTGAGGCAATCACCTTCGGTGCAGTAGAAGCCCCCGACTTGAGCCCCTACGGTAAGTTAGTAGATGTGGAAAAAGAGATAAAGAAGTTGGTTGAGGAACGAAATGAGGCTGCAGCTAACGGTATTATATTCAGAGCTGATGGCGAACTAAGAATTCTAAACCTTGTTCAAGAGAGGGCTGCATTGGAAGAGCAGGTCTTAGCAACTTCCATGGAGATCAAGAAGGTCATGGAAGCCATGCCTGCTTTTGAAGATATGGGAATGGCCGTGACTATGATGGGTCCCGATATGGCGAAAGCTATTGAGTCCGCCATACCTTCTGGGGTTTTTGGTAGAGGAGCAACTGTTAGCTCGGTAATGCAGAAGAACCTTGCGAAAAGCGCAGGGACTGGTGGATTATTTGATTATAGGGCTGCCGCTACCCCAGCCGCGATGGCTGGAGGCTTGCTGGAAAGGGGTATTCTTCCTGAATCTGGTGCGGGGGCCACTGGTATTGAAGCCATGGGAGAGATAGCGGTACTTGGTCCTAAGGTGGCTGCTGCTCTTGTAGAATCTATGAAAACGGGATTTACGGGAGCAAAGCTTAGTGAAGTTACACGTGCTGCCCAGGTATTACAATCCGCCGTTAGTAGGGAGACAGGAGAAGATGTTTGGAGGTTCTGGGATAATATAGACGGAGTCTGGCGGAAGGTAACTCCGGAAGCGGCAGCTAGTATTGTAGACGGGGTTCAGGGTTCTCTTGATCAGCAGAAGAAGGGACTGGTAGCTGTATTTCAGAAATTTAGTAAAGAGTCTATGGAAGAAGCTGCAGAGGAAACTGAGCGCATTCTTAATCTATCCTTCGTAGGTGCTCTGGCAGGAACAAGGATGCCAAAGGGAGGTATGCCTGATCTTGGGGCTGCTAGAAATATAGAACTTTCTCCTGAACAAAGAGCTATCAAAGCAATCGCTTTGGACATGGAGCGTTTGGGTGAAATCCAGAATGAAATGAATCAAATTACTAAGGAGTACAGTGAAACGGTTCTGACAGATGTACAAGGGGCGTACGCAGGACAAGCTAAGAGTGGACAGGCTTTGAAGGCTCTGACTGCCGACATGGTTACTCTGGTTTCCCAACTACAGGAAGAGGCTTTCAATCTTGCAGTTATAGGTCATTACCAAGTTGCCATAGAAAAACTAGGTTTATCAATGGATCAAGCTGCGGAATCAGCTCGAGATGCAAGAATAGAGGAAGAAGCACGTGCTGAGTACTTGGTGGAAACATCCGGCGCTTTGGCGGGACTGTCTGCAATACCGAGTATAGATTTTGGTAAGACCTTTAAGGAGCTTGGGTCTGCTGAGAAGTTAGTTTTGGAGGTCCCAGGATTCAAATCATTATTGGACTCGTTTAACCGAGCAAATAGAGAACGAGAAACTATGGTTCAGCACCTGGCCGAGATCAGAAAGCAGAGAGCCAACTTTGACAGTATAGTATCGGATCTGGAGGCCGCCGGAGAAAATCTAACAGGTGCCCAGGGTGAGAAGATTTTGGAACGTGCAGCTAAAGGCCTGGGCATGGATACTATAGAAAGTATCAAGGTCATGGAGGAGGGTAATAAACAAACTCAAGATATATTGAAAAATCAGGTTGATATAGAAGTCCAGATGTTGGAATCTTTAAGAGACCTTGTGAAACTTGGCGCCGGAGCTGATCCAAAAGAGATATTAAAGGGATTGGAGAAGACTGAAACAAAAGAAGGTGTCACTAAGATGCTGTCGGCCTTCGGAGCTGCGGGTGGGGGAGTGAAGAGCGTTACTCTGGAAACGCTTGGTATACGGCTCGATCCGACTGCCGAAGACCCTAGGTATGAGCGAGTCAAGGCAGGCCCTAGCTTCTATGACGAGATGAAAGAAGGCCCAAAGACTGATTTTGATGCTCTTCAAGGTGATATGATAGAGGTATTAAATGCAGGTGTGAGAATGGCTAAAAGTACTGGTGGTGAGTATGTGCCAGGTATGATGGAAGTTGCAGAACAGGAGACGGGAGAGAACCGAGCTTTCTTTAACCAAGGGGAAATTCAAGAAGCTCAGAAAGAACTTAGAGACCAGCTGTTCGGTATGGCAGATGTTGCTGGAGCGCTAAGTAAAAATATTATAAGAAGGGTTAGAAAACCCCGGAAAGAGGATGAGGATCGAGATATCAAGGGACATGAAGAAACAATAGCTGAGCAGAAGGCTAAAATTCAACAGAAGCAGATAGAGGCAAACAGGAAGTTCCGCAACGCAGAGCTTGAGGTAATCGCTGGAATAGAGAAGAGCACCAAGGAACTTATGGCCAAGGACCCTGCTAGATTGGCAGTAGCTGCCAGAGATTTTGCTACATCCCTTGACGACATGATTACTGGATTCAAGAAGGCAGAGGCTTTGGCCTACACCAAGATAGATTCTGCTCTTGAAGGTCCCTCCGCTCGCGTGGGTAAACCGGGATTTAAGACTGAGTTCGAGAAGAGGCGGGAAGAGTTAAAGGGCGGCGCTGGCCGACCAATGTCTATGGATCAAATGAGATCCCGCGACGAAGAGAAAAAGAAGTTAAGATTTGATATTAAAGAATCTAAGATCACGCAAAAGCAGGACATTGAAACAAAGGCCCTTAGAGAACAACAGAGCCAAGCTGAACAGTTTCGAGGAGTTATTGCCGATGCTTTGTTTGGTGGCCAGTTAAAAGATACAGGACTTGAGGGTGATGCCAAGAGAATTATGGAAACTCTCACTGATGAGTTGGCAGCATCTGAACAAGCTTATATGCGGGGCGGAGAGTTGTTTTACAAGGGAGTTCCTTCCTTAGAGGAAGCTACCCGACTGGCAGCTAAGGCCAAGGAAGTTGCTAAAGGAAAGGCCGCCGAAGCCCTGGGTACCGGCTACAAGACATATATTACTGACCCCCTCTTGACACCTTTGAATAAGTTAGTAGAATTGAACCGCACTATCGCCGCGGCTGCAGGTGCTTCGGGTGCCCCTGGTGTGGCAGCTCTTCCCCCAGGAGCTGTTAAGGGAATTGCAGCTGTGGGGGGTACAGGGGCCGCCGCGGGTGGGCGAGGAGCCGCAGCTTCTGTCAAGTTTGCTGGAATTTCGGAGGCCAGAAAGTATCAGGACCCCGCAGCATACAGCAAGATGGAAGAATACACTCGTAAAGATCGTGCCACCGGCAAGCCTGAAACTGCAGAACGAATAGTTAAAGATTGGGACGCATATGCCAAGGATCATTTCGTTCAAGAACAAACCTTCTCCGTTGGAAAACGAGGGGCAGCCCCTGGCATGGGCCCAGTTGGCCCGGATAGAGATACCCTAAGTCGTATAGAAGCTGCTAGTCCAGCTACTATGTCCATGACCCCTGGCCAGAGAATGGGTGGGGGTATCCAGAAACTTGTGGGTATGGATATTGCTAGTCAGAAAGAAGGCGTAGGGCCGATAGATCTTAATGAATCTATGCGTATGCTTCAGACGAGTAAGGGTACGGGTTTCAAGGGCGGTCGAACAAATTACAATCTTGAGCAGGATCGAGCAGCTAGAAAGATGGGGGATGCCTCTGCTACCGGTGGAGGAAATCTAGAAGGGGACAAGCCCACTTCGGGTTCTAGAAGAGATATTGAGGACCGAGAGGCTGCAGGTAGGACGGCACCAGATGCGGCGCGCGCCACAGCAGAAGGAAATGAAGAAGTAAAATCTGCTATCGAAACTCTATGCGGTAAGGTTGAACAGATAATTGCAACAATAGCAGGAATTGGGGATATAGGAACCAAGGTTGATGCTGCTACTGCGGCAGTAACTGATCTTGGGGATGGTGGGTTAGACGTAAATATTGATGAGGTGACGATAGCTAATGCTAGTGAAATTGGGGATGCAGTTAATGTCGGCCTTGGAGATCTAGGGTCTGCTGTTTCTGAGGGTTCTACCAGACTAGCAGCCTTGGAAACTATAGTTGGAGACGAGGATATTGATACCAGAATAGAGAATGTAGTAACTACTAGAGGTGAAGAGATCGCTACTGCAACAACTGTCCAGGTTGAAGAGGCCAGGGCAGACGCAATAGCTGCAGCAGAAGTTGCAGCCGCTGAGCAGGCAGTAGCGCAAGTCATACGTATAGAGGCTCAGATCGATGAACTACAGACTGTAAGGTCGACTTTGGAGAATACCCAAGGTGAGCAAGAACTACTTATTACCCAGATAAATAATTCCATAGAATTGGCCAGGAGAGATTTGGAAGATGCTACTGGAAAGGCAGACGATGCTTTATCAAAGGCGGAGTCTACCCAAGAGAATGTGAACTCTATCAAAGAATCTGTAGATGATGCCGTAGCTGCTGCCGAGGAAGCTCAGACTGCGTCACAAAATGCAGAGGCTGCTGCCAACGGTGCCTCGGAAGTTGCAAGTGAAGTATCCACTAAGGCGGATCAGTTAGATGTTAAAATTCAGCAGGAGTGTGTTGCTAGAGAAAATGCAGATAGAGATATAGAGTCTGAGACCCAGAAAACTGTCGTTAAGAATCAGTCTCAGGATTCAGAAATTAAACAATTGAAGAAGGTCTCTGCCCGGGCTGATGAAAATTCTAAGCGAGCACTCGCCGGAATAAGGAGAATCTAATGGGACAGTTGGCATTAGATACTCTGGCTGGTAAGAATATACTAGTTGGTGGAGATCCTAACTTCCAGGAGCTTGTCATTGGCTCCCCTAGTCCAGAGAATGATCTGCTTGATGCCCAGCCAAATAGAGCAGTCTCCCAGTTGATTCTTGAAATCTTTTCTATTCCGTTTGACGCTAACAGTGTATTGGGCGGATCCCTTGCTGGTATTGATATCAGGAATCAAGAGCCTATTACAATGCTTAAAGTTTCTTTGGCAGCAGAATTATTGGACAATGCCCCCGCAGGATCTACCCGTACTGGAGGCCCTGGTTTTGCTGAGGTAGAAATTGATGAAGGCGGAATTGCAAGATTCTATATAGCGGGGAGAGCCCCTGCTTCTAATTTGGACATTCGGTACTGTATTCCTACTAGTCAGCTTGTTCAACCAGCGGATTTGGTTATTGTGAGAGGTTATGATCCTCCCCCGGAAAGAAAACTAAGATCTGCTTTTGATGGTCTTAAGAACAGAGAGATCATGGATTATAAGGATTGTGCTGAAGAATCCTGTGACGAGAGTATTGTAAGTCAGTACGCCACTATCAGTTATGATGATCCTCAGTTAGATCAAGTTTATCTTGATGACATCGTTAACTCTTATGAGTTAGCAGCTTTCGAGACTATACTAGGATACTTAATAGATTTGGATATGCCTGATATAGATGATAACCCCGGGCTTAAGATTACTTTTGGTGATACTACTAAGGAGTATCTTACTTTTGCAGCTAGCAATCTTAATGCTACTGTACTGGGAGGCACCCTAACTGATGAGAACGGCCAGATCACCACTATTGAGACTCAAGGTGGGAGTACAGTCCAAGGAGTAAGTACCGGAGCAGGAGGCAATATAGGAGTAACGGCCGTAATAACTTCTGTAAATGCTAGAGGAGATAAGTGCACTATCAATGAAGTTGCATTATCTGGATCAGCTGTCACAATTTTTGCTGAGAGATTCAAGAGGTTGAACAAATTTGGTGTGGAAGAGTCCGACTTTATTGGAGTTGTTGATGTGGTATTTTCAGGACGAAAAGTTAGAGACCTTACCACTTCCCCTGGATCTCCAAGTAACGGAATTAATGGTTTGATGCGTACCAGGGTCCGACCTAACAAAGAATTGATAAGTCTTGCCCAAGGAAAGAATTGGACCTATGAAGTAAATGCCGATGGGGATGTAACAGTAAATTTGTTCCAGATTCTAGAAGATGATTTCACAGCGTTTGTTTGTGGAGTGTATAGAGATCCTTCTAGCCTCTCTGCAGGAGCTGTGGATATTTTAACTTTTAGCACAGATAATCTATTGATCCCCGAAGCGGTAGGCGTAGATGCTGCTGTGGGACTTGTTTGTGGTATTGGTGGGCCTCTTGGGTACAAGGTCATCAACAATAAAATGTGTATTGTGGTGGAAAGAAAGAGACCCAGCATAGATGTCTTTGATCCTTTGGGTAATGCTTTGTCTTTGGCCGAACAGATTACCATTGAATACACTCCCATTGTTGTTGTAGATCTTCCTCAGCCTATAGCTTATGCTGGAGCAGATCCTTTAAGTAGTATCGATGGGACTAGAACTATTGCCGCGGAGGGTATTATTCGACAGGAAGATGGAATCGTAGACTCTGATCCTACTACCGATCAGGACCTTGAAGATAGTGAGTTGTCTGTTCTACAAGATAATACTAATGGTGCAACCATTGATATAACCCTACCCTTTGCTTTTGGAACTCAGCCAGATCCTTCTCGTGCCCAGGGGGAGCTTCAGGGCACAGAATGTTTGGAGATTGCCAGAAACTTCTTTGCCCTTCAGAGTCAAGTTATTACTACCCACTCTATGGTTTTGGGACCAGACTCTAGGCCCCGGTTAGGAGATTTTTTTACTCTGCCTAACGGAGAGATTGGGGTTATCAATGAAATTAACTATTCCTATTCCGACTCCAGCCAATACCTAATTACGGTAACAGTTGGACCAGAATACTTGACTGCCGGAAGTTTCAATGACAGCAAGTATCAACTAAGAACCGAAGATGTTACTCGAGAAGGAATGGTTATCCAGGATGCTGGCAATGGGACAGAATATACAGTGCGAGTAGAAGGTCTTGGGGAGTTTCCGTGCCTTTTAATGGTTTTAGATGACATTTCTGTGGGCGATAAAGTTGGAATTCGTATTTACAATAACCCGGTAGAGCGAATCTAATGGTTACTTGCGCGAACATAACTCTCGAGAAGATTAGAGCTAGGATTTCTTTTGGAAGTTTGGTATTTGAAACTCCCGATGTATTATCCTTTAGTGTAAATCGTGCTCGCAGCCAGTTGGCAGCTTCCTTCAATTGTTCTATTGAGGTTCCTGCTACTACTGTGTTTCCTGTAGACCAAGAGGTGGTTATTGAAGCGGGCACTGTGGATAATATTAGACAGATCTTCACTGGACAAGTTCGTCAGATTACAATTAATCCTTCTTTCGAGGATGCCGCCAGTTATGTAGTGAATATGTCTGGCCAAGATAAGTTTCAGGAGTTAGAGGGTAAGACTTTTTCCCGTAGACAGCGAACCCGAGGAGCTACGACGTTCGCAGCTATTACTAACGTCGTTTCTAAATCTCCCCAGAAGGGTACCTCTTTGGAACTTCGTAAACAGAGTGGGGGTTCTTCGACAATTGCCAATAGAGACACTAATCTTCGGGAACATTCTAAATTGGTACGTACTGATACAGAAAATTGGGACCCTTTTCGTACAGGTAAAGATCCCGATACCAGAGATCCAGGCGATGACGCTACCGGAGAGGCCAATGTGATTGATATTAAACCCAAGAGTGTGGCTCTATCTCCAGGAGTTTCTGTGCTGTTTACTGTTCTGGGTACAGCACAGGAGTCAGGAGATCTTTGGTCTATTGATGACACAGATATTGCTTCATTAACAGATAATGGAAACGGGACGGCCACCGTTACTATGAAAGCTCTGGGTGAGGCCACAATATCTTTCACCAAACGTTCAGACAATATTACTTTCTCGGGTAAAGCTACGGTGGTCGGTATCCCGATCCACGATCACAGTAGCCTAGGAGCGGGCGGGCCAGCATTCGGAGTGTACGGTTCGGATTGATGAGTAAAATCAAGTACTTAGGAGTTTTTATGCACTTCATCTATAAAGTAGAAAATAAAGTTAATGGGAAATTATATGTGGGCCAAACGATTTGTCCCGCTAATCGCAAGAAACAGCATCTTTCAAAAACCTTTCATGGTAATCCTGCTTTAGACCGAGCTGTTCTTAAGTATGGGAGAGGTAGTTTTGATTTTTCTATCGTGGAAGAATTAGAAACTTTGGATCAGGCTAATGAAAGGGAAGTCTACTGGATTCAGGAATTAAATACCCTAGCTCCTAATGGTTACAACCTCAAAGTGGGAGGAGACGCAGGGGGTCTTGACTCTCCTGAAACAAGGCGGAAGAAAAGCCAATCTAAATTGGGAGCTCAGAATCATTTTTATGGTAGAAAACATTCTGATGGGGCTCGTTTAAAAATAAGTTTAGCTAAAACAGGCAGAACACTAAATATTCCGGAGGGTGATCTCGAGCGCCGTAGAAATCAAATGATCAGGATGAATAATGCCCGGAAAGGTAAGAAACAATCCCCGGAACTTCGTAAGAAAATTGCTGCAAGTCAACGAGGTAAAACACATTCTGAAGAGACTAAGAGAAAGATGAGCGAAGCCCGTCGGAAATGGTGGGCAGAGCGGAGTCAAGCTTGCTAAATAGATAAAAGTTGCTTATTATTAAAGGAGGTGATGACCTATCGTCTGTGAATGTCAAATTGCTGGACTATTTGAAATAGGATTTGACGGTATCATTTCAGCCCAAATAACAGGGTCATCTGAATTTATAGATATAGTTTCCCAGTGCACCCAGTCTCCAAATGTGTTCTCAGACGTCCGGAAGCGTCTCAAGGGGTCTTCTACAGGAACTCTGAGCATCACTGCCTATGCCTTTCTCTCAGGCGGAGACCGCTTCTTACAGACCTCCTGCCCCTCTCAAGCTGGGGTTACTCTTCCTATCCAGCAGAGGTTTGATTGTGAGAACAATGTAACCCACCTTATCCGTACCAAAACAGGCGAGGCTTTTCGTGAGGGTGACCCCATTGAGGGGATAACTCTGCTAGGAGAGTTTTGCTCTTTCCGTACTGTAAATGCAAGTGCATCCAGTGGGCCCCAAACCCGGGTCACAGACACTGAGCGCTTCTTGGGCTCAGATTTGATCTGGACAGGCCCCCCTTTTCAGATTGATACCCGAGATCCGGATTCTTTGGACTTCACTATTCTTGGACTAGATGTAAAGCTCACCAGCTTTAGTATTAACGTAACTGTGCCCGGTATAGCCACCAATAGTTATAATTTCCAGTTTTCAATCACATCGTGTGAAGGAGCCCTATTCTAATGGTAATCAGATCAACTTCATTTACACTACGAGCGTCAGCCCCTACCCCGGTCAAAGGGGAGTGTGCGACTTTAGACACTCCTGCCCCAGCTACGATTGCTTTTGTACTCCAGACCTTCAAGGCGGAGAAACAGGACACTGATACCTGTGAAGATCAGGCCCAGCTGCTGTGCTCCAATGACATGACAGGGCTCGGAGGAGACTTTGTTTCTGCGAGTTATACTGCTCAGCGTTTTATTGATCCCGTCACAGGGGGTATTGTCTTCACTTCTACGGAAATTCGGCGAGAAGTCATTATTGAGGAGGATGAAGTTCCCGGGGCAGCTAATCTCTAATGGTAGAACAGTTTGAATTTATTGACTGCCCCAGTATTAGTATTTCATACGCATCTAATGGGTTGGCTACGGTATCTTTTACTGTTGTATCTACAGAAGATGTCCCTGGGATAAATCCCGTTCGGAACTATACCGATTTAACTTTTGGAGGAATAAACTTCAATGGTTTCATCACCAATTTGACGACCCAGATTATTCCTGGGTCTATACCAGTTGTTTTTGAACACAGATTTACAGAAACAATGACCGGCTGCGCTGCTGATTGTCCTCGCGGCGCAACCCGGCCATAAAGGGAGAAAAATAACATGAGCCCCTGCTGTGGTAGACCAGATAACAGAGCTAATAAGGGAGGACCTTCTGCTTATTACGAACGCTATGCGTATCTCAGTTCCCACCAGAGGGCCAAGCAGGCAGAACTATCAGGTTCCAAATGCCCTACGTGTGATGCCCTTACAATGGGGGATCCGTGCACAGTATGCGGGGCAACCAAGACACAGCCTGAGACTGACGAGGTAAAGGAGGGCTAAGAGGCAATGACAGTCATAATCGGCGCAGGAACATCGGTAACGTCCGATATCATTTCTGGAGGATTTGTATCCGTCAGCTTTAGTTTGTCTCCTAGTGTAGAGCGGCTATTCGAGCTAGGAAGCTTTGATGCTTTTGATATCAATATTACAGAACAGGAGAGCGTCAGTCTTACTAACTTTGGAGGAGCTTCAACTACAGTAGCTTTATCCCCATCTGTTGCTTGTGTAGATAGTACTGCAAAGATGGCGGTTACTATCACGCCTGCGCCCTGCGTTGGTGGCGTGGTTCCTATTATTAGGACAGGGGCAGACTCGTTGTTCATAACTAGTTTTACTTATTCCAAGGATTTCCAGAGTTTTGGTCAAGAAAGTTGGAGCTTACAGAGCAAGCCAATACTCACAGATTTTACTGGAAGTCAGGTGTTTATTCAGGGATTTGCTGAGGGCAATCAGTTAGTAGGCTCAGACATCGTAAGTGATGATGGTGTAGAGCTTACTGGTAGCGTTCCGGCAACGAGTCTTGATGCTACAGGTAGAACCCTAAGCGTAAGCGCAGGTTCCCCGGGTATTGGTTCAGATGATCTCCAGGAATTTGGTAAGGTTACTGAAATTGGTGGTGGAGTTGGTAAGGAGGATGGTAAGAAGGGAAATGCTTCTGCCAACATTCCTCACCAGATTGTATTCTTCTAAGATTGGAGTAGTTATGATTTTGACTAAGTATCGTTTAGAGCTTCATTGGGAATCAGTGTCCTACAACAGAGATGATGTGGCTGTTCTTAAAGGAGCTTATTTCAGCGGGCCTGTGCTAGAGGATGTATTACAATTACAGGAAGAAGATGTTCTAACTTTGGATATGACCCGGCAGCATTTGATCTTTACTTCTGTGGAGGATTTCTACCAAGCAGTTCTGAACTGGAAAGGGGTAGAAAATAAGGAAGATAAGATTTTTCTGAAAGAGGCTTATGTTAGGGGGAAGTATATAAATTCTATTGAAACTTTGGAAAACAAAGATTGGATCTTAATTGACTGTAAGGAGCATGATACCGCGAAGATGATGGGTAGGCGGGGTAAGAGATTGGCTCGTGGAGTATATCAAACTACCTACAAACATGCTCTGGTTTACTGGGCACAAGTTATGAAAGCAGAAGGTGGGCAGAAGTACTAATGACTATTATACACGGAGGCTCAGTTTTTGAGTTTGATGATGCTTCTCCAGGAACTACAGTAACTGGTAGTAAGAGCACTGCTGCACATTGTTGGAAATTTTGTCCTTATTCCACCCAGATCACTGACTACAATCAGGATACTAGGGTACCAGAAGGTGAAAAGACTTATCACCCAGAAACAGAAGGTCAACTACATAGTTACTCCATTGGTGGAGGTATGGGTTGGACTTGTGCGGATAACGCATGCTCATTCTTTTTAGGAACTACTACGACCGGAGTTCTTCAAACAGGTCGCAGATTTGTAACATTTCCCGAGGGTTCTTGTGCTCAGACAGAGGATCAACTAGCCACTCTTAGTGGCCAAGTTGATCATCGCCTAAGAAATCATACCATAGTTTCGGGAACTAGGTATACTGAACTATAACAATAGGAGGAATAAAACGTGGCTGTTAACGTAACCGTACGAGACATCGTTAACTTTCCCGGTGGAACTCCTAAGACAGTAACTGTGGATATCATTCAGATCGTCCCTGTTGCAGGGCAGCCCCTTGAGGGTGATGAGATTTGGGTGAGTTCTACCACCACCGCAGCTACAGCCTCTGGTGGAGGTTCCATCGAGTCTATCTTTAAGAATCAAATGAAGCGTGGTTGGATCAGAAGCTCTGGTCTAACTACTGGTAATATTAACATTATTTCAGGTGACCGCATGGTCATAGCCATTGATGAGGCTATAGGTGCAGGTATAGAGATTGAATTGACCGCGGGTGATAACATTCTGCCTGGCGATATCGCTTCCGATATCGAGTCTTTAATTCAGGGCCAAGCCACTATTGGTGGGGGAGGGTCTAAGGTAGGAAATCTTTCTTATCTAAACGCACAGGTTAGGTTTGTGAACAATAAGTTTGAGATCGAATCTGGAACTGTGTCTGAGTCTTTCACCGGTTCTGCTCGAAGCGCTGTTGTGGTAGGCGCCCCCGCTCTTGGTCAAGATATTCGAGCCGCCCTTGGATTCGATATCACTACGGACAGTTTGACTTTGGCCAGTAGAAGCATTATCGAAACAGACCTCACCGTTGCGTACGACGCGGGAGATACCCTTACAGTGCGCAGTACCGCGGGACTTTCTAGCGGGGATGCGTTTGTAGTTACTGATGGGTCTAATGATAACATCGCGACCATTTCTGGGATTGAGAGCGCTTCTGTACTCCGCTTCACTGCTGTATCGGGGGCTGGTGATGGTCTTGCTAACATTTATGCCATCGGCGCGCTTCTTAAGAAGTTGCATCAAGTAGACGTTGCTGATCCTGTATCCGCAATCACTACTGTAGATGAGCTTTATCGCTTCTCTATTGATAGCGTGGTAAACCAGCTAGACTTCTCATCCTAATTCACTATGGTTGTATTCTATCTACGCAACAGCAGAAACCCAGATGCTAAGATCGTTGCAGTTACGATCTCTCTATCTTTGGATAGCCTTAAGCCGCAGGACGCTTTGGTTAGAGCCGATCAGTTTACTACTGCAACGGGCTCAGAGTATCCAAACCTAGCGGATCTCGAAGGAGATGGAAGCTGGATTCTGATAGCAGAAACCAATGAGGTGGATACTGCTGGAAATAAGATTGCAGCAGAGTTTGTAAATCTGGTAACTACCGGTACTGTACATCTTGAGATTGAAGCTGCATTGGGTAGAATAGGAAGCCAAGTGGATTGGGGTACCTTGCAGGCTGATACTAAGCCTCCAAAATTAGTAGAGATCACCCCCGCTCTAAGTCAAACCACCAATGTGCCTATAACAAGCAATATAATAGTGAGATTGGAAGAGTCCCTTCCAGCAGCAGGTATAGATCTTTCTACAGTAAGTGCTACGCTTAACGGTTTTGATATCACTGGAGATTTGGAGTTTAGCGGTAATATTTTTGATCTTACAACTATCTATCGGCCTACGAGAATATTGAATTGATAGGAGCTAGTGTATGGTTCAGAATATAAGATTGATCAATCCCAACATGGTTCGTGTTGATGGCTATTTCTATAGCTTCAACGAAGAGACTGACGTCATGATCCAGAAGGCAGATGACGGTACGTTGGCATTTGCTTATCCTTTGGATACCCCTATTTCCCAGGAGGTCACCTCGATTGAACATGATGGTGAGAGTTTCTGGACCATGGAGAATATCGATGGTACTCCAGCAAACGGTTTCCGTATTCGGAGATGGGTAATTGCGAATTTTATTATGGTTCTGCAATCCACTTTTACTTTCGCCAGTGATGCCCAGGATACCTTTGAATCAGAAGCCTTCACCGTGGAACATTATGAAGGAACTCTTACCAGCGGCGCGGTAGAGAATACTGCCATTTTTAATGTAAGTTTTGATACTGATGTTTTTGCCTTGCTAACTCCCGGAACTAAGATGTTCATCGGCCCTAGTTCTAAATCCGGATTTGTTGGAGAAGCGGAGAGTGTTACGGTAAATAGCACTGGGTCCGGAAATCAGGTTACAGTATCAGCCCCGTTGAGTCAGGGATATGTTTCAGGGGATAAGATAGTATTTACTAAAAACCTTTGGTTCTTTAGTCAGAATTTCCAAACTAGTCTAGGAGTAGGAGCACTATACAAAGCAAGCGCTTTGGGCGGTTCTGTGTTGGGGCGTACCCAGGGTGGTGCTTTCTTGGATATCAATGCGACCACATATCATGAGTTAACTTCCTTTACAGGCGCATTAATTGCCAACAATAAGCCTTATCTAGTATTTATCAGAACCACTAATCTGCTGTTTGTAGATGTTCTGAATAGTAATTTACCTATTGAACTATCTGCGTTACAAAATAATTTAAGTGCGGATACAACGGAGGTATTTGATGTTTCTGATATAGGAATAGAAGGGGCTACAATTTTCCGTTTGCAGCTAAAGTTTAACATTAATGGTTCAGAAACTACTGAGAGTACTTTCAACTATCAGTTAGCCACTTTTGTACCGTTCCCAACAGCAATTGCTTTGACTGCTACTCCTGCAATTCTACCCGCGGATAGTGGAGCATCTACCTCCGTAATTGTAGCCACTGTTACAGATCAATACGTTCTTCCTTTTGTTACCAGCCCTGCTTCTACGATCCAGTTTGCTACTTCGGGCGGAGGTGCTGGGTCTGGTTTGAGCGACACTGGTCAGATTGCGTTGAATAGTCTTGGACAAGCAACAGTAACCTATACTACAGGAAATACCGCAGGTTTGGTAACCATCTCTGCAACGGTTACTATAGCATAGAGGGGAGGGGTCGTGAATGCCACTGAATGTCAGACTAACGGATGCCAACTTCTCCCTAGGGCCCGAAAGTGGGTTCTTCTACAGCTGTAGTTTTAGTCTTCAGTCGTTGGTGAAGGTTGAAGCAGATGGTACAGTTGTAGGTACTTTTCCCGTCAGCAAGTCTACGTTTAGAAACCCAATAACGGAACTTCACTTTGACGGTACTTTCTTTTGGACTTTAGAAGATTTACCGTCCGATCTGGGGGTGGTCATCAAAAGGTGGCGACTGTTTCCGTTTAAGACAGTATTTTTTCCTGCAGTTACTCCCTTTGAGTTTCGTTGGTTCGATGAACTAACTCTTATCAATGGCCCTAATATTAGATGGTCATCAAAAGCTTTTGCTATAGAACATTATCATCTAGCGTTTGATGGGTCATTTACTGCCGGAGTTAACACTATTCGTTTAGATGATTCTTCTAATGTAAGTCCTGGAAATAAGCTGTATCTTGGGCCCAGTACCTTCGGAGGTTTTGTAGGAAATGAAGAAGAGATTACTGTCCTTTCAGTGAATACTACAACTAATGATGTTACTTTTAGTAAAGGCGGGGGATTGGAAAATTCCTATATATCAACAGACCCCATCACTGTTCATAAAACTATCTTTCTATTTAACGATCATTCTTTCGGAGGTTCAGAAAATAATAGAGGAGTCCTTGTAAACTTTGCCTATCCAGCTAAGACTACAAACTTCACGGATATTGGGGGTAAATACGTAGCCACCGCCGCCGATTTTGATAGCACTATTTTGTCCTGGGTAAGGTCATTTCAGATACTAGAGGTAAATCTAACCTTTCCCAACTTTGATTTATCAACTTCTCAGGAATCTAATTTAGTAGAGGACGATAAGAACACCCTCATTGAAGTTTTTGACTTGATCTCTGATTTGAGTAATACTCAATATTTGAAACTTCAAAACCGAGAGACTGTAGAGGATTTACCAACTGGTTCTCTCACAACTACAACTTTTCCAACCTTCAATTTTCAAGTTCAGGTTACCTCCTCATTCGTTAACTCTGTTTCCATGGAGTTTTTACCAAACAGATTTGTTCTACCGTTTCCTGATACCAACACAATAGATATCACTACTAGAGTTAGAGATCAGTTTAACTTCCCTGTCTTCAACAAGACTGTGCAGTTTAGTGCTGCTATAAATACTCTAAGTGACCCAGGTATTCCAGGAACCTTTAGTCCTTCAGTAGTAGTGACCAATACTTCAGGTATAGCTGAGACTGTGTATACGCCTAGTTCTACTCCCAACGATATTATTGTAGACGTTACAGCGGATGTAGTGTAGGAGATGAATGATGGGTTCTGAGATACTGACTGCCATTGTGGAACAGAGGGGACAAGTAAGTACTAACCCCCAGGGATTCAGCCCCAGTACTAGTAGGCCTATAGAACAGCGAGCTAGTACATTTTCAACCAGTGCTGGTAATTCTAAACCTATTCAACAGAGTCCGACCCCCGCCACCGTATCGGGTGCAGGGATTGACTTTTCCAAGCCCATAGAACAGAAAGAAGGAGATAGTTTTAATAAGGCAAAATCTCGTCCTAACGACTGTTTTATTGAGCAGAAAAATACTCAGAGAGATGACCAAGGCCCAGATAGTCCTATAGAGCAGCAGATTTTTGTTACTAATAATCTTCGGGCACAGACGACAGGTAATTCCCAGATGGAGCAGAGAAACCTTACAAGAGATATTACCAGTGCACAGCCTATTCAACAAGACCCATCTGTTGCCAATTCGATTGATCTCACACAGTTTGATTTCGCAGAGTTGGTATTCCCTCAATGTAATAGTATAAAAAATCCTGTTTCGACTAATATTCTTTGGAGGATCAGGGATTTCGGGTTTTCTTTTGATATAGAAACGCTTATATTTAAAGTGAACGGACTTCCAGTTCAAGACACTTCTAACTTTTCAATAACCGCAATTGTAGGAGGTCTTCAACTAGACTTTGATCCCCCAGATGATTTTGATTTTGGGTCAACTGTAACCATCATCTTGACCATCAGTGATAATGCTGTCCCGCCCAACGATTTCTTTTATCGTTGTTTATGGGACACTGTTGAGGACAGCAGGCCTCCAATAATAACTCTGATAAGCCCTGAGTGCGATGATACTAATGTTGACGTCCTAGAACCCGTAGTGTTTTCTGTATTTGATTCTGGATTAGGTGTCAACCAAGATACAATAAGGCTCTCGATTGAGGGTATCCCTGTTTGTAGTGGCCTAACCTTTGACCCCTTTACTGTAGTTTCGGGTAGTGGTTTTACTGTGACCTGGGTACATCCTAACGATCCTTTCCGTTTTGATTCCAGTGTTAGTGTGTCAGTAGAAGCCGAAGATCTTTCCGTGCTTGAGAACTCTGCTCTTTTTGTGTGTTGTTTTCAGACTGAGGAGAGTGAGGTTCCAGAGTTTTCTGATTTCGACCCATTACAATGTGCAACATTTGTGGATAACACCACAGGCCTCTGTTTTGAGGTCTATGGTAATATGGATGGAATTGATATCTCTACATTAGAGGTTAGGATAGACAACAAACTAAGGAAGGTATTCGTCAGACCTAGAGTATTACGGTCGGAGTAGGAGGAGAACAGTGGCGGTTCAACAGGGACAACTTCAGCCCACAGATACCACTAAAGATATGGAGAGCTACTATAGTGATGCTGTAGTAAGCTCCGTTGGTGATGTCAACAGAGGTATTCATAACGGAACTCAATTCGTAAGATTGGTGTTACAAAGACCCCAGCCTACAAGTGCTGTGACGCTTACTGCGTCTGGTAACTTTACTACTGCAAAGGCTGAACTAATTGATGGCGTCTTCGCGAATGCACCTACCACTGGCGTAAGTCAGATGACTATCTCTTTCGATACCCTAGTATCAACTCTTTCTATCGTGGTATATTCCGCCACCGCTATTGACGTCTCTACTTCAAATTGGACTGTTCAGACAAGTCTTAATAACTCTCAATCAGAGTTTGATGATTCCAACTTTGATGCTGCGGTTACTGCTGTTGTTTCTGAGATAATCAACCTGAGCCAACTCCCAGGTGCGACTGAAAACCAAATAAAGTATACTATTACAGTAACTGCTCCTACTATTGATACTACTAATGCGGGTCTTCCCCATTGGAGACTTAAACATTCCACTGCGGATATCTTTGATGGTGTTACAGAAGTACAAATCGTTCTGCCACTTACTCCAACTATTAGTTACTTTGACACCGATGGTTCTCTAGCCAGCACATTTCAATTTGAACAGGAGAATGTCCTGGATGCAGTTTATGATAATATTAATGGAATCTTTTATACTATTAGATTCAATGACCAAGCTACAGGAACTGCAACTATTTCCTTGAGCGATGACTTTAGTGATGATGATGCAGGTACCGCCTCAGGAACTACTAACTTTAATCCAGGAAGATGGACGGAGAGTAGTACTAACACCGCCTTTCTGCGTACCGGGGATGAACTAGGATACAACGTTTCCTCAGGAAAAGGTCAATTAGAAACCACCTATACTCTAGGAGATTTTAACACTAGTGTAGATGTTAACCCCCAGGTTATAGGCACAGAAGATATGTGGCTCGTAATGAGGTCTTTAGATTCAGACAACAAGGCTGTCATTCAAGAAGGTGTAGGGCTTGAGACATCGCCTACTAGTTCCGGTGTAATCTTCGCCAGCGCTATAGAAAACTTTGTTAATTCTACTGCCACATGTATCTTACGAGATGCTAGACCTTTATGGCATAATTCTGCTTCGGGGACTGATTCTTTTACTGTAGCATTTAATGGAAGTATTTGGGCAGTTTCTGGAAGCCAAACAGGCGCTCTAGCCAATGCGCAGACGGGTGTATTGTATGATGAGGCCACCGCTGTTACTACTCCAATCGAGTTCTTGATTTCTTGTACTGGTGATCCTAGCAATGGTGAACAGTTCAGCTTTGATTTGACTACAGAGAATGTTAAGAAAGAGCCGACCGCAACTGGAATCTTGGTCATCGATAGAGATGGTTCTAATTTCACTACTGGTGTTGTATTTACTACTCCAAGAACTATAACCTCTGACCCAATGACTATAGAACTTTTTGCAAATACCGATGGATCGGCGAATATATCTGCAGATAACTATAATGTTTTACCTGTAGGAAGTGGGTCTTTCCCAGATGTTAATGTGTTCACTATTGAGAGAACTGATAACGAGGGAGATTTAACCGCGAGCCCCACAATTATCGATGAATTTGACGTCATTGGAGATCCTAGTAAGACCTATAATAGTTTCCTTGACGGAAGAGTACAGATTACTGCTACCCAATCAGGTACAGGCGGGGGACATATTTATCTTAAGGTTGATAATACTTTGTATAAATACCTTAATAATGTTTCTTTATCGTCTGATGATGGTAGTAGTGCTGTTATTAGCACTGAGGGTCAGATACCTAAGGACGGAACCCACAGTTTGGCGTGGACCAGGGAATCTGGGATTGGTGGAGAGCCTTTCCTTACCTACCACGAGTTTGAAAAGTCCATTGATATCATTCATTTACGTACGATTAACAAGGACACTCTCATCAATACCACGGATGCTAAGGAAATTCTTCTGGAACAGTCTGGCTATAGTGAGGCTAACAATTTCAAGGTATTCTATGACCAGAATGACTTTGATACTCTGTACTACGTAGATTCTTCTACCAATCTCCAGTCTTTCAATATCGATGATAGAATCTCTGCTTTCATGGCAGTCAATGCGGAGGATGTCACGCTGCCCGCAGGTACGTCCCAGCAGACGTTCGTCAATGCAGATGTCATTAACGCCTGGGGAGAGGCCCTGGATGGTAAGGTTGTTACGTTCTCTGTCACTGCGGGAGATGGTGCCGTCAGTCCAAGTTCCGATACTACGGTAGGCGGAGGTCGAGCATCCACCCAATTTACGGTAGGCTCTACTGTAGGGGTAAGTACTGTTACCGCAACAGTTACTGAGGTTTAATAAAGGTGGAGATTAGTGATCACGATAGTACAGTCAACAGCTATGGTTGCAGGCTCGGGAGTGGAGTCTATTACTGTACAAACTCAAATAGGTTCAGCTAATAATTCCAACACCATTGTTCAACAGGAAGGATTTAGTCAGACCAATATTATTGAACAATTTGGAGGTATAGCTTCTTCCAACAATGTCTTACAGTTTACGGGCGCAAACCAAGATACCCACATAATTAATCCTTCACAGTTCGAAACAACTGCTGGAGTCAAGTTTGTAATCTTCCCAAAGTCTTTTAGTCGGGGAGTATTCCTTATCGGCGCTATAGGAACATCCGGTATTGTAGAGGAGTTCTTTGATCGCTCTCCCTTCTTCTTTACACCTTCCGAGGTAGATCCTAATACTTTGAGAGATATTAGTGAAGCTGAACAATTTTTGATCTTCAGTAATACTACTATCACCACTTTTGATCCGTTTCGAAACACCCCCTCCAGTACAATAATTATTACAGATAAAGGAGCAGAAGCTAGTTCTGAAACAAATAACGTTGATATCATAACTAACGGTAGTTTTGAGCAAGACTTTAGCGGTTGGACAGTTTCAGGAACAGACGTTAGCAATACTGTAGAGATAAGGTCAGATGCACCTACTGGAGCAGATTGGGATAATGTTCCTTTGCCTTTACCTACCGATGGTAGTAAAATGTTTTCTCTTGAGGCACGCTTGACCAGTCCCCCTGTGACCTTGAGACAAGAATTTAATTTCGGAATTGACAGGCCGAGCTCATCCCAGTTGGGAGTGTTCAGTTTTGATTATGCTGCCTCGAAGCCCGGAACTGGTACCGATATCCAAGTAAACCTTATCTTCTTCTTAGATGGCGAACAGAAAGCTAATATACGCTACAGGGTTTCAGGATTAGGTATTCCAGCGCAATTAGACAGTTTTTCACAGCCTCCTATTATTAGTAAAACTATAACAGGCTTCGTAACGGATGTTTTCAATTCTGTGTCCAGAGATCTAAAGATAGATTTGGATTTCACTACCTTCGAGTTTGATAAGATCGAGACTTGGTTCATTTTTTCTGAGCAAAATGGCAGTACGGGTTTCCTTATAGATGATGTTGGGTTGACAATTAATATACCACAGGACCAGTTGTTAAAGACTGCCGCTTCTGCCCACATTGATACTACGCACCCGGTATCTTCCACACAGTTTGGTTTAGATTCTCTACCTTTCACCATCTCTGGTGCTGGTGATATTACTCAGGTAGATCTGTCCGCCCCGTTTTTTGCGAACCTAAATCCTGCTTCTGGAACTAAGAATGTTCCTGAGACTACGGATCTAGAGTTTAGCATCCAGGATGTCTCTTCTGCGCTGGACCAGGGTACTATTGATATATTCCAGAACGGATTGCAGATTGTAACAGCAGGCGTGACCATCACTGGAACTCAGTTCCCAGTAGCATTCAAGACAGTTATTGCCCCTAACGATATTGAGTATATCTTCCGTCCTGCATCAGGTCACTTCGTTCCTGGAGAGACAATCACTGTCAGTGGTTCTTTCGCAGATTTAGCAGCAGTCAGTAACCTAGGAACGGAAGAGTATAGTTTTGACGTTGTGGGATCTGGTGGACTTGGTGCAACTATTTCTGGAGCGCCCGACCTTACCCCTCCAGTTATTGTAGCTACGGAGCCTGCACCCTCAGCTGTCCAGGTATCCCCAAATACAGATATTCTGTTCAGTATAACAGACGACGCTTCTGGGGTAGATCCCTCTACGGTAAAGTTGCTTCTAAATGGGGCTACTAAAATACAGAACGATACCGCCACTGGTGGAACGTTCTCAAGAGTTTCTAATACATCGAATGGGTTTGATTACACTTATGACTCTGCAGGTCAATTCACTTTTGGAGAAACAGTAACTGGTACTATTCTGGCTTCAGATTTCATCGGCAATTCTAGCACCCTGAATTATGAATTTATTATTACTTCAAGTGACACCTTGGCAATTGAAAATTTCTTCTTAGGGCTAGACCAATCTGTACTTTTAACCTCAACCACTACAGGGAGTGTGTGTATTACGGATGCCGACTTTGGAGTGGCTAGTGGTACAACTACCTTTACGATTAATGGAGTAGTGCCTTCTGGATTGGTGACCACATTTAGTGGAGTAGCCAGTAGTGGAACTGCCCCTGCAAAGATGACTTTCGAAGTGCCTCTTGAGCCCCTGATTGATTTCCGAAACGATCTTGTTATTTTGGTTCATGCAGAAAACGAATTCCCAGGCAACTTTCCGGTGGTCCAAGAGCAACAGTTTACTCTGCGGACTGGTTATGATGTTAAGTGGCCTAATAAAACTAGCGATGCTGAAGGTGGCTCTGAAACCATCTTCCCATATATAACTAACATCCAAGTATTGACAGGGGTTAAAAACTTCGCCAAGAACTTTGGAGAAGCGTCCGATTTCTTCCGGTTCTTAACGGAAGATCAGCAAAAGGCCAATCTTGGAGCAAGTATTATCTCCAACATCAAGACCGCGGATCTTTCCGCGGTCACGGAGAGTATTAATCCTTTCTTTGAGTACGGCAAGACAATGGTTCTAGAAATCGCGGCTGACGACTTAGAAGGAAATCAGTTCCGATTAACTCATACGTTTATAATAGAATCTCAACCTTAAGTAGAGGAGGGGAAACCCCTCCCCTTCTCGTATTACCTCCTTTCCGATTTTGGGGAAAATCTATTAAGGAGGATGTCAAATATGTCATCAGTTCAATCACTGAACACTTTAAGTACAGATTTGACTTTAACCGGGACCCAGAATGTTTCGGTTTCCGATGATGGTAACACAATCATTACTATTACCGGGCCAGATTTGAGTTCTTTCACAACTACGGCCGAACTTAACGCTGTATCTGGAACTCTTTCCAGTGAAATTGACTCTGACATTACTGAACATGCTGCAGATTCTAGCGCACATCATGCGAGGTATACTGATAGCGAAGCAGTTTCTGCTACTGATGCCGCACGAACTTCTCTTTCCGGCTCTTTATCTACAGAAATTGACGCTGACATGTCAACGCACACAGCCGATGTAAATGCACATCACACTCGATACACTGATGCCGATGCAGTTTCTGGCACACAGAGTGTTCGGGATACTTTACAGACTTCTCTTTGTAATAAGATTGTATCTGTATCTGGCAGCCTTCAGACACAGATTGATAATATTGACGTTGTAGATAGCCTTAATAGTCTTACAGGGGATCTTACCCTAATTGGAGCCGGAACTATATCTGTTTCTTCCGTAGGCTCTACCGTTACTGTTTCTGGTGCTGCGGGAAGTTCTGGAGTGTGGGAGGATTTGGTATCCTTCAATCTTTCTAGCCCCTCTTCTACAGTAACTGTAAGTAATATTCCTGCCCGAGACTACTATCAGGTCCTGTTTGATGCAGAGACGAGTGCCGCTAATTATAGAATTGAAATGACTTTCAACAACGATACTGCGGACAGTTATCTTTGGACTAACCATAATATAGGTAGTAGTGGTATGCGCTCTGGGTTTACTGGTGATTGTCGACTTACAGGAGACATAAATTTCGGAGGCGCAGCCTCGGAAGACTTTCCTATTCTTCGGATGGACATAACAAATCTTTCAAGTAGGTGTAAGACTTATACCGGAAACGGTACAACCTCACACGAACCTGAGTTTGACCAGACTCCTACTACTGGAGTTTTTGGTGGAATGTGGAAGAATACATCTAATCAAATCAATAGAATTGATTTTACAATGGTTGGAGTAAATAATCCCGGAGGTACGCGTGTGGAGTTTGATGCATGTCGTGTTCAGATTTTGGGTATGAATGTATAACAAGTCTTAAGGTAGTGAGGGGGCATCCCCTCATTACCACAAGGGGCTACTTAAGTAGCCCAGAATAATCCTTTTCTTTGATACGACAAGGAAAACCTTTTAGGAGGAAAAAAACATGGTTGCTGTAAGCAGGTTCGTAGAGTTCTCTGCCACAGGTCAGACCTTTGCAACCGGATCTTCAACTGAAGGAAAAGCCACCTTTGGTAGTAGAGGCTTCAGTAGAGGCACTGGTCTGGGTAGTGGCAATGACTCTTTCACAATTACATTAAACTCTAATGACCAGCTTGCAGTCAATATCAACAATGTCGGTCCAGAGACTATTACCCTGTCTTCTGGTACTGATTTGGATCCACGTTTCGTGGCTCGGGATATTGCCTTCAAGCTACATTCTGCGAATGCAGATGATGCATTTAAGTTCTCCCAATGCGAGTGGAGAAATGGGTACGGTCCTACCTCTAATCCAGGACCCAATGACCAGAATTCTTTCATTATCTGGTCAGGTAGACTTGGAAATAATGGCGCCGGTGCCAATGATGTAAACCTTACTCCCCTAGGCTCCCGAGATGCCCGATCCACTCTAGGATTTGATACTGTGGATGAGAGAGCGGGTGTAGACTTTGCCACTGATTTTGCGTCATCTGCATACACAGGTGCCGTGGCTGTATCAGGTTCTTATGGTGGGCAATTGGATGATTTATACACTGTCCAGATCTCAGCTGGGGAATTAGTTGAGGATGCAACCCCCAATGGTGGTAACACTTATACAGGTAGCTCCACGACTGACGGAACTTACTTAGGTTCTGCAGATGATACCTATACGGTTACTATTGATACCACCAACGGTTCTACCATGGGTGCCGGTTCAGTTAACGTTCCTCAGTTCACAGTAACAGACACTCCGGGATCAGATGATAACGCTAATCCGATTGAGTTGCTTTACTCAGATCATTACTATGATGTAGGAAACCTGGGTGTCATGATCAAGTTCTCAGATGCTGTATTTGGAAATGGTGATACCTTCGCTATCAATGCATTCACCGCTTCTGGTGTTGCTGCACAAGCAGTTGGGGCAGCACAGTATATTTGGTCTTCCAGTCTTGGAGATTCTTCCAAGAGCATAGGTATTGGAGCAACTACCACTCAAACAACAGGTACTCAACTTGGTACCAAGGGCGTAACGGTGTCCTTCAGTGACTCCGGTACTTTAGATTTGGAAGAACGGTTCAATGTTATGTGTCGAGGCCCTCAGCCTATCGACAGTGATGTTACCCAACTGAACTTTGGTAACGTTACTGTATCGACCAACAGTTCTGTGAAGGTAGTTTGGTTTGAGCTGATCAGTGGAGCAGTGGCTATGTCCACTGTTAAGTTTAGTCTCCAGGCAGACGGAACATTCCAGCATCACGATCAAGGCGATAACGATACTGAGTTCCATTATGGTACTTCTGGAGGAGGTAATTCCGCCCCAGGAGGTGGGCCTACTACCAATAGTCAGGTAGATTTCTCTGTAGACTCTGATGGTCTTGGAAATATAGATGCCACAGATATTGATTCTGATACACCCCCGTCCAATCTCTTTGCCACGAAGGCAGACTTGGCGGTAGTGAATTCAGCTGACAATGCTGAGTCCCTAGGAAACTTCCAGGGGGCAGTGGTAAGTGACTTTATTTATCTAGCAATTAAGCTTGGAGCTAATGAGACTGGGGCGAATAGTACAATTAATTACCGAATGTTTTTTGACTTTTCTTGATATAAATCAAGTACTTACAGGTATGAGAACATTCTATACTTGATAATCTTCTAATAATGTTGTATTATTTCTTTGGAAGGTAGGTTCTATCTTCCAAAGGAGATATAAATGGTTCAAAGAAAAGACATTAAAACAGAAGACATCGTAGAATTGTATGAGAGCGGTCTTATTGGAAAAGAGATAGCAGAGCAGTTGGGGTGTTCAATAAGTCTCGTACAGACCCGTCTAG
>SDBV01000080.1_pt1 | contig 103963 bp, 80 predicted proteins | sample 2277081 | NCBI WGS metagenome assembly SDBV01 (sample SAMN10402039, study PRJNA504765) | marine sediment metagenome | isolation source: marine sediment core GS10_PC15, 223 cmbsf | place: Arctic Ocean: Southern Knipovich Ridge | collected 2010
CGGGCGGCGTACGTCTCTGCGATTTCGCCCGCCCCGCCGGTGCTGCCGTCGTCGATAATCCAAAGCGCCCAGTCGCCGAAGCTCTGGGCGAGCACCGACTCGATCGCCTCTGCGATGTATGCGGCGTGATTGTAGACCGGCATGATAACGGCCAGCATGGGCGCAGCTTCGCTCATGGCCCAGATCTTACCCCCGGCCCCGGCCTAATGAAACCCGCCGCAAACGCCCGCGAGCCTGTGCATATCTAACACGCAACATCTATCGCCGCGCGGCGCATGAAAACGGGCGGCCAACGTCAGACCGCCCGTTAGATTATGTCAGTTGCACGGCGCGGGCTACTTTCGATGGCGGCGGATCAACGCGAATCCGCCGAGCGCCAGCAGCACCAGCGCCGTCGGCTCGGGAACTGCACCACCGGGGATGACGATCGTCTCGGCGCCCCAGTTGGCGGCCAGCGCGGTCAGATCGACGATGTCGATCAGCATGTCGCCGTTAGTATCGCCTTGGGACCATTCCTTGTCGCCCGGGCTGAGGAAAGACCAGCTGGCGGCCAGGGCAGTCAGGTCCGTGACATCGACGCGGCCGTCAAGGTTGCTGTCGGCGTGGAAGAGCTGCTTCGGATCGCCGCCGTTGAGGTAGTACAGGTTCAGGCCGTTCAGATCGATGGAGGATCCAACGCCCTCGATGATCAGGTTCTTTACGTACAGCGCCTCGTCGCCAACCCACCCGGGCTGGTTGTCGAAATTGTCGACAAGCTCCAGCTTCCCGCGGACATCGCCGGTGCCAACCTGCAGCGCGTGCAGCGCAAAGTTCAAATCGAGCCCCGCCAGCGATACGCCCATGTCCTCGCCGGCGACCTCAAATGTGTTCTTATACGACCGTCCCTCAAAAACAACCTTCAGATTGTTCATCCCCCCCAGCGCAGCCGGGTCGGTGCTCTTGTTGCCAAGCCGTGCATTGTTCATCCTAATAGTGCTGCCTTCAACTGCTGTCAGCACGCTGTTGGCACCGAAACTCAGACGGTTCCGCTTGACTGTGATGGACGCATCGGAGCTGAGTATATTGAACGTTCCGTGGCCATCGGAACCGACCAAGATTGCGTTGGCCTCAAGCGTGCCTCCCGAGATGCTGTACGTACCATGCGAGCCCGGCTCGTATCCCAAGTAGAGGTTCCCGTACCGTCTAATGGTGTTCGTCCCGCCCGTCTGAACGAAGTGCCCCGTGCCGTTGTAGCCAACGTATTCGGAGCGGGCCGAGAGCTGACCCGTTCCGCTCAGCTCGTACGTACCATTGCCGCCGGCGTCGTAGCCCAAGTGGAGGGTCCGGTCAATCGTATTCGTCCCGGCCGTGTGACTGAAACTTCCCGTACTGGTGTCGCCGATGCGTTCGTTCCGAGCAGAGAGGCTGCCCCCAGCAAGGCCGCTGACCATGTTGTTGACCCTAAGCGTCCCGTACCTCCTACTTAGATCTACGGAGCCGCCGGAGGTAACCATCAAGCCGTTGTTGAGGTCGATCCCGCCGCCGACACTTGCAGTTATCGTCCCGGCGCAGACGACGTGGTCGTCAATCCTGCCTCGACCGGCAAAACCCTCGTCGGCCCGGATGTCCAGGACCTGCCCCGCCTCATGCAGAATCCCTTTGGTGGTGAACTTGTCGAATGTGTCGGCCGGATGCGCGCCCGGTGCGTAGATCGTCAGCGAATTGGCCCCAACCGTAAGTTTGCTTCTGTCACTTCCCAGAACGCCGCCGCCGAAGAGATTGACAATCGCATCATCACCCACCTGAATCCTCGCATCGCCCCCCGAAAAATCCAGCACGCCCTCCACATTCAAGCCACCGCCCGTTATGTCCAGCTTCCCGGCCGACAGCTCATATCGGCTCAGACCGCCGATAGAAACATACCCGGCCGTGTTCTTACCGCCTGTCTGGATGAACGTCCCCGTGCCTTGGTCGCCAATATACTCGACCGCAGCCGACAGTTTCCCCTCATCGCCCAGTTCATACGTGCCTTGAGCCCCCGCCCCGGCACCAAGGGTAAGTTCCCCCTCGATACTGTGCGTACCGCTCGTGTGAATGAACTGCCCGTGGCCCCTGTAACCTATTCCTTGTCATGGCAGTGGTGAGCCGACCACCATCCTGCAATTTGTAGATGCCATCAGAGCGGTCCCCAAGCCCGACGTGGAGGCGCCCTTGAATCGTATTGATGGCGCCTGTCTGGATGAAGGTGCCCTTGCCCTCTCTGCCAATGGTTTGATTCCCGGCGGAGAGTCGCGCATTCCCGCTAAGCTCGTATGTGCCCGATGACCAGCTTCTTAGGCCCAAATCAAGATAACCTGAGACATCAAGTCTGCCCCCAGTCTGCATGAAATGACCTGTGCCCCAACCGCCTATTTCCACGTACTTTCTGACGATGAGCCGACCATCGCTCAATTCATACGTCCCATGAGAACTCCTGCTATAGTTGCCCAAGACAAGCAAACCGACCTCACCGACACCGCCCGTCTGGACAAAGCTTCCTGTCCCTCCCCACCCGACGGCCAGAGCGCCTGTCAAGAGTCGACCGCCGTCCCCAAGGACCGCATGACCTGACTGCCAGGAAGCGTAGGCGAGGACTAGGTTCATGGGCTCGGCGACACCTGTCGTCATCTCGGCCGTGCCACCGTTGCTAATGTAGGCGGTGTTATCTGTTGTCGGTACGCCGCCGTTCCAGTTAGCCGGGTCGAACCAATCGCCCGTCGTGCCTTGCCAATAACTGTCGACCCCGGGACCGGCGGAAACTGCCACAACTGCTACAAGAATGATAAATGCGTGAGTCCACAAACACTTGATGCAGTTCATCGTACACCTCCCAACTGGTAAGAGACTATAAAGTATGTCCTTGGGTGGGTACTCGGCCGTGCGGCCTGACGCGGGCTAACCGATGGGGCGACAGTCGCCCCTGCCCGTCGCCTGAGGAGTGCCCCTATCTAACAATAACAACCTCAGACAGGTCACTATCTATTGTAGTAAACCCTACAACAATGACAAGGCGCGTCAAGATTTATTTTCTGCCGAGACGTGAAGGCGAGCCGCGTTGGGTTGGATGCCCGCCCCGCGGGCCTGGCGACCGGCCGGGTAATGGGATAAGTTTGCGCGCGCAGAGCTGCAGAGGCGGTGTCACTTGCAGCGGAAAAATCCAAAAAAACATCTCCCGGCCAGGCCGGAGCTTACGAAGACCGATGGGCGAAAAAGACCGCCCCTGCGCGCGCATAAGCTCGCGCTGCCGGTAAGTATGGAGGCGCATCTTTTGCGCCCGACGCTTTTGTAATTGTGTCATTGTTGTCGCCCGATCGGCGAATTGACAATCGGATAGGGTGGATACGGACAGGCCTGGACAGATCTGGAGAAATCCGGAGAAATCTGGCCGCGGCCGAACGGAAATTTTCGCCGGCCGGCGCGCGCAAAAGCGCAATTGCTTGCAGCCACAGGAGCTACCGTTTTTTCGACTTGCTACAAACCGTCAGAAACTGCGACAATCCGTCAGAACGTGCGACAGGCTGCGACTATTGGCGAGAATCTGCGACTACTTGCGACTTCCTGCGACTTTCGGCGCGTCCGCCCAGCACCGCGGCCGGGCAAAAAACAAACAACCGCTTGCAAATCGCCCGCCGCCCGCCGAAAAACTATGGCGCCTCGCCGGTAGCGACGATGGGTGTGCGATTCGGGACAAATTGGGACAAAGGCGGTACGCAATGGACGCATTGATCTTCGATTTCGACGGCGTGGTGATCGACTCCGAGCCGATTCACCTGAAGTGTTTCCAGCACGTGCTGGCGGCGGCTGGGATTGCGCTTACTGAACAGCAGTACTACAGCAAGTACCTCGGGTTCGACGATCACGACTGCTTTGCGGCGGCCTTCGGTGACAACGGGCGCCAAGTCAGCGAAGATCAGATCGCCGAGATGACCGCGACAAAAAGCCAGATGGTAAAGCGTCTCTACGCCGAAGGCATCGAACGCCTACCCGGCGCCGCCGAGCTTATCGGCGCCGCGGCGCGGGCTTGTGTGCCGGTCGCCGTGGTCTCCGGTGCCCTTCGTGCGGAGATAGAACTTGCCTCCGCCCGCATCGGCGTGCTGGAGCATTTCGCCGCGATCATCTCGCCGGCGGACGTCGAACGCGGCAAGCCGGACCCGGCCGGGTATCGCCTGGGATTGCAGCGGCTGATCGCGGCGACGGGCCGGGACATTGCGGCGGGCCGCTGCATCGCCATCGAGGATTCGCCGGCCGGTATCGCCGCCGCCTGCGGCGCCGCACTGCATGTCCTGGGTGTCACCACGTCGTATCCCGCCCAGCGGTTAGCCCAGGCCGACCGCGTCGTCGATTCGCTGGCCGATGTGAGTTTGGAGTCGCTCGATGAGTTACTGCAGTAACCGCTCGTACAGTTCTTCGATTCTCTCCACCATACGATTGTGATCGAACATCCGGCGGCACTTTTCGCGCCCGGCGGCTCCGAGTTTCCGGCGCAGCGGGCCCGACCCTCCCAGCGTTTCAATCGCCAGGCGCAGCCCCGCGACGTCCTTCGGCCCAAGCAGCACGCCGGTGGACGAATCCACCACCTCGCACGCCCCGTCAACGTCGAAGCTGACGACCGGCACACCGCAGAGCATCGCCTGCGGGATTGCGCGGGCCAGGCCCTCCCGCAGCGAGCAGTGGATAACGATGTCGGATGCGTGCATGACGGCGGGTATCTGCTGCGGACTCAGCAGGCCCGTCAGGTGGAACCGCCCGGTAAGACCCGCACGCTCGATCCGCGATTCGATCTGCCCGCGCAGGTACCCGTCGCCAACAAAGCAAAAGTGCACGCGATCGTCTTCGATCCGCTCGGCCGCGGCGATGATAAACTCATGCCCCTTCAGCTCGGCCAGCCGCGACACTTGCGTCACCAGCACGGCGTCGCCCGGAAGGTCCAAAGCGGCGCGGAACTCATCCGCCTCGGGTGGGTGTGTCAGGTATGGCGCGGTGTCCATACCGCTGTATATGGTCGTGTACTGCTCGGGCCTACCCACACCGGCCTTGAGGGCCTGGGCCGTCATCGCATCGGCCACCGAGACCAACGCGTCGGACCGCCTCGCCGCCCGCCGCTCCAGTAAAATGTACAGCCGGTTTCGCCACCACCGCTCGTAGCGATGAAACGCCAGCCCGTGAATCGTATGGACGATCTTGATCCCGCCGACTTTCGCCGCCGCCCTGCGCGCCAGGATCCCCGCCTTGGACGAATGCGAGTGCATTATATCCGGGCGAAGCCGGCCCAAGTGCTCGATCAGCTTGCGGTAGCTTGCCTTGTCGCGGGCGAGGTTGATCTCGCGCCGTAGCTGGTCGACGACAATCACGCGGTACCCACCGCCTTCAGCGCGACCCAGCAGTTCACCTTCCGGTCCCAGCGGCGGACCGGTTATCAGCGTCACGTCGTGCCCCCGCTCTCGGAGCCCCCCGCAAGTCAGAATCGTGTTCTCCTGCGCCCCGCCGAGTATGAGCCGCGTTATGATGTGACATATCTTCATCGCAGCCCAATCGTCCCGCCGCAAGCGGCGCCCGTCAAGATGCGCAATTGATTTTGCGGAGCATTTACTGTTTGATTCTGTCCATGGTTATTCTCGCATACGGATTGTTGATTCTCACGGGCCTTATCGCCGGCGTGCTTGGCGGGCTGCTGGGTATAGGCGGGTCGGTGGTGATGATCCCCGCGATGGTCGCGATCTTCTCGGGCCTCACCGGCCGCACTGAGACCATCCACCAGTATCAGGCGGCCGCGATGATCGTAAACTTCCTGCTGATCGGCCCGTCGGTGTTGCGCCACGCGCGGGTCAAGGCGATCTACTTCGGCGTGTGGCGCTGGCTGGCCCCGGCGGCCCTCGTGGGGATCGTCGCCGGCGTGGCGGTATCTCGCCTGGGCGTGTTCACCGGCGCCAACGAGGGTTACATGCGGGCGGTCTTCGGTGCATTCCTGCTGTACGTGGCGGGGTACAACGTCTGGAAGCTTTTTGCGAAGCGCCGCGAGGGCATCGACCGCGCCGCGGCCGACAAGCTCGCATGGTACAAGAAGATCGGCGTCGGTCTGCCGATGGGCTTCTCGGCCGGTCTGCTGGGTATCGGCGGAGGCGCGCTGGCGGTCCCGGCCCAGCAGGTGGTCCTGCGCCTCCCGCTGCGAAGCGCCATCGCCACCAGTGCTACGACGATACTGACCATCGCCTGGTTGGGCGCGATCGCCAAGAACGTCTCGCTTGGCGCGGACGGTACCGTGCTGCGGAGTTTTCAACTGGCGGTCTGCCTGGCGCCGACGGCCATGATCGGCAGCTACATCGGCGGGCATCTTACGCACGTGCTGCCGCTGCGAATCGTCCGCTGCGCCTTCATCGCCCTGATGCTCGTGGCCGCCTGGAAAATGCTGACTGCCGGAATCAGTATGCTTGCGGGATAGCCAACTGCAGCACTGTAGGGCAGGCAGCGTTGCCCGCGAGATCAATAACCCTTTTCGTTTTGCATTGAGCCCGTCATAATCGGCCACGTGAATCACAGAGGCGAAAAAGAGCGGGAGCACTTTTTCGGCGCGGCGAAGCTTATCGCCGGCGTAACGATACTTTCGCGAGTGCTGGGGTTGGTTCGCGACATGGCGATCATCGCGATGGGGGCCACGCGGGCGACGGATGCGTTCTGGACGGCCTTTTCCGTCCCGAACCTCTTTAGGCGCCTCTTCGGCGAGGGCGCGCTGTCGGCGGGGTTCATCCCGGTCTTCACGGAGGTGCTGGAAGGTAAGCACGGCGCCGCCCGCGCGCGGTTGGTCCTGGCAAATGCGGCGGGTCTGCTTGCCCTGATACTGGCCGCGTTGGTACTTCTCGGTGAGCTTATCCTGGCGGGGTGGCTCGCAGTGGCGCCGGGGACTTGGGACCGGACGCTGCTGTTGCAGCTGTTGATGATCGTCTTACCGTTCATGTTCACCATTTGCCTGCTGGCACTAGGCTCGGCCGCCTTGAACTGCAAGGGTCACTTCGCCTACCCGGCCTTTGCGCCGATCCTGCTGAACATCTGCCTGATCGCCGCGGCGTACGTAACCCACCGCTACCTCAGAGGCGCCGACGGCGCGGGCTTGTTCGCCCTGTCGGCGTCGGTGATCGCCGCCGGCGTGCTGCAACTTGTCGGTGTGGTCTGGCTGCTCAAGCGGACCGCCCTGGCGGTTTCCCCTTACATCCGGCCGATCGTCCCCGAGGTGCGGCGCATCGCCCGGCTGGTCCTACCGATGATGGTCCCGCTGGGCGTCATGCAGTTCAGCGCGTTTTTCGACCGCATCTACGCGTGGTTCATGACGGCGACACCCGAGTCGCCGACGCTGAACCTTTTTGGCGTGTCCATCGCCCGCCCGCTATCGGAAGGCGTGGTCACGTGCCTGTACGCGGCGAACCGCATGTATCAATTCCCGCTGGGGATATTGGCGATTTCTCTGGCGACGGCGATCTTTCCGCTCCTGTCGCGTTACGCCTCGCGGGGCGAGACGGACGCTCTTGTCGAGTCGACCAACCGCGCGATCCGCCTGAGCCTGTTTGCGGGGATTCCCGCCGGCGTGGGCCTGATCCTGCTGGGACGTCAAGCCATTGAGCTGATCTTCGTCCACGGCAACTTTACGGCCGGCGATGCGTCGCGCGCGGTGGCGATACTGCAAATGTACTGCCTGGGGATGTGGGCGTATTTCGCCAATCACATTCTGCTGCGGGCGTTCTTCGCCCAGAAGGACGCGCGGACGCCGCTTGTCGTGTCGTGCATACTGGCCCTGGTCAACATCGTGCTGGTCGTCACGCTGATCTTCACGCCGCTGGGTAGTGCGGCGATCGGGTTGGCGACGGCGCTGACGGCCAGCGCCAATACGCTGGTGCTGACATGGATCCTTCACGCCAGATGGGGGCGCCTGGGCCTTCGGCGGATCATCGGCTCCGTAGCCAAGACGGTAATTGCAACCGGCCTGATGTCGGCGGGTGTGTGGGCCGTGCTGCGATATCTCGGACCTGTCGGGCAGGAGTTGAACCGGCGTTTGGCCTGGCAGTGGGCCGGGGACGCCGTTGTCGTTGTCGCGGCCGTCGCGGGGGGGGTAGTCGTATTTATCGCTGCGGCCGTTGTCCTTCGCTGCCGGGAGCTGGGCGAACTGGCGGGCACGCTGAAGAGGAACAACCAAGATGATCCCGGTGCACCGATCGATCCGGCGGTGTAGAATGATGTTGTCACCTGAATCGAGGACGTTATGACGCCGTACACGCAACTCCCTCAGCGGTACGCCGCTTTGTGGCGCGATGATCTGACCGAGCGGATCACCGCGCGCAAGGAACAGCTCGGGGCGGATCTTTGCATACTCGCTCATCACTATCAGTGCGACAACGTGTTCCAGTTCGCCGACCTGACCGGCGACTCCCTGAAGCTCTCCCAGCAGGCGGCCGCGCAGAAGGATGCCAAGTTCATCGTCTTTTGCGGCGTACACTTCATGGCCGAGTCCGCCGATGTCCTCTCGTCCGCTTCGCAGGCGGTTGTGCTGCCGAACCTACAGGCGGGTTGCCCGATGGCGGACATGGCCGACGAGGCATCGGTCGCCGCGGCGCTCCAGGAGCTGTCGGGCCTGACGGATGCGAAGATCGTCCCGATCACGTACGTCAATTCGTCGGCCGCGGTCAAGGCCTTAACCGCCCGGGCGGGCGGGGCGTGCTGCACGTCGTCCAACGTGCGGAACGTCTTTGCGTGGGCGCTTGGCGATGAATCCGAAGGCGGCGCCGGTGGCGAAAAGGTTCTCGTGGTTCCCGATCAGCACCTGGGTCGCAACACGGCCGTGGCGATGGGGTACTCGCTGGAGGATTGCACGGTCTACGACCCGACCCGGCCCAACGGCGGACTCGACCGCGAGGATGTCAAGCGTGCGACGTTCATCTTATGGTCCGGGCACTGCTACGTGCATCAGCTGTTCACCGCCGAGCACGTAAGGTCCGTCCGGCGGCGGCACAAGGACATCCGCGTGATCGTCCACCCCGAATGTCCGCGCGAGGTCGTGACGCTCTGTGACGCTTCCGGCAGCACCGAGCAGATCATCCGCGCGGTCGACGACGGCGAGGGTGCCGGTAACTGGGCGATCGGGACCGAAGCGAACCTGGTAAACCGGCTAGCGAAGCGGCACCCGGATCAGTTCATTCGGATTCTGTCCGACGCGCCGGCGCTGTGCATGCAGATGGGCAGGATCACGCTGCGACACCTGCTGTGGGTGCTGGATAACCTCGCGGAGGGCAAGGTGGTCAACCGAATCTCCGTGGCGGATCAGATCGCCGCCGACGCGCGCGTCGCACTTCAGCGCATGATCGAGATCAAGGCCGTCGACGAAGCAACACCCAGCTAAGCGAAGTCAGGTATGTTCCGCGCGACGTCCCCAGGGGACGCCGCGCTCTTACGCGCCTAGTTCGCCGCCGCTTCTGTCTTCGCCACCGGCCAGAAGACTTTGTCGCCGGGCTTGTTTTTCTTGCCCCACCCGCTCCACGTTTCAGCCGCCCTTCCGCCGTCGTCGACGAAGTCCGCCGCCACGCTGTAAAGGATGAAGCCGTCGCCGTCCCTGCGGTACACAAGCGGCCCGGCGCCGTAAGGGTCGGCCGGTAAGGCGGTCAGGTATTTCGCTGCAACCAGTTCGTCCAACATCTTGGGATACTCGCCCTTGTCTAATTGCCAATGCCGCAAGGCCAGAATGGTGATCGTCGCCTCATGCAAGGCCTTGCCGCGATACGCTATATCCCCGGCCATGTCCAGACTGGGGACCAGCACGTGAAGCAGCGAGTAGCGCAGGCGAGGGAGGGACTGCAAGTAACCCTCAGCCCAATTGTTCAGCTCCTGCTGTCTCTTCTGGTAGGGACTGAGCTTCATGATCTCGTTCATCCGTCGGTAGAAGCGATCTGCCACAGCAAGGGTCTCGTCCCTACCGGCATGGATCATCGATAAGCCCGTCAGCTTCACAGCATCATCAAACCCCATGCCGTCGCCGGGGCCCTGAACTGCGCCCAAGAAGTTCAGGAATTTCATGGGAATCAAATGCCCCCCGCCGGGCCCGCCTTCCGTGAACAGCCACTGCACAGTGTCCACGAACGTCAGCCGTTCGAACTCAAGATCCATCATCGGATAGCCGTCGCTATACATCCGCTGAAGGGCTTGCTGGGTGGCCGCTAAATCGCCGGCCGATGCGCTATGCGAAGCGACAATCGAAAGCATCCCTATATGGGCGTGATTGCTGACCGCCATCCCCACCAGTTGCTCGATCAACGTGCTCCCGGGGCGCTGCCAGTGCGCCCCGAAGCGAGCAACGGTCAGGCAGTCCTGAAGGGCGCCGGCGATATCGCCGCCCTCGGCCTTGAGCTTGGCCCGCAGTATCCCTTGTCGACCCAGGCGCCGCAGCGCAGAGAGCGGAGGTATAGATACGCTCAACAGAATCGTCTCCTCGGCCCCCGTAGCGTATTCCACCCAGCAGTGCTCCTTTCGGCTCCCTGCGACGAACTCGGCCCAGGCTGGCTCGTTATCGGCTATCCACTTCGCCAGATCGGCGCGCTTGGTGTCTGTGGCTCCCGGAAGGCTGGTATCTCGCCAGAACATGCGCCGCGAGTGTTCCGGGTCTTGAGGGGCTTGCACGTACAAGTCGATGGCCTGCTTGTAATGGCTCCAGGCGTTTTGCTCATCTGCGGCCGCGGGCCGGGTTATCCGGTTCAGCATCGCCAGGTAGTCCGTGTTGATCGTCGGCGTCCCGCTGACGAACCACCAGGTGTAGAACGCAAAGCAGATCACCAACACGGCCGCCGCCTGTGCGGCGCGGATGATCGCCTTTTTCCAGGGCGGGCGGCAGCGCTTCTTCCCGCGGCGGATCAGCTTGCCCAGCAGCTTGACGTTCCCGAACTGCTCGATAAGCTCCCGGCCACGTTTTTTGCGTTTTTCGCCATCCTGCTCGTCGGTGCATTCGCCCAGCGCATCGACGAAGTGATCGGTAAGCTCCCCGAGCACATCGCGCCGGACCCGCCGGGTAAGGCCCAACCTGCGGACGATGCGCTTGATGTACGCCGCGACGCAGTCCGGAAGCTGGTCGGTACGGTTCTCTTTGCGGTCCATGATTGTTCCCCTTGTGGGCTTAACTCAGCGAGACGCGCGGCGTCGCTGCGCCGAAGATCATCCCGACGGCCGCCTGTAGGTGCTCCCACTGCTGCTTCTGGGCCGCCAGGTGCTTCTTGCCCTTACCGGTGATCTGGTAGTACCGCCGGTCCCGGCCGTTGGGGCCGTCCTTGCGGCGGGCCTTGACGAAGCCCTTGGCCTCGAGGTTGTACAGCAGCGGATACAGCGTCCCTCGCCCCAGCGTCAGGATATCGCCGCTGCGCTGCGCGATGGCCCCCGACAGCTCGTACCCGTACATCTCGCCGCGGACCAGAACCTCCAACACCACGGCCGGCGCGACGCCCTTCAGTAATTCCCGTTCGAATTTCATGGCGATTGTCTCCTCATGTTGACTAGCCTTGCCATACATATTATGTATAGCATACTATGCGAAGTCAAGGCCCGCGTCAAAAGTTTTTTCACCTGCTGTGGATATTACCCCTACGAGCCGCGAGCGCTAAGCGAGCGGACGGACATGCCCCGCCAGCGCTAAGTCGCAGATGCCTTAGGTGCGAGCGGACGGACATCAGCCGCGAGCGCTAAGTCGCAGATACCTTAGGTGCGAGCGGACGGACATGCCCCGCGAGCGCAAAGGAAAAGGTCGGGGGTAAAAACCGGCCCTTTGGGTCCTTGCGGGATGAACAGGTTACGTCAGTCGGCGGCGTTTTCGTCGCCGGCGGCCGGGGCTTCGGGCGCTTTGGGTAAGTCTTCCGGCGCCACGTCGCGGACGGACAGATCGCCGTAGATTACCTTGTACGTCTCGCAGTCCTTGGGCTTGTACCAGAACACGGCCGTGCCCGCATCGCCAACCTCGACGCCCCCACCGGCATAGTCCCACCCCATCCCCACATTGAGGAACCAGAAGCCCCTGCTGATCATATCGCTTATCGCCTTGTGGTCTTTAACGCCAGGCCAGCTCGACCAATCGTAGTTTGCGGACGCCTTGTGGAACTCCCACGGGTGCAAGTTGTCGGGAAAGACGCCGCCATTGCCTCCAGCCCAGATTCGCAGCAATCCAGCTACGTCCTGAATGCTGGGGTCGGAGGCCTTCATCGTGGTCTTGGTGTGGAACACGTAGTCTTCGGGCGGGGTCTGGGCAAACAGCGAATCGTCCAGTTCCCTGTTGAAGACGAAGTTGCTCATGACCATCTTGCTGGCCTCGGTGGTAAACTCGACCGTGACCAACTCGGCCGTATGTGCATCGGCCCAGACGGTGGTCACCCACTGTCCTTCGCGGACGCGCCAGCCCTTGACCTCACGCTCGTCGATCAGCTTTTCGCCGACGGCCTCCGCCTGCTCGCTTCCGATTATCTCGCGAAGGTCATCCAGCCAATTGTTGTAGTACGGATTGTCCATATCCGTCACCTTCCCGCTGTGGGCGGAGTGCGACTGCGGGATCAAGGTCAGAAACCGTCCGTTCTCCCAGTCGAATATCCCTATCAACTCGGGCATCTCCATGCGCATCAGACCCGGCTCCTTGTACAGAATATCGTAGCGGAATTGCGTTCTCTGCCCGTGATAAACAACCATCTCGAAGCAGATCGTGCGTGCCTCTTGCATCGCCTCGTGCACATCGGCCCATGCGATTGTGGCTGTGCCGTTACCGGGGACCAGCCAGGCGAGAAACCCGATCACAACTATTATCACGGCCGCCGCGGCGGCGAATTTTGCAAATCGATTCATTGTAAATCTCCTTGGTCTTATTTGGGGCGCCGGGGCTTGGTCGGCCGCTGCACTTGCAGCCTGTGCGGTCCGGGCCAAAAGCTCGGGCGGCGGGCCCGGCGGAACTGCAGTTCGCCGCAGTTGGTCCAGCGCCTTATCAATGTCTTCTGTCGCGTGTTTGTTTTGTCGTCTGTTCATAGCAACACCTCAGCGACTCTTGGCTTTCGCTGGTTCGCCAAGCAGCTGCGCCAACCGGCCGCGTGCACGGTGCACCATCACTCTGGCGGCGCCGGTTTTGATTCCCATCTCGCCGGCGATCTGCCGGTAACTCAGCTGGCTCAAGGCCCGCAGGCACAGGGCTTCGGCCTGTTGGGCGGGCAGGTGCCCCATCGCTTCTTGCACCCGCCCCGCCAGCTCAGAGGCTTGAGCCAGTGCGGCGGGGCCCGGATTGGACGACGCCACATCACTGAAGTCATCCAGATTCTGCACCTGGCGCCTTTGGCGGAACCGCCTGCGTAGCTGGTCCAGCGCCCTTGCGGTCGCCAGGCGGCTCAGCAGCGCCGGGAAGCTTCTTATCCGCCCGCGGCGTTCCACGCCGACGGCCGCGATGAACGTCTCCTGGAAGCAATCGTCCACGTCCTGCCCGTCACCGAGCAGACGCCAGGCCGTCCGCCATACCAGCGGACCATACCGGTTGACAATCGATGTCCAGTCGGTCTTGCCCATTGGGCCCTCAGGCGCCGCCTTATGTATTACTAGTCGCTTGAGCCTATCAATCCGTTACAGCAGATGCACGAACCGCCCCCAGGGCGAAAGAATTGCGATTCATGCCCATGCCCGCCCTTGCCGATAAAAGATAGGCATGGATGAATCTTGCTGAGGTCCGACCCGTTCGGCTGAAAGGAGTTGGGGTCAATGAAGGTCTTGATAGCCGAGACTGACTGGCGATTCGCACATCACGCTCGCTCATTCCTCGAGACGCGAGCGCACTTCGTGGCGTTTCAAACCAGGCCAGCCCAGCTCCTGGAGCGGACACAGCAATGGTGCCCGGACCTTCTGATCCTGGCGGCGGAGTTAGCGGAGGGCGGAACGCTTAAGACCCTCATGGCGATGAAGCCCCGACCGGCCGTGCTGCTGACGGAGTACATGGACCGCTACGACCGGGCCTGGCGGATGTGGCAGGTCGGGGGCGACGAGATCCTGATGAAGCCCCTCTTCAACAACCACGAGCTGCAAGAGGGAATCATCACGGCGATGGAGAACGCCGCGAGCGGGGCGCGGATCTGGCACGCAGCGGCCGCCAAGGTATCCGCGTAAGCACCGGCCCGGCGGCGAGGAATCCGAAGAGCCAAGCACCAAGTCTAAGAACTCCCAAGGGCGAATTGTCCGCGCGGACGCGTCTGGATTGACAATCTCACGCCACGCTGCTAGGTTAGGTTTTCGGGGCCGTCGCATAGGCGGCCGCCCGGACGGTGGATGTAGCTCAGTTGGTTAGAGCACCTGGTTGTGGTCCAGGGGGTCGTGGGTTCGAATCCCATCATCCACCCGTTCTTTTTTGCGCGGAGCGAAGGCGTGGGCGAAGACGAACCGGAACTGATAGACCCAACGGCCCAGCTATCCGAGGCGTATCTGTCGTTCATTGACGAATTCCTGGCCGCCGGCGAACAGTCCCACAAGGAGGACCGGGCCCAGATCGAGCAGCTCGGGGGTTTCGCGGCGTATGTCCGGCGGCTCGGCGAGGAGGCGAAGGGAATCGACATACCGGAAGGGGACGTCCCGGGAAACACCTACTGGTTAGTCGGCGGCGATGAGGTGCTGGGGACGATCCGGTTGCGACATGCCCTTAACGCCCAGCTTGAGAACGACGGCGGGCACATCGGGTATGACGTCCGGCCGTCGCAGCGCGGGAAGGGATATGCGACGTTGATGCTGAAGCTGGTGCTCGTCAGGGCCCGCGGGGTTGGTCTGAAGCGTGTGCTTGTCACGTGCAACAAGGACAACGACGCCTCGGCCCGCGTGATCGAGAACAACGGCGGCGTCTGGGAGGACGATCGGATCTCGCAGGAGTTCGGTAAGCCCGTATCGCGATATTGGATAGACCTGGGCGACGAGGCCCACGGGAGCTGAATCATCGTCCATCTTCCCACTGGGCGAGATATCATACTGTTCGCGAAGCGATGAAGATCTACCTTGAGACAATGGGTTGTCAGATGAACCGGTTGGACAGCGAGCTGATCGAATCGGCCTTGCGTGCGGGCGGGCATGAGCTTCTCGACGAGCCGAGTGAGGCGGAGGTGATCCTGTACAACACCTGCAGCGTCCGGAAGCACGCCGAGCAGAAGGTCTTCTCCCGCCTGGGGGCAGGGGGGCGGCGCAACAGAAGCGGTACGAAGGTCCTGGTGGGCGTGTTGGGTTGCATGGCTCAGCGACTGGGCCGTAAGCTTCGCCGCCGGTTCCCCCAGGTGGACATCATCTGCGCGCCGGGCCAGTTGCACCGCCTTGTCGATCTGATTGACACCGCGGCTGCAGGCGGCCCGGCCGAGGCGCTGGACCCGCAGCGCAACGACAAGGGCGACCCGCTCTGCGACGCGCAGATAGACAAGATGGACGCCTCTCGCGACCCGAGCGTAGGTGCAACCCGGTCCCAGGCGTACGTTCGCGTGATGCGCGGATGCAACATTTTTTGCACCTATTGCATCGTCCCGTTCGTCCGCGGGCCCCAGCGCAGCAGAGATCCCGACCACATCGCCCAAGAGGTTCGCCGCCTGGTCGACGCCGGGCGGTCCGAAATCACGCTGCTGGGGCAGATCGTCAACTGCTACCGCTTCTGCGGGGGCGGGCGGACGACTCGCTTCTGTGATTTGCTTCTGCGCCTAAGCGACACGCCGGGTTTGCGAAGGCTGCGATTCGTCACCTCGCATCCGCTTCAGTTCGGCGATGACATCCTGGAGGCGATGCGCGACCTGTCGAACGTCTGTGAGTACATTCACTGCCCCGCCCAGAGCGGCTCGGATGCGATCCTGACACGGATGGGCCGCAGGTACACCCGCGCCCAGTACGACGAGCTTGTCGACCGGGCCAGGGACATCGTGCCCGGTGTGGTGCTGGGGGGGGATTTTATCGTGGGCTTTGGCGGCGAGACCGAAGCCGACCACGCCGCCTCAGCCGATCTGATCCGCCGGTCCGGCTACAAGAACAGCTTCATCTTCAAGTATTCTCCCCGCCCGGGCACGGCGGCCGCCAAGCGGTTCGCAGACGACGTACCGGACGCCACCAAGCGCCGACGCAACGCCGAACTGCTCGCAGTCCAGGCCGAAGTCGGACTGGCCCATCACAAACAGTACGTCGGGCGGACCGTCGATATCCTGGTCACAGGCCCGTCGCCACGAGCGGACAAGCTCCCCAAAAAGCCCTCGCCGGATTCGACGCAGCTAGCTGGTCGAACGCGAGGGAACCACATTGTCGTCTTCGACGGGCCCGAGTCACTCATAGGTCAATACCTTGACGTGACGATCGAGGCGGCCACGGCCCTGACGCTATTGGGGCGGCGCTGCGTCAGCTAACGGCGTCCGGATCTAGCCGCAGTGGACCGAAGTGCGCCGTAAGCACAGAGACGCCCCGCCCAGCCGGCCGAGGATAATCGCGCCCAATCGAGCGCAGCGCCATGGCGCGACACCGGCGCTTAGACGAGGCGTCTCCTGCTAAGCTGCTGAATCAGAAGCACGATGGCTCCACCGACAACTAGGGAGACCGTCGTGGCTTCTGGGATGGGCGCTGGGCCAGCCGAGGCCCCCCAGACATTGTCCGAAATCGCCACCGCCCCGGAGGCGGCGCCGGTTCCCGTGTCAAGGGTGACCAGAAAGCTGGGACCATACCCGCCGGCCAAGCCCCCCGTCCCGTACAACACGCCACCGGTAAAGACCAGACCGGTGATTTCGTCGTAGCCGCTGGGGCCGATGACACTGATTTGACCGAAACCTCCTGAGCTTACATCGAAGTTCACCGACCCCAGCAGCCCGCCTTCAATGGTGATGTACAGAATCAACCCGTCGGCGCTGAAGGCGAGGTCACCGACGGCGTCGTACCGTGAGGGCCCCGCTGCCAGCCAGGCCGTCTTCTCGGCCGCCCACCGATCCGCAGCGATTTCGTATACGAACTTCTGAAAACGCCCGGCGGCGGAGGCAACATACAAATCGCCGGCGGCGGACATTGCTGCCGCGACGACGTCTTTTTGCATCTTGTTGGATTTGACGGTCAGCACATTCACCTGGGCCGGGTTGGCCCCGTCGCCCGGGGTAATGGTAAACAAGCTGCTGAAGCCCGAGGCCGATGCATCTGACCAACCGACACCGTACAGCGTCCCAGCGATGTCAAACGCCAAGTCGGTCACGTACGCCTGTCCGGTGAGAATCCCGCGATCGGTGATCGTGCCCGTGTCGGTCTGGACGCTGTATAGATTAGAAAAGCTACCCGGCGAATCGCCCTGGGCGGTGTAGTAAATAAGACTCGCCGAGGCCGAACCCACAACACAGGTAGCTAGGATTAGGCAAACTGCTGTTCGTACACTAATTGTATTCATTTTTCAGCCCTCCTGCGACAACACGCCGTTATCCGGGGCTTTATCCTGTCTCCATAAGGAAGTATACGACCCGGATGCCGCCCAGGCACATCGAGGAGGAGCAAAACGATGGGGTAAATCCCGCCGCCAACTACGGGTATTTACCCCCCCCACAGGCGGCGGATCACGTCAACAGGCTCAAATCGCGCGAAGATCAGCCAGGCGATGTTCAGACCCGTCACCAGATCATACGGGATCGTCATCCTCGCCCAGCGCCACAGGCGGATCTTCACCCACAGACCCCCGTCGCGGGGGTCCGTGATGCGTCCCCTGCCTTCGATAACCGCCTTGGTGTACAAAAGACGCCGAAGGGCGGTAAGAAGCGGGAAGAACGCCTGCTGGACGAGCAATGCGGGGATGTTGTGGGCGAATGTGGCTATCAGGATCGCAGCGGACCGCTCCCCCCTCTGCCAGTATCCGACGCAGCAGCGTTCGATCAGGTCCTCCGCCCGGGCCCGTATGTAGGAGATCATAAAGGCGGCGAAGAACCCCAGCATCGCCAGCAGCACAAACGTCACGTTCCCCGGTCGTGCCCATGCGTAATGGACGGCGATTCCGGCGTAGACGGCGAAGTCGCTGAACCGGTCGGTGGTGCTGTCCAGGAAGGCCCCGAAACCAGTGGACGACCCGCCGATACGGGCCACCGCCCCGTCAAGCATGTCGCAGGCGGAGGCGAGCAACAGCAGCAGACCCGCAAGAAGCAGATACACCGACTGATCCGACCCGACCGCCAGGTTCCAGGCGAACCGGTGCGAAGCCCCGGCGGCGTAACAAAACCCGGCTCCGGTCGTGAAGGCGACACCGATGAGCGTAAGGGTGTTGGGGCTGACGCCGATCTTGACGAGCCCGCGGGCGATCGCATCTCTCGCCGTCGATATCCCGGCACTTACTGCGCGGCCTATCATCCACGAAAGCCTAATCCAATATCCGCCCGACGACAACAGCGCAAAACCAAGGCGCCAATGGGAGGGTGCTGCGTCGTGGGGAACGGAATCGCCCGAAGGAACGGACTACGCCGGGGCGAGATGCTTACCGCAGCGGAAGGAGAACGCCCGGTGGAGCATTCTAGCCCTCTGCCCTTCGGTCCGCACGTGTGCGAACCGCCGAGTGTCTCGCTTCATGAACCCCCGGGCCAGCCGGGCCCAGCCCTTGTTCGTCCCGTGTACGAACAGCGCCGTCGAGATCGACCGCGTATGCAGGAACGCCTTGACGGTTCGCTTCCAGACCCAGGGCTCCTCGGCCGCCGCCTTGCGAAGCTCGTAGATCATCTCGTCCAGCCGCTGGGCGGTCATTAGCTTCGGGGCGTAGACCGTTTCGGTGAATGTGTATCGCTCCCAGTCGGTGGGGTAATCGGTCGCGATCATCCGCCCTTCGGACAGCCATCGCTCGTACAGTTTGGTCCCCGGTAAGGGCGTCAGGCTCGTAATCTGGATGATGTCCACACCCATCTGCACGGCCCGCAGAGCTGTCTGTGCTACGGTATCTTCGGTGTCCTCATCGGCGCCGATGACAAAGCACCCGAACACCGCGATTCCGGCCCGGTGGAATCCGTCTACGAGCTTTTGATAATCTCCGTGCAGCTTGACGTTAAGGGGTTTGTGCCAGTTCTTGAGAGTTTCGGGGTTGAACGTCTCAAACCCCACGAGCATTGTGCGACACCCCGCTTTGTAAGCTAACCGCAGCCCTTCCGGGTCGGCGCCCATGTTGATGGTCGTCTGGCTGAACCATAGCCGCTTGGTCCCGTGCTTGATGATCGCGCTGAGCACTTCCTTGGCCTGGTCGGCGTGTGTCGGGCCGATGCCGTAGAAATTGTCGTCGACGACAAACAGGAAGTTCCTGTCCGTGCTGTTCCATTCTTCGATGATATCTGCGACGGGCCGGCGGCGAATCTTCCTGCCGCTAAACAGCGTCACGCTGCAGAAATCGCACCCCACCGGACACCCGCGCGCGGTCTGAATGCAGCCAATGTCGTACCTCCCGTTAATCGGATGCAACCCCTGGCTGGCCGCTCCGTATCCCTCCGCCAGGTCCGCCAGTTTCCCTTCATAGCGCTGCTGGAGTTTTCCCGCAGCGGCATCGGCGATGATTTCGGGCCAGATCTCATCACACTCTCCGATCGCCACCGAGTCGAAATACTGGGCGGCCTCGTCGGGTTTGGCCCATGCGTGAGGCCCGCCCATGATGCATGGGATGCCCCGATCGCGGCACGTTTGGGCCAGCTCGTACGCCCGCGTCGCTCCCGAGGTATAGGCGGTCATCCCCACCAGGTCGTAACCTCGCGTCGTCAGGAGATGCTCCGTCTGCTGCGTTCCGAAGACCTCGTCGATGATCTCGACTTCATGGGCCTCGGGCACGAGCCGGGCGAGTACCTGCAGCCCAAGCTGGGGAATCCGCGAACCGGTCGTGTGATAACCTTCGCAGTTACGGGCCACCGGGCTTACCAGGGCGATTCGCATACAAACGTTTTCCTTATTTGCGCCATTTGCGCCTCGGCCGAGCGTCTTTGGCGAAAGCGGCGAAATCGGGGCCGGGCGGTCGGCCCAAGGCAAGCAGCCTACCGGATTACACCTCCCCCGTCATGACTTATCTGTCCGCAGCGCCTCAGACGGGAACCTCGACCGCCTCGCCGGTCCGGGCGGATTGCTGGATCGCACAGGCCACCGCGATCGAGTGGCTCGCCTCCCGCAGCGAGGCAGGCGAGGGCTTACCCTCCTTGATGCAGTCAAGGAAGTGGCCCATCCCCCCGCCCTTCGTCTTGCGGTCGACGACCGGGATCACTTCCGGTTCGTCCTCCTGGTCCGTCCCTTCGGCCTTGATCTTGAGCACCGCCTCTTTACCCAGGCCCGTCAGAACGGCTGATCCCTTCGTCCCGATGATACCCGTGTGGTGCTCGCGCAGGGTCGAAACCGAATCGCCGACCATCCCGCCGGCGCCGCTTTGAAACTCGAGCATCCCCCAGCACATCTCCTCACCCTGAGGCGCAGTGCTGTGCGTGTTACCGAAGACCCTCTTGATCCGCCCGCCGAGCCAGTAGAGATAGTCGATCCCGTGGCAGGCGTGGTGGATGGTCCACCCGCCCGCTTCGGCGAACTTAGTGACGGCCTTGTGGCGCGCGCCGCCAACGTACAGCCCATACCCCCGCGTGCGGATTATCCAAAGCGACAGGATATCGCCGAACGTCCCGGCGTCGGTAAGCTCCTTGAGCTTGATGTAGGCGGGGATATACCGCAGCGAATAGTTCACGCAGGTAATCAGCCCTCGCGACTCGACGGCCTCGACCATCTCCATTGCGTCCGCGTAACTCAGCGCGATGGGCTTTTCGCAGAAGATGTGCTTCTCGGCCCGGGCGGCGGTCATCACCTGCTCTTTGTGGGCGGCATTGACCGAGGCGATTATGACGAAGTCGACGTCATCGCGGCAGATAACGTCGGCCGGGTCGTGCGAGACGTCCAGGCCGAACTCGTCCCGCGCGACCGCCAGCCGCTCGGGCCCGCGGTTGCAGACCGCGACAATCTCGGCGTCGTCACGTTCCTCGTTGATGAATCGCGTCAGCTTCTGCCCGATATTCCCGAAACCAATTACCGCACCTTTGAGTTTGCTCATTTAGCCGTTCCTGTTGGGTTGCGTCCACCTACGTACCGCTACACTGTCCGTCTACTGCCGCCCGCGGACAAGCGGCAGAAACCACAAAGATACCGAAGCAGGACACGGTCCACAAGACCGCAGCCGAAAAGGCGAAAAGCTCTGGGCAGTGCCCCAGACATCGTGACCCCCTGGACCAATCGCATCTACTTGCCCGTTTGCTTTCGCGCGTCCAGCAGCGCGTCCAATTCGTCGGGCGGGAGGACCTTTTTCGCCAGACAGACCTCGCGGATGGTCTTACCGGTCTGGTGGGCCTGCTTGGCGATCTGTCCCGCAGCGTCGTACCCGATTTTCGGAACAAGGGCCGTCACCATCGCCAGGGACTTCTCGACAAGCTCGCGGCAGCGGGCCTCATTGGGCTGGAGGCCACAGATACATTTTTCCGCGAACGCCCCGGCCGCATTGGTAAGCAGCTTAACGCCCGTCAGCAAATTCCACGCCATCATCGGCATGGCGACGTTAAGCTCCAGGATGCTGCCGACCCCGCCGGTCGCCCCCGCGACGATCGCCGCATCACACCCGATGACCTGACAGGCGACCTGAATGACCGACTCGCAGATGACGGGGTTGACCTTACCGGGCATGATCGAGCTTCCCGGCTGCAGAGCCGGTAAGATCAGCTCGCCCAGTCCGCACCGCGGCCCGGAGCCCAGCAGGCGGATGTCCGAGGCTATCTTGCCCGTCGCAATCGCCACCGTCCGCAGCACCCCGGAGGTAAATACAACCGCGTCCTTGGCACCCTGGGCCTCGAAGTGGTTGGGCGTCTGGCGGAACGGCAGCTTGGTCTTGGCTGAGATGAACCGGCAGATCTCGACGGCGAACCCTTCGGGAGCGTTCAGCCCAGTCCCGACGGCCGTGCCGCCGATCGGGATTTCGCATAGGCCCGCCACCGCTTGGCCCAGCATATCCAAGGCCCTGTCGATTTGAGCCGCATATCCGGAAAACTCCTGGCCCAGGCGGATCGGAACGGCGTCGTTCAGATGAGTGCGGCCGATCTTGACGATCCCGTCGAACTGCTTGGCCTTGGTCTCCAGCGCATCTCGCAACTGCTCAAGTGACGGGACCAGTTCGTCGTGAATCGCACAAGCGCCCGCGATGTGCATCGCCGAGGGGAGCACATCGTTGGACGACTGGCCCATGTTGACGTGATCGTTCGGGTGGACGAGGGACTTATCGCCCGCCTTCGCCCCCACCAGCTGGCAGGCCCGGTTGGCGATCACCTCGTTGGCGTTCATGTTCGTGCTGGTCCCGCTTCCGGTCTGGAAGACGTCGACCACGAAATGCTCGTCCAGCTTACCGGCGGCAACCTCGCCCGCTGCGGCGATAATCGCATCGGCAATCTTCCCGTCAAGACGGCGGGCCTCTTTGTGGGCCGCGGCCGCCGCCTGCTTAATCAGACCCAGCGCGGCGATGAACTGGGACGGCATGGTCCATCCGGATATTGGGAAGTTATCCGCCGCCCGCGCCGTCTGCGCCCCGTACAACGCATCGACCGGGATCGCCACCTCGCCCATCGAGTTTGTCTCTTTTCGCGTCTCGCCCATCGTTCAACTCCTCAGTTCGTGCGGATTATACAGGCGCCAACCGGCCTTGCCCATTACCCATTACTGCCTGCAACCCGCCGCGCTTACATCTTGGCCCATACGCGATTGAGACGTACACTGCAGATTACCGTTGATCACTCGAGGGCTACACATGCGCATGGCGGATCTAACAACGCCACTGAGAACCGCACTGGCCGGCTTGGCGGACCTGTTCCTGCCGGACGTCTGCGCCGCCTGTGGCGGGGCCGACGTCTCCAGCGGCGCCCTGTGCACGGACTGCAACGTCAAGCTGCTGTCGCTGGTTGCGCTTCCGTACTGTCAGCGCTGCGGCACCACACTAGGGCCTAACGTACCGCCCTACGAGGACGGGTGTGCCGCTTGCCCGACCGTCCTGCCTCGCTTCGCCCGCGTCTTGCGGCTCGGACCGTATGCAGATCCGCTCCGCGGTGCGATTCGCGAGTTAAAATACCACCGCCACTATGGGCTGCGAGGGCGGTTGGCGCGGCTGCTGGCCCAGGGCGTCGCGGCCGCCACCGACGCCGAGGCGTTCGACCTGGTCCTGCCCGTCCCAATGCACTGGCGACGTCGACTGCTTCGCGGGACCAACCACGCTGCGGTGCTGGCGGCCACAGTCGCACGGGAACTGGCAATTCCCCTCGGGGGCGAACTCGTCCGCGTCCGCAACACCCCGCCACAGATACGTCTGTCCCGGACACAGCGAATCAAGAACATGCGGGGGGCGTTCTCGGTGGTAGATAGACCAAGCGTCGAGGGCGCCAGAATCCTCCTGATCGACGACGTGACCACCACTGGCGCCACCGCCAACGAAGCCGCCAGGACGCTGCTGCGGGCCGGGGCCTCGGCGGTGTCGCTCGCCGTCATCGCCAAGGCCGAACCGCCCACCGCCTACGGACAGCATTGGAGCGTCTCCGCCAAGTAACTTAGTTCGAGTTAGCCACTAACAAAATGAGGCGCGCCCCGCGTTCATTCTGTAAGGGGCTCTTAGGTTCTGTGATACTGGGTCCGGATAAAATCACCGAGAAGCTCTTCCTGTCGTGTGTGCATTTTTGCTGCGGGACGCGGGGTGGAATCGTCGTATCCGCACAGGTGCAGCAAGGCGTGCACGACATAGAGCATAAGCTCCGCCTGTGGGCCCGTGCCTCGCTTTTTGGCCAAGCTGGCGGCGATCTGACCGCACACTACGATCTGGGCACAAATCCCGGTCGCGCCAACTTCGGAAAGATCGAAGCTCAGCACGTCAGTCGATCCGCCCCGTCCGCGATATTTGCGGTTCAGCGAGGCGATTCGGCGCGCGGTTACAACCGCCAAATCGACGTGATCGATACGAACCTTCTGTTGCGCTGCGACGAAGTGGATAAGGCGTTGGAGCTTCTTTCGGGGGACGCGCATCGCCTTCTGCGAAGATGAGATGAGAATCTTGGTTTTCGATCGACCGGGCACGCCGCAAACATATCACCGCCCTGCTGGGACTGCAACATCCAGAAGGGGGCTCTGGCGTCGGACAGGCCGGGGCGATAAAGTTTACCGGCGATGAATAGTAATTCGCAAACCCCGCGCTGGTCGCTACCGTACTGCACCCCCATTCCATCCGCACCTCAGCTGCGCCGCAGGGCGAAGGTGGCGCGTATCGCCGCGTATGTCCTGCTCGGTGTGGCGCTGATCGCACCTGTAGTGCAGTTCCAGGTCGGTACGATGAGGCGAATCCGCAAGGCCGAAGAACTCACCCGCCTGCATCCGGAGCACCCGCTTGCGGGGGTCAAGCAGCACAAGGGCGCGATTGGCCGGTGGCGAAAGGCGGTTCGGCAGTTCTGGGGAGGGTGGGACATCTATCAGGACTCGTCGAAGCCGCCCGCCCGCGGCGAGAACCGGGCAAGTGCCCCCTCCCTGTCCACAATCGAAGGAGGCAGGGCCCGGCTGCACCCGAATATGCCCTTCGTTGTTATCCTTTTGACGCCGTTGGCGTACCTCCCGGTCCCGGTAATGGCGCTGGTGTTCAACCTGTTGAAGCTGGCGGCGCTTCTGGGGGCGTTTTGGCTTGCGGGGCGACTGGCGAGCCACGAGGGTCGGCGAATACCCGATTGGGTCCTTGGGCTCGGTTTGGTCGGCGTCCTGCCGTTTATCATCGGCGACATCCAGCACGGGAACACGAACGGGTTCGTGCTGTTTGCGGTGGTATTTCATCTTTGGGCATATCGGCGAGGGTGGGACGTCGCTTCCGGTGCATCCTTGGCCCTGGCGATATGCCTGAAGATGACGCCCGCGCTGTTCGTGGTGTACTGGTTCTATCAACGAAGCTGGAAGCTGCTGGTGGCGACAGTGGCGGGGCTGGTTGTCTTTGCGGTGGTGATCCCGTGTGTGGCAGTGGGGCCCGCACGCTTCGCGGACCTGACGGGTAGTTGGCTGGACGACGTGATCCTCCCCGGACTCGTCGAGGGCGCCTGGTATCCCACCCACATCAATCAGTCGCTGCCCGGCGTCTTCAGCCGCTACTTCCTGGGTAAACCGAACCCCAACGGCAACGTATTCTGGAATCCAGACGATAACCCATACGAGCATCAGCAACAACACCGTTGGATCGCTTTTATTTCGCTGTCGGACGCCACGGTCAAATGGCTGATCCGAGTCGCCCAGGTAGTCGTGGTGGGCTTGATGGGATGGGCGATTGGGTGGCGCAAACTACCTCGCGACGACGGGCGGCGCATGCTGCACTACGGCTTGGTAGCCTGCGGAATGATGCTGCTGAACCAGCGAACATGGGATCACCACGCAGGCGTGCTGCTGCTGGGTAGTGTGGCGATCTGGAGTGCAATAGGATTCGGCGCCTTCTCCAGGAGTCTGCGCATCCTGACGATGTGTCTGATGCTGATGAGTTGGGTGTTGATCTGGATTACGAGATCCAGCGCCTGCATGCTGATAGCTGTGATCAGCGGCGCAGGCAGCGACGTGGGCGAGTACTGGGGCGACCTGATGCAGGCTTATGCTCCAGTGTTTTACTGCTTCTTGTTGCTGCTTGGTGCTGGGGTGATTCTATCTGTGGCGATGAGAAGATCCTCCCCGCCGTACGCGCGTGTGCGACAGAAGCTGTCGGCCTAATCGGTGGAGTCTTGGGCTTCTGCACGCAAGGGTTTCTCTTCGGCGGCCCCCTTGGCAGGGGCCTTCGAAGGCGATTTCGACTCGGGCGGTTTGGGGTAGGAGATTCGCGAATGGTAGATGCTGCACAGGCTCTTCGTGAGCGAATGCTCGATCCGGTGGACTTCCTTTAGCGTCACTTCGCACTCGTCAAGCTGCCCGTCGTTAAGCCGCTGGGTGACCATGTTGTGGACCTGGGTTTCGATGTGTCCCGGGGTCGGCTGGTTCATCGCCCGCACGGAGGATTCGGAGGCATCGGCGAGCATAAGAATCGCAGCTTCTTTCGACTGAGGTTTGGGGCCAGGATAGCGAAACTCCACTTCATCCGGTGCGCGATCGGTATCGTTTTTTCTCTGCTCGGCCGCGGCGTGGTAGAAATACCGCACAAGCGTCGTCCCATGATGCGCGGCGATGAATTCATGCAGGACCGACGGTAGGGAGTATTCATGCGCCAGCTCGACGCCGTCTTTGACATGTCCGATGATGATAAGCAAGCTCATCGCCGGGGAAAGCTTTTCGTGCCTGGAGGCGGCGCCGGCTTCGTTCTCGACGAAGTAGTCCGGTTTGTTCATCTTCCCGATATCGTGATAATACGCCCCAACTCGCGCCAACAACCCACGGGCGCCGATGGTTTCCGCAGCCGCTTCGCACATCGTGCCCAGCTGGAGAGAGTGGTTGTAGCTTCCCGGCGCCTCCATCGCCAGACGCTTCAGCAGGGGCCTGGACGCATCGCACCATTCCAGAAGCGTCATGCTGGTAGCCACGCGGAAGACTCGTTCAATAAGGGGCAGCCCACCTTGAATGAGGAACCCCGCCAGAAGCGCCGCTCCGGTGGCCCATAAGATATCGACCACCACGAAACGCCATGACATACCGGCCGCGAAGCCCCTCCCCAACACCGCCAGCGCGATAATTACAGCCGAAACGACGGAGATCTCGATCAGCTTCGTTCGTGTGCGGATCTCGCGAAGCTGGAAAACACTCACCGCCACAGCGGCCAGCAGCACAACCAGCAGCATGATGTCAGCCCGCTGCTGCAATACCACGAGGCCCGCCAGGGCCGCTCCGCCCGCCAGGGCGAAGCGCTGGTCATGGGCGATCGTCAGCACCAACGCACCCAATAGCACCGGAAGCACGGCTGAATAGGCGTTCCACCCCAACAGCAAGCCCATCACCTTGTTCAGTGCGAGCATTAATAGAAGCACGGCGACAAGGGCTAGGCTTCGCCAGGGGTTGCTGACGTACTGGGGGTGGTACTTACCCACATACAAACACAAAAGCGCGGTGATCAGCAGGATAATCCCCGCTCTGCCCGCCATGCGAGACCAGAACCTCCATGGATTGTTCTGCCGCTGATCGGTTAGATACGCTTCGTGCTCGCTGCGCAACAGAGCCACTTGGGTTGCAGTAAGAAGGTGAATCTCCGCCTCGCCGTCACCGGGCTTCCGCGTTCGCTGAACGAGTAGATCGCCGCCCTGATAGACCTTGGCGTCGCTTAGCAGGCCCTTGGTCTGGGCGCCGCCGGTTGACCCGGCGGGTGCGGTCGTAGCGGGCGTTTCGCCGGTTCGGGCAGGATCGCTTGGTTGCTGGGCGGGTATGGTAAAGGGAACCCTCCCATACACGTCGGCGTGGAGGTATTGGCCCTGGTGGTAGACGAATGGCTCGACGGGCCAGGCGTCCATCAGCCCGGCGGCCAGAAAGAAAACAACACCCAGCAGCAACGCCGGGATCCCGCCGCTTGTCCTGAGGCGATCCCAGACGGAAGGGCCGGGGGGGGGTATGTTCTTTCGCACCTCCAGCCGCCGCTGCTTGAGTCTCTTCTTAAAGGGCCACATCAGCTGGTCCCTCGCGGGTCTTGGTATTCACTTGGGGGCTTGTTCTTTATTTCGACCGTTTTTGCCATAGGCTTCTACGATATTCTGCACCAGGCGATGTCTGACGATGTCGCCGCGAGCCAAGCGGATAATGGCAAGGCCCTTAATCCCCGTGAGCCTGCGCTGAGCGTCGAGCAGTCCACTGGGTGTCTCTTGGGGAAGATCGGTCTGGCTGTCGTCGCCAGTGACGATCGTCTTCGACCCATGCCCCATTCGTGTCAGGAACATCAACATCTGCGGGACCGTGGTATTCTGCGCCTCGTCGAGGATTATGATCGAATCGTTCAGCGTCCTGCCCCGCATGAACGCCAAGGGGATGATCTCAATCAGATCGTTCGCCATGAAGCGCCGAATTTGATCGAACTCCATCATGTCGTGCAGCGCGTCGAAAAGCGGCCTCAGGTACGGGTTGACCTTTGCCTGCATATCGCCAGGTAAGAATCCGAGTTTCTCGCCGGCTTCGACGGCCGGGCGAACCAGGATCAGCCGCTTGGCCTGGTGATTTTTGAGCATGTTGACGGCCTTGGCGACGGCTAGGTAGGTCTTTCCGGTCCCCGCCGGTCCCGTACAGAAGACCAGGTCGCGCCGGTGCATGGCATCGATGTATCGGGCCTGACCAGGCGTTTTCGGCCGGATGGTCCGCCCTGGGATATACACGTCCAGGACCCCGTCTCCCTGACGGTGCTCGCTTACGGCAAAGGCGGCGACGGCGTCGCCGACGGTCTGGGCGGTGACGGGTCGGTTATGGCGGACGGCTTGCTGGAGCCGCTGGAGAACGGCTGCGGCGCGGGAGACGTTCTTCGACGGACCGGTGATCTTGACCTCTCCCTGACGGGCGAAGATCTGCACGTCCAGGGCCTCGCGGATCAGCTTAAGGTGCCGATCCGCCGGGCCAAACAAGACGCCACACTTGGCAGGTTCCTCAATGGTGATGCTAAGTTCCACTTGCTGTCCTCAAGGCCCCGCACCTTCCGTATGGTAGGTCCGGGGCGTCCAGGCGGATATTTTGAATATTGAATACGACAACCCGACGAAATCGGGCGCTCCCATCCCAATATAGTACACACAACCCGATCTTCGGCGTCTAGCAGATTCCGGACGTTGCACAAGCCCCCTTGAGGTGCTTTGTCAGGTAGAACCTACAGCGTTTCGGCGCCCAGAAGGACAAGAAAGAACCGGGACGGCCAATTGGATCCGGCCGTCCCGGTTAGTAGTCATTCTCACACGAGGACATAACTAGGGCGGTGTCACATTAACTACCGACCTCTGACGGATTAATTAGAATGGTGTCCAGCTCATTCAACGCCGTGCCCGTAGGAGGAAGATCCGTCTTCCCGTTGGGCTCATCATCGTCCTCGTCCATATCTTCCGTATAGATGTTGTTCTGGTTCGCGCCGGCCAAGATCTTCTTCGAGAAGTTAACGGCGTAGCTGGCGCTTAAGATATTGACCCCGTCCTTGCCGTGATTATAGCCCTTACCCTTATTGTCCGTTTCCGTCGCGCTGTCCTCAGGGCCGCTGAACTCCTCGGCGGACTCTCCATGTATATCGCCCAGAATTATGCACGCTCCGTTCATCCTGGATCTCAGCCGATTCTGGTTTATCGGATCATTGCGGTCCTTGCTCGTGTGGTAACCCATGTGATAGGCGTAGTCGATGTAGGCCACGCCGTCATAACCCCCAAATCCGTAATCGTTGTTGTCGTCGTCGCCCCGAGTCATTATCTGCCGGGAAATCTGGGGACAACGGAACATCTTCCACGACGCGACCATCTTCTCCTTGACCAGCAGGCAAAGGTTCTCCACCATGCACAGGTCGGCGCCTTCGTAAGGAGTTGCACCATCCAGGGCGAATAGATCGTCGTGGCCTCCTAACATCAACTCATATTCATAATCCATCCTCAGGAAGCCACCGGGCCGAGACCCGCTTGAAGCCTTCCGCTCGGTGTTACCCGCGATGAACGGGTAGCTGTCATCGGCAATGCCCTTGTACAACGCCATCGTCTTGCCGAGACCGTTTAGGTTCGCCGCGCAGGCAGCCCTCTTTGCCAGTTTCTGGGCCTGGGAGATGCTCGGGACCAGAATGGATACAAGCAGCCCTATGATCGCGATGACCACCAACAGCTCAATCAACGTAAAACCTTTCACTCGTCGCATGAGGCGACCTCCTTCCAAGAACTATGCGCCAAACGCCTGGCTGGCACGCTCAAAAACTCCTATTTATAATGATGCCGTTATGCTTGTGTTGCTTCTGCGCGTCGCAGCCTTTGCCTGACTCGGCCGGGCGCGAAGCCCGACCTGGACTCACCAGCTTGCCCGGGCGCCGCTCGCCCGGTTTCCATATTCACTTTCCAATGGGCTAAATCCCATCTAGCTACCGCTTCAAACTACATTCGCAACACAAATCAGCGGAACCGAGGGCGACCGCCGCCTTAAGGGAGGATCCCGAAACATTTACGTTCCGAGCTCGTTCAAACGTCCACCGTCCCTCTCCATATTGCGGCTTGTCGCGCTGATGGACTACACGGCGTGCTTACGCTATAGCAAATAATGCGTTATGAGTGCAGCCCATGGTGTAGCGTAGCCCCACCGGCGCCACCAGTATTGTATCCCCCCTCGGCCCGGCGTGTCAATGCCGCCGGGAGATTATTTTCGCTCCAGACATACGGTTTGGGGCTTCCTGCGGGCCCCGCACCACCCGGGGTGTCTCTTACCGGGAAGGGGGGCATCACGGCAGCGGGACCCACCGAGTGGTAACTAAGTTCCCGCCCGCTGCCCGGGGCGGCACACAGGGCCCCCGCGGGTAATGCGATTGACACCGGAGCCGAACGGTTCTAGTCTTCTCTAAAGACCGGTATCGGTTACGCGGGCAGCTTTCCCACAGGCTAAAAAAGAGAGATTTCCATGACGGACATCGCCGCCATCCGCAAGCAGTTGGACTCACACGGTCAGTCGCAGCTACTTGGGTTCTACGATCAACTGGACGTTTCTCAGCAGGCGGCGTTGGTGGAACAGATCGAGGGGATCGACTTCGATCAACTTGACGAACTAATAAGCGATTACGTTCTGAAGCGTCCACAGCTGCAGATAGGGGAACGGATCGAGCCGGCTCCCGTTGTTTCGGCTAGGTCGTCCAGCCAGGGCGAGATAGACCCGGCCGACCGGCGCGGCCGGGAACTAATCGCCGCCGGGAAGGTCGCCGCCTTTGTCGTTGCCGGCGGGCAGGGAACTCGCCTGGGACATAATGGCCCCAAAGGATGCCTCGAGGCGACACCAGTAGCGCACAAGTCCCTGTTCCAGGTCCTCGCCGAGCAGATCCTCGCAACCGGCCGGGGGGTCGGGGGCTCTATCCCGTGGTACGTCATGACCTCCCCCCAGAACGATACCGCTGTGCGGACGTTTTTCCGCGATCATCACTACTTCGGACTTCCTGAACAGGATGTGTTCTTTCTCGTGCAGGGCACGATGCCGGCCATCAGTTTTAATGGGAAGGTCCTCCTGGAGAGCAAGGGCCAGTTGGCTCTGAGCCCCAACGGACACGGCGGGTGCATGTCGGCGCTTCGCAGCAGCGGCGCTTTGGACGACATGGCCAGTCGGGGTGTGGAATTGATCAGCTATTTCCATGTCGACAACCCATTGGTCCGCTGTATTGATCCTCTTTTCCTCGGCCTGCACGATCTGCAAGCAGCGCAGATGAGCGCCAAGTCCCTGCCAAAGCGCGACCCGTTCGAGCCGCTGGGTAATCTGTGCCTGGTCGACGGAAAGGTTACGGTCATAGAATATTCCGACATACCGCAGGAGCTGACGACGGGCACCACCGAAGACGGGCATCTGCACTTCAGTGCCGGCAGCATCGGAGTTCACGTGTTATCGCGATCGTTCGTCCAGCAGCTCACGGCCGATGATCGCCGACGCTGTTTGCCCTACCACCGTGCCGACAAGTGCGTTCCCTTCGTCAACGAGCGGGGAAAGGTTATCAACCCGGCCGAACCAAACGCGGTCAAACTGGAGATGTTCGTCTTCGACGCCCTGCCCCTTGCCGACAAGACCGTCCTCCTGGAGACGGAACGGTCCGAAGAGTTCAGCCCCATCAAGAGCACATCCGGGCAAGACAGCTTACCAACGAGCCTGCACGATCAGATTCGTCGGGCCGCGACCTGGCTGGAGGCAGCTGGCGTCAGCGTGCCTCGGGACGCGGACGGACAGGTCGCCGCAGCTATCGAGATATCCCCGCTCTATGCCTTCACCCCCGAACAGCTCGCACAGAAGATAGATCGGGAAATGGTCATTGCCACCGGCGACAGCGTTTATCTCGGCGAGCGGGAGCAAGTCGGCGCAAAGCAATGAGACCGAAACACTCCAAGTTGGCGGTTTTGCTTTCATCGCATCCGCGGTAGGATACATCCCATGCCCCGCAGACGAGTGCTAATCCTGGCGAACAAAGCCAAGCCCGGCGTGCCTGAAAAGGTCGAGCAGTTGCAACCTTGGTTTGCCCAGCATGCCGAGGTCCTGGCGGTGCTCGATATCACAGACACGCTTCCGGAGGACGCCGAATCGGCAGATCTGTGTGTGGTGTTTGGTGGTGATGGGACACTGCTGACGGCCACACGCATGCTTTCCGGGACCGACGTGCCGCTGCTGGGCGTCAACATGGGCAAGCTGGGATTCCTGGCCGATTTCGACATCGAGCACATGCAAAGACACTTCGACGAGATCATCTCCGGTAGGATCCCGCCCGCCGAACGCATGATGCTGCAGGTTCGTGTCAACAGTTGTGAAGAACACAAGTTCTGCACAGTTGCAGCCAACGATATCGCCATCTCCGCAGGCCCACCGTTCCGAATGATCGATCTGAACGTCGCCAGAGACACACAAGACATCGCCCAGTACATGGGCGACGGGCTCGTGATCTCCACACCCACCGGTTCGACGGGATACAACATGTCGGCCGGCGGGCCCATCCTTGAGCCGACGCTCGACGCGATAACCATAACGCCCGTGGCGCCGCACAGCCTGTCGTTACGTCCAATGGTGGTGCGATCCGATCAGACGATCCATATTACTGCAACGCGAGTCAATCCGGGCACGACCTTGATTGTCGACGGGCAGGTCTCCTCGGGCCTCTGTGACGGGGATGTCGTCCAGGTCATCCGGGCCGACAGACCCGCCAGAATCATCCCGCACCCCGGAAAGCCCTTTTTCCATACGCTCTCGACAAAACTAAAGTGGGGCCTAAGCCCGCATCACACTTAGCAAGAAGGACCTTGCCGCCTAAACAGACAGATCGCCCAGATGGACGGGAAAATCCGCTGGGTAGCGTCTGGGCTGTCACTTACAATGTTTGCCCATGAAAGTTGACCCGAGATTTCTCACCTCCGAAGGCCCGGAAATATTCACCGGCACGGAGCTGCTGCTCAAGGGCGCCCTTGAGACCGAAGGGGGCGTACACCTTTTGGGGGGCTATCCGGGCAGCCCGGTCGCGGGTTTCTTCGACTCGATGGCCCTTATCAAGGACCTGCTAAGCGAAAAGGGCATCCACGCGGTTATGAACAACAACGAGGCACTGGCCGCCGCGATGCTCAACGGGTCCCAAACCGTTGGATGCAGGGCCATGATCGCCATGAAGTCGATCGGCGTTCACGTAGCGGCCGACGCGCTGGCTTTGGGGAATCTCGCCGGGGCCCATCGCGACGGCGGGGCGATCGTCATCTACGGCGACGACCCGTGGTCCGATTCAACCCAGGTCCCCGCTGACAGCCGCTACATCTCCAAGCACCTCTACATCCCCATCTTCGAACCGTCCAACCCGCAGGAAGTCAAAGATTTCGTGGACCTTGTCTTTAAGGTCTCATCGACGGCGGAGCTTTACGCTGGATTTGTTCTCCCGACAAACCTAGCCGACGGCGGCGGGTCGGTGCAGTGCAAACCCAACCAGTACCCCAAGTTTAACGTCCACCATAAAAAAACACTTCAGACAGCCCGGATCGACCTGGACAAGTTCGTCCTCCTGCCACCGAGGACCTGGTGGCAAGAAGCGAGTTTCCCTGAGCGATTCGCCAGGGCGATCGATACGGCGCGCGAGCTTGGCCTGAACAAGATCGCTTTTTCGGACGGGCATCGCAAGCCGCTCGGCTTCGTCGCCAGCGGGTTAGCGCACGACTATCTGGTCCAGGCACTTTGGGAGCTGGGCCTGCTGGGTGAGTTTCCGGTTCTCAAGTTCGGTATGAGCTACCCGCTTGACGCGGATTTGCTCGGCCAGTTGGCCGCCCAGTGCGATCAGATCGTCGTTATCGAAGAGCGCCGAGGGTTTCTGGAAGAGCAAATCTCACAAGTCCTTCTGGAGAACCGCCAAGCGGGTCTGGATTCGCCAGCTGCGAAGCTGTGGGGCAAAAGGTTCCCCGGCGGCCTGGAGGGTATCCCCTCCAAGCAGGGCCTGCATCCCTCGATCTTAATCGAGCGGTTAGCGAAGCTTCTCAAGCACCTTGGGATCGCGGGCGGCCAGGGCGCTGCGGGTGATTCGAGCAGGGCAGATAAGGAAATCCAAACCATCGAGGCCACGGGACGGACAGATGTCGGGGCACTACCGTTTCGGTCGGCGACATTCTGTCCGGCCTGTCCGCACCGGGACAGCGCCAGCGCCTGTTTGGATGTCAAGAAGCGGCTGATGGACACCGAGTACATGGCTCGCAAGTACGGCTGCGGACCTGTGGACCTGCTGTTTCACGGCGACACCGGGTGTTACACAATGCTGCTGTACCCGCCCACCACGCCATTGATGCATGATTATTCCGGGATGGGGTTGGGAGGCGGGACAGGCTCGGGGACCGACCCGTTCGTCACAAACAAAGAAGTCGTCTTCATGGGCGACAGTACGTTCTTCCACTCCGGCCAGATCGCGATCTCGCAGGCGATAAAGTTCGGTCAGGACATCACCTTTATAATCCTGGACAACTCCACCACCGCGATGACGGGGCACCAACCGACGCCCGGTGTGGACTATGACATAATCGGCGACCCCACAGCCGTCCAAGATATAGAGGAGATCGTTCGTGGCCTCATCGGCGATAACGAAGCGATCATCGTCCGGGCGGATCCCGAGCGGCGCAAGCAATACATCGAGCTTCTTGAGAAGACCTTCCTCGCCGACGGCCTGAAGGTAATCATCGCCGACAAGGAGTGCGGGATAACCCGAACGCGCCGCAAGCGCCGCCACGAGCGCAGAATTACCCGCCGGCTAGGGTACCTCCCGACTTGGGAGCACATGAACATAAACCCGGAGATCTGCCGGTTCTGCCTGGAGTGCTGCGAGCTGACGGCCTGTCCGGGCTTGAAGCACATTCAGACCGATTACGGTCTGAAGATGAGCACGGACATAACCTGGTGCGTCAACGATGGGGCCTGTGAGCGGGTGGGGGGCTGCTCGGCCTTTGAACGAGTGATAATCAAGCGCAAGCGCCCGCCTCGCAGCCGCGTGCCCGAGTTAGGCCTGGATGAAATCCCCGAGCCTCAGAAACGCCCACTCGGCGATCTGTGGCGGTGCTGCCTGACCGGCGTCGGAGGAATGGGCTTGGGCGTTGCTACCAGCATCCTCGTTCGGGCCGGACACAAGGAAGGACACTCGGTGATCTTCTGGGACAAGAAGGGCCTCGCCATCCGCAGCGGCGGGACGGTCTCCCAGGTGACGTACAACATCTCCGACCTGCCGATTACGGCGATTATTCCTTTCGGTAAGGCGGACCTGCTCATCGGCGTCGATATCCTGGAAGCTGCTAGGGCCCTCGACCCGAGAGGACGAACTCGTGTCGCCTCACCCGAGAGGACCGCAGCCGTAATCAACACCGACAAGGTGGACACGATTACCGGCCTGCTGGGCCAGACAAACTTCGACCCGGATGAGCTGGAACAGATCATCCGCGCCAATATTTGCAGCGATGATTACCTGGCCCGCAACATCTCGCGCATCTGCGAAAAGTATCTTGGTTCCAAGCTTTACGCCAACATCATGATGCTTGGGTTTGCGTTCCAGAAGGGCCTGATTCCCGTCTCGATGCACTCGATGGCGTGGGCGATTAAGGACACGATCCGCACCGATTTCCGCAAGAACCTTTACGCTTTCAACATGGGGCGAAAGCTCGTCGTCGACCCGGACCTTTTCCAAGGTCCGCCTCAGCGGATCGGGTGGTGCGAGACGCTCGATGAGCGATGCCGCTGGACCATCCGCCGCTACCGACGCGGGCACAAGCTGGCTGATCAGCTGCGGAAACTAGCATCCGAGACCGTCGCCGCTGTTGAGAATCTGGACGAATCCGCGAAGCGCGACATCGTGGTGCGAACCTACGATTGCATGCGTTGGGGCGGGACCGATTACGCCGCCCGCTACGCCCTCGCCGTCCGCAGTATCTACGCCAAGGATGCTCCCCAGCACGACTACGCCCTTACGCGCGCCGTCATCAGCAACCTGGCCGATGCGATGTTAATCAAGGACGGCCCGTTCTGCGCCGAGCTTGCGACAAACCCAGAAAAGCACGCCCGCGACCGCGACAAGTACAACGTCAATCCCGCCAACGGCGATCGGATCATCTACCGCCACCTGTGGAACATCGATTGGAAGATAGGCTCGCGCCGCCTGGTGTTCGATTTCACGGCCAGACACTGGATGCTGAGGTGCCTCAAACGGATGCGATTCCTGCGCAAAGCCCTCCCTATGTGGCACAGGCAGCAGCGCGACTTCCTCCGCCGCTATGAGCAAACCTTGGCGCAGGTTGCATACTCGACGCCGGCTAAGTACAAGCAGCAACTGGAGGCGCTTTCGTCCTCCCGGTGCCTGGAGTGCATGAACCCGCGCTGCAGCGAGGCAGGTTGTCCGCTGGAGCCCCAGATACCACAATGGGTCGCCCTTGCCTATCGAAACCAGTGGCGTCACGCCAGCGACCTGCTGCACGAGTCAAACAACTTCCCGGAGTTCACCTCGCGGATTTGCCCGGCCCAATGCGAGGTATCCTGCAAGCGCGCCCTGAACAAGTTTCCCGTCGGGATCCGCCAAATCGAACGTCAGATTGTCGATCAAGCCTTCGAGCAGGGATATGTGCTGCCCCAGGTCGCCGAGGAAGCGTCGGGTAAGCGAGTGGCGATCGTCGGTTCAGGACCGGCCGGACTTGCTGCGGCCCAGCAGCTCGCACGGGCCGGCCACCAGGTAGTGGTCTTTGACAAACAGGACCGCCCCGGCGGGCTGCTGCGTTATGGCATTCCGGATTTCAGGTTACCCAAGGATCTGATCGACCGCCGAGTGGGGCAGCTGATCGCCGAAGGCGTGACGTTCAGTTGTAGCATCGAAGTCGGTAAGGACATATCGGCCCGTCAGCTCCGCGAGCAGTTCGACGCGATTCTTCTGGCCACCGGCGCCGAGAAACCCCGTGACCTCGACATACCCGGGCGGGAAGTTGACGGGATTCACTTCGCCCTGGATTTCCTCCGGGCCGGTGCTGGGAAAGGCGTCTCAGGCGCCGTCCCGACGGCCAAGGACAAGGTGGTTGCAGTCGTCGGCGGCGGGCTTACCGGCGAAGATTGCGTGGAACTCGCCGTCGCCCAAGGCGCCAGGGAGGTTCACCAATTCGAGATCCTCCCCGAATCGCAGGTCAGCGACGAGGGCCCGGAACCGCTGTGCGGCCAGAACATACACAGACGCTGGTGCGTCTCGGTCAAGCGGTTCGGCGGCGACGGCCGGCTCAGTAACCTCCAGGCCGTCCGGGTAGAATACACCCCCTCGCCGGCGGGACAAGTCGCCGAAGAGCTCCCTGGGAGCGACTTCAACATCAAGGCCGACATGGCCGTCCTGGCACTTGGCTACGATGCGGTAGTGGACCCGCAGTTGGCGTCGCAGCTTGGCCTGGCGACCAACGCCCAAGGCCGCGCGCGCGTTAGGGACTACGCCACCGATATTGACGCCGTCTTCGCCGCCGGCGACCTGGACAGCGGAGCGGGACTCGTCGTCGACGCTATCCACGCCGGCAGAGAAGTTGCCGAAACAATCAACACCTACCTGACCCGAGGCTGCGCTGCTTCAGGCGATTGACGCACAGCAGGGCAACCCCGCCGGACGGTCCGAAGCGATAATGCCGAGCGAATCAAAAGCCAACCTGAAGAATCGGGCCGCCGCGATCGTAAAGACGCTCAAGAAGCAGTACCCCGACGCCAGGACGACGTTAAACTTTACCAACCCGCTTCAGCTTCTTGTCGCGACAATTCTCTCGGCCCAGTGCACCGACGTTCGAGTTAACATCGTCACGAAGGACCTCTTCACCAAGTACAAGACCGCGGCCGATTACGCCGGCACACCACAGGAAGTGTTGCAGGAGGAGATTCGCACGACCGGATTCTATCGCAACAAGGCCAAGAACATCCGGGGCGCAGCGGCAAGAATAATCTCCAACTTCGGCGGAAACGTCCCTGATACGATGGAGGAGCTTCTGAGCTTACCCGGCGTTGCCCGCAAGACCGCCAACGTCGTGTTGGGTAGCGCATTCGGAAAGAACGAAGGCGTCTGTGTCGATACTCACGTGACGCGCCTGGCAAACCGCCTGAAACTGACGCAACACAAGACCAACGCCGGCGATAAGATCGAGAAGGACCTGATGGAGCTGATCCCACGGGCGCAGTGGACGCTGTTTTCTCACCTTATGATCTGCCACGGCCGGCGTGTCTGCACCGCACGAAAGCCCGACTGTGCGGGCTGTACGATCAACAAGCTCTGTCCGTCGGCGCTAAAGGTGTAATTCCGCCGGTTCCGCTTTTAGAACCTCTTGCGCAGCCAGGCAAAAGCGAATCTACGATCGATTGCGTCCGGTTTCACGGGCGAGTATCCCAGCCTCGATCAGAAGGACAGTCTCCAACCCTCACAGGCCCACAGGGGCCGACACTTGTGGCCGGTAGAGTTATTTGGCAGTATTATCTCCCGCCACAATAGGCGCCTTACAGAAGGATGAAGCCCACTATGCGTTCGGACAAGAGCAGTTACGGCAGCTTCGAGGGGGGCGGGAGACGATACGTACTGAAGACGACTGAGCCGCCAAGGCGATGGCACAACGCGCACTTCTCGGGCCCGCAGGATGACGAGTACCTCTCCGAGTGCACGTACGCCGGGACGGGCGAGGTTCGCTGCCGGGACGCCGACGGGAATATCTGCAGCCTGACCGACGGCGACCGCAAGGTCATCTACCTTCGAGACGAGGACACCGGCGCCTGCTGGAACATCGGTAAGTATCCGCTGAACACTAAGGTCACGCGCTTCCGCTGCCAGTACACGGCGGCGGATACGAAGCTGTCCTCGACCTTCCGGGGACTGGCCGCTTCCCAGCGCGTCTTCGTCCCGCGCGGCGCAACAAATGAGTATTGGACGTTGACGCTCGCTAATCGCTCCAAACGCCTGCGGCGGATAAGTGTCTTCGCCTACGCGGAGTTCAACCTGCGAGGGTTCGGCGCCCGGGGTTACTACCGCTCGGCCCTATACCACGAAACGATTTTCCGGCCCGAAGTCAACGGCATATGGGCACGCAACCGCAACGTCGCTGCCCCCAATCCGCGATATCAGGGATTCCTGATCGGATCGCAAAAACCCGACCACTACGCCTGCAGCCGCGAGGCGTTCTACGGACCCAACGGCTCGTTCGCAAGCCCGCGAATTGTGGACGGATGGGACGGCGACGACAAGCCCTGCGGCGACTTTATGTGTTGCGCCCTGCTGCAGAACACGCTGACGCTCGAGCCCGGTCAGGAAATTCGGATCGACTACGCGCTGGGGCAGTGCGGGTCCTTCGAGCAGATCCAAACCGTCGCCGCCAACCTCGCCGATCCGACCAAGGTCGACGCCCTGCTGGCCCAGCTCGAGGCGACCGAAGAGCAGATCGCCCAGGGATTCGGTATTGACACCGGGGACGTCCGCACAGACGCGATCATGAACTTTTGGATCAAGAAGCAGCTGCTTTCCTACCTGATGTTCAAGAACGGGTTCCGCGACAACCTCCAGGCGGATTACGCTTTGTGCATGGCCGATTACGCCACGGCCGAGCAGAACCTCCTGGCGACACTTGCAGGACAATGGCCCGACGGGCACGGCCCGCACCACTACCGACCCATAAAGCGGGAGATCTTCTGCTCGGACAACCCCGCCTGGATCTTGATGATGGTCCCGGGGCTGATCAAGGAGACAGGAGACTACTCGCTGCTGGACAAGCAGGTCCCATTCCTTCAAAGCGACCAGACAGGAACAGTCTGGGAGCATATGCTGCGGGCGATGCGCGTGCTTACCGGCGAGCTGGGGCCTAACGGTCTGTGCGTGATGCGCGACGTGGACTGGAACGACAGCTTCCAGGGCACCGACGATACGCCCGCCCGCGAGAGCGTCATGATCACGCAGTTGCTCTGCGCGGGCCTGTTGGAATTGGAAGCCCTTTCCACGCGGATCGGCGCCGATGACATTGTCGCCGAAGCCCGCGCGGGCTACGAGACGTTCAAGGCCCGGCTCAACGACCTGTGCTGGGACGGGCGGTGGTACATCCGTGCACTGGCCGCCGACGGCCGGCGATTAGGGTCCAGCGAAGAGAAAGAAGGCAAGATATTCCTCAACACGCAGACCTGGGCCGTACTGTCCAAAACCGCCTCGCCCGAGCGGGCGAGGGCCTCCTTCGCCGCAGTCGATGAGATGCTCGACCACGAACTGGGGACGTTGACCTGTTTCCCGGCGTATAGCCAGTGGGACCCCACGGTCGGTCAGCTTTCCACGACCACGCCCGGGTCAGGGACCAACGGAGGCTGCTACCAGCACGCCGGGGCGTTCAAGATCGTCGCCGATTGCATGCTGGGCCGCGGCGAGCAGGCCTGGGGCTCGGTCCAGAAGATCCTCCCAGGCTCGCACACCAACCCGCTGGCCCAGAGCGGGTGTGCACCGTTCGCCATCACCAACAGCGCAGCGGTCAACCCCACCAGCTACGGGCAGATGGCCACGATCTGGCGAACCGGGACAAGCGCTTGGATCGCCGTCGCCGTGTTGGAGTGGATCCTCGGCGTGCGGCGGGATTACGACGGGCTGCTGATCGCCCCGTGCTTACCGTCCCACATGAGCAAAGCCCGCGTGCGGCGGCGATTCCGCGGTGCCATCTACGACATCCGGATCGACAACACCGCCGGGCGCAACCGCGGCGTTACGCGGACCACGGTGGACGGAAAGAAGATCCCCGGGCGCCACCTGCCCGTCTTCGCCGACGGGCAGGTCCACAACGTGCGCATCGTCATCTAGCGACCCGCACCGGTCAGTCTTACGGCGCAGCGTCCTTGACGCAGGGCTGCGCGGTTACGGAAAGTTTGCACACCAACGCTCCGCCGCCTACCAGGATGCACCCGAAGAGAAGGCTTGGGCCCGGGGTGACCTGCAGATATACCGCAGCGACGGCGGTCGAGGCTATCGGCACAAAATAACTGACCACGGCCAGCAGGAGGTGATTTCCACGACGCATACCCCTTTCCCAAAGCCCGTAGGCAAGGGCGGATTGGGCCACGGAGATGAAGCCCAGCTCCGCGACGGACTTAACCGTCCACGTGGTGGTCTCGATCTGTCCGGTTCTCAGCAACCACAAAGCGGCCGAGGATGCCAGTAGGAACAGAGGTACGGCGCCGATCTGGGGACGACCCCAGCGCCGAGCGAGGTTCGAATACAGCGCCCAGGCGACGGCCGCTACGGCCGCCAGACCGAGAGGCACGGCAAGCCTCGGGCCCGCTTCGGAAAGCTCCGAGACGCTGAATACCTCGCCGCCGATAGTCGCCAAGCCTGTCCCACAGACGGCCACGATACAGCCCGGCACGAACCACCACCTCGCCCGGTAGTGGAGAATAGGAATGGACAGGACAACCGTCAGCGCCGGCCAGAGGTAGTTCACCAACCCAACCACCAGCACCGTCGACCGATTCTGCGCCCACCCAACAGCAGTGTATATGCAAACTATATAGAGGACGAAAATGCCCCCGCACCCCAGAAGATATTTCAGCGGTAGACCCAGCATTCGCGCGGGCGAGACGCCCTGCATCCACGCTGCTGTCAGCGCCACCAGTCCCCCGGCGCCCGTCGCCAAGGCAGCCCCCGTGACCGTGCCCAGCGACTCGGCCATTCCCCGCGAGACGGCCATCGTTGTGGACCAGATCAGCAATGCAACCAATCCGCCCCCCGTGGAGACCCGATCGCTGTTGTGCGTCGGTTGGGCAGTCATGTTCATCTCGCCAATCGCCTCTTGCGGATGATCGGGTCTTTGGACTACACCGCCTCTGCGCCGTCCTGAGCGCGGAGAACCGCCATCATCGCAGCGAGATTCTCCCCAGGGACATCCGGCGGGACGCTGTGGGACGGTGAGAAGACGTACCCGCCGTCGCGACCCAGCTCGATACACCGTTGCGTCGCCTGGCGGACATCCTCGATGGTCCCGAACGGAAGTGTCTTCTGGATGCTCATCCCGCCGTGGAACGCCAACCGGCCGTGGTATCGCTTTTTCAGCGCGAAGATGTCCATCACCTCCGGCTGGAACGGGTTGAATAGGTTCAGACCAATCTCTACAAGATCGTCGAACAGTTTGGAAACGGCCCCGCAGGAATGCAGGCAGACGTACTTACCGGCCTCGCGAACGGGCGCAAAGAGCTTCGCCAGGCGCGGCTTGATGAAGTGTCGCCAGTGCTCGGGGCCCATTATCAATCCCGTCTGCATCCCGTAATCGTCGCCGAAATAGACCGCGTCGACACCGCAGGCGATAGCGAGATGGACCTGCGCCAAGTCATGGACGACGATGGCGTCGAGCAACTGCTCGACAAACTCCGGCCGCTCGATCATGTCCATCAGCAGCGCGGGCATTCCTCGCATGGACCACGCCCGCTCGTACAGCGCAAAGCCGAGCTTATATCTGCTGAAAAGCTCGCCGTGCGCCGCGACGGCCTCGGCGGTCCCGGCGTACCACGAATCGTCGCCCGAGTCAGGCCAGTCGTACCGAGCCAGATCCTCCGGCTCCTTCAGCGGCCAGTCGACCGGCGTCCCGATATCCTTGTCCACTGTCCGGTCCCACGTGACACCGTAGATGTCACGGACGTGGTTTTCATCGACTCGCTCGAATAGCTCAACCTGCGGTCCGCAATCCAGGAAATGCGTCCCGACAAAGTCTGTCAGATCGTCGACCTTCAGATACTCGCGGCACCGCTTCCGACAAGTACTGGTCATCCCCCATGCCCACGGCACATACGCCGGCGCTCGAAACTCTAACGCGTCAATTACAACGTCTCGCCTCGTCATGGCTGTTGGCGGTCGTTCTTTCAAAGCTGGTCCACCGCTTTGCGTATTGCGAGGATGTGTTCTGGTCCGGTCCCGCAGCAGCCACCAATGAAGTTGGCGCCGGCGGCTACAAGTGCTGGGACAAACGATGCAAACTCGTCCGGTCCCATGGGGAAGGTTGTCTTGCCGTTGGTGAGGACCGGCAGGCCGGCGTTGGGCTTGATCCAGACCGGCAGGTCCGTAGCTTCCCGCAGCATCCCCGCCACGCGAACGTAAGCGTCCGGGCCGACACCGCAATTGGCCCCCACCACGGCTGCGCCGTTCGCCTCGGCCATGGCGACAAGCTGAGCGGGCGTCTCGCCCATCATAGTCGCGGCCTTCTCAGGCCCGTACGCAAATGCCATCGAAACCACGACGGGCAGGTCGCAAACGCTCTTGACGGCCTTGAGGGCGATTTCCGTCTCCGCCAACTCGTTGAACGTCTCCAGCACGATCGCCTCCGCCCCGCCGCGGGCGAGGCCGTCGGCCGTCTCGGCGAACGCAGCCGCCATGTCCTCCGGCGGCACCTCGCCTGTCATCACGATCTTGCCGGTCGGGCCGAATGAGCCGAAGACCTTGGTGTCGGTTCCTTCGGCTGCTCTTCTTGCAATTGCCGCGCCTGCCTCGGCAAGCTCGGCTGCACGCTCGCCGGCTCCATAGGCACCCAGCATGAACCGGTTGCCCCCCAGCGTGTTGGTCATGATAACGTCGGCTCCGGCGTCCACGTAACTCCGCGCCACGGCCCCGACGGCGGTCGGGTCGGCTACGTTCAGAAGCTCCGGAGACCCGCCGGCCGCCAGAGATGCTTTCTGCAACTCCGTGCCGTAAACGCCGTCGGTTACGCGAACCTTGGCCGCGAATGATCTGATCTCAAGGACCATGCGCATCCCGTATTCCACGCCTTGGCGTTACCCCCATTCCCGTGGACTCGTTGAGCCCACCGTTTCGCACCAACCGCCATCAACCTACACAACCTCGCGGTTTTCCTCCTCGTGCCCGGCGTGTTCGGCTTGGGAGCGATCCTCGTCCTGGCGGCGGTGGTTGATGGCGAGCTTCTTGGCGTACAGACGGTAGACATCTTGTGGGCTCATCCCGAGCAGCTGACAGATGCTGATCCAGAAGAACAGCATGTCCGTCACCTCCACGCGCGCGTTTTGGATATCCTGCAGTTCGTACTGCCGGCCCTGCTTGGCTTCCTGGTACCAGTGTTTCCACGCCAGGCACTGATGAAGCTCGTGGCACTCATCGACCAGCGCGTCCAGATAGTTCTTAATCGCCCGACCCACCTCGGTGCGAACCTGCTCCGAGCCCTCCCCCGTCCCGTCGACCTCGGCAGCCGCCAGTTGGGCCCCCAACCCCAGCGTGTCAAAGCCCGCCCGGGCGTTCAACTCGCCCTGGAGCGGCCAGATATCCTCAAGCGATCTGATTTGCACCTCGGGTGTCCTATTCGTCGCGTCGTTCATCGTTGTCCGTCCTGATTAGGGAAAAGAAATACCCAAACACTTCGTCGTCCGGCTGGCGCTGTGTCGTACTACATTCCGAGTCGGCGCCGCTGGGATTGTAGCGGGTCTGGAAGTACACTACAACGACGCGGCCGATCCTGCCGATACTAGCCCTGTCAGCAGTTGCGCTGCGCCCCGCCCGGCGCCTCTTGCGCTGGCGGATATTAAGGAGAACGAAGTGTTCGAGAAACTGGGGCACTACACTCACTGGTGGATGTTACCAATGCTGGGCCTGTTTCTAGCGGCCTGGCTCATCGGCGGGGGATACCTACTGCGAGCATCCCTGCACAAGAAGCTAGCTCAGCGCCGCCCTCCCCGGGTCGGTCAATGCGTGTTGCACATGTTCCTGGCAGGAACTGCTGCAGGCCTGGCCGGGTTGGTCGTGGCGTATCTCCTCTATGTGATAGGCTCCCGCGCTGACACCAGGCTGCTGCTGCCGGCCGGACTTGCCGCCCTTCTCGTTATGCCCCTCGTTGCGTACTTGATGCTCTTTGGGCTGCTGAACCTTTCAGCCCGCCAGAGCCTGTCGGTGGCGCTGCCACCGGTGGGCGGGCTTATCCTGCTGACCCTCGTCCTCGGCGCCGCTGCTGGCATACCGGCTATCATCATCCGGCACCGAGAGCGTGACCAGAACCTTGCTCTACGTAACCTGTTGCTGATCCACCGGGCCGCGGTTGGTTCCTACGAGCCAAGTTTCGGTAAACCACCACGGGACCTGTCGGAGCTAGTCGAACGCAACTACTTCGATGCTAAGGTGTTACAGTCGCCAGGTCTGCCGGGGCGCCAAGTCGGGTTCTTCTATCTTCCCACGCCCGCACGCGGTAAGGACGATCCCAATTCAAGGCGGATCTTCGCCTGCGACATGCTAGGGAGCCACGGAGGTCGCGGTCGGGCTGTCGTACTCGTCAGCGGGCAGCCTATGTGGCTTAAGGAAAAGGCCTTCCAGGCCCTATTGGACGAGCCCGACAATGAACAGTTCGCTGAGGCCCTTCGGGCGGCGGAAGCCCCATAGCCCCCGGCGAAGCTCGCCAGTCCCTACTGGCCCCGCAGCTGCAACCCCCGGATAATAGATCAGCGGAAACGCTGTGTTGTGATGTGTGGCTTTGCTGGAGAATTCGCCTTTGGGACCGGCCAGGCCGACGTTGAGTTGGCATGCGCCATGGCAGGGACACTGCGCCATCGCGGCCCGGACCAGCAGAGCAGCTTCCTCTCTTCCGACGGGCGCTGCGCGATCGGCTTCCGGCGCCTTTCCGTCGTCGATCCAGCCAGCTCGCACCAGCCCATGAGCAACGACAACGGTCTGCTCACCCTTGCGTTTAATGGCGAGATATACAACTTCCGCCCTCTCCGCGACAGGTTGCTCAGTCAAGGTGTTGCGTTCCGCACCAAGGGCGACACAGAGGTGCTGCTACATCTGTACGAGACCCTCGGCCTTCAGGCGCTCGATGAGTTGCTCGGCATGTTCGCGTTTGCGATCTACGATGCCAAATCCGTCTCCCTGTTGCTGGCGAGGGACCGGCTCGGGCAGAAACCTCTCTGGTATGCCCTGCTGAGCGACCGGATAGTCTTTGCCTCCCAGGCCAAGGCGCTGCTGGTCCATCCAAAGGTCCAGGTCCACACAGACGCGAAATCCCTAACCGCTTATCTCAGCTTTGGTTACATCCCCTGCCCTCACAGCGTTTGGTCTGGGATCCGCAAGCTACCCCCAGGATCGTACATGAATGTCGCGGGTCCGCAATGCTCTCCGAGGCGATACTGGAGTCCCGCCGTTCTCCGCCCCGACACCTGCCCCAAGGATCCGCGCGAGGCCGTTCGCTCGGCGCTGCGCCAATCCGTCGAGGCACGGATGATTGCGGACGTTCCCCTCGGTGCGCTACTCAGCGGCGGCGTCGACTCCTCCATCATCGTCGCACTCATGTCCGCCGCAGCCGGCGCAGGAGGCGGTGTACTGACTTTCGCAGCCGGCTTCGCCGACAGCGATTTTGACGAGCGCCCCGCTGCCCGCGCCGTTGCGCAGCACTGTCGAACCGAGCACCGCGAGCTACTTATCCACCCACGAGCCGCTGACGTCCTCGACGAACTCGTCGCAATGTACGACGAGCCATTCGCAGACTCGAGCGCCCTGCCCACCTGGTTGATATGCCAAGCCGCCCGCGAGCACGTCACCGTAGCCCTTACGGGCGACGGTGGTGACGAGGTCTTTGGCGGGTACGACAGATACCGGGCATTATGGCTCGCCGAGACGATGTCCAAACCTGCTTATCTTGCGGCGACGTTAGCGGGGCGTCTCGTTCGGCCGTTCGCCAGGGGCACTGAGCGGAGTTGGTCGCGCCGAGTTGTCAGGTTCGTTGACGCCCTGCCGCTTCCGTATGCGGTGCAGTATTTCCGTTACCGGCGACTGTTCGGGCCAGCCGATCTTGGTAGGCTGTTGACTAGCGAATTCGCCGCCCAACTCGACCTGGAGCGGCCGGCCAAGTGGTTCTGTGATTTGTATGAGCACGGCGACTTCGATAGCGAGGTTACGCGCGCCCAGCACCATGACCTGTTGACCTATCTGCCGGACGATTTATTGGTTAAGGCTGACATCGCCTCTATGGCGGTCTCGCTGGAGTTGCGGGCGCCTATGCTGGACCACAGGGTCGTGGAGCTGGGCTTATCGCTTCCGGTGGAATTGAAGGTCGCCCGGCGTGCCCAAAAGCTGATCCTTCGGGAGGCGTTCGCGGATATGCTCCCGCCTGAGGTCATGTCGAGGCCGAAGAGGGGATTCGGCGTCCCACTGGCACGCTGGCTTCGGGAGGATCTGCTGGAACGGCTCCGCGAGACATTATTGGGGTCCCAGCTTAGGGCGCTGGGGATCTTCCGGACAGAGGCTTTGGCGGGGCTGATTAACGACCACGTCAGCCACCGAGAGGATCACACCCACAGGCTGTGGGCGCTTCTGGTGTTGGGACGTTGGCTCCTGACAAGATAGTCAGGTTGATGGCGGCGTAAGCGGGATCTGGCGTTGCACGTCACGATAGGCAAATGGTCGGGGCAGGGCGCGGGAATTCTCGGGATTTAGTTTCCAATCCAGCGGTGGGCGCGGTAGCCTTTTCGTCCAACATGGACGTGGTGTTCCACGTGGAACATTTTAGCTAAACTTTGTTAAACCCAAACGATCAAGCCCGACGTTCCTGGCTCCCCGGCCGCGCCGGGCACCATAGGGAAGGGAGGCCTGAAATGTCAAAGCAACCCAAATCCATTCCGCCGAAACCCCGTTTAGGCCGCGGCCTGTCCAGCTTGATCCCACAGGCCCCCGTCGCCGCCGAACTGCCCAGCGAGTACCAGCCCAGCCACCGCCATACTACCGCATCCCCAGATAACCTCCCAGCCGACCTGCCGCTGCACGCCTCCGCCCGCGGCCTCGACATCCCCATCGACCAGATCGGCCCCAACCCATTCCAGCCCCGCCGTGCCTTCAACGACGCCGAACTGGACGAGCTGGCCGACAGCATCGCCCGCCAGGGAATCCTTCAGCCGTTGCTCGTGCGCCCCGCCAGTGATCCGACAGCGCAGAATCCATACGTCCTGATCGCAGGCGAACGCCGCCTTCGCGCCGCCGCCAAGGCCGGCCTCGCCGCCGTACCCTGCATCGTCCGCCAAGCAACCAACCAACAGCTCTTGGAATGGGCGCTAGTCGAGAACATCCACCGCGAAGACCTGAATCCGATAGAGCGGGCCTCCGCCTATCGCGAATACATTGACCGCTTCGGGCTTACGCAGATCCAGTGCGCCGAGCGACTGGGCCAGCCGCGGGCGACTATCGCTAATTACTTGCGACTACTAGACTTAGAATCCGCCACACAGGCGCTTATCGCCGAGGGAGGCATCAGCTTCGGCCACGCCAAGGTCCTGGCCGCCTTGGGCGGCCCACCAGCCCGCCAGTTGGCGATCGCACGGCGCATCGTCCGTGAAGGCCTTTCGGTCCGCCAGGTCGAGCAGATCGTCGCATCTGCCCACCATCCCGCCGACTCCCCCACCCCCTCGGCGTCGACGCACGCCAAGCCACCCTACATCGGGGACCTCGAGGAGCGGCTTTCCAGCGCGATGGGAATGCGTGTGACGATCCAGTCGGCCCGGCGCAAGCACACAGGACGAGTCACCATCCAGTATTACAGTCTCGATGACTTTGACAGGATCGCCGCAGCCTTGGGCGTGAAGGACGGTGACGGCTAGTCGGGGGCTGACCGCAGACCCACCACCCTAGACGTCCAGGTTCTTGACTTCCAGTGCATGCTCTTCGATGAAGTTGCGCCGCCGATCCACGTCCCCGCCCATCAGGAGTGAGAAGATACGCTCGGCCTCTTCGGCCTCGTCCGCCCGGACCCGCAGCAAGATTCGCCGGTTGGGGTCCATCGTCGTCTCCCAGAGCTGATCGGCGTTCATCTCGCCGAGGCCCTTGAAGCGTTTGATTTCGATCCCTTTGGACCCGACCTGGCGTATTCCAGGGGCTATCGCCGAGACGTTGTCCAGTTCTACGTCCCCATCCTCCGTCACAAGTACGTACTTCCCCGGTTCCCGCTCGCCGCTTACGGACTCGCCCCGTTGGAGGAAATAATCTTCAATGCTGATCCCGTAGGGTTTGAGGTTCTTTATCAGCGAGGTAATGTCCTTCACCTCATGCAGTTCGGCACGCTTGCGAATACGCCGGTCCGCACCATCGCCGCCTCCGTCGTCCTCGTCCTCGAGCAGTTCCTCCGCGTTGTCCGCAAGCAGTTTCTCGTACTGCTCAGGACCATGACAGAAGACATTCTCGCTCCCGACGACAGCCCAGTGGGTGGGGAGTCTATTCGCTTTGCGGTTGGCCATTAGCTCCTCGAAGCTCAGGCCCCGGCGCTGCACGATTCGTACGCTGTCAGCCAGCTGCTCGAGGATATCGACGAGCTTTCGCAGTTGCGTCCCGGACAACTCCTTCACGACCGTCATCTTCTGCCCGCTATGCTCGCGGATTTGGAGTTTCGTCCCGTCCAGCCCAAGATTGGTCAGGACTTGGCGCATTTGCTGCTCGTCCAGCACGTATTCCTTACGTTTTTTCCTCGTAACGAGGTACAGCGGCGGCTGGGCGATAAAGATCCGCCCTTCGAGGATGAGGGGCTTCATGTAGCGGAAGAAGAAGGTCAGCAGCAAGGTGCGGATGTGGCTGCCGTCAACGTCGGCGTCGGTCATGATGATCACCTTGCCGTATCTCAGTTTAGAGATATCGAACTCGTCATTCCCGATTCCGCAGCCCAAGGCTGAGACGATCTTCGGGATCTCAGGGAAGTTGAGGATCCTATCCAGGCGAGCCTTCTCGACGTTGATGATCTTACCGCGAAGCGGCAGGATGGCTTGCGTTGCAGAGTTACGGCCTTGCTTGGCCGGCCCGCCGGCCGAATCGCCCTCCACAAGGAACAGCTCCGTCGAAGCCACGTCTTTAGAGCGGCAGTCAGCCAGCTTTCCGGGCAGCGCCCCACTGGTCAATGCGCCTTTGCGACGGGTAAGGTCGCGGGCCTTGCGCGCTGCCTCGCGCCCTTGCATCGCCTGCATCCCCTTGTTTACGATTCGCTTCGCCTCTGTAGGGTGCTCTTCGAGCCAAGCGGCCAGAAGCTCGTTAACTGCTTGTGTGACAAAGCGTTCCACTTCGCTATTGCCGAGTTTCGTCTTGGTCTGCCCTTCGAACTGAGGATCGGGGACCTTCACCGATATGATCGCGGTCAAACCTTCTCGCACATCATCACCAGAGGGCACACCCTCGTTCCTGCCGTTCTTGATGAGCTTGGCGCTGCGGGCGTAGTAGTTCACAGTCCGGGTAAGGGCGCTCTTGAATCCAGACAGATGGGTTCCGCCCTCCAGCGTGTTAATGTTGTTGGCGTAGGAGAAGATCGTCTCGGTGTACCCGTCGGTGTACTGCATCACGATATCGGTCATCAGCCTCGTCTTTTCCTCCTCCTTCTGCAGCACGATAGGAGGGTGAAGGGTTTGCTTGCCCTCGTTAAGATGCGCGAGGAACGCTACGAGTCCCTTGTTGTACTGAAAGGTATCTGTCTTCTCCGTCCGTTCGTCGGTAAGGTTAATTCGCAGGCCCTCGTTGAGGTAAGCCAGCTCACGAAGCCGCGTTACAAGTACCTCATAACGGAAGCAAATATCGGGGAATATCTCCGCGTCACCCTTGAAGGTGACCTTGGTCCCGGGGCGTTTTCGCTGGCCTATCTTTTTGAGCTCACCGCGTTTCTTCCCGCGTTCGAACTCCATGTGGTAGACGTTCCCATCGCGGCTGATTTCGACGTCCATCCACTCGCTCAGCGCATTGACCACCGAAGCCCCTACTCCATGCAGTCCGCCCGACACCTTGTAGACCCCGTGATCGAACTTACCACCAGCATGCAAGTGGCAGAACACCACTTCCAACGTCGAGATCTTCTCCGTAGGGTGCGGCCCCACCGGTATGCCGGGCCCGTCGTCCGTCACCGTGCAGGATTCGTCCGGATGTATGGTCACGGAGATATTCTCGCAGCGATCGGCCATCGCTTCGTCTATGGCGTTGTCGACAATCTCCCAAACAAGGTGGTGCAGGCCCCGCGTCGTCGTATCGCCAATGTACATACTCGGGCGTTTCCTCACCGCCTCCAGGCCGCGCAGAACCTTGATCTGAGACTCATCGTAGACCCCTTCCTGACCTGGTTTATTCTCTACGCCAGCATCCCTGACCACGTGGAAACTCTCCTTTTTGTTTGACTGTCGCGCCCTGGAATCTCCCCAGGCGCGACCACCAATGGACTTACCTCACCGGCACACAATGCACAGAACTACATTATCCGGCGCCTGGGGCGCAGACACCAGTAAAAACCTCCCCGCAACGCACTATTTCCTCAGCACTAACTCCTTATCACGGCATGGGTAACACGGATGGCGAACTAGTCGTTGAACCAGGTCCCAAACGCTACCAGCTCGGGAAAAATGTCCGCCGGCATGTACCATATTATCGGACGTTGAGCCAAGGTTTCCGCCAGTCCGTCCCGCCCCTCCCAGCGGCCCTTACCACCCTCCGCACAACACTTACTCGGTGCCGAAGATCCCGCTTTCTTGTCGTTGCAATTCATCGCGCTTTGTCTTATGGGTCTTTCTTTAACAGGACGAGCTTACTGAAGGGATCGGACATGACGATCTATACCCGCTGCGGCGACAGTGGCACGACGAACTGGCCGAATGACCTGAACCTGCGTAAGTCCGATGCGCGCATCGGTGCGGTCGGGTCGCTGGATGAGTTGAACGCGGCGGTTGGCTGGTGCATCCAGGGGTGCACTGATGAAACGTTCCCCGACATTCGCCGGGCACTTGCGGCCCTGCAACCCGATTTGTTTGCCACCGGTGCAATGCTCGTAGCAACCTGGACGCAGACCGAAACCGCCAGCGAGCTGAGCGACGCCGCCGTAGCCAGAATGGAGCACCAGATCGATGCGTCTTGGAGTGGACTTACCGAGTTGAAGCAGTTCGTACTGCCGGGCGGGTGCGAACTGGCCTGTCGATTGCACATCGCCAGGACCGTCTGCCGCCGAGCCGAGCGCGCCATCGTCACCGCCAGCGATGCGGGTCACCAAGTCCCCGCCGCAATCCTGAAATACCTCAACCGTCTCAGCGACCTGCTGTTCACACTGGCCAGAAAAGCAAACCACGACGCCGGCACGACCCAGAAGCTGTGGGGGCCCTAACGCGCATGGAGCTACCATATCTGACAAAGAACCTTCCCGGTATCGGCGGACGGATCAAGCAGCAAGTCGAAGACTTCATCGTCGATGAGGTCCCCTTGTATGAACCTTGCGGCGAGGGTACGCACGTGTACTTCCGCGTCCGCAAGGCTGGGGTGCCCACATCGGCGGCCGTCGATCGGATCGCCCGGTACATGGGCGTCTCGCCCGGTCAGATCGGGGTCGCCGGGAGGAAAGACGCCCAAGCGATCACGACGCAAATGATGAGCCTGGAGCACGCAGACGCTGATAAGCTGGAAACCTACCGCGATCCGCAGGTCCAGGTTATTGGAACCAACCGGCACGGGAACAAACTACGGCCGGGACATCTGGCGGGAAATCGATTCCAAATTCGAATACGCGACACGGGCCCTGATCGCTTGCCGGCCGCCAGGAAGATCCTCGACATTCTACTCCGCCGTGGTGTTCCAAATTTCTTCGGACCGCAGCGATTCGGCGCCCGCGGTGAGACGGCCTCGCTGGGCGAGGCCCTGCTCAAGGGCGATCTGGAGGAATTCGTGGTCGTCTTACTGGGTAGAGCCAAGGCGGAGGATCCGCCCGATATCAAGGCCGCCCGGGATGCATTCGATGCAGGCTCGTACAGCCATGCCTTGAATTGCTGGCCGAGGCATTACCACAATGAACGCCGTGCCCTATCAGCCTACAAGCGCAAGTCCAAGGCTGGACCGGCCGTGGGAGCAATCGACAGGCGGATGAGGAAACTGTACGTCTCAGCCTTTCAAAGTGCGATGTTCAACGAGGTGCTCACGCAGCGGATCGATACCATCGACCAGATCCTGACGGGCGATTACGCCATCAAGGCCGATACCGGGGGTATCTTCGTGGTCGAAGACGCCGCAGTTGAGCAACCGCGCGCGGACCGGTTCGAGATAAGCCCGGCCGGGCCGGTCTTCGGGTACCGGACCAGCTTTGCTCAAGAGGAACCGGGGCAGATAGAACGCCAGGTACTGTCCGCCCACGGCGTGGAACTGGAAGGATTTCGCCGCGTCGGGCAGCTGAAGGTTAAGGGCACGCGGCGAGCGATGCGCTTCAAGTTGTCCCAACCGAATCTGACAGCCGGGGCCGACGAAACGGGCCAGTTCATCGAAGTGAGATTCACCGCAACGTCGGGGTCTTATGCGACGGTAGCTGTTCGTGAGATAATGAAAAGTCCATAGGAGCCCAGGTCCGCCTATCGTTGCGCGGGGTTTGGCTGGAGGAACTTCAGGAAGACACCTATAGGCCCAAGGACCCCGCCGGTCAGCTGTCCCCCACTAGTGGCGCAATACCGCAGGAAATCAATCGTACCGTCCTGTAGGTCCTTAAGCGGCTCTTTGGTTATCAGCTTGCCTGGAGGGTCGCTGTAGTGCCCCTTGACGCGCAGGCGGAATAGCTTCTGCGACAAGATCGCAACAAGGCCCATCCCAGGTATGGGCAAGTGGGTTAGGATCCCACCGGCCGTCTTGAACGGCGTTCCAATCACGTACATATCAATCTGTCCTGTCTGAAGGTTGATCTGCCCGCCCCTCTCGACATCGATTGCGGTAAGCATGCTGGCAAGACGCCCTCGCTGGATGGTAACGACCGGGCCGCGCGTGCTGAACACCGCCACCACGTCACTACGCCCGGGGTGTTCGGTGTCCGCAAGCCCGGTGAAAGTGAAGATCCCTCGCAGCGTCCCTATCTTTCGCATGTCGGAGTCGTCGAAGAACAACTGTCCTCGCCCGGTAACGTCGGATATGTTCATCCCCGTCGCCGCGAATGTGTAGTTCAAATCCAGTTGCCCGCTGCGGACGCGGCTCTGCTGCGGTAAGAGCCTTGTAAGCTCGGCGAGGTCAATTCGCCTTAGGGCAACGTGCCCGGCGCAGGTGACTCGGCTGGGCCCCACCTGGATGTACCCAAAAGCCCCGACCCTTCCGCCCAAGCCGGCTGCTGACAGTTGCGTCAGTTCAACACGCCGGCCTTTGAACTGGAGTTTGATATCCAGCTGCTCGAAAGCAGGACCTCGCCTGACGAACACAGCCCCATCCGTGACAGACGCCGTCCCAGTGCACATCCACGAGTTTGGATCATCGAGTTTGATATTGTAGTCCAGTTCGGCTGAGACGGTCCCCCAAAGACGGTGTAAGAGCGGGACGTCCAGCGCAGCCAGGAGGGCAGCCGTCTCCGCCTCGTCCTGCTGGTCAAAGCTGCGTCTGATCGCCAGTGTCCAACCAGACCTGAGGGTGTCTGTGTCGACCCAACCGGCCAGGTCGAATATGCCATTCCGCCCAGAGGACGCCTTAAGTGCAACCCGCCAGGTTCGTTCGTCTCGGATACCGTCGAACCGCAAGTCCTGATAGATGAACCTGCGTTCTGCGCCGCTAGCAGCTTCGATGGAGGTTTCCCGTATGTTGACGGTGCCCAGATCTACATACTCCAATTCTTTCGGGGTGGGAAATGGTCGCTTGAACGGGGGTGCACACCGGCCGTCCGTAAAGTGGGCTGTCACCAGCAGCTTGTCGATCTCAATGCCCTTCAGCACCGGCGCGGTACCGGGCCAGCCTTTGACGATCAACTTCGCCGAATCGATGTGCGCCCATTGCTTCCCCCCCGAATCGTATAGGGTCACACCGCGCACAATACTCGGTCCGCCCGCATACCCGATCTGGATTTCCTCGATCCGAACCGATCCGTCCCAATACTTAGACAGTGCGTCGTTGATCCGCCCCCGCACTAAGGTCGGGACAACCAACACTATCAACACCGCTGCGGTGCAGACCAGCAGAACAACCAGACCGAGCAATACCTTGATCAGACGCCGCCAGAGACGCGGTTTCTTGGGCATCCCCTTTACGGAAGATGATTGTTTAGCTTGACTCACATCTTACAATCATTGCTATGAGAGGCCCTGTTTACAAGATCGCTTTGGGAGTAGTGTTGTGGGCTATGCTTGGCGGGTGTGCGGAGGACCGTGGACCAGTGATCCTGGACACAGCCGGTATCGCCCCAGCCGTCGATTATAGTGAGTTGGACGCCGTCCTGGGCAAATCCGTCAGAAAGGACGGCTTGCTAGATGTCGCCGCTGCTGTCAAGTGCGCCGAACAGCTGGACGCGCAACTGAAGCGTCTAACCATCACCGGTCCGACCGTCACGCCGCAACTTCTCTGTGCCCCCCAGGACGCACTGGCCTACTGGTACAACGCCCGAGCCGCCTGGTCGATGAAGCTGGCCGCTCTGGCTGATTTCCCCGATCGCCTGGATCGGGCAAGGTTATCTGCGCGGGTGTTCACCTTGGACAGCAGGCAGATGACGCTGGAGGACGTCGATACGGAGATCGCCGCCTGCGGAGGCTGGGAGGCCCTCGTCGCGGCGCCGGGGATCTGTATTGGGCGAGCCCAACTCCCACGAAGCGCTTTCAGCGCCGAAGACATCCGCCAGCGGATCAACATCCGGTTCAACGGTTTTATTGATGACGATGAAAGATTCACCATCGACATAGCCCGCAAGCAAATCGATATCCCCACCATATTGTATCAATTCCACGGCCAGCTCATTCAGCAGCACAACCAATCCTACGGGACGAGCGAGGTAACGTTGACCACGGCGCTGCTTCCGTATGTGAGCGGATCGGCACACAGGCGATTGCAGGACGCGGTCGGTTATATCTGCCTGAGACGGCCGCCTGGTGGGAAGCTGGCCATATTCAAGGATGAATGATTGCTCCGGGTGCCCGGTACGACGCCAGCTCGCGTTTCGCTCGGCCAAACGACAACTGGCTATGTTTTCCTAGCTCGTTTGGTCGGTTTTCCCTTCGCGGCGAGGACCTTCTGGGCCTTTGTCATATCAGAGACCTTAAAGACAGCCGTGGTCCGGCCGCCGCTTGCGCCGCTGGAGCTATACGCATAAGAGATATTGATATGGGCAGCTGCCAGCTTCTGGGTCACTACAGCAAAGGCGCCGGGGGAGTTTTGCAGCTCCATGGTCAGCACCTCGGCCTCGGTCCACCGATCGTGCATGCTGGAGAGGATCCTTCTGGTCGCATCGGAATCGTCACATACAATGCGCAGCGCCCCATGCTCCCCCGCGTCCATCAGCGCCAAAGCGATGATGTTGATTTTGGCTTCGGCGATGGCCCCAGTTACCGCGGCCAGGACACCGGGCTGGTTGATCAAGTAAACGGAGAACTGCGTCCGGATTCTCATTTTGTTGCCCTTTCAATCCGTCTTGCTCAGTCGGTTATACTAGCCGACGCCCTTGCTGCCGAAAAGCGATAACTTCGCTATCTACTTCTCGCCACCGTGTCGCCTCTGCCACAACCGGATAGCCTCGGGCCTGCGTGAGTAGATCGGCAGCAAATGTTCTGCCTGGGTGAAACGCCCTCCAGACCCCAGCTGCCGCCCCACAGACCAGACGGCCGCCGCCGTGGGCAAGTGCAGATCGCAATCCGTCGGTGCAGCTAGCTCTACACCTTCGGCGTTAAGATCACAGTAGCCCAGTGCCTCGCCAATTAGCATCAGCGGACGCGGCGAGCGGGCGAGAAACTGCTCGATGTGCCGGACTCCCGGCTCACCCGCCTGGACGATTCGCTCGCCGTTGCGGCGAAAAACCGTCCCGTAGACGGTTCCGTCCTTGGCGGCGGTTACCACCCCGAGGTTCTCCCACGGAAGCTTGCGGGCGCCCTCAGCCACAGCCCACGCAGCAGGGACGCCCACGCAGCGCAGGTCGGTAAGGGCCTGGGCCATCGTTCGGGCGACCGTTATCCCAACGCGCAGGCCCGTATAGCTGCCCGGACCGACCGACACATATAGCTCATCAAGGTCGTCCGGGGCCACAGCGGCTTGGTCCAACAGGACCGCCAGTCGCTGGACAAGTTGCGTCGCGTGCCTCACCGAGGTATCGAAGTTGAGCACCCGGGACAGCTTATCGCCGAACCCAAGCGCCACCCCACCGGCTCGGGACGACGTCTCGATAGCGATGGAAACCGGTTTGTCCATTGTTGTCATTACATAGACGATTGATACGCTACTGGGCGCATCCTAAACGGATTTGACAGCAAAGGCCAATGCCGACTAGCATAATCAACTCTCGCCATGGGTTTGTTCTCACATTGGCAAGGTGACAAGATTCCCGAGAGGGACGGACGGAGAAGTTCGTAACGATATGCTGGCTGTCATAAGCGACCTACATTCAAACGCCGAGGCACTTTCAGCAGTGCTGGCGGATATAGCTGCGCGCAAGGTCGAGCAGATTATCTGCCTTGGCGATGTGCTTGGTTACGGGCCCGAGCCTAGGAAATGCCTGGACCTCCTGATGGAAAACGCGTCCGTAACCTTGATGGGTAACCACGATTACGCGGTGTTGTACGAGCCACGGCAGTTCAACGTTGCGGCCGAAGCTGCTTCGTTCTGGACCCGCCAGCAATTAGAGGATGAACCGGACGACCGTAAGCGGGCAGCCCGGTGGGAGTTCATCGGGTCGCTTCCGGTCAAGTACACCATGGATGGCGACAAGTACGGGATGGGTGAATTGGCGTTTGTGCATGGCAGCCCACGCCGACCCATAAACGAATACATCTTTCCAGACGACGTTTACAACAACCCGAACAAGGTCCGCGCAATGTTCGAGCGGTTCGAGCACATCTGTTTCCACGGGCATTCGCACGTCCCGGGAGTTTTCCTGGACCCGCCCGATTTCTTCGCGCCCGATGAGATCAGAAATGTCTACGAGCCCAAGGAAGGCCGCAAGGCGATGATCAACATCGGGTCGGTAGGGCAACCTAGAGACCGGGACAACCGGGCATGCTACGTGCTGGTCAAGCCGGGCGCGATCCGCTGGATTCGGGTGAAGTACGACGTCAACGCTGTGATAGAAAAGATCAACACCCTAAGGGAGTTGGACGGCTATTTGGGCGTGCGATTGGCCGAAGGCCGCTAAGGAGCGATCCATTGGATCTGAAACGATTCGCGTGGGTAGTGATGATATTCTCCGGTACCTTGCTGGTGGTGCTGCTAATCAGCAGGGGCAAGAAGGCACAGCGTCTCCAAGAGCAAAGTCCCGCCGAGAATCCCACCATCACCGCACCGACCCCGACCCAGCGCGCCACGGTCCCCCCGGCGATGGCCCCTGCCATTCGTCCCACCGCCCTATCTTCTCAGCGCGGCGAGTGGTCTCAGGAGATTGGTCGCCCCCAGAAGATCACAATCGGCTCGCAGGACCAAGCGAATGGGTATGCTTTCGAGGTGGAGCTTGTGACCCAAGGGGCAGCTATCAACACGCTCAAGCTTTCGAGGCATTTCGCCACAGTTCAGGACAAGAGACTATACGCCGAAGATCCGGCCGGATATGAGGCCGCCAAGGCTGCCAACCCCAAGAAATACAAGGGCAGGTACAGTCTGCTGAATCCGGTGGCCTTCGGTAGCTCGCGTTATCTACCGCTGGCAACGCGGAAGGTCACCGTTACCTTCGCTGGCCGGAAGGAATCCTGGACGCTAGACGGGCGGGCCTGGAAACGGCTCGAAGGACCCACTACCGGTCCCGACGGGGCGCAGTGGGTTAGCTTCTCCTGGACGGTCTGGCGCGATTTGAATTACAAAGACGCTAACACCCCGCCCGATCGTCGCAAGTTTCTCCGGATCATCAAGACCTACTCCGTCCGGAAGGGCGACCAGTCGGTTTCTGTTCACCTTGAGATGATAAACCACTCCCAGTTCGATCTTGTTGTTACGTTAGACCAGTACGGCCCAACGGGTCTGTCCAGGGAAGACCTTCGTACAGACGCCCGCAAGGCTGCCTACGCCTACCTCAACCCGGCCGAGCAGGTGGTCAATCCATTTTTCAAGCCTCGCACTGAGCTGGCGCAGACCCAGAAGGTAAATTCGCAAGTCCACTACAAGTACCCCTCAGGTAAGCAAATCCTTCTTGGCAATAGTGGTGGCTCCGATCCACTACTGTGGTTGGGTCTGTCAAATAAGTTTTTTGGGTCGTTTATGTATCTGATCCCTGCAGCCGACGATAGGCTGGACGCGACGACGTACAAGAGCAAGTTCTATTTGATTCCCGCCCAAGAGTCGGCTGAGTCCCGCACATTCCTCACGGCGATGACAATACCGGATCTTCAGATCGCCCCCGGAGGCAGCGCCCAGTTCGCCTTGGATCTTTTTGCAGGCCCAAAGAAGCTGGATATGTTCACCGAGAAAGGGGCGAAGCACTTCAAGCCTCTCTACAAGGCCCTGGGGTACAAGAACACCATTGAACTACGGAGCTGCTCATGGGCGCCGCTTGCGTTCGGGATGATGTGGCTGCTTCAGAAACTCTCGATCGTGGCCTTGGGCAACTACGGTGTGGCTATCATCGTGCTGGTCCTCCTTGTGCGAATCGCCCTTCATCCGCTAACAAAGAAGGGGCAGATTTCGATGATGAAGATGCAGAAACTCGCGCCGCAGATGGCCAAGCTCAAGGAAAAGTACAAAGACGATAAAGAATCGCTGAACAAGGAGATGATGCGATTCTATAAGACCCAGGGCGCCTCGCCGTTTCTGGGTTGTCTGCCGATGTTCCTGCAGCTTCCTATTTGGATTGCACTTTTTACGGCGCTCAATGCGTCCGTCGATCTGAGACATGCTGCGTTTCTGCCGGTTTGGATCACCGACCTGGCCGGGCCGGATGCGCTGTTTGGCCCGTGGGAAAAGGGCGTAACCCTCCCGCTGTTTGGCGCGATCCACAGCTTCAACCTCTTACCTCTATTGCTGACGGCGGCGTTTTTCGTCCAGGCCAGGTTCAATCCACAAATGTCCGGCCAGGCAAGTGCCAATCCAGACCAGGCTCGCCAGCAGCAAATGATGATGAAGTTCATGATGCCGGGGATGATGCTGGTGTTCTTCTACAACGCCCCCTCTGGTCTAACACTTTACATCATGGCTTCCACGTTTGCCGGGATCGTCGAGCAAATAGTGATCCGAAAGCACATCCGCGAAAAAGAGGCCGCCGAAGCTGCCGTCGAGACCAAAGTCCACATCCCCGGGAAGGGCCCGCGGTCCAGCCGACCCAAGAAGCCCAAAGGACCGCTATGGTTCAAACACGGTTGACGTACCGCCCCGATCAGCGACAAAGCCCTGACCGCAGCCGCATCTGTGGATCGCTAGAGCACTTTAAGGTTTAATGTTCCGGTGATGGCCCAGCGAGGACAAGGCTGACAAGGAAGGCGAAGCAGGAAACCCAGAGGGTTGCCGATGCAGCCTGACGTCAGTCAGCCGAAGCCGCAGCCGGCCAGGACGGAACAGAAAATCTTAAATTGCTCTAAACCCCTGCACTTACGTTGTGCGCTGACCACGCGTTCGTTTGAAACGTGCTGGCGCTTAGAACCCTTCGTCCTGCTTGATCGGCTTGGTTGCTTTGACGGGATTTTCCTTAACCCAGTCCTGCGTGCGCCTGAGCCGGGCCTCGAACGTGTTCTTGTCCACCCACTCGACTCGCCCGTCAGCGTAAAGGACGTTGGTGTTCTTGCCCCGATAATTCTCCGGTCGCTCGTAGACCATTATCAGATCGCCGGGAGCATTGGCGGGAAGGGGCATGTACACGTAGTCCATCTCGCCGATTAGCTTCCCGTCTTCGTACCTCGGCGGTTCCCGCCCGCTGACAGGGCTGACGAACATCCGGGTCGTGGAAATCATGTTCTCTTCGAGCAATGCGGCCAGATCAGGTGGCGGTCGGTCCTCGTAAAGACCTCGGTAAAGAACGATGCACTTACCAATCCCATGCAGGTTCGCCGTTGAGGCGGCCCTTGCAGCGTTACTCCTGGCCCGGGGTAGGGCAGGTACCAGCACAGAGGCGCTTAGCATAGGTCCGGCCGTAAGCATCCCCGACCCGTAGCTTTCGATTGTTATCCCATCGGCCTCGGCGGAGGCGGCGATTACCTGCGGCCAGGCGTATTTCTCAAGCTTCCAAAGCGCCATCGGCCAAAGCGGGGCCTCGGGCGGGGTCTGATGTCGGGCAAGAACTTGCGGTACGACCGAACCTATCAGCAGTTGGATTGGGTAAATCGTCCGCAGGATCTTCGGGTGGTTGATGTACACGATCGCTGAGGGATTCTGGGAGAGCTTGGATCGTATTCTGACGAATTCCGCATCCTTCGTCAGTTCGTTCTTACCGGCGTTTTCGATAGCGGACTGGATGACTTGCGGCCAGAGCCCCAGGTAGAACCGATCCTTGTAGATCGCCCAGGCCGGTCTTATGGGCACGGGTTGACGGTCGCCCTCAAAGTTGAGGTAGTGCACTTCGGCCCTTCCGGCTTTTGCGGTCAGGATTCGCGGGCCGCTTTGTTGCGAAGCCTGCACGGCCGGTTGTGTCTCGGCCGGGACGCTCGCAGGTAGGGTCGTGGCCAACTCACCCGCCAAAACCGCCTCGATCTTCGTTACCGACGCGGAAAGTTTCTCCGAATCTTTGACATCCACAGCAAGCAGCGTCCCGGTGAGGAATCCCCCCTGAGACGGCGCGCTGGACAGCACCCACGTATCACCCAGAGCCGCCAAAATGTCCTCCTGAAGCGATAGGCCGAGCTGCTTGTCGAAATCGCTTAGCGCCTTGTCCAGCTTCTCCTTGACCGGAGGCGCGATTTGCCCCATCGCGGCCTGAAGCTCGGACAGCACTGCCCCCGGCGAAAGTTTTATGGCTGCGACGAAGACCGCATCGTCGGGTACGTCGGTCAGGTCGGCCTCCGTAAGTGCCCCGCCACCCAGAAGCATCAGCACACCGGTGTGAGGAGCGGGCGAGAACAGCTTGATCTTCGTATACAACCCGCGTTCGACGATTCTTACCACTCCAGCCAGTACCGTCGCCTTTCCAAAACCTAGTGCATCTGCGGTGCGGCGCAGCTGCGAGACAGCAACTTCTCCAGCACCGGCTGGTTGGGTTCCCGCCGGCGGGGTGAGCTTCTCCGCCCGATCCAACAATCCCTTTATGTCGGCGTAGAACACAATCTGCTCGTCCTCGCCAGATACCTTGGACAAGGACGTGGTGAAAGCTTCGTTAGCGGCGAGAGATTTCGCTGGTGCCAGGCCGATCAGTCCGGCCGGTAGGTCGTCTCCCACGCAGGCGAAAAACATACTATCAACATAGCCAAATGATATTTGCACCCCGCCCGGTCCGCTGAGCGTCTTGTACGTCGTGGTCCCGACCGTCGATTCTGTGACGTTCAACCTCTCTGCGGCCGCCTGAATGGCCTTATCCAATTGCTCGGCGAACGTCTCACGCTCGTCTCCCAGATCAATCAGCAGCGCCGCTACGCACTGAGGCGCGCCTTCCTGAAGCTTTACGTCCATCAATGCGATCGCCATGGGCCGCTGCCAGGCGATCTCGGCCAGGGCCCAAAGACAATCAAACGCTTCCCCCTGCTGTGCGACTGATGGATGCTGTTGAAAGAAATCCCTGATAAAAGCGATTGTTTGGCGGATCTCGGGTTCCTTGAGCATCTGACCCAGCATCGACCCGTCAAACACCAGTCCTCTACCAGCCCAGCCGGCGTACGCAAGCGTCTTGGCGGGCACCTTCTCAGCCAGCGGCGCCGCCTCAGCCGCAACAAAACAACAGGAAATCAGTAATATGACAGCGATAGCTCTCATAGGATTGAATCTCCAAAGTGTTAACTCCTACGACACTGAAACGAGATGATGAGGACTGGCGTCTCCCTTTGCAAATAACGGTACAGTGATCTTAAGGGGCTTTTGACCCCCAGGCTAGGAGATTCTGACTGCCCGGACGGCCCCGTAGGGGGTTTTGATAGCTGTGAACGGGATGTTTTTCGATACAATGCCGTTGTGAGACTCGCAACAGCTACAGCATCGGTCTTGACCCTCTCGGCGCTGCTGGGGGGATGTGCCCAAAAGCTGACCGTCACCGGCACACCGATGATCACGCAGGTCCGGCAGGCGCCGTGGAGCGGTCATCGGACAACTGGGATCACCCTAACGTCAACCCACTACCGCATCTACACCACTTCCAATAACCATGCACTTCTGAAGTACACCCCCGGGTTTATGGAGGCCGCCTACCAGAATTACATGAAGCTAACCGGCCTGTCGGTCTCTGGCGCGTCCAAGCCCATGCCCATTTACCTGATGGCCAATCGCAACCAGTGGGCGATCCTCACCAAGAAGATCGTCGGGGGCAAGGACGGTCCGCACACCTCGATCGAGGCCGGCGGGTACTGTTACCAGGGCACTTGTGTCTTTTGGGATCTGGGAGGGTTGAGCACCTTCTCCGTGGCGTCTCATGAGGGGTTGCATCAATTCTTCTATCACAACCTGCGGGATCGGCTCCCAATGTGGCTGGAAGAGGGCCTGTGCGTAACAGCTGAAGGGTATGAGATCCGCGGTCAGAACGTGGCCTTCACACCGGATCGCAACGTCCCTCGATTCAGTAACCTGCGCAATGCCATCATCCAGGGCTACTGGATTCCGCTGCGAAAGCTTCTGCGGATGCATTCCATGGATGCCGTCGGCGGATACACGGAAAAAGCAGTCGGGTACTACGGGCAGCTCTGGGCTTTGGTGCAGTTTCTTCGCTCCCAGCCCAAGTACCGTGCGGGCCTTGAGCGTCTCCTAGCCGACGCCCAGGCAAGCCGGCTGCACCTGGCCCTGAACCTGCCACCGAAGGCTCTGGATGATCTGCGCCGGCACGGGTTGGCGTATAACCGCGTGACATCCGAGCCCTTATTCCGTCATTACATCTCGGCCGACCTGGGTGAATTCGAACGCCAGTACCTTGTGTTTGCCAAGCATCTTGCGAAACTGCAGTAGCTGACTTGAGGCGAGACAGCTATGCACCTAACAGACATTCTGACACCCGAGCGGATCAAGATACCCATTAACGCCAGGACGAAGGCGGGCATCATTGAGGAACTTGTAGATGCCTTAGCTGCAAACGGCGATATACAGGACCGCGACAGTGTCCTTCACGCGGTATTAGCACGTGAGAAGGCGCGCACCACAGGGGTAGGTAACGGATTGGCCTTCCCACACGGCAAGTGCGCCGGGACAAGGGACCTTATCATGGCCATCGGCAGGGCAACTGAGCCGGTCGATTTCGGCAGTGTCGATGGAAAGCCAGTAACGCTGATCGTTCTTCTGGTGAGTCCGTTGGATAAAACCGGCCCGCATATCCAGGCCCTGGCGCGGATATCTCGGCTCATGACCAACAGCGCATTTCGCCGCCGCCTAGAACATGCCCCAACCGCCCAGCAGCTTTACGAGGCCATTGAGGATCAGGAAAAAACTCTTCGATAGGCGCCAAGGGCATTGTCCAGCAGACCACAAACCAACCGGGATGTCCCAGTACATTAGAACGCCGCAGGAGACCGTACCCCTGCGGCGCTTGGTTGTTTCCTGTTTTCACTCAGGCTTGCAAGAGCTTCTTGGCCTCGCCGACCAGATAGAACGACCCGCAGACGCAGATCAGGTCCTCCCGACTGACCGCGCTTTGGGCAATCATCAATGCATCTTTAAGGTTCTTCGTCGTCTGCGCCACCCGGCCGGTGCTTTCTTCATAGACCCCGGCTAAGTCGCCTGGGTCGGCAGCGCGCGCGCTGTCGGTGGCCTTCGTGAAGATCACCTTATCGGCACCGGTAGCAATTTGCCCTATCATCCCACGAATGTCCTTATCCACACCGCACCCGAAGATCATCACCATCGAATCGTACGGTATGTGCTGGCCGATAGCCCGAATCAGTGCCCGCACGGAGGCCGCATTGTGCGCCCCGTCTACGAGCGTGCGAGGATCTTCACGGACAACTTCCATTCGGCCGGGCAGATAAACGCCCGCCAGCCCTTTCTTCGCCTCTTCGTCGTCGATTCTTAGTCCTTGGACCTTCAGTTGATCCAGCAGCGCCAGAGCCAGACCGCAGTTCAGCGCTTGGTGCTCCCCATGCAGCGGCACGGGTAGGTGTTCGAAGCAGCTGCGCGGTGTCGTCAGGCACACGCGGGTATGACAGCCGTACTTACGCGAGGACTCGACGCGATAGCTAAACTCTATATCCTCGCCGGTGAACATGATCGGCGCCTTGGAGTCCTTGGCAGCCTTCTGGAGAACGCTCTTTGCCTCAGCTTCTTGGCGAACGCTGATGGCCGGGATGGACCGCTTTAGGATTCCGGCCTTTTCGGCGGCGATTTCACCCAAGGTATTGCCCAACTGTTGTGTGTGATCCAGAGAAATACTGGTCAGGCCGCAGACCATTGGCTGCAGGACGTTGGTGCTGTCAAGCCTCCCACCCAACCCGGTCTCGATAACAGCGATGTCGATCTTCTCATCAGCGAAGTAGCAAAACGCCAGAGCGGTGAAGATCTCAAAGAACGTCGGGGTGTCCCTTTTCATCTGCTCGATGTACGGTTCGGCCCGGCAGATAAGCCGCCGCAGGGCGGCCTGTGAAATCATCGCCCCATCAACCTGAATCCGCTCGCGGATCTCACAGATGTGAGGAGACGTGTACAACCCAACCTTATGCCCGCAGGCAGTCAACATCGCCGCCAGCATGGTCGCCGTCGAGCCCTTCCCCTTGGTCCCGGCGATGTGAACGGACTTGATTTTTTTGTGCGGATCCCCCAGCTTTCGCAATAACTGCTTCATGCGATTGAGGTTAAAAGTGTCGCTATTATAGCGCACGCGCACCATCTGCTCGTAGTCCGTATGCTCGAACAGATACCGCAAAGCCGCGTCGTACGTTCGGATCGGCTTCCTGCGGCTTGCGACTTTCTTAGATACCTTGACGCGCGCAGCCGTGCCCATATACAAAAGAACTATAGCACGTTCGACCTTGGTCTGTCAAGTTTCTTGTTCTCAAACAGACCAAAACGCTTAATTCTGACACGAAATCGAATTATTGACACACGAAACCGGGGGGAGCTCGCCAGATCGATGCGCATAAATACCTACGCTTCAATGCATCCGCGGGCTACCATGCCTCTTGCTCCTATAGACTTCCGCATTAATCCGTCCGACGGAAACTGGTTCAATCGGGCGAGCATTTGGTTCCCAGAGCGCGTGTATCCAAGCAGGCAAGGAGTTCGATAAGTATGGCTTTCTATCTTGGGGTTGACGTAGGCACTTCCGGAACAAAGGCGGTAATTGCGGATGCGCGGGGCAGCGCCATAGCTACGGCAACGGCTGGGCACGGAATCTCGGTCCCCCGGCCCGGATGGAGCGAGCAGGACCCCGATCAGTGGTGGGCCACTACCGTCAAGGCGGTCCACTTAGCTGTGCGGGCCGCCAAGATCAATCCCAAGCAGGTTGTCGGGATCGGCCTGTCCGGGCAGATGCACGGACTAGTTGTCACCGACGCCGCGGGCAAACCCCTGCGGCCGAGCATCATCTGGAACGACCAGCGGACGGCCGCCGAGGCTGCCGAAATCGAAAGCAAGGTCGGTGGCCGCACCAAACTCATCTTTCTGGTCGGCAACATCGCCATGACGTCATTTACGCTGACGAAGCTGCTTTGGGTCCGGCGACACGAGCCGCGGATCTACGAGAAAATCAAACACTTGTTGCTGCCAAAGGATTACGTGCGGCTGCGGATGACAGGTGAGTACGCCGGGGACGTCTCGGACATGTCCGGTACGCTGATGCTGGATCAGCGACAGCGAAACTGGTCGCGCCGGATGCTGTCGGTCTTCCAGATAGATCGTGACATCCTCCCACCGGTTTTCGAATCGCATGAGATTACCGGCCAGCTTCGAAAAGCCGCTGCCGCCAAGCTGGGCCTGGCCGAGGGGACTCCAGTCGTCGGCGGGGGGGGCGATCAGCCTGCCGGCGCGGTGGGCTGCGGTGTGGTCACTGACGGCATGACCAGCGCAACAATGGGCACCTCGGGCGTCGTTTACGCCCACAGCAAACAATACAAGACCGACCCGGCCGGTCAGGTCCAGACATTCTGCTCGTGCGTCGCCGGGCAGTGGTGCATGTTCGGGTGTATACTGGCCGCCGGGGGGAGCCTCCAGTGGTTCCGCAACACCTTGGGGCAGGTCCAGACCACCGAAGCCAAGCGCAAGGGCGTCGATCCGTACAGGTTGCTGGACGCCCAAGCCGCTAAAGCCCCACCCGGTTGCGAGGGGCTCTTTTGGCTGCCGCATCTGACGGGCGAACGGACGCCACACGCCGACCCGCACGCCCGTGCATGCTGGATCGGGATCCATTCTCGCACCGGCCGAAATGAACTGCTGCGGGCGGTGATGGAGGGTGCGACCTTTGCGATGAACGACGCACTGACGATCTTCCGCAGGCGAGGGCTGAGGATTCGCCAGATTCGCTTATCGGGGGGCGGGGCGCGAAGTGGGTTCTGGCGACAATTGCAGGCCGACATTTACGGGACTACGTGCGCGACGGTCAATGCTGCCGAAGGTCCGGCCTACGGTGTGGCGCTTCTGGCGATGGTGGGTACAGGGCGATTCAGCTCCGTACCGCAGGCCTGCAAGGCGACCATCAAAGTGAAGACAACGATGAAACCTCGCCCGAGAATGAAGAAGCTTTACTCCGCCTACTACGACCAGTACCGCCGGCTGTATCCGGCGCTGGCGGATCAGTTCGAGCGCATCGCTGAACTGCCTCGTCGCTAGGCTGGGCGGAAACGGGGTACCCGCTCCTTTCCAGTCGCGGCCCACAGGGGTATCACAAACAACCCCACGAGATGATCTGGCCGCTAGAGCACTTTAAGGTTTAATGTTTCGGTGATGGCCGAGCGAGGACAAGGCTGACAAGGAAGGCGAAGCAGGAAACCCACCCGGTTGCCGATGCAGCCTGACGAAGTCAGCCGAAGCCGCAGCCGGCCAGGACGGAACAGAAAATCTTAAATTGCTCTAGACCGCTATAACCGACTGCATCTCGACCTGCGTTCGGAGGAGCTTGGCGTACAGGCCGTCTTCCTTCCCGGCCAGCTCTTCGTGCGACCCGATCTCCTTGACCACCCCGGAATCCATGATGACCAGGCGGTTCGCCTTTCGCAGCGTGGAGAGGCGGTGAGCGATGGCAATCGTCGTGCGGTTTGCCACCAGCCGATCGAGCGCCTCCTGGATGAGTTTTTCGGTCTCCGTGTCGACGGAGCTGGTGGCCTCATCGAGGATCAGGATCGTCGGGTTGTTCAGGATCGCCCTGGCGATGCTGATCCTTTGTCGCTCGCCGCCTGAGAGGGTCTGGCCGCGCTCCCCGACGACCGTATCGTATCCGTCGGGGAAGCTTACAATGAACTCATGCGCATTGGCGGCCCGGGAGGATTCGATAATCTCCTCCAGCGTTGCATCGGGGTTCCCGTAGGCGATGTTCTCAGCCACCGTCCCGTGGAACAGGAACGGCTCCTGGAGCACCACGCCGATCCGCTGTCGCAGGGCTGAGATGTCGTAATCGCGGACGTCCACACCGTCGATCAGGATCTGACCTTCCAACACGTCGTAGAACCGGCAGATCAGGTTCACCAGCGTGGTCTTGCCCCCCCCGGAGGGCCCCGCCAAGCCAACCATCTCGCCGGGGACGATCTTCAGGTTGACGTTCTTTAGGACCTTGCGAATCCCGTCGTAGCTGAAGCTCACGTTGCGCAGCTCGATTTCGCCGGTAAGCTTCTCCGCTGAGTGTGCGCCGCTTTTTGAGAAGATGCCCGGCTGCGTGTCGAGGATGTCGAAGATTCTGGCGGCGCTGGTAGCGGCGCGATTGAATCGCTGGTCCATGTGTGCGATCTGGTGGATCGGGCGGAGGAACATCTCCATGTACATGACAAACGACATCAGCGTACCGATGGTCATCTTTGCCTCGTCGGGCCCCAGCCCCAACGCAATGTCCCGCACGACCCACCAACCTCCCAGCAGCCAGACGATTATCACGCCGATCTGGCTGCAAAGCATCATCACGGGCGCAAACGTGGTCCAGACGTTGATCATCTTCAGCTCTTCGGTGTAGACCCGTGTGCTGCTGGCACCGAACCGGTCGATCTCTCGCTCTTCCTGGCTGAAGGCCTTGATCACGCGCACGCCGGGCAGCGCGTCTGCGACGACAGCTGTCATCTGGGCCCAACGGTGCCAGATGTTGCGGAAATGGGTGTGCAGCCTCTTGTGGAAGAACACCGTCAACATAACCATCACCGGAAGGGGAACCAGCACAAAGCACGCCAGCTTCCAGTTCAGCACGAACAGCACCACCCCTACGCCGGCGAGCGTCAGAAGCGACATGGTCAACTCAACCAGCGTAAAGGAGACGAACTGCCACAACCGATCTGAATCGTTGGTCACTCGCGTAACCAAGCTGCCTGTCTGCCTGCGCGCAAAGAAGCTCAGCGACAGCTTGTGAAGGTGCGCATAGACGGCGTCGCGGATGCTCATAGCGACACGTGAACCGAGCCCGGCCATCAGTCGCATCTGTCCCGCCCGGCCGAGGGCCAAAAGAAATGTAAGCCCGGCAAGGAATAAAACATATTTGATCAACAGTGGGTAGTCAGCGCCGAGTAGCGCTCGGTCGGTCATAGGACGGATCAGATATGGGCGAATCAGGGAGATCAGCGTCATCGTCAAGGACAGCACAATACCGGCGATCGCCCGCTTCTTGTAGGGCTTCACGAAGTCCAGCACGCGAGACAGTATCTTCCGCCGGCTCATGCAGGCTGGGCAGAACTCCGACCAGGCAGGGATCACCCGCCCGCACTTATCACAGCGAAGCTTCTTCTCATCCGGGCGGGGGGCTTCTTCAACCGGCTCGCCCTTGGCTGCATCCCCGCTGATGGACCGCTCGAGCTGCCGTTGGATCTTGGCGACAACCTTGGCGTGGCGAAGCGTAAAACGGTATTCCGCCACAACCTTATCGTCTTCGAGCAGGCGCAGCATGTGCACCCCGAGGCCCTCGACGATCTTCGCCTCACTCAGTTTGGCGGTGTCTACCCAACGGCTTTCCCACTTACCTTCGCGGTTCTGCAAATAGCCCAGTCTGCCGTCCGCCAAGACCAGATACGCCTCGACGTACTTACCCGCTTCATTGAGATCGCACGGCGCAACGGCAGTGACGGCTTGCGGGGAAACCTGCGAGCCCAGGTATTTCAGCAGCGAGTCCGGAAGGTGATCCAGCGGCCCGCCGCCCTCATTGTTGGATGTGTTACGGGAAGTACTCATCCGTCCAACCAGAAAAGAACCCAAACCACACATGATAGCTAGAATCAGCCGAGTATACCAGCAGCGTGACATCGATTCCGGGGTTTTTCGGGCATAATACGCCCAAATCTGCTCTTACACCGACGGCGAGGGTCACTTTTCGGTCAGCTCGAGAGTTCCGTCCCAATCAGGCCCTGGAGGTACCGTCAGGTACTGCTGACAGAGGGAAAGGTAAAGCTTTGCGGGCTTGTCATCGGCCCTGGCGGCGGCGAGCGCCTCGAACAGCTCGGCTGCTGCGGCGAAGTTTCGATCGGCGAAAAGCTCCATCGCACGGGCAAAACCTGTGCAGGCCTTGCGGAGTTCAGCGTCGGCGTGCTCTGCCATCGCCAAGACATTCCAGACCGCAACCGACTCGGTCTTGCCCACCACACGTACCAATCCAAGTGGGCGGGCTACGATTTCCTCGTCGCGACCTTCCCAGGTCTTCTGCGACACAAGGATCCGCGTGCCGAAGAACTTATTGGCCGATTCCAGCCGGCTGGCTAGGTTCACCGCGTCGCCGATAGCTGTGTAATCCATTCGCTGCGACGAACCACAGTTGCCCACCATCACCTCCCCCGTTGCAAGTCCGACCCGACAGGTAAGCTTGACCGGCGGGACATACTGCCCCGCGATCTCTTCATTGAGTCGGTCCACCTCCGCCTGGCACTGAAGTGCAGCACGGATCGCTCGGGCGGCGTGGTCTTCCTGAAAGACAGGAGCGCCGAAGAAAACGAACAGACCGTCACCGAGGAACTTATTCAGATACCCGCCACAGCGATTCTGGATTACCTCTGTCATGTGATCGAAGTAATGGTTCAGCAGGTGGACGGTCTGCTGCTCGCCGAGCGACTCAGCCATAGGCGTGAAGCCCTGAAGGTCGGAAAACAGGAAGGTCAGGACCCTCCGTTCGCCGCCCAGTTTGGCCACCGAGGGGTCGTCGATGAGTCTGTCGACCAGGGCAGGCGAAAGTGCGTGTGCGAACAGGTTGCGAATCCTGCGTTTGGCTCGCTCCTCGGTCAACTGGCGATAGGCGGTGACGATCACGAACGCGCCCCCCATCGCAAACAGCGGAGCTATTACACCCAGCCAGACGCTAAAGGTACCGAAGACGATCGCCGCATTCGCCGCAGCGTATCCCGCGGCGATCAGGATCGTCGCCGGACCGGCCCAAAAGACCGGCCGTGTCGCCGTCAACAGCGAGACGATAACCCCCCCCAGGAGGATAACAACAACGTTGGGAACTGGACCGGCCCGATGAACGAACGAACCTTGCAGGATCGTGTTAAGGATGTTGGCGTGGACCACGACACCAGGTGCGCGATTGCTGATAGGGGTGGGCACGAAGTCGGCCGCCCCTGTCGCCGTCGAGCCGATCAAGCAAATCTTCCCGGCGACCATCTTCCGCAGACGGGTCATAAGCTGTTCTATCTGCGCCGCCTTGGTCCTGGCCTTTTGGGGTAGTTCGCTAAGTTTTCGGCGAAGCTGAAGGACATCAGCTTTCTGGGCCTCGGAGGCTCCCTGGAGGTAGAAATCGTCAAACAGCTCTGTCGCGCGGGTGTCGATTTGTGCCTCTACCTTTTTCTGGGCGCCTATGAGCTCTTGCGGTATCGGCGGGAGGGGCTGGCCCGGTCTAAACAACAATCGTCGCTGGCGCCGAACCTGATATGCCACTTGCTGTTGGTACAGCTCATCGGCCTGAGCGAACAGCGCCAGGATCTCCCGCTGGCCGAGTTTCTTGGCAAGGGCAAGTTGATACAGCCTAGTTAGGCTATGGATTGCGGCCTGGTCTTTGTTGAGCTGCAAGATTCCTCCGATGCCCGCTGCCGAGATATGGATAGGCCCACGCTCCTGGCCCGGTTTGGGGGTCGTCCAGTTGATCAGCATGAAACCTTGTTCGTCCACTGGGATGCGTCGGGCGAGTTCCTCGCCGCACCGGACCGTCACGCTCGAAGCGTCGGCCGTGATCTGGGTCCCCTTACCGCTGCGCCGGGCGAATTCCTCAGCGGCCACCGCAAGTGCAAATTGCGGCCATAGGCGCCCCTCGCTGCTCGCCAGCAAGGGTATTCGGCGGACCACGCCGTCCACATCCGGCTGGAAGGTTACAAACCCGGTGTTCTGGATGGCGCCGGCGAACAGCACCAGCGGCGGGATGAGCCTACCGTCGGCGGGTCGGTAGTCCGTCGCCTCCTCGGGCCGGACAGCAAACCTAAACAGCGACATCAGCGCGCGATACCGCAGATACGCCCGGAAAAGCTCGGGCGATTCGGTCTCATCGCCCAAGTGGGGCATGACTTGCTTGCGAACCGCCTCCAGTGAGGCGTTGGGGTTACGTGATAGTACCTGGGCCACTTCGGCCTCGATTCTGGCCTCGCCAGTATTGAAAGCCACTTGGGTGGCGAAGTCGATGTGCATGGGCAGGCAGATATTGGGGTACTTTTCCAGTGCGGCCGCCAGTTCGGCATCATCGAAGACCCTAACCGGTGTGCCCGAGCCCACCAGTTCGCTGTCGGCGGGTGTGTAGATTTCGTCGGCAGCCGATTCGTAGCGAACCTCCTGTGGCTCGGGCATGATGATATCCAACACCACAGCACGAGCACCGCACTGCTGAAGCATCTCGACGATTCCCGCCTGTTGCCGTCGCGGCCAAGGCCAGCGGCCCATTTGCCCGAGGCTGCGATCGTCAATATCGACGTGGACAATGTCGTCGTTGGGCGGGGCTGTGGAGAACAGTCGAAACCGCAGATCCAGGACCTGCAGCTCCAGGCGCCTGTCCCAGCTCATCAGGTGACCACCCGCTACCGCTATGGTTATAATCAGGCCTAGGCCAAGGGCGAGGATCGAGTTGGACGTTCTAGCAGAGACGCCGGCCATGCTGAGAGTCTACCCGCCGACGGGACGGGTTAACAAGGTCCAGGCGCCCAGACCTTTTACCCCGTGTTGCAGCGGCTGCCGTCACTGCGGTCGTCTGTGGCAACGCTTCTTTGCGCCAGGCCGGATACCGACGCAATGGTTGCCCTATTAAGCCTGGGAGGCCTGATGGGTCCTTACGACGATCGCGGGCAGCCGCTGCTACACCAAAAACAGCGACATCGCTGTGATTACCGCCAAATTACGGGACACGTTATGACATAGCTATGCTGCTTGGGGGCCAGCTATGCTTCAAGGCTTCCATATGGAAGTATACGATTCTCCGTATTCGCCAGCGCAGCTAAGCTGGACAACGTCTAAGATATGCTGTGGATTTTTCGGCCCGATAGGGCATGTCAGTACAGATCCGGCCGGATGTCCCCCATCTAATCTGGGTCGTACCGCGGGGTTTCTTCGCCATGTGGGCACCCGGTATCGTCAGGACACCCGTTGCCGTTGTTCCCGCCGCCGAAGCCGTTCGACTGGCCGGGCGCCCCTACTATACCCCCCCAGCTGCCTCCGCCGTCGCCGTTGGCCAGCCAGTTTCCGCGGCCGCCGCCGTTCTTGTTCCGGTTGTCTTTCTCATCGCCATTTTCGCCGAACCCATCCCCCTGCTCGGTGTCGCCCTGGTTCTGGTTTATCTGGTCGTTGTGCGTTCCTTGGTTATCGCCGCTTTCGCCTGGCCCGCTGTTCTGATCGCCGGAACCGGAGGAGGTGTTCCAGTTGCCGTTGTCGACCCCGAGTTTCAGCCCCTGGTTGTTGTCAGGTAGGCAGGAGAAAGTACACCTTGAGCCTCGGACGCTCAGTGTCGCTACAGGCGTTACGACCTTGAAGTCATGAGGCCCCCGCGTGCGGTCCACGCTGGCTCGAACGGTCCCGTACTTAAGGCCTAGGCGGGTCCACGTCCCCTTCTTGCCCTTCCTGAATTCAGATATCCCAAGCTTCGCCGGGCCTTTGATGGCGATCTGGCCGCGGTCTTCGAATCGCAGCACCAACTCAGCTCGCAAACCCGTTCGGATCAAGGTCATCTCGCTCAGCTCGTCGCCTTCGCGAAGCACTTCCCACTTCCGCTTGGGGTCGGCGACGTTCATCTTTTGGGCTGGACCGGAGACCTTCACAACAGTCACCTTTCCGATAGCAGCCCCCACTTTAGATGGCTGGGCTTGCGACGTGCTTACAAATGAATCAGGTACGAGGGCAAATATCACCAAGGCGATCAATACACATCGAAGCATCCTATCGGCTCCACTTCACCTTCATGGTCTGGGGCACATTACCGGTTTCCATATACGCCGCCCCCCTGCTGAGCACAGCTACGTACTCAATCCCGCTGACCGGCGTAGAACCAGCGCCTGGTGATATTATACTACGAAACTGCAATTCGCGCAAACAATATCGCTGCGAGGGACCAACAATCAGCAGCGTCACCCCGCCCGGGATCTCGCAGGCCTGGTAGACCATGTAGGCCAGTTTCCCTTTCGTCAGCGGGCGGTTGGCGCTGCAGTCCCAACGCGAACTGATGATCCCGCGGCCCCGCAGGTCCCCGACGCGCTGCGCAAAGGTTTTGACGTTGTCCTTCTCGTCCAGAAGCAGCAGCATCCCGCGCATCGCCTGGTTTTCAGTGACGAACTTTTGCGACGACATCCGGTCGAGAAACTCAGCCGAGTCGGGACTACCGGGCAGCTTCGCCTCAGGACCGATAATATTGCTGGAGCCTTGGCACCCTATAGCAACCGCGGCCAGAATACCCAAGACACCGATGCTCAGATGTGTAATTGTATGTCGCATGTGCGTTACCACCTAGAAACTGTATGACACCGCTGTGTAGAGAAACTGTCTGCATGATCTATCGCTGAAAGCGGACCTGGGCTGAAACGCCCCGTACCGGATCGTCCAGGTCAGGTCCGACGTAATCCGCCAATCGCAATACACATCCCATTCCCATCCGACCCAGCGGGATGAGTTGGTTCCTGTGGTATCACTAATCGCGCCGTTGGTGGCTTTGTGGTAAAAGAACGCCTTCGTTCCCACCTCCAACCGCCTGAATAGATCGTGGTCTTCCAGAGGGAAGAAACTGGCGCCAAGGATGTACGTATGCAGGTTGGCGATGTCCGGCGAGAACGCAATACCCGTGTCGCGGAACCCGAAGGCGTTGAATGCATGGTCCGTCGTACCAGCCTGGTTGCCCCCAACGGTCGATACGGCGCTGACACTACGGTCGTTGTCGCCGCTTCCGAACAGGTATTCGAACGACAACCTCGGACTGGTCTTGGTCTTAAAGAGGTACTCCAGCATTACGTCAATCGCCATCGCACAGATCCGGTCTTGGCGGTCGACCGCTCCGTCGGAGAAGGTCTTGCCATACTCACCTACGATCTCCGCGCTGTAGCGCAGATTGGGCGACAGGATGGTTCCCACCGAACCCAGGCCGATATAGTGGGAGGTGTAATCATACCTTTGAGTGGCGCTGCGCGGATCGGGAGTGGTTCGGTCGTAGTTGCTCATGAAATAGGCGAACGGGCGGTGCCGGTCCAAGCCGTTGTACGCCACCTCAATTCCCCACAGACACCGCTCCTGATCTTCAGATACCGCAAAGGACCTGTCGATGTTGCTCCGGTGGCGGATCGTCGTACCCAGGAAGCCCTTGACGTCCCAGTCACCAGCGGAAACGTCAAGCTGTATCAGGTCCAGCGGCATGGACAGGACCAGCGCAGTACCGATGCGGGCGTACGCCCGGCCCACCTTCAGCTTCAAGCCAAATGGCGGCGCCTTGCCCGTCTGTTGGCGTAGCATCTGGCCCAGGTCAAACTGATACCAGGCCCGTTCGATTCGCTGGAAAAACTCGTCATCGTGCGGGGTGTCGGGGTTGTCGCCGCTGTTCCAGTCCTCCCAGTCCAACAGCCCGCGGACGTAGAATTGATGCACACCGCGGATATTCACGCGCGCCCAGGCGCGGAGCTGATACTGCCTCAGCATCCGATGCTTACTGGCGCTGCCGTCGTCGTAATTAAACAGGGCGAAACTGAACCACCCCCCCGCGTCGTAGCCGACCTCGCGGACCTCGGGCAGCTGCTCGTCAAGCCGGAGGCGAAGCTGCTCTTCGTAGACGGCCAGACCACTGGCATCTTGTCCGGTCAATCGCCCAGCCGGGAGGACTATCAGGCAGACCAGAACCAGACCGCTCACCAGTGTATGGTGGTGGAGTACGGGCTTCATATTGACCTCGCTTTAACCTCGCTTTTTGCGCCAAAACCACGCCAACGTGTGAGCAGACGCGGAATTGCGAGTAATAGTCTATCGCACGAACTAGCCCTTGGCAACGAAAAAACGCGCTGCCCCAGCGCCTCGATGAGCCCCTTGAGCTTCTCGAGCCGGTCCCGGGGCACGGAGGTTTGTTCAGAGCGTTCGCAAGCTGACATGGTATAGTACTTTTCGGCTTTGATCGGGTGCGAGATTAGCCCCAATGCAACGGCTTAGTGAAATCCAAGCCCTGCTCGCCGAGGCGGGCGTAAAACCCAGGCGCAAGCTGGGCCAGAGCTTCCTGATTGACGGGAACTTGATGGCAAAGCTGGTGGACCTGGCGGAATTGACCGGATCCGAGACGGTCCTGGAGGTCGGCTCCGGCACCGGATCGCTGACGGAGGAGTTGCTGGCGCGAGCCCAGAAGGTTGTAGCCGTCGAAATCGACCCAGCCCTGGCCGATCTGCTGATAAAAAAGCAAGGCGGACAGGAGAAGCTTTCAGTCATCTGCGGAGACGTTCTGGCCGGGAAGCACAGAATCTCACCAGACGTCCTGACCGAGCTGCCCGCCACGGCGCATCTGGTGGCAAATCTACCGTATAGCATCGCCACACCACTTGTCGCTGAGTTTCTGCTGGGCTCTTGGCGGGTGCTAAGGCGCGGCCAGAGCGATTCTGGATGTCTGTTTGAGAGATTGACGTTTACCGTACAGAAGGAAGTGGCCGATAAGCTCTGCACCACATCTGGCGGGAAGAACTATGGGCCCATCAGCGTCTTGGTGGCCCTGTTGGGCCAAGCTAGGATGGCTACGACGATTCCGCCCGACGCGTTTTGGCCCCGCCCGAAGGTCATGTCCAAGATGGTTCGCATCGACTTCGACGCCAATCGCGCCGGCAAACTAAGCGACGCCGAGACATTGACGAAGGTCCTGGCCCTGACCTTTGGGCACAGGCGAAAGCAGATTCACTCGGCCGCCCGCCGAAAGCAAAGCCCTTTTGATGGTGACGCCTTCTACCAGGCTCTGGCAGCGGCCGGAATCGACCCATCCCTGCGGGCCGAGCGAGTCAGCCCACAGCAGTTCTTGACCCTCGCCAATAAGCTCAGCGGGTCAACGCCCCGAACGCAGAGATAAACCACCCAACCCCAAGCCCAAACGTAGCTGCGGACCCGCCGAACCGCTCTTGTCATAATCTCGCCAACAGGTTAAAGTTAGAAGGTGAAAGATCTCAGAGGTTTTAGATGACCCAGACCGATCCCCAACAACCCACCCAAACCGGACAGGGCAAGGAGTTCTTCGATCGTGCCGACGAGGTGGCCGAGACCGGAAATTGGGATTTCGCCATCGAGCTATATCTAGAAGGGATCGCGCGTGAGACGGGGAATTTCAAGCGCGGGCACAAGCCGCTTCGCGAGGTAGGTCTGAAACGCAAGGCTATGGGCGGTAAGGGACCGGGCTTGATGGAGCAGATCAAGCGCCGTATGGGTAGAAATCCGGTGGCCAACCTCATCAATGCCGAGTACCTGCTGGCCAAAGAACCGGGATCTGTCAGCTACATGGAGCATGTCTTGAAGGCAGCCCGCGCCTTGAACCTAGGTGAGCTGGTCAAGTGGATCTGCAATATCCTTATGGAGGCCCAGCGCCAAACGCACAAACCCTCCAAGCGCATCCTTCAGCTCCTGACCAATTCGTACCGCGACATAGAAGAATACGCCTCGGGCATCGGGGCCTGCCAGATGGCCCTGAAGCTAGCGCCCGGCGATCTGAATCTTCAGGAGGTGATGAGGGAGCTTTCAGCCAAGTACACCATCAAGAAGGGCAAGTACGACCAGGATGGCGACTTCTCCCGATCCGTCCGCGATATGGAAAAGCAAAAGGATCTGGCACAGCAGGATGCTATGGTCCAAAGCCACGATTACCTCCAACAAAGGCTCAAAGAAACCCGCGCCGAGTACGAGGCCTCACCCACCGTGCCCGGAAAGGTAAACGCCTTGGTCGAGGCATTGCTGAAGCTCGAAGAACCCGACTGCGAGAACCAGGCGCTCGAGATCCTGACCAAGGCGCACAAAGATACCGGACTGTACCCGTTCAAGCAGAGAATCGGCGACATACGCATGACGCAGATGACCAACAAGTACCGCGAGCTGGTTGAGGCCGGAAACAAACAAGCCGCCGCTGAGCAGGCGCGGAAGCAATTGGCGTTCGAACTGCAAGAGTACACCGATCGCGCTGAAAACTACCCGACGGATCTGACCGTCCAATACGAGCTGGGTCGTCGGCAGTTTCTTTCCGGTAAGTTCGATGAGGCCATTGCGTCGCTCCAGCACGCTCAGCGCGACCCGCGCCGTCGGCTGAGGGCCATGAATTACCTTGGTCAGTCATTCGCAAAGAAAGGCTGGCTGCAAGAGGCGGCCGAAACCTTCGAACGGGCACTGGAGGGCGACGTTTCCGAGGTAAGGACCAAGGAGTTGAAATACAACCTAGGGGATGTCCTGGAGCAGATGGGCGAGCTTGCCAAGGCGCAGGATCAGTTCTCCGACGTCGCCCAGATGGATTATACATACCGGGATGTTCGCCAGCGGATGGAGCGCATTCGGCAAGAGCTGCGACAAACTCCCAGCGGGGGCGGCGAAGGGGAGAGTTGATCCGCGGCGGATTTGTCTTGTCTGTGTGGTCCGCGGATGTATAATCCACCGCTTCACGGTAAGTTCAGCTGTCGACACTGCTATTTTCAGGAGACCGATACGTGGCACACTCGCTTTCGGCCAAGAAAAGAATTCGCCAGAATATAAAGGGCCGCGCCAGAAATCGTTGGCGAAAGGACCAGATCAAACAAGCCGTCCGCGAGTTTAACGATGCCGTGCGGGCAGGTGATAAGAAAGCCGCCACCGAGAGGCTGAGAGTCTGCTACAAGAAGCTCGACAGCGTCTCCGCCAAAGGCACCATCCACAAGAACACCGCCGCACGCAAGAAAGCCAGATTAGCCCAAGCGATGAACAAGGCGTTGGGATAGACGCCCCAGGCGTTGTCACGCAGGGCTTAGCAGCGAAAAAGCCCCTGGCCGGGACCGGCTGGGGGCGTTTTGATGGTACACGCAAGGGGCATGGACATGGGTAAGGGCGGCGGAAAGTCCGCGGGCAAATTCATCACCCGTGCCGGGGAGAAGCTCGACGCTGCGCTGGGGGCGTTCAATACTGACGTAAACGGCTGGATCTGTGCTGATTTCGGATGTAATGTCGGCGGGTTCACCGACTGCCTACTTACCCGCGGTGCACGCAAGGTCTACGCCGTGGATACCGGTTACGGCGAGTTGGCCTGGAAGCTGCGAAAAGACGATCGCGTCGTCGTCATGGAGCGGACCAACGCCCTGCACTGCTCGATTCGGGAACCTGTGGACTTGGTAACGATCGATGTTGCCTGGACGCCGCAGCGACTTATAGTCCCGGCCGCGATGCGTTGGCTGCGACCTGACGGGGTAATCATCTCGCTTCTCAAGCCCCACTACGAGCTGGCCAAAATGCAGCGCAGCAAGGTGCGAGAACCTATTGAACTGGTCCGAGCTGACCGGATCTGCAATCAGGTCTGCGGGGAACTAGCGGGGCTAGGCGTGTCCCTCAAGGCTGTAATGCGCTCATGTCTGCTGGGTAAGGGCGGAAATGTCGAGTACCTTTTGCTTCTTGCTTCGATTCAAGAAAACCCATAAAATTTAGACCCGTGGGTTGGTTTGTTGACGGGCAGACCGCGTAGTCATACAATTCTGTCACGGGTGTTTCCGCGCGAGCGGGAGGCGCCATGATGCAGTGGTTTGAATTGAAACATCCGGAAGATCCAACACGTGAGGCCTGATCCATGAGTGATATTCGAGTAGCCATTGTCGGTGTCGGCAATTGTGCTTCATCGCTGGTTCAGGGAATTCACTACTACGCCAGTGTGATGGCGGCCGGGCCCGACGGCGTTGTGGGCCTGGCGCATCCGGATCTGGGCGGGTGGGCCCCGGGGGACGTCAAGATCGTCGCGGCCGTCGATATCGACGCTCGCAAGGTCGGCCAGCCGTTACATCAAGCTATCTTCGCCCCACCTAACAACACGAAGGTTTTCTACGACGATTTTGTCTGCGATGACGTAATCGTTCAGATGGGCAATACCCTCGACAGTGTCTCCTCGCACATGGAGGCGTATCCTGCTTCTCAGCGCTTCGTCGTCGCCGATCGCCCGGACGCTACGGCCAGCCAAATCGAAAAGCTCCTGCGCGAAACCGGGACGGAAATCCTGATGAACTACCTGCCTGTTGGCTCGCAGAAGGCCACGGAATTCTATGCCGCCTGCTGCCTGAACACGGGTGTCAGCCTAATTAACTGCATTCCGGTGTTCATTGTTTCCGATCCGGTCTGGGCCGCCCGATTCAGGGAGGGTGGGATTCCGTGTATCGGCGATGACGTAAAGGCCCAGATAGGCGCGACCATCGTCCACCGAGTGCTCGCCAGACTCATGCATGAGCGCGGGGCGAAAATCGACGCTACGTATCAGCTCAACACCGGTGGGAACACGGATTTCCTGAACATGCTCAACCAAAAGCGCCTGGACTCCAAGCGAATCTCCAAAACCGAGGCCGTCCAGTCCCAGCTCGACGTTCCGCTCCCGGCCGATAAGGTCCACATCGGACCCAGCGACTACATCCCCTGGCAGAAGGACAACAAAGTCTGCTTCTGCCGGATCGAGGCACGGGGATTCGGGGCCGTGCCATTGAACCTAGAGCTGCGCCTCAGTGTGGAGGATTCGCCCAACTCAGCCGGGGAGACAATAGACGCGATTCGCTGCTGCAGGCTGGCACGGGACCGCGGCCTGTCCGGCCCGCTGGAGGCCGTCAGCGCCTACACGATGAAACACCCGCCCGTCCAATACACTGACGCCCAAGCCTACCAGATGCTGGAAGAGTTCATCGCCGAGACATCCTCGCCCAAACCCACCACCCCTCGCGATGAGGGAACCTACAAGCCGACACCCAAACCCGCCACAGCGCGCACCGGCTCGACCGCGAAGTAACCGACCGCGCCGCCGCCGGGAGATCCTGTTTCGGTTTCGAAAGAGGACCTTACGGATCCAACTGTCCATCGGCCAGATCGGGTGGTAGTGGAGCGGGTCGGTCGAACGTGCTGGTTACATCGCGAGACTTACCGTACTTACCTGCCTCCAGAAAACAGTGCATCACGTCCAGGACGTGGTGAGCCTGCTGGCCGGTGCAGCGATGGGCCCGACCGGTGCGAATCGCCATGGCCATATCGGCAAGACCAAGCGAACGCTGGTTCTCGGGAGCATAACCATGCGTCAGCGGCACATCGACCCATTCCTTGCTCCTGCCCTTCAGTAGCTTCACAGGCCCGCTGAACCTGTTCGGGTCGGGCACGCCCAGTGTCCCTTCGGTACCGTAGATCTCGATGCGCGGGACCTGGGAACCCCAAACGGCGAAGGTGGTCGTGATCGTCCCGACCGCACCGTTGTCAAACTCCATCATCCCGACAACGTGATCCGGCGTCTCGACCTCGATCACCTGACCCCGCTTCGGCTCGGAGCTAATCACGCGCGGATTGATAAGAATCTTGGTCATCGCTGCGACCCGCTTGATAGGTCCAAGCAGCATTGTCAACGTCGTGAGGTAGTACGGCCCCATGTCGAACATCGGCCCGCCGCCGGGCTTGTAGTGAAACACCGGATTGGGGTGCCAATGCTCGCAACCATGGCTGATCATGAACGCCGCCGCGGCGATGGGCTCACCGATCACACCATCGTCCAGCAGCTTCCGGCAGGTCTGCAGACCGCCACCCAGCACAGTATCCGGCGCGCAGCCCACGCGAAGCCCTCCCGCCCGGGCCGCTTCGAGGATCTTCTTCCCCTCGGTGCGCTTAGCAGCCAGGGGTTTCTCGCTGTAGACATGCTTACCCGCTCGCAACGCCGCCAGATTGATCTTCGCATGGGCCAACGGCGGCGTAAGGTTGACCACGATATCGATGTCGTCCCGCTTCATGAGCGTCCGCGTCCCACAAACCACCGGGACGTCAAACTCCTTGGCCTTGGCCTTGGCGCGGGCGCGGTCGATATCCGCAACGGCCACGGTTTCCAGAATCTCGAACTTCTTTGAGATCTTCAAGTATGCATCGCTGATATCACCGCAACCAACGAAACCGATCCTGACCTTCTGATCCGACATGTCATGCTCCTAGTCTTGCACTTGCGCTGTTGGAGCGCCCTTATCCTTCGCTTCGGTCGCAGCATCCCGCCGCTGCCCAAAGCATACCACGCGTAATGATCGTCAGCACCGCCGGGACGTCCAGATCTGCAGCTACGTGACCAAGCGACGAGTAAAACACCCGGCCCTTCTCATACATTCTCTTCCACGCCACCGGCATCGTGCAGCCGTTGAACTCAAACGTCGTCGTCGCCAACACGTGGTTAGACGGGTCCACGTGCATGTAATACTGTTCGCTGTGCATCATAAAGTGGTCGAGCCCGGCCGTGATCGGATCGGCGCGGTCCACAACGTCCACGCGATAATCGATCACCCCGCCGGGATGGGCGACCCACTGACCTCCCACCATTAACTGCCACTCTGTCTCCTGGCGAAACGAATCGCCCACTCCCCCGTGTATACCGGCCAAACCCACCCCCTTGGCGACCGCATTACATACACCCTCCAGCTGGGCCTTTTCTATCGTCCCCATCGTCCAGTGCGGAACAATAAGGTCTAATTGCAGCAGCTTGTCCTCATCACGGAATGAATCCAGCGTATCGGAGACCTCGACCTCAAAGCCCGCATTGTGCAGTTGGCGGGACAGGATTTCGGCGATCTTGGCCGGTTCGTGGCCCTCCCATCCGCCGTGAACTATCAGTGCCTTCATCACATGCCTCCTGTCAGCTCGCCTGTCCAGCGGCTTGCTTGACTGCTTCGGCAACGGCTTCGTGTGTGGCTGGGTCCATCATCTCCGGCATCAGCTCGCCTTGGGGCACCACGTCGGCCAGCGCTGCTGCAGCGGCCATCAGCATCTCGGTAGTAATCGCCTCTGCTGCCGCGTCCAGAGCCCCGCGGAAAATCCCCGGATACGCCAGGGCGTTGTTCATCATCCGCCCGTCGGCCGCGACGGCAGCGCCGGCGTCGTATGCTTCACCAACGGTTATCTCACTGACCGGATTCGCCAGGGCGAAGATAATCGGATCGGTCGCCATGGCCTGGACCATCTCTTTGGTCACCAGGTTCGGCTGGCTGACGCCGATGAAAAGCTCGCGTCCAGCCATCGCATCGGCGAGCGTGCCTTTGATGTTGTCTTTATTGGTCCGCCCAGCCAGCGCAAGTTTCTCTTCGTTCATGTTCTGTTCCCGCCCGCGATAGAGAACCCCCGCCCGATCGCACAGAACCACATCCGCAATACCGGCATGGGCAAGAAGATCAGCGATGGCGGTCCCGGCTGCCCCTGCGCCGCTGATCGCGCAGTGCAGGTCGCCCATCTGCTTGCCGGTCTTTTTCATCGCGCTATACAAACCCGCCAGAACGATCGTAGCCGTGCCATGCTGGTCGTCGTGAAAAACCGGAATGCTCAACTGCTCGTCCAACTCGCGGGTGATTCGAAAACACTCGGGCGCTTTGACATCTTCGATCTGGATCGCCCCAAACCCGACGGCCAGCTTCGCACAGATATTGATAAACTCATCGGTATCGTGCGTGTCGATCAAGATCGGCTCGGCGGATATGCCCGCGAACTCCCAGAAGATCGCCGCCTTACCCTCCATCACCGGTAACCCCGCCAGCGGGCCTATGTCGCCCAGCCCCAAGATCGCCGTCCCGTTCGTGGCGATTGCGACCTTGTTGGCGATGTTGGTGTACGTGCGGGCCTTCACGGGGTCGGCCTGGATCGCCTTGCAGGTGCGGGCCACGCCTGGCGTATAAACGATCCGCAAGTCCGTGTTGGAGCGAATCGCCGCGCGAGATCGCATCTCGCACGCACCGCCGCGATGGGTCTCCATCGCAAGGTCTATCACTTCGAGCACCTCGGCGCCGCCGACGCCCCCGGCCGCTTGGCGGACGGCTTCCATCTGCTCATCGCCGGTGGTAAAGACCTGAAGTTGGTAATCCAGACACCCGGCCGGGCCCTCAACCACGTCTGCACAGCCCACGCGGGCGCCCGCCTGCTGGATCGCCTCCAACAAGCCCGCCAACGCCCCGCCATGATCAGCGAGCCGCACACGAAGGGTAAATACAATGTTCCGCCCGAAACGATCCTGCAAACCTTCTGACGTCGCCATACCTTAAACACCTCTATTGCCCCCCAACCGCGAAGTCAGGGATTATACGCCAGCGCAGAGAATATACAAAAGACCTTCGTGGGCGCCACGTCGCAGACAATTCAGTTGTTCGGATGTAACCAAACAGGTAAAAATACCTCACGATGGCGAAGAAACGCGAAGAGGCGAAGGCTCGGACGGGTTACTTCGGTCCGTTCGGCGGGCAGTTTGTGCCCGAGACGCTGATGGCTGCGCTGGATCAGTTAGCCAAGCAGTTCGAGGCGGCTATGGCGGATGAGAAGTTCTGCGCCGAGCTGGACCGTTGCTTGCGCCAGATCGCCGGGCGGCCCAGCGAGATGTACTTCGCCAAGCGTCTCACCGCGCAGCTGGGGGGGGCAAAGGTTTACCTGAAACGCGAGGATATGAACCACACCGGCGCCCATAAGATCAACAACACGTTGGGCCAGGCGTTACTTACGCTGCGGATGGGCAAGCGCAGGATGATCGCCGAGACCGGCGCCGGGCAGCACGGCGTGGCGACGGCGGCCGCAGCGGCGGTGTTCGGTCTTCAGTGCGATGTCTACATGGGCACGGAGGACATCCGCCGCCAGAAGCTGAACGTCTTCCGCATGGAGCTTCTTGGGACGCGCGTCATCCCCGTCGAGGCCGGGCAGCGAACGCTCAAGGAGGCGATCAACGAGGCCTTCCGCGACTGGATGGCCAGCGTCGAATACACGCACTACGTCCTGGGCAGCGTATGCGGGCCGCACCCGTTCCCGATAATGATCCGCCAGTTCCAATCCTGCATCGGGCGGGAGGCCCGCGCCCAGATGCTCGAAGCGGAAGGCCGACTTCCCGACGCGATCGTCGCGTGCGTCGGCGGCGGGTCCAACGCAGCGGGGATCTTCTCACCGATGATCGATGACACCGAGGTTCAGATGGTGGGCGTGGAGGCCGGCGGGAGAAGCCTGAAGCTGGGAGATCACGCCGCCACTGTCGCTGTCGGTTCTCCGGGCGTGCTGCACGGTGCCCTCAGCTATGTGCTCCAGGACGAAGACGGCCAGACAGCACCGGTCCACAGCATTTCCGCCGGGCTGGACTATCCAGGCGTTGGGCCGGAACATTCATATTGGAAAGAAACCGGCCGCGTGCGATACACCACCTGCAGCGACGCCGAAGCGCTCGACGCAACCGTGGCGCTGTCCAGGGCCGAGGGGATTATCCCGGCGCTGGAATCGGCCCACGCCGTAGCAGAGGCTATGAAAATGGCCCCCAAGATGAGCAAAGACCAAATCATCTTGATCAACCTTTCCGGGCGGGGCGACAAGGACGTCAACGAGATCGCCGAGCTGCTCAAGTTGCGGGAGCAGACGAAATGAGCGATCTGGACGCCAATCGCCTCATCAAGACCTTCGCCGAGCTGCAATCCGCCAACAGCAAGACGCTGGTCCCGTTCATCACAGCCGGGCATCCGGACATGGAAACGACCGGCGCACTACTGGGGGACTTTGAGGCCCGCGGGGTTCGAATCTGCGAGCTGGGTATTCCTTACTCCGACCCCGTCGCCGACGGTCCGGTGATCCAGACGTCCTACACCAAGGCGCTAGAGGCTGGGACCACCAGCAAGAGTATCTTCGAAGCCGTTAGCAAGTACCGCAGCGGCGGGGGGCAGCTTGCACTAGTAGCCATGGTCAGCTACGCCATCGTCTACCGCCACGGGGTCGAAGAATATCTAGCCTCAGCAAGGCAGGCCGGGTTCGATGGGGTTATCATCCCGGACCTGTCGTTGGAAGAGGCCTCAAACACCGAGCAGATCGCCACCGCTGAGGCCTTGTGCAACGTGATGCTCGTCGCTCCGACCACCCCGCCGGACCGCCGCCTCCGTATCGCCAGCCACTGCCGGGGATTCATCTACTACGTCTCCGTGACAGGGATAACCGGGGAGCGCGAAAAGCTACCCGCCGAGACGATCCAAGCCGTCTCCGAGCTTCGCACACACACCGATACCCCAATCTGCGTGGGCTTCGGAATCTCCAACGCCGCCACCGTCGAACACGTCTGCCAGGTCGCAAACGGGGCGATCGTCGGGTCCGCTATCGTCCGCCGCATCCAAGACGCCGCCGCTGTCGGGACGGACCGCAGCAGACTCGTCAAGCAGATCGGCGAGTTCATAAGCGAACTACTCGCGCCGATCATATCGTAGGTATCGCGGTTAAGAGCCCATCCGAATAACCTCGCGGCCCGTGAGGTCATTCGGATAGGCTCTAAGGACCAATCCCGGCTTTTCGCTGCCTTGGGTGACGTGGGAAGTGACCGACCTCAAAGATGCTTCAGTTCAACCTTCGTCCGTAGTTCCCTGGCCAGTTCCGGGTCGAACTGGGCTGTGGCAAGGTCACACGCGCTGGCGGCGGCGGCAGCGATAGCATCAGCGAATGTTTCCAGTATATCCCGGCCGCCAACTATCCCAGCCAGAAAAGCACCCAGCAGGACATCCCCGCAACCAACGGTATTCTTGACCCGGGCCTCATCCAAAGGCGCGTTACCGTACACGCCGAACTTAGATGTGAAAAGATACGCACCCTCGCAGCCACGGGTCAGCAGAACGATCTCGACGGTCGAAGCAATGACCTTGGCAGCCGTCAGCTCGTCTTGCAGATCTACCGGCTTTCGCCCTATCAATTCCGCCAGCTCCTCGGCGTTGCACTTGACAAGCCACAGCTTCTTACCCGCCATCGCCCGCAGCGCGCTGCCATCGGTATCGACGACCACGCGAGCACCGCCAGCAGCGCAAAGATCGACCATCTCCGCAAAAGCGGTTCCGTCGATATCCCGCGGAGTCGACCCGCTGAACACGACAATCGCTTCCGGGCCGATCAGCCGCTCCAACTTTTCTCTAAGGCGCTGGAGATCTTCACGGCTAACGGCCAGGCCCGTCTCGCGGATGTGTGTCTCTCGGGCCCCGGTCGTGTCGGCGATGGTGATGTTCTCCCTCGTCAGGCCTGGTATGAGAATAAACTCATCGGAGACAATCGGGTTGGTCAGAACAGACTGAAACGCGCCTCGGTTCTCCCGGCCCAAGAAACCCGTGGCGATGTTGGGGGTGTCCAGCGCAGCCAGGACGCGGGTGACATTGACGGCCTTACCCCCGGGGACGCGACGGACCTCCCGGCCGACCTGATGGATACCTAGGGTAAAACCTTCCACCTCGATCAGACGGTCGATCGCGGGGTTCAGACTAACCGTTATGATCGAACCTGAAGCGACCACGAACTGAATTATACCCCCAACTCGGCGCAGATCAAAGGTCATGGGCGCCGCGCGGTTGAATTATCAAGCCCGGCCAGACTGCGGTCGCTGGTATGGGGCACAATCCTGTCGATTGCGGCCGAAACTACCACCCAGGGTGCCCAGTTGGCAGGGCTCACGTCAACCGACCCCGCCACCGTGAACCCGTAACAGTTGTATCAAGAATAAGTTATCTTTCCAGGCATGAACCTTGCTTGTGTCACGTTAGGTATAACTGCGCTTCTGTCGGGCCGCTCTTGGGGGTACTCCAGACGGCCCGATATCTGTAACACTATTTCTTGCAGCCAGTTAGAATGATCCCTTTTTGGGACAATTGAAAGGAGAACCTCTCAATGGCGGCTAAGCAGATAATAATGGCCACCGACGCCAGGGCGGCCCTCCTGACAGGCGTGGAGAAACTATCCCGCGCGGTCAGGAGCACATTAGGTCCTCGGGGGCGCACGGCGATTCTCGACAAGGGCTGGGGCGCACCGACCGTCACCAAGGACGGCGTAACCGTGGCCGAAGAGATCGAGTTGAGCGACAAGACCGAAAACATGGGCGCCCAGTTGGTCAAGGAGGCGGCCACCAAGACTTCCGAGGCGGCCGGCGACGGGACAACCACCGCGACGGTTCTGGCAGAGGCGATCTTCAAGGAAGGTTACCGCAACGTGGTAGCCGGAGCCGATGCGATGGCGCTGGCTCGCGGGATTCGCAAGGGCGTCAACGCGATTGTCGATGAGCTGGCCAAGCTTTCCACCCCGGTCAAGAGCGACACAGACATCCGCAACATCGCGGCCATCAGCGCGAACAACGATCAGGAAGTAGGCAAGATGCTGGCTGAGGCGATGAACAAGGTCGGCCGCGATGGCGTTATCACCGTGGAGGAAGGAAAGGGCATCGATACGACGGTGGACGTGGTCGAGGGGATGCAATTCGACCGCGGATATATCTCGCCGCACTTTGTGACCGACCCCGAGGCCATGGAATGCGTGCTGGAAAAGCCTTTAGTCTTGATCCACGAAGAGAAGATCTCAAACATCGCTAAACTCGTCCCGCTCCTGGAGAATGTCTCAAAGGCCAAGAGGCCCTTACTGATCATCTCCGAGGACGTGGAAGGCGAGGCGCTTGCAACACTGGTCGTCAACAAGCTGCGCGGGATTCTGACAGTCTGTGCGGTCAAGGCCCCGGGGTATGGCGATCGGCGCAAGGCGATGATGTCCGATATCGGGATCCTTACCGACGCAAAGGTATTCACCAAGGATCTGGGTATCGACCTACAGAGCGTATCGATCGCCGATCTGGGCACGGCCAAGAAGATCGTCATCGACAACGACAACACCACCATTATCGAGGGGGCGGGCAAGACAAGCCAAATCCAGGCCCGCATCGGACAGATACGCGATGAGATCGAAACCACCACGAGCGATTACGACCAGGAGAAACTGCAGGAGCGCCTCGCCAAGCTTGCCGGCGGGGTCGCACAGATTAACGTCGGAGCAGCCACCGAGTCTGAGATGAAAGAGAAGAAGGCCCGCATCGAAGACGCCCTGCATGCCACCCGCGCAGCCGTCGAGGAGGGGATTCTTCCCGGCGGCGGCGTGGCGCTGATCCGGGCCGCAAAGGCGCTGGACAGGATCAAGATGACGGGCGACGAGGCAACAGGCGCTGCGGTCCTAGCCAAAGCCATCACCGAGCCGCTCAAGCAAATCGTCGCCAATGCCGGCCAGATCGCCTCAGTGGTCCTGCGAGACGTCGAAAAGCACACTGGAAACTTCGGATTCAACGCCGACACGATGAAATACGAAGATCTTGTCGCCGCCGGAGTGATCGACCCGGCGAAGGTCGTACGGACGGCACTGCAGAACAGCTCATCAGTAGCCACGCTGCTGTTGACCTGCGATGCGGCCATCTCCGAGTTGCCGCGCGAAGACGAAGAAGCGCCCCCCGGGATGCCGCCTGGCGGCGGCATGGGCGGTATGGGAGGCATGGGCGGTGGCATGGGCGGCATGGGTGGCATGGGCGGTATGATGTAACCCGGCAAAGACCAATAAGAACCATACGCATACGCTTGCAAGCAAGGAGATACAACCAATGGCGGTAAGACCTCTTGAAGATAGAGTACTAATCAAGCAGTCCCAGGCTGAGCAGACCACTGCCGGTGGAATCGTCCTGCCCGACACGGCCAAGGAAAAACCCCAGCAAGGCAAGGTCGTCGCGGTCGGACCGGGCAAGGTGCTGGACGACGGGACCAGGGCCGAGATGTCCGTCAAGAAAGGCGACAAGATCCTCTACGGAAAGTACTCCGGCACGGAGATCAAGATCGACGGTGATGAACATGTCATCCTGCGCGAATCGGACGTGCTGGGAATCCTTCAGAAATAATCATCCAACCTAAAGCACGCGGCGAGGCGGTTTGAACCTCCCAGCCGATGTGCAAGGAGCGCAACGATGCCTGCGAAGCAAATGCTTTTTGATACCGACGCCCGTATGGCGATGTTGGAAGGGATATCCAAGCTGGCCGCGGCCGTCAAGGTCACGCTCGGACCGACCGGGCGGAATGTCCTGCTGCAGAAAAGCTTCGGTTCGCCGAAAGTCACCAAGGACGGCGTGACGGTCTCCAAGGAAATCGACCTGCCCGCTCCGTTCGAGAACATGGGCGCGAAGATGGCCAACCAAGTGGCCTCCAAGACCTCCGACGTCGTAGGAGACGGAACGACCACGGCCGTCGTTTTGGCAGAGGCGATTATGCAAGAGGGAATTAAGAACGTAATCGCCGGCGCGAACCCCATGGCGATCAAGCGTGGGATCGACCTGGCCGTTGAAGCAGCGACCGATTCAATCGCCGAACAATCCACGCCGGTCAAAAGCGCCGCCGATCTGCAAAAGGTCGCCACCGTATCGTGCAACTGGGACGCCGATATCGGCGAAATGGTTGCGAAGGCATTCGATAAGGTTGGGACGGACGGCGTGATCACCGTGGAGGAAGGAAAGTCCACAGAGACGGAGCTTGAGATCGTCGAGGGTATGCAGTTCGACAAGGGGTACATCTCGGCGTACTTCATGACCAACCCCAATACGCTCGAGGCCATCCTTGAAGACGCATACATCTTCATCCATGAGAAGAAGCTGTCCTCGCTGCGGGACCTCGTCCCCGTCCTGGAGAAGGTGATGACCGCCTCCAAGCCGCTACTGATCATCGCAGAGGACATAGAAGGAGAGGCCCTGGCCGCCTTGGTGGTCAACCGCCTGCGAGGGATGCTTAACGTATGTGCCGTAAAAGCCCCGGCCTTTGGCGACCGGCGAAAGGCGATCTTGGGCGATATCGCGGCCCTGACGAGCGGACAGTTCATCAGCGAGGACCTCGGCGTCAAACTGGAGACCCTAGAGCTGGACATGTTGGGCGGGGCCAAACGGATTGTCATAACGAAGGACACCACCACGATCATCCAGGGCGCAGGCAGCAAAAAGGACATCAAGGCCCGCTGCGATACAATCCGCACCCAGATTGAAAAGACCACTTCGGATTACGACCGCGAGAAGCTCTCCGAGCGACTGGCGAAGCTGACCGGCGGCGTGGCGGTGGTGCGGGCAGGGGCAAACACCGAGACGGAAATGAAGGAGCGCCACGACCTGATCGAAGACGCCGTCCACGCCACGCGGGCCGCCAGCGAGGAAGGTGTCGTCCCCGGCGGAGGGGTAGTGTTCCTGCGGGCCATCGCAGCGGTTGACAAAGCGATCGACAAGGCTCGCGGCGAAGAGAAGATCGGCGCTCGGATCGTCGCCAAGGCCCTGGAGGCCCCCACACGGCAGATCGTCGACAACACCGGCGCCGACGGAGACGTGGTGGTGGTTGAACTGCTGGAAAAGCTGAAAAAGACCGGCACGACCGGCTACGACGCAGCCAAGGGCAAGTACATAAACATGATCGCTGCCGGGATCATCGACCCCGCAAAGGTCTCGCGCACAGCCCTGCAAAATGCCGCATCCATGGCCGCCCTGCTGCTGACTACGAACCTGATGGTCGCCGAATACGACGAAAAGGCAGAAGAGCAGGTCGTTGGCGCGATCCACTAACGGGGGGGGGCGGGACACTAAAGTTCGGCGCGGCGGGCCTCCCGTCCCGTCGGGCGAGAGATTCGCATGATGATTCCTATCCACAGGGGCGCTGGGACAACTGTCAACAGCGCCCCTGATTGTCGTCAAAACTGAAGTGCGCCCTTGCCGACCTAGGTGTAGCGAACACTATGCCACAGAAGCGTGACTATTACGAGGTCATCGGCGTACCCCGCGACGCGCACGCCGAACAGATCAAACGTGCATACCGCCGCGGGGCGCTGAAGTACCACCCCGACAACTACAAGGGCGATAAGGACCAGGCCGAGCTAAAATTCAAGGAGCTGGCCGAGGCGTACGAAGTCCTTTCCGACCCCATCAAGCGCCAAAGGTACGATCGTTACGGGCACGAAGGGCTGCGCGGATCAGGCATCCATGATTTCTCGTCGATGGGGTTCGGCGACATCTTCTCGATGTTCGAGGACATCTTTTCGGGAATGGGCTTTGCGCGCGGGGCCTCGTCCGCGACCGGGCGGGGATTGGACCTGGAGACACAGGTCGAGCTGACGCTGGAGCAGGTGGCCACCGGCATGGAGCAGACGCTTGAGTTCGAGCGCTTGGACATCTGCGATACGTGTGGCGGCACCGGCGCCAGACGGGGCACCACGCCGCAGCGCTGCGATACATGCGGCGGGTACGGGCAGGTCCGCCAGCAGATGCAGGGCTTCTTCGGCGTCGGCGTTCGGATCGTCAACTGCACGAAGTGCAAGGGCAAGGGCACGTTCGTTTCCGACCCCTGCGACCAGTGCCGCGGGACCGGCCGGCGAACAAAACAGCGTGTGCTCGCCGTCCACATACCCGCTGGTATCCGTGACGGGCAGGTAGTGAGGGCCGGCGGCGAAGGCGAACCAAGCCCGGACGGGACGAGCCGCGGCGATCTGCACATATATGTTCGCGTCAAGCCTCACCCGCTGCTGGCCCGCAAAGGCGATCACCTGTACTGCCAAGTGCCCATAACATTTACTCAGGCAGCCCTGGGCGGACACGTGGAGGTCCCGACATTGACCGGCCCGGAGCAAATCGAGATACCCCCGGCCAGCCAGTACGGCGACATTATCACGCTGAAGAGGCGCGGCCTGCCTTCCCCGCGCAACGCCAGGTGCGGGCACCAGCACATCCAACTACTAGTGGAAGTACCGCGCAGACTATCCAAAAAGCAGCGCGAACTACTCAGCCAATACGCCCAGACCGAAGCTGGACCACCGGACTCTGCTGCCCCCCAGCGAAGGAAGTTCCTCAAGAAGCTCAAGGAGCATTTCGCGTCGGACAAATAGCAGCGCGTTATACCTAAGCCCCTAACACCAATGAGGCGCCTACGGGCGAGCTAAAACAGATGAGTAGGAAGAGCAAGCACAAAGAGGCCGGCGACACCAAGGACGCCGAAGCACCCGAGGCGGTCCAAGCGGAAACCGACCGGACATCCAAAGCCCAAAGCGAACTGGACGCGTTGCGCGGGGAACGAGACGACCTGATGGCGAGGCTGCAACGGGTCTCGGCCGACTACGTCAACTACCAAAAACGAATGCAGCGAAACAGCTCCGAAGCGACCGAATACGCCAACGCGGAGCTGATCAAGGCCTTGCTGCCGGTCCTCGACGACATGGAACGCCTCCTGGAAGCGGCCAAGGCGAATAACGACCAGGACGATCCACTGTATACCGGGATGCAACTGGTACACACCAAGGCCCTTGAATCGCTCGGGAAGTTCGGCCTGGTCGCAATCGAGGCAGCCGGTAAAACCTTCGATCCGGATAAACACTCGGCGATGGCGCAGCAAGCGTCACACGAACACGCGCCACAAATGGTGATCGCAGAAATAGTAAAGGGATACCAGCTTAAGGGCCGAACGATCCGCCCCAGCGGCGTGGTCGTCTCCGCCTCGCCGCAAGAGGCCCCCAACGAAGAGCAGAGGGCCCAAACCGAAGCCGATGAGCAACCACATGGCCAATAGGTCAGCTGATATTGTGTGATCGGAGCCAAGTTCATGCCCACCTACGATTATGAGTGCGACGCCTGCGGCCATAAATTCGAGAAGTTCCAGTCAATCACGGCCCGGTTATTGCGCACCTGCCCGCGCTGCAAGAAGGTGAAGCTACGCCGCCTGATCGGGCCCGGGGCAGGTTTCATCTTCAAGGGAAGTGGTTTTTACCAGACGGATTACCGTAGCGAGTCCTATCGCAAAGCAGCCGAAAAGGAAAAGGCAGCCGCCGACAACAAGCCCCCCAAGGATGCGTCAAAAGGCGCCGGGAAAGATTCTTCCAAGCCCAAGCCCTCAAACCCAGACTCCTGAGGCGCCGACAGGCAGACAAAAGGGGCCTTACGGACCCAGGAAAAACTTTGCACCCGGGGGTCGTGGGCATATAATCCGGCCGGTTGAGCTGTGCGGTAAAGGTGATACAGACGTCACCGGGCTCATATGAGCTTATCAAGGTAACCTTCTTCAGGCGGAAAGGATGATGCCATGGCTGATGAGCACGACGAGCTGAGGCACGTCAATTGGGCTGAACTGTTTGGCTTCACGCAAATCTTCAAAAGCTTCCGAATAGCTATCCACCCGAGCAAGATGCTGTTGGCTCTAGCGGCTATCGTGATTGTTCTCGTGGCCGGCTGGGCGATGGACTTGCTTTGGCGCGCGGGCGGCCAGTACGCCCGCGTCAACGAGGTGACCAGTTATGCCATCCGATCGCCGGCGACTTTCAGGACCTGGAAGGACAACTGGATCGCCGGTCAGGTGAACCAATCAGCAGCCCTGCAGGCCGAGGCCGAGGAACAGCGACATACGCTCAAGAACTACAAGACGCGCATGGGCTACGCCAGCAAGCACCTCACAGAGGCCTTCGAAGAAGAACTCTTGCAGTACAACAAGGCACAGGAAGCCGATTACAAAAGACCCGATATCGGCAAGATCATTCGGGACGCCGAACAGTCCGACACTGGCTTCTCGCAACTGCTGAGCAGCGCGGAAGGGGTATTCAACGAGGAAGTTGAGAAGATCGAAAAGATCCTCGAAGAGTCCCTCGAACTGGCGGCAGAAAAGATCGACCAAGACAAGACCCTCAAGACAGACGACGACAAGGAAAAAGCCGAGGACCAGTTCGACAAGCATCGCCAGGCTGCCCAGCGCGCACTGGCTGCGCGCAAACTCGAATTCGCACAGAACGTCGTTGCAATCCAGGGCAAGGGGGTCTTTACCTCCCTGCTGAAATACGAATGGGACTGCGCCAGAAAAGCCATAACAGCAGCTGAGAGCGGCCAAATCACTGCCGGACTGACCGAGTATCAGAACATCCTCCACAAGAAGGCGATCCCCCCCGTCGCCGATTACCAGCCTTTCCGGCCGGCGACATCAGGCACCGGCGGTAGTGGTGTGCTGTTCTGGATGCTTATGGGATACCAAGGAATCGCCTGGGCCTTCAGCGAGCATTGGGTTTTCGCAGTTTTGTTCGCGTTGGGGACGCTGGCGGTGTGGGCACTGTTCGGCGGGGCGATCCACCGAATCGCCGCCCTCCACGCGACCCGCGACGAGAAGATCTCAATAAGGCAGGCCTTGGAGTTCTCCGTCGGGAAGTTCCTGAGCTTCTTCACTGCTCCGCTGATCCCAGTGGCAATTATTCTGGTGATTGGGCTGCTGATAGCCACAGGCGGAATCGTATTGAACCTTTGGGGGCTCGGCACGGTTATCGTTGGGGTGCTTTTCTTCCTGCCGATCTTGGCGGGCCTGGGTATCGCGTTTCTGCTGGTGGGCCTGGTCGCCGGCGGCGGGTTGATGTATCCGACAATAGCCGTCGAAGGCTCCGACAGCTTCGACGCAATCAGCCGCAGCTTCTCGTACGTCTTCGCCCGCCCGTTCAGGGCGATGTTGTATGGGTTGGTGGCCCTGCTGTATGGTGTTATCACCTACGTATTCGTCAGGCTGTTCGTCTACCTCGCCTTGGGAAGCACGCACTTGTTCCTCAAATGGTTCGTCTGGGCCGGGGGGCAAACGCTAAGCCCCGAAGCCGACAAGGTGGACGTCCTGTGGACCGCCCCGCAGTTCCAGGCGCTTTTCGGCCCGTTCAGTTGGGCGGCGATGACCAACACCGAAAAGGTTGGCGCTTTCCTGATCGGCGTGTGGGTATTCCTGCTGGCCGCGTCAGTAGCCGCTTACCTGCTTTCGTTCATCGCCAGCAGCACCACCTCCATCTACCTGCTGCTGCGGCGCAAGGTAGACGCCACCGATCTGGACGACGTCTACGTCGAAGAAGCGTCCGAAGAGTTTGAACAGCCTGCCCCGCCCGCTGAAAGTGAAGGTAAGGGACTCGAAGAGGCGCCGAAAACCGAAGGTGCCACCGAAGAAACCGAAGAAAAGAAACCCAAGCAAAAGAAAAAGAAGAGCACCAGCGACGACGACTAATCACAATGCGGCCGGTGCCGCCGGATCGCTTGAACGACAGACCAACTCGCTTGCATGGCCACCACCGTGCAAGCGAGTTTCTTAATCCACAATCCGCAACCTAGGAACAGATCTCGGTGTGAGCCTGTCTGCAGAAGCGGTCCGTCATCCCGGCGATGTAATCGCAGATCACGCGCTGAAGCCCGTCCGCTTCGACCCGCTGTTGGTAGCGCTGTGGCAGGCGCTTCGGGTCGCCTTCGTACGCTGAAAAAAGCCCCCGGATCAGCCGCCTCGCTTCGCGGTCTTTGGCAAGGGCGTCGGGATGCTGATAGACGTTGACCAAGAGAAACTGCTGCACCTGGTGCACGTCTTTGAGCATTTGCTGCGAGAACGCCACGCCCCGCCGCCCGGCCCGCCGCGCCGCCTCGACGCTGTCGATACCCAGTTGCTCGATATTGGCCCGCGTCGTGACCATCACGTCGTCAGCCATGATCGACAAGACCATCTTTGTCGCGCGAATCCGCTTATGAATCGCCCGGGCATCGGGGAATTCCGCCTCCGCTGCATCCCACGCCCGCTGCCAAAGCGCCAGCTCGCCGAGCTGATCGGCACCGGCCCACCCCGCCGCCAGCGCATCGTCCAGGTCGGCAGACGTGTAGGCGATTTCATCGGCCAGGTCCACAAGCTGACCCTCCAGCGGCGCCGCCGACCCTTCAGCACACTGCCCAGACACCGGCGTATCCCAGGCCGTAGTGTGCTTCGCCAGGCACTTGCGAACAACGCACGTCAGGTTCAACCCGCGAAAATGCGGATACGGATGCTCAAGGTATTCCACCACGCGAAGCGACTGGCGATTGTGCTCGAACCCGCCGGCCGCCGCCATCAGCTCATCCAAAGCCGCCTCACCCGCGTGCCCGAATGGCGGATGACCCAAGTCATGTCCCAGGGCCACGGCCTCGATCAGGTCCTCATTCAGCCCCAGCGCCCGGCCCAAGTCCCTGCCAATCTGGGCCACCTCCAGCGTGTGCGTCAGGCGCGTGCGGAAATGGTCGTGCTCGTGCGGAACGAACACCTGCGTCTTGAAGTCCAGCCGCCTGAACGCCGAACAATGCACGATCCGGTCGCGGTCGCGCTGGAAGCAACTGCGGTAGGGGTGCTCGGACTCGTCAAATGCTCGCCCGCCGGACTGCACCTCGCTGACCGCATACGGCGCAAGTGATCCCCGCCCGGCGGGATCATAAGGGCGGGACGGTTCTGGGGTGCGATCGGCGCTCATGACGATAAGGCCGGCAGTTTAAGCTGACCTGCCGCCTTGGTCAGTTTCCCATACAGATCCGACAAGGCCTGCGGAATGACGCGAACCTTACCCAGTACGGACATGAAGTTCGTATCGCCTCCCCATCGCGGTACGACGTGAATGTGCAAATGATCGGGCAGACCCGCCCCGGCGCAGCGGCCGACGTTCATCCCGATGTTGAACCCCTGGGCACGAATCACGCTGGTAAGCAACTGCTGGATATCGCGGACTTGCTCCATCATCTCCTGCATGACAGGCCCGTCCAAATCGGCCAGACTCGCCACGTGCTCATACGGGGCCACCATTGTGTGCCCACCGGCGTAGGGGAACAGATTTAGCATTGCGAAACTCTTCGTCCCACGCCAAAGCACCAGGTTCTCGGCGTCCTTCTCGGCGTCGTCGCGCAGGCGGCAGATAAAGCATCCGTCATCCCCCTCCGCCAGCATGTCGATATACTCCATCCGCCACGGGGCCCAGATATTGTGATTCCGCTCGCCGCCTGGATTCTGCCGGCTCATGGCCGGACTATACCGCGCGCGGGAAATAAAGACAACTCGACCCCAGATTCCCTCAAAGTACGGTTAGCGTCCCTCTGTTTCGGTATTTCGCTGGTGGGTCTCAAGAACCGCTTGCGGCTTCGCAGCAGGGCTGCCACTCGACGGTTTGGTCTCACTGCCGCCGGCCGGCGCAGAGGCCGTCGCTTCCAAGCAAAGAATGAACTTGCCCCGCTGGGGGTCGAATCTCGCGTGTCGGTAGGCTTCCACCGGGAATAACGTATACACGGTGCCAGACGATCTGGGCAGCGCCATATGATCTACGAGAGACGTCGCTTCATGGCGCATCCACGGCTGAGCTTCCTGATCGCCCGCCAGTAACCGAAGGTATATCAACGTGTCGCCATTGCCCGCCTCCAACTCCTTCTCGCGAGTTTCACTCCACAGTATCATCATCCGAGCCTTCTCGCGGGAGCCACCCCCACAGTCCGTGACCCATAGAAGCACGTAAACACAGACAAACAGAATGAGGGCACCAATCACCATGACATTCTCTCTGCGCGTCATCCGTGTTCCTCCCTGCTAAATAGAGAGACGCTAACCATATTTTTCCGGGGTTGTGTTACGTGATCTTTCTTTTTCGTTTCCTTGGCCGGTTGCGCCTGCGTCCCCGCAGCACGCGCCCGCTATGGTTATCCCTTTCTTGCGCCACAACAAAACATCATCCGTCGACGGCTGAACTCCTGACGTGGCTGGATATCTCATAGCTACCCAGAGGGCCGCTCTTTGACTGTGCGTTCCCAGAGCAAGCGTTCAGCCTGACCCAGAAGGTACGTAAAGATGTGGGCCGGGATCTGAAGAAACTGTGTCCCGACATTCGCAAAGCGGCGGACTCCGAAATCGGTATCACTTTGCGTCACAAAATACGCCTGCGCGGGGCCCTCCTGACGACAGAATGCATATAGCCCTTCTTGTTCATTGAGGACGGGTCTTTGGCGAAATTTGACCTCGACAGGAATGACATAGGCGGGACTTCGCACGATCACGTCCACTTCCCTGCCACTGGGAGCGTCTCGCCAGTAGAGGACTTCCGGAACGTCACGATAGTAGTAGGCACGAAGATGCCGCAGCACCGCCGTCTCAACGATGGCCCCCATCTCGGTGGGGTTATTCAGCACTTCTTCGCCCCGCAGCAAGACAGCATTGCGTAAAGCGGCATCGACGAGATGAACCTTATGGCGGGCCTTCAGCACTTTCTTTCCGCCTTTCCCCCACGGTGCCAATCGGTAGATCAAGTTGGCCTGCTCCAGTGCGGCTAAGTGGCTTGAGACCGTAGCAGGTGAGGTCCCCAAAGCATCCGCACAGGTCTTTACGGCGAGAATCCCTCCGCTGTGGATGCAAATATACGTAAAAAGCTTCTCCAAGTCATTGACGTTTCGCACGCCGAATAAAGCCGTCATGTCCCATTTGAGAACACGCTCGACCACGTCTTCACGCAGCAGTCGCTGGCACAACGACACGTCGGCCTGCTGGGCTGTCTCGGGGAAGCCTCCCACCAACAGGTATCGCTGAAAGTGAGGCATCAGACCCCGAAAACAGGACGCTAGTTGTCTCAGCTCACCTTCCGCCATTGAGAATAAGTCCGTTGGTCGCAGGTTATCCGGGATCTGCGACATGTCCTCTCGGCGTATTTGCAGGAACTCATAAAATGACAGCGTCGGAATGGGGACGTGAATCCATCTGCCGACGCCGCTTTCACTAAGCTTCTGGCGGTGCGTGACGCTGGCTGAGCCGGTCGCGAGAATACGATACTCACTCTTGTGATCGATCAGGTGCTTGATCTGTAGATCCCACTCGGCGGAGTATTGCACCTCGTCCAGTAGCAGCATGACTTCCCGACCCTCGGGATGGGTGGTCTCGTGGTAGATGCGGAGGATCTCTGACAGCGGCATCAATTTCAGTATGGGATGGTCCAGGCTAAGATAGAAAACGCCCTTTGGGTCCCGCCCCTTCTTGATAAGGTGCTGTGCGGTCTGGCAGAGGATGGTCGTTTTGCCCACACGCCTCGGTCCGGACAGCAGAACAGCACGCCGAAGTGAAACATCAACAAGGTGCCGATGGCAGATGTGGAAGGCCAACCGCCGGAATTCAGGCAAGGCCTGCGTCTTCCCGGCCCACCATGGGTTGAACCCCTGCAAGACGCCCAACACCTCCGTTCTGTCGAAGAAATCTCTCATGACACACTCTACTATCGACTTTTACGCGATATATCACCACTATACTAGAGATATATCGTGCCTATTTCAATATCACACAAGCATCTTTCAAAGGCAATAGTCCGGACCATCGATTGTTATTGATTCGAACTATTGCTCTACCAATATGTTACGCCTTCCTGCCGCATTCTCCCAATCGCCCTTAAATCGAGGGACGCTAACCGAATTCTTTTCGGCGCGGCGCGTGTTCTTTGTGTAAACCCCACGTGAACTGCTCGCGCTTTGTCGTGTGCGAAGTGGAACGATTCGCGTCGTTCGCGGCTGGGTACATCTTCCCAATGGGACAAGTTCGCGCGGCTAGTGCGACGTCTTTTGCCCGCCGGGAAGCCCACGTCACGACAAACGGCAAGAAGCCCGCCCAAGCCCAATAACCCCATGACGCCCAGCGGCACAATCGCCCCCGCAAATGCACCTTGTCGGATTCGCCGGGTCGGCGTATGATAAGAATGTTAGTCTGGAGCAATTAAACGATTGGATGTGTCTGTTCCAGGGCGACGCCGCAGCCGTCCTGGGCGGGACAGACAAGCGTTAAGTGCTCCTAGGAGGATGCGGACACATCATGGACGCCGGCGGAAAATCTGCTCCCGCTGTGCGGGTGGTCGTGCTGAGCCGTGACACAGCTTTGGCGTGGATCGGCCGCGCCTGCAGCGAGGCCCAGCGGATGCGTATCGTCTCAGCACCCAGTGCATTCGAAGCAGCCGCGGAGATCCTGGCCGAACCGACCGCGGCGCTTCTGATCGACTTCCGCGCGATGGGCCGCCAAGATATCCGCCTGCTGGGAATCGCCCGCCAGATGGACGTCGCGCTGCTGGGTATCGGGACCCTACCGGGGGGCTTCAGCACCGACGAGCTAAGCGGCGTAAGATTGGTCTCCCGCAAGGATCTGCCCGCGGCGCTGGCCCGCATCGCCGCAGAGCAACTGGCGCCGGCCAAGCCGCCCGTACGCCTCACGCCCGCCAAGAAGCCAAAACCGCTGACAACTGCGCCCGATCGGCCGCAAGATGAGTCCCAGCCAGCCGACCCGAACGACGCGCCGCCGGCCGGCGGACTGCTTAGCCCTGAGGAGCTTTCGGCCCTCCTGGAGGATGAGCCGTGAGCGCGGAGCAGACCATGCTGGTTCTGGGCGGCCCGGACAGTGCGCCCGCGCTGACCGCAAAGCTGGGCGACGACGATGTCCTCTGCTGCGACGAACCGTATGATGGACTTCTTGAAATAAGCCGTCGCCACTGGCCGGTGATCATCCTGGCAGCGGGGGCCGCCCATTTTGCCGCATTGTGCCGTGCCACGCGACGCCTGGGGACCGACGCCAAGGTCTTCGCCGTCTGTTCGGCGGCCGATGAGCCCCAAGTTCGACCGCTGACGCCGGGGGTTCTGGACGATTATTTCATCTACCCGCTGGACCGCAGCGACCTGGCCGGTATCCGTCGCGCAGCGGTGCTGGCCGATACGACCGGCAGGGCGGGGCGAGCTATCTCCACGTCACAGTTCGCCGATCTGGTGGCCTCAGCCCGCAGCGTCCCCCAACTTGAGCAGCACGTGAGCCGCCGGGTTGGACAGCTTCTTGACGCACCGGTGCGGTGGACAGACCCCGACGATCTGCCGCCCGGAATAGACCCGCTATTGTTCGTCGCGGACGACTCCCCGCGTGTGCTGATTCCGACAGGCCCGGGTGTTAGCATAGACGCATCCGCTGCCGCGGCGCTGGCGGATCTGCAACAGCTTTTGCCCGCGCTGGTGGCGACCGCAAGGCGAACCGAGGCGCTCCATCGCCTGGCGATTACCGACCATCTGACCCAGGCCTACAACCGGCGGTACTTCTACCACGCCACCGACAAAATCCTAAGCGAATCCGCACGCAGAGGTTTCCGCGCCACGCTGCTGCTGTACGATATCGACGATTTCAAGCGCTACAACGACACGTACGGCTATGCCGCCGGCGATGATATCCTCCGAGAGACGACCGCGATGATAAGGCAGATCACGCGAACCCATGACATCATCGCGCGGATCGGCGGGGACGAATTTGCAGTGCTGTTCTGGGAGCCCCAAGAACCCCGCACCCCAGACAGCCACCCGCCGCAAACCGCCTTTGCACTGGCCGATCGGTTCCGCCAGGCAGTGCGGGCACATGAGTTTTCGTCCCTGGGACCCGAAGCCACCGGCGTGCTGACGATCTCCGGCGGGTTGGCGACGTTCCCCCGTGACGGAGCGACCTGCCGCGAGCTGCTTCGCAAAGCCGACCAAGCCATCAAGGCCGCCAAGGCATCGGGCAAAGACGCCATCAACCTCATCGGACAGGACCCCGGCCCCACACCCAAAGGCGACTGACCGGTCGAATCGGCCTCATAACTCTGTGCGATCGCCGCCGCCGAAACGCGCCAGTTGTCGCAGCCAGCCGCAAGTAGTCGCAGATTCTCGCCGTTTGTAGCAAGTTGTAGCAGTTTCTGGCGGTTTCTAGCAGTTTGTAGCAGGTCCTCAAAGCGGTAGCTCCTGTGCCCACGGGCAGTTGCGCGTTTGCGCGCCGCCTCGGCGAAAAATATCGCACCGGCTGCGGCCAGATTTCTCCGGATTTCTCCAGATCTGTCCAGGCCTGTCCGTATCCACCCTATCCGATTGTCAATTTGCCAATCAGGCGACAAACGCTTCAACGCATCGGGCGCACAAAGCGCCTCCATACTTACCGGCCGCGCGAGCGTATGCGCGCGCAGGGACGGTCTTTTTCGCCCATCGGTCTTCGTAACTCCCGGCCGTGCCGGAAAAAGAAAATCTGTATTTTTTCGCGCATCACCGCCGCCCCCGTGCAGCCCTGCGCGCGCAGAAGATGTCGCGCCGAAAAGAATCCCCTTAGCGTCCCTCGATTTCCTACCGACCTGAACGAGGCCCCGCACGAACATGAACTTGCCCAGAGTGGGACCAAGAGTAAACCACGGGCTCTACTCCCTTCCTCCCGCGGGCTATCGTCGATGTTTGCGTCGTGCGGCACGATCGATCCTGCTGCAGGACAGTGGACATAGCCGCTGCCGCAGGGCATTGCAGGCCAACCACGGGCTCCGCCACCCGGTTTCAGATGATGAAGCTTACACGTCTGGCGTGTTTCTATTCCGGCTTGACGGGCTCTAGAATCACCAGTGGCCTATTGCGGAGCACGTCGCGGCCGCCTTCCAGAACGATCGACTCAATGACCTCAAGCGGAGTCGGCGGCTTCTTGCCTTTGGCCACTGCTTCGGTTCGGGCCTTCTCCCACTTCTGCCGAACACGCACATTCTTTCCTCCGCCCATCAGACTCCAATCGTGAACAAAGCTCCGAT
>SDBV01000081.1_pt1 | contig 103690 bp, 105 predicted proteins | sample 2277081 | NCBI WGS metagenome assembly SDBV01 (sample SAMN10402039, study PRJNA504765) | marine sediment metagenome | isolation source: marine sediment core GS10_PC15, 223 cmbsf | place: Arctic Ocean: Southern Knipovich Ridge | collected 2010
AAGTTTAAAATGTTTGCTAAACGAAATAAAAAAACATAAGACTTTAGATCCCTTGAAAAACGAGCATGATGGCACATTAATAACTGATTATATACGTGCGTTAAATTTCCGTGAAAATCGGTGTTGAATGGAATCATCAGAAAGTTGGCAAAAACTTCAATCCGGAAGTTGGGTTTGCTCCCCGAACAGATTATAACCTGGTAGCTCCGGGAATACAATTTTTATTTTATCCAAAAAATAATGTTGCTAGTCATGGCCCGGGCTTAAAAACAGAATATATCTGGAACCATGAATATGGAAAAACTGATCATCAATTTATTGGGTTTTATGAAATTAATTTTGGTTCGAGCGCTACATTCGGCGGCGGTATAAAAAATGATTATACTTTTCTGTTTGATGATTTTAATCCAATCGATTCTGATGGTCCTCCTTTAGAGGCTGGCACTGACTATACCTACACTAGCTTTGTTGCAGAGTATAGGTCGGACCGACGACAAGATTTTTATTTTGATTTAGAAACTCAACTTGGACAATTTTATAATGGAAGCATCATAAGTTTTGAGGGGGCACTCAATTACCGCCTTGGATTGATCGGAATTGCAAGCATAAATTATTCATTCAATAAAGTTACCCTTCCCGATCCACATTCCAGCGGAACAATATGGTTATTAGGCCCCAGGTTTGATATTACATTTACAAAGAGTATTTTTTTAACCACCTTTTTCCAATACAATAATCAAATTGACAATGTGAATATTAATGCCAGATTACAATATCGATACGCACCGGTTTCAGATTTTTTCATTGTATACACCGAAAATTATTTCCCTGATCATTTCAGATCAAAAGACAGGGCGCTGGTAGCCAAGCTTAGCTATTGGTTTAATTTATAAACTTAGGTTCATGTATTCTTTTCTTTCGCGAAATGTGTTACTTTGAGTCAGGATTAAATCTGATAAATAAAATTTGAACTATTTAATTTGAAATCACATAAACAGATCTAACTATGATAAACTCGAAAAATAGAAGAGACTTCATCAAGAAAACTGCCATCGCCTCAAGCCTGGCTTTTGTTCCATTCACAAATTTGAAATCTATGACCCTCAAAGGGAAAAGAAAATTTAAAATGGGACTGAATCCAGGATCAATTGGTGTGAGGCTCGATCAGAATCAGTTATTGGAAAAAGCTGTGGAATACGATTTTGAATCCATTGTAGCTTATTCCTCTACGCTTGCAGGATGGAGTGATATTCAAATTGATGAGTTTATTGGAAAAATGAAATCAAAGAAAATCAGCTGGGGAGCCTCAGGATTGCCCATGGACTTTAGAAGAGATCAGGCTACACAACAAAAAGGAATTGACGGTTTACCCAAACATGCAAAAGCTTTGCAAAAGGCCGGAGTGAGCAGAATGTCAACCTGGATCATGCCCACACATAAGGAGCTTACCTATCTGGAAAATATGAAGCAACAATCCGGCAGATTGAAAGAAGCCGCCAAAATCATCGGTGATTATGGCATCAAATTAGGATTGGAATATGTAGGTCCAAAGACTCTTATGGCGCGTGATAAATATTCTTTTGTTCATACCCTGGCCGAATGTAAAGAATTGATTGATGCAATCGGAGAATCCAATGTTGGCGTACAGCTAGATAGTTTCCATTGGTTTTGTGCCGGCGAAACCAAAGCTGATCTTTTATCCTTATCGAATGAAGATATTGTGACGGTAGATTTGAATGATGCACGATCAGGTATCTCAGCTGATGAACAATTAGATGGTAAACGCGAACTCCCGATGGCATCAGGAGTAGTCGATTTACAAAGCTTTATGGATGCATTGGTTGATATAGGCTATGATGGCCCAACTCGAGCGGAGCCGTTTAATAAGGCACTTAATGACATGGACAATGAAGCCGCATTGGAAGCCACTTCACAAGCGATGAAAAAAGCTTTTAGTCTCGTTAAATAGGGTTTTTAAGTATCAAAAAGGAATTATCAACTTTCTCCTTTACAGGGTTGAAGAAACAATTTTAAAATGTAAATGAACTATTATTGGGTATTTTTCATAAAGGCAACAAAGTAGTGCACACTTTTTTGAATAATTGCTTTGCGAAATTCAGGGTAATACCTGCCGCAGCAGGGGCTCTAACGCAAAGTTACACTAAGCTAAGAAACCGCCGAGATACACAAAGTGTATACTGGGAAATGAAAAATGCCTATTATTGATTAATAATTCTGGTTTACGTGGCAGAAAAAACAATTAGTTGTGTTATAGGTTTTCCTTTAATAATTATCTGAAAAATCCATGATTGAGAAAATGAATAATCATGCCAGGGAAGTCAATTTCGTTGGATTAAATCAATCAAATACCTTTGATGCCATCGTTATCGGATCTGGCATAACCGGTGGCTGGGCCGCTAAGGAGTTGTGTGAGAAAGGATTAAAAACTCTGGTTCTTGAACGGGGCAGGAATGTAGAGCATATCAAAGATTACCCGACTGCAATGATGAATTCCTGGGACTTCCAGCACCGATTGAAGATGCCGCAAAAAGTGATTGAAGAAAATCCTGTACTTAGCCGTTGTTATGCTTTCAATGAATCCACGAAACATTTTTTTGTAAAAGATAATGAACACCCCTATCAACAAATTAAACCATTTGATTGGATTCGCGGATACCAGGTAGGTGGTAAATCATTGATGTGGGCACGCTGGACTCAGAGGTGGAGCAATTTGGATTTTGAAGCCAATGCAAAGGATGGAGTTGCTGTTGACTGGCCCATCAGGTATGAGGATATAGCTCCATGGTACTCATATGTAGAAAAATTTGTTGGTATTAGTGGAAATAGAGATGGATTGCCTCAAATTCCAGATGGAGAGTTTTTACCTCCCATGGAAATGAATTGTGTTGAAAAGCACTTTAAGGACCAATTGGAATCAAATTACCTTAACAGAAACCTGGTAATTTCCAAGACTGCTAATTTAACGCAATCTCATTTGGGCAGAGGACCTTGCCAGTATAGAGACCGTTGCTATAGAGGATGTCCTTTTGGTGGATATTTCAGTAGCAATTCAGCAACGCTCCCGGCAGCTATGGAGACCGGCAACTTTACCCTGAGACCATTTTCTGTTGTGCATTCCATTATTTATGATGGAGGAAAAGGTAAGGCTACAGGTGTCAGAATAATCGATGCCGAGACTAAAGAAATAGAAGAATATTATGCCAATATCATTTTTGTGAATGCCGGAACCTTGAATAGCACTTCGATTTTATTGAATTCAACATCTAATCGATTCCCTAATGGACTTGGAAATGATAGCGGTGTGCTGGGACACTATTTGATGGATCATAATTACCGGGGCCGTCTTAAAGCAGACGTAGATGGATTTATGGATAAATACTATTATGGAAAAAGACCCACAGGAACTTATTTGCCCAGATTCAGAAATATTGGCCTTGATGTTCAGGATTCTTTTCTCCGTGGGTATTCGTATTCAGTGTTTGCCTCTAGAAAAATGAGTAACATCAAAGCGTCGGAAATGCCCATTGGGGCTGATTTTAAGGAAAAATTAACCGAACCAGGGCCATGGGAGATCAGTTTGGGCGGAATGGGTGAGCATCTTCCCTATTATGACAATCATGTGAAATTGAGTAAAGACCAAAAAGATGAATGGGGAATGCCAATCTTGAAAATAGATTGCGCGTATAAAACCAATGAATTGAATATGCTCAAAGATATCCTGAATAGTGGGGTAGAAATGCTTGAAAAAGCCGGTTTTAAAAATATTGAGAAGGTTGATTCCGAGGAGTCTCCAGGCTTAGCAATCCACGAAATGGGTACTGCCCGGATGGGAAAAGATCCTAAGACATCAATTCTGAATGGTTTTAACCAAATGCATGCTGTCAAAAACGTATTTGTTACCGATGGAGCATGTATGACATCATCGGCATGTCAGAATCCTTCGATCACTTACATGGCGCTCACAGCCAGGGCAGTTGACTATGCAGTTAGTGAATTGAAAAAAACAAAATAACTAATGGATAGAAGAGAAGCATTATCAATGGTCAGTTTGATATTTGGAGGAACTATTGTTGGAGCAGGTAGTTTTTTGGCGGGGTGCAAAGAAAACACGAAGAAACAAACCTTCGGTTTATTGAATAAAGAGGAATTAACACTAAGCGAAGATCTGGCTGAAACCATTTTACCAAAAACAATATCCTCAGTGGGGGCCAAGGAAGTTGAAATAGGAAAATTTATAAACACCATTGTGAGCGACTGCTATGATGAGCTTGAGCAAAAGGCATTTCTTGATGGTATAAAAAAACTGGATGAAACAAGTATTCTGAATTTTGAAGAGAAATTCATGAGATTAAGTCCGAAACTTAAAATGGAGTTGCTGCTTATATTAGAGCGCGAATCGAAATCCTATAATCAGAATAATGTAAAGGGCGAAGCTCCACACTATTATACTATGATGAAACAATTAACAATTTGGGGATACTTGTCTTCAAAAACGGTTAGTACCGAAGTTTTAAGACATGTTCCTATCCCTGGTAGATATGATGGTTGTCTGCCTTATGAAAAAGGAGAAAAAGCATGGTCATAAAGTGATTAGTGAGTTGTTTTTTTAATTTAAAATTCAGAGTTTAAAACTAAGTTGCAACACAACAATTATTGGACAATACTGTATTCCGGAAGGACACATTATATCCCATAATAAAATGGATATTATTCATATCTCAAGGCGTCAATCGGATTGGTTTTTGCTCCCTTTAGCGAATGATACCCAACTGAAAATAATACAATAGTAAAAGTTAATATCGCTGCTACCCCAAAAACATACCATTCAATAGATGTTCTGAAAGCAAAACTTTCTAACCACTTTTTCATGATGATATAGGCCAATGGAACGGATATTAGAAATGCCAATAAAGCAAGTTTTGAAAAGGAGGTCACCAATAAGTTAAATATACGCACATTGGACGAACCCATTGATTTGCGGATTCCAATTTCCTTCGTCCGGCTAATGGTATCGTAAGCCGATAAACCAAACAATCCCATTGCTGCTATAAGAATAGAGAGTATGGAAAATACAGAAAATGCCTTCCCGGTTCGTTGCTCAGAAGCAAATAGCCTATCAAATGATTGATCCAGAAATTTGTACTCAAAAATGGTTTGAGGCATATAAGTTTGCCAATTGCGCTCTACAAATTCCAATGTACTCGAAATATCACCCTCGCCAAATCTTATCATTACATTATTTCGGTACAAATTAATTTCACAGTTAAGTACAAGTGGTTCTACCTTAAACTGCAAAGAAGAAAAATGAAAATCTTTGATGACGCCAATGCATCGCCCTTTTCTATATCCACTATCAATATATCTTCCTATGGAATTGTCAAGATCCCAATTGAAATCCTTCATTGCTGCTTCATTAATTATAAATTCAAGATCATTTATATCATATATAGCTTCATTGAAATCCTTGCCAGCCAATAGTTCAATACCCATCGTTTTTAGATAATCTTTATCGACATGCCAATTCCAAACCAACAATTGTTCATCCTCTGCCATACCATCTGCATTGATCAACATGCCATTTGATGTTCGCCCGGGATAGGCCGAAGAAAAGGAAACGTTTTGAATATTATTATGCTGTATCAGCTCTTTTTTATATCCTTCCAATTTATTATCCTCGGGCACCCGGTCCATTGAAATGAGCATAAGCTGATCTTTTGCAAATCCCAGCTTTTTCGTTTTCATGAAGTTGATTTGATTGTACACCACCAAGGTTCCAACAATAAGTGCTGAGGAAATTACGAATTGAAAAATAACCAGCGATTTCCGTGTATAATTCCCGTATTTTGAATGTTTGAAATTGCCCTTTAAAATTTGTGCCGGCTTAAATGAAGTGAGCACAAGCGATGGATAAAATCCGGCAAGAAAGGCGAGTATCATCCAAGCTATAAACAGGATTCCAATTTCAATAGGATTCGAAATCACCGATAGGCTAATATTTTTTCCAATAATGGATGTGAATAATGGCTTGAATACCTCAAACAATCCAACGGCAAGGATCATGGATAAAAAAGTAATCAGGTAGGCTTCGAATAGAAATTGTCCCATCAAATTCCACTTTTGAGCTCCAACAACCTTTTTCAGTCCAACCTCCTTTGCCCGCTCTAATGCCCTTGAAGTAGATAGGTTGATATAATTGACACATGCGATTAGCATAATAAAAAAGGCAATGGCCAGGTATGCATACAATTGTTTTATATCTGTAATTGGCTCTAATTCAAAATCCGCTTCAGATCGAAGGTGAATGTCGGTGAGTGGCATCAGCTTATATTTTGTTTCAATAGCTTTAAAATCTGCTGGCTGATTTTCTTCCACAATTTGATTTAAGCTATTTTGAATTTTCTCGATAGATGAATTGGGATCAATAAGCACAAAAGTTAAATAGTTGATTTTATCCCATACGAGATCACCACAAATTTGGGTAGAAAGGCTGCTGCCTATAAAATTTGGATGAATGTGTGAATTGCCTGGGAAATCTTCAAAAACTGCTCTGATTATATAATTTTGATCATTACTTGCTTGGAATGTATTGCCAATTACATCCGTTGTTCCATAGTATTTCAAAGCTGTATTTTTAGAAATAATCGCATCTTCGCTCTTCTTCAAAAGATCCTTAGGATTACCAACAATATATTTGAAGGTAAATACATCAAAAATGGTAGAGTCGGCACTAAAAAAGTTTTCGACTTTTATTTGCAGGTCCTCAATGATCAGTGTAGAAGTTCTGCTGAATGTACTGGTCATCCTGAAAAAGGATTCCACACCCGGGATTTCATCTTTAATTTTTGGCCCAAGAATATTTGGTGTTATGTTTCCAATTTTCTTATCTCCATTTATGTTCATGCTAACATCAATACGAAAAATACGATCTGCATTTTTATGGAATGAGTCGTACGACATTTCATAGTATACATAAGTAAAAATGAGCATCGATGCTGCAAGGCCTACGGAAAAGCCAAATAAATTGATGGATGTTCCGAGTTTGTTTTTCAGAAAACTTCGAAAGGCGATTTTAAAATTTTTTTTATCATGATAAAGCAAATATTATATTTGAACCATGATGTATAAATCGACCTTACATGGCTTTATTATATAAATAGATGCTGCGACAACAGGGAAAGTTACACTGGTTTCACCAATGGTAAATTAGCCATGCGAAAAAGCGATCAAAGTGATGAATGGGAAGTATACATTTCCAGAACTGACTGTTTTTCAGATTATCATGGAAGATTTGTTGTGAGTGGTAACTTATTTAATAAAGCAGATGAACCTGACAAGTCGTATTTGTTTGGTAGAAATCGCCTTACTCATGCAATCTTTTAAATGTCATAATATTTAATTACATTGGGTAGAAATGACACCCGATAAGCGACAGTTGGCCGCCATCATGTTTACCGATATTGTTGGATACACAACATTAATGGGGCGGGATGAAGAAAAAGGTTTGGCGCTTCTCAGGAAAAACCGTGAGATTCACTTACCTCTCATTGAAAAACACCATGGGAAGTGGATCAAGGAGATGGGAGATGGTATGCTTGCGCAATTCGACAGCGCCTATAATGCCGCCTTATGTGCCATCGAAATTCAACAAACCGCAAAGAAATATTTCAAAGGGCAACTAAGAGTAGGCCTTCACATCGGAGATATCGTTATAGAAAATGACGACATTTTTGGGGATGGCGTCAACATCGCTTCACGCATAGAATCACTGGCTGATCCAAGTGGCATTTATCTTTCAGAATCTATGTATATGGTATTACATAACCATACAGATATTAAGACGCAATACCTGGGGGAAGTATCCTTGAAAAATGTTGATGAATCTGTCCGGATTTATTGTGTCGTAGGAGAGGATTTGTACCTCCCTCCACCACTTAAAATTAGACAACTAAAAAGCAGCGTTGAAAATGAAACTTTGACTGGAACGAAATTTTTCAGCAGACCAATATTCTATGTACTCCTTTCAATATTATTGATTTCTCTTTTTACCATTCAATATTGGTATACAGTCAAACCACCAAGAGTTATAGAAGCAATCGCCGTACTTCCATTTACAAACCTTACGGGAAATAAAGACGATCAGTATTTTGTGGATATGATGCACGATGCTGTAATTACAGAACTTTCTAAAATTGGGGAATTAATTGTCAAATCCAGGACATCAACCTTGCAATTCAGGGAAACAATATTGACCATTCCTGAGATAGCTAAAATGCTAAATGTTGATGCAATCATTGAAGCATCGGTTTTCAAGACAGGGGACAGTGTGATGATCAATGTTCAGTTAATTCAGGCCAGACCGGAAGAAGATCATATTTGGACGCGAATTTTTGAGCGCGATACCAGGCATATTTTATCACTTTATGGTGAGTTGGCTAAGACTGTTGCAAGGGATGTTGAAGTTCAGTTGACTCCACAAGAGGAGATTCAGCTCACACATACCGAAGAAGTAAATCCGGAGGTTTATAAACTATACCTGCAAGGGCAATATCATTGGAAAAAACTCAGTAAAAAGGAGATAGAATTATCGAAAGAATACTTTGATATGATCCTTGAAAAGGATCCTGACCATGCTTTGGCGCATGCCGGTATTTCAATATATTATGTTGCATATGCGCAGATGGGTCATATTTCTTTTTTTGAAGCTGCGCCTAAAGCAAAATATCATGCAGAGAGAGCTTTAGAGATAAATGATATGCTCCCGGAAGTTCATCATGCTGCAGCTGTCAATGCGTGGATCCAATGGGACTGGGAGCAATGTTTGTCAGAATACAAAAAAACGTTGGAACTAAATCCAAATTTTGCATTAATCCATGCCTACGTATCCCAGATATTGATAATTATGCAAAAACCTGAGGAAGGTTTAAAAGAGGTTGAAATTGCCATTGAGTTGGATCCATTCAGTGATCTGTATAAAGCACTTTATGGTTGGGCTCTCTTATTTGCCAAAAAATATGATGAAGCTGAGTTAATATTAACTAAAGCTTTGGCAGATTCGCCAAACAGTCCAATGTTATTGTCAACACTTCGCTCGGTATATCACCAAAAGAAAATGCATCCTGAGGCGCTTGAAATGTGGAAAGATTCATATAAAATAAAAAATGATTCTGTTGCAGTAGAGATTTTAAGCAAAGGCTATGTGGAAGGAGGATATCAAATGGCTTTGCAAAGATTGGCCGAACTTTTACTTAAAAGATTAAACAATGGTACTGAATATGTTCCGGAATGGAACATCGGTACTATTTATACAAGAGCAGGCAAAAAAGAAGAGGCTATACTTTGGCTGGAAAAAGCTTATGAATCCCATTCACTTAATATGCCCTCTATTAGAGTAGATCCTATTTTTGACTTTATGCGGGATGATCCAAGGTTTCAGGAATTGATAAAAAAGATGAATTTTCCGGACAAAACTTCGAATTGATTTACTCCACTTTCTCATCCTATTCGTTCCAAAGCACGAGTAGTCCTTGCCGGGAAATGAAACGTCGAAGATGGTTTCTATTTCCGCATCACTTATTTTCACCACCGTCCACCTGGCTTTGCCTCCCGGCATAAAGTTCTCGATGATTTCAGTTTCGAATACCAGTTTATTTTCAGCCGATAAACTGTCGACAAGCAGATATTGATTTACATACCCTTCATTATTAAATTGCCTGAAGACAAATGTATTTCTGATTTTATCAAAACTTATAAATCCTTTATCCACATGATGTTCTCCTTCAGGCTTATCTGCGCTAGGAACAAATTGAGAATCATGTACCACTTCAATATACGTGTCATTCATAGCCAAATTATAGGAAGCCGTTATGGCAGAAGTACTGTTCCCAAAACCTTTTCCTTCGCCACTCCATGAACCAAAGAGAAAATCGAATTGAGCGAATTGATTTTCCTGGGCTTGAGATGAAAAAGTGCTAAAAATGAGAAACAATAAAAATATAATAGTTCTACGCATTAGTCAAAAGTTAAATTAATTTATCTCAAATCAATAATAGCTGATTTTATACTTAACTCCCCATTTTCGTAGCTTGTCCAGATAGGTCTGACGAAAGTTCCGTAGGCAGCAATATTAATATAATCTCCCATGTAAATGTCAGAATCAGGTTCGAATGGATGGTCACTGATTTTTATATTCTTAAACGTCTCACCTCCGTTGGTAGAAATAGCCAGGTAAACATCCGTTTTTAGGTCATCATGATGTCTACGGTCGTAAAACACGATATAAATATAACCTGTTATGGGGTCTATCGCCATCCAGTTATAGCACTGATGTTTTCCGATTATGTCTGCCTTATCATCATTTACTTTTATAGGCTCAGACCATGTAAGGCCCTTGTCTTTAGATCTGGAAATCCAAATATCCGTATCGTTCTTGCCATTTCGTTGATCAGACCAATTCACATAAACGGTTCCATGATAATCTCCGTAGCTAATGTCGCAACCGGTAACCGGTGCACCTGCCGCTTTACCAAACCCGGGAACATTCAATTTCCACCCGCCAGGCTGATCGGCAACTACAATATCATCCTTTAACCATGTTACCCCACCGTCAAGAGAACGGTCGAGATAAATATTTTCATCATAGGCCCACGATACATAAACTTCTTGCTCGGGCCCGGCAACTGGAGTTGCTCCAATGGGTGTTTCTGAATCTCCAAGGCAGTTTCCACTATACTGATTAATCCGGACAGAGGGTGACCAGGTGAGCCCCCTATCGTCAGAAATAGAAAGCATAATATTGGCTTGGTCCTGCGGATTGGTTGAAGCATACTTGTCATATTGTGTCCAGGTAGTATAAATCCTGCCTGAAGTTTCATCAAACGTAGCCCAGGCTTTTTCATGTTTTTTAGGCGGATTTAATCCTACGGAAGAGCCACTATTCCAGGATTTACCATTCTTAGATCGTTGACAAACAATACGATCCATGACCATATTCCCCTCCCAACCCATTTTTTTGGGATCGGAAAGGTGGAAATAATAAAAATATCCGGAATTATCGGCTATGATACAGGGATCTCCAAAGTCTCCGTATTTCGATTTGATATTTCTGGCTTTCCAGGTTTTACCAAAATCATGTGAAAGATATATTTTATTTTGCTTCGTTTTGGTTCTGCTGGTTTGTACAGTTTTTTCATTCACAAAACTGGAGACCATAACATTTGGGGATTTAGGATTGATGAATATTGTCGGCTGGCAGGGGCCTATTCCATTCGCTTTGTCTTTAGCAATGGTCACAATTTCATACTGACTATAACAAACAGGATTGCTAAATAATAATAGCGCCCCAGCAAATGTTAGCCACACGTAATTTGTTGTTTTCAATTTCCCTAATTATTTGTCCAGTTAATTTTTTAAAAATACTAAAATATTATGAATAGTTTTGAATTGAAATGCAAAACAACTGAGTGAAATCAATTAAACTGAAACTTCATATAATCATTACAAATTGAAAATAGTTTAAGATTGCAGGAGGAATTGTGACTTGGCGGTTTTAAAAATTTTCTATATTGCATGAATTTAAAAAGTAAGCGCCTATTTTTTAACAGTATTTCCATGAAAAAGAAAGGGATTGTTGCCCAACTAGATTCTGTAAATGAATATGAAAGGGAACCCATACCTAAGTCAAAACTCAAAGGACTTAAAAGTTTTATTGGCATGTATGCCGGTGAGCATACCGCCGGAACTGAATTTGTAATTGGTCCACTTTTCGTAGCACATGGCGTAGCGGCTTCTGATTTGATACTCGGGTTGTTGGTAGGAAATATTTTGGCCGTACTAAGCTGGGGATTCTTAAGCGCTCCGATTGCTGTCAAAGTACGATTAACCTTGTACCTCCACCTGGAGAAAATAGTTGGCACCAGCCTGGTGAAAGTGTATAATGTAGTGAATGGAATCATGTTTTGCTTTTTGGCAGGTTCCATGATCGCTGTTTCTGCTACAGCCGTTGGCATTCCTTTCGGATTGGCTATGCCTTCCCTGAGCGATATGTTACCAAATAGTTTTGGATGGATTGTGGCTGTATTTGCGGTTGGCTCGCTTACAACTGTGGTGGCAATGTTTGGCTACCAGCAGGTTTCTAAATTCGCTAATATTGCAGCTCCCTGGATGATCTTGATTTTCTTTGCTGCCGCAATTGCTGTGCTTCCTCAATTAGGCGTAAATTCTATCTCAGATTTCTGGACTGTTGCAAATGAAAAAATATGGACAGGAGTTGCTATGGAAGGACAAAGTCAATTTACCTTCTGGCATGTGATGTTTTTTGCCTGGTTTGCCAATATGGCCATGCACATTGGTATGTCTGACCTTTCTATTTTCAGGTATGCTAAAAAATGGCAATATGGATTTTCATCTGCCACCGGCATGTTTATAGGCCATTATTTTGCATGGTTGGCCTCTGGCATACTATATGCTCTATTCCTGCAACAGTCAAACAACAGCGCCGAATTTGCCCCCGGGGTTGTAGCTTTCAATGCTGCCGGAATTGCCGGCGCTGTTTGTGTGATCATCGCCGGATGGACCACTGCCAATCCAACAATATACCGTGCAGGGTTGGCGCTTCAATCCGTAGTTCCAACATGGAAAACGTGGAAGGTCACGCTAATTACTGGTTTGGTGACAACCATAGCAGCTTGCTTCCCGGCGTTAGTAATGAAATTACTGGACTTTGTAGCGATTTACGGTTTCTTGCTTATGCCAATGGGTGCGGTAATATTTATTGATTTTTATGTGCTGAAGCGTTTAGGACTCTCTGATTTTTATGCCGAAAAAGCAGGTATAAAATTAAATTGGGCTGCAGCATCTGCATGGATCTTTACCCTGATTATTGGTTTAGTTATGAATCAGTTGCTTGGTATTGAAGTATTCTTCCTGGGATTGCCGGGATGGTTTATTGCATCGGCGATTTACATTATATTCAGCAAAATTTATCAGTCAAAAGGATTACTTAAAACTGCATAATCATGAAATCAATCATATTAAAATTTGTTTCTTATTTGGCTTTGGTGGGAACCATTATTCCATCGTTGTTGGTTTTTATGGGTAACATGAACCTTCAAACGAATAAAAACATTATGACCATTTCCATGATTATCTGGTTCGCAACAGTTCCGTTTTGGATCAATAAGAAGATTGATGAAAAGGAAGAAGCTGAGGTTTAAGTGCAATAAATAACCTTTATCCGTTTTCTGAAGGACAGGGCATTTTAACTGATGAGGATTTTTCATCATATGATGCTGTTGACATTAGGTCTGTTTTGCTGGATTGGATGGTTTTAAAGTTTTAATCTTATTCGGAAAAAATTAATCATTTCTTCATACACCCATTCAGTCCTTTTTCGAGAGCCTCCTTTTTCACATTATTGCCGATAAAAACAATTTTACTTTTTCTTATTTCACCTTCCATCCATTGGCTTCCCACTTCGATTTTACTATTGGATCGTACAGATTGAAAAATAACCTTGTGCGTTTCATCTTCCAGATGGAGAATGCCCTTGATCCTGTAGATTTGATATCCGCTCAGGAATAATAGCATATTGATCCAATGTTCAAATTTATCAGCAAACAGTGGTTCCTTAAATTCAAAACTGTGCGCCACCAACTCATTATGATCGTGGTGATGGTGGGGGTTCAGCAATTTGTTTTCCAGACTGTTCCCATCGTAGGCCTTCAAATTCAAAACATCCATTTCCACTTCTCCAAAACGACATTCGAAAATCGGGGCCTCCGCATTGTGTTTTTTTATCCTTGTTTTTGCCTCATGCAATTGTTCGCTTGCTACCAGATCGGATTTATTCAATAAAATCAAATCAGCAAAAGAAATCTGCTTTAGCGCCTCTCCGCGTTCTTCAAGGTTTTGAACGATGTCATGAGCATCGGCAAGACAAATAGTACCGTCCAAATAAAACTTCTGTTCTCTGTTGCCTCCAATAAATGCTGCCGCAATGCCATCAGGTTCTGCAATGCCTGTGGTTTCGATAATCAGGTGATTAAATTCATACTCATCGCTCATGAGTTTTTGAAGTAATTCGCCAAGTTCTACATTCAGGGAGCAACAAATGCACCCATTCGACATTTCGAAAATTCCATCTTTTGCATTGACCACCAGCTCCTGATCGATGGGTATGTCACCAAATTCATTTTCTATAATCGCGAATTTCTTTTCAGGATGCTCAGAAATCAATCTGTTCAAGAAGGTGGTTTTACCGGCTCCCAGAAAACCGGTAATAATGGTGACCGGTATTTTATTGCTTTTTGTCAAGATCCTCTTTTTTTGGTGGAACAGGATCGTAACCGCTTCCTCCCCATGGGTGGCAGCTTCCAAAGCGTTTTAATCCCAATATCAATCCTTTCCAGGGGCCATGGATTTTTAATGCATCCACCATAAATTGTGAACATGTAGGGGTATATCGACAAGTGCTGGAAAACAAAGGGGAAATGGCGTATTGATAAAAACGGACCAAACCAATTAATAGCAGTGAAAATATATTTCTTGTCTTCAATTTTCGAAAATTAAACCGGGTGCAATATACTTGATTTTAAAATGATCAGAATAATAAATATCACTGACAGAATTTTATTTGAACAATTAGCCCACTTTTTTTATTTATTAAACAGAGCTTATGAATGGTGTAAGACAAAGTGAATTTATTTACAAATGCTAAGTAATTAAATAACTACATTTGATGGTTAACATTTATGTATTCCTCTATAAAACAGTGTTGGTATGATTTCGCCGGATAAGTATGAAGAAATAAAGGAGCTATTCAGGAACTACCTGGAAGAAAAAGAATTGCGTAAGACGCCCGAACGTTTTGCAATTCTTGAGGAGATATATTCAAACAACGGTCACTTTGATGTGGAGTCGCTTTACATCAATATGAAGAATAAAAATTACCAGGTGAGCCGCGCAACAGTTTACAATACCCTTGATCTTTTATTGGAATGCGAATTGGTGAAAAGGCATCAGTTTGGAAAAAATCTTTCTCTTTATGAGAAGTCTCATGGCTTCCGGCAGCATGATCATGTGATTTGCACGGACACAGGACAAATATTCGAATTTTGTGATCCCAGAATCATGGAAATCCAGAAACTTGTAGAGGAAACGTTTGACTTCACTGTGGCGAGCCATTCCTTATATTTCTATGGTAAAGTGAATAATCCGGTGAAGAAAGACGAGCCGCAATCCACAAACTGACGCAATAATTGTCCTGATGCTGACAAAATATTAATTTAATATTTTATTATCAGCCAAATATTATACTGAACAATAAATAAAACGTAAGTAATTTTGTAATTAAAATTTAATTGCCGTAAAATTGTAATTGTATTATAGAAAAACTCAATACATGAACGTAAGATTGAATCCTATAAATCAAAAAATATCTGCCTCCAAGCGATGTGCTTGTTGGTACTGGTGTTGTTGTATGGAAATTTCCGAGAAAGGTTTGTTGAGTTTAAATCAATATAGTATCTGACGTAAAACTAAAAATTAAGATATAACTCAAGCCTTTCTCAATAAACTGAGGAAGGCTTTTTTTATGTCAAAAAAATTAAAATAACCATGCTTACTTTCAGAAATGAATTAGAAAATTTAGACAATCCGGTGATCGAAAACGACATCATCGATTTGGCAAACAAAATCTCATTGTTTAATAACCTACAGCTCGACGAAGAGAAATTCAGAAGTCTTCGGCTGGCGAGAGGCGTGTACGGCCAGCGGCAGCCAGGCGTGCAAATGATCCGGATAAAAATCCCTTACGGGAAAATGACCTTTCGGCAGTTGAGAAAGATCGCTGATCTATCTGATGAATATGCCAGCGGCAAGTTGCATGCAACCACCAGGCAAGACATTCAGATTCACTATGTGAGCCTGGATAAAACACCGGAACTATGGGCAAAACTAGAGCAGGACAACATTACGCTTAGGGAAGCATGCGGCAATACGGTAAGAAATATTACTGCCTCTGACAAAGCAGGAATCGATCCAAACGAACCTTTTGACGTAAGTCCGTATGCGCATGCTATGTTTGAGTATTTCCTCAGAAATCCTGTTTGCCAGGAAATGGGGAGGAAATTCAAAATTGCTTTCTCTTCAAGCGAGGAAGACTCAGCATTTACATTTATTCATGATGTGGGCATCATTCCGAAGGTGAAGTTTGGAAATGGACAGTTTACCAGAGGATTTAAGGTATATATTGGAGGTGGTCTTGGGGCTCAACCATTTCTTGCAAAGCTCGCTTATGAATTCCTTGAAGAAGATCAATTAATCCCTTTCACCGAAGGGCTGCTTCGGGTTTTTGATAGATACGGCGAAAGGGCAAGAAGACAAAAAGCACGATTAAAGTATTTAGTTCAAGACCTGGGAATCGACGAACTTTTAAGGCTTATTACTGAAGAGCAGAAGGCGCTAAAAGTAAAATCATATAAAGTTGATTATGCTTCATTTGATGAACAAGCTAAACTTCCTGAACCTGCTGATTATTCGGAAGTAAAAGTTGATGATCCCGGGAAATTCGAAAAGTGGGTTCAGACCAATGTTTTCATGCAAAAACAACAGGGTTTCCATGGAGTGTATGTGAAATTATTGTTGGGGGATATGTCTTCTGATTTGGCCAGAAGATTTGCTGACATTGCCGAAAAATATGCAGCAGACGATATCCGGATTACGGTGAATCAAGGATATCTGCTAAAGTTCGTGAGCACTGAGGCCTTAGTCCCCTTGTTTAATGCACTGAACAAAGTTGGTTTGGCAGAGCCTGGCTTCGATTCGCCTGCTGATATCACGGCCTGCCCGGGAACAGACACCTGTAACCTGGGAATTTCCAGCAGCACAGGAATTGCCAAAGCCCTTGAAAATGTAATTAAGGAAGAATATCCGGATTTAATCCATAATAATGACCTGAAAATAAAGATTAGCGGTTGCCCAAATTCATGCGGACAACATGGTCTTGCCGGGATTGGGTTTCATGGTAGTTCCATAAAAAATGGATTGAATGTGTTGCCCGCCATCCAGGTATTGCTGGGAGGAGGAGTGAATGCAGATGGCGAAGGTGAAATTGCTGAGCGCGTCATCAAAGTGCCAAGCAAAAGAGGACCTGATGTGTTAAGATATTTACTGGATGATTACGAAACCAATGGCAATAACGGAGAATATTATAAGGACTATTTCAAACGTCAGGGTAAAATGTATTTCTACACTTTGCTGAAACCTTTGGCTAACCTTGAAACGGTTCTGGATAGCGATTATATAGATTGGGGGTTGGAGCAAAAATTCAAAGTTGAAACGGCTGTTGGTGAATGCGCCGGGGTGATCATTGATTTGGTCTCCACTTTGTTATTTGACTCAGAGGAGAAACTTGTCTGGGCAAAAGATGCATTTGAAGCCAATCAATTTGCCGATGCCATTTATCACAGTTATAATGTGTTTATAAATAGCGCTAAAACCATGCTGTTGGATGAAAATGTGAAAAACAATTCCCAGATGAGTGTGATCAATGATTTTAATCAATTATTTGTAGAGACCGGGGATTTTATATTTTCTGAAGGGTCGTTTAAAGATCACGTGCTGCAAATCAATAAGCATGAACATAGTAAGGCTTTTGCAGCTGAATACCTGGAAAAAGCGGCTCATTTTCTGAATGAAATTAAAACGGTTAGGGAAAACAAGGAAGTGAAAGTAGGATAACATGGATAAAAAATCACAGATACCGAAATTAACTTTGGTTGGCGCTGGCCCCGGTGATCAGGATTTGATTACTGTAAAGGGAATAAAAGCCCTCGCCGATGCAGATGTAATTTTGTATGATGCCCTGGTGAATGAGAAATTGTTGAATTATGCACCGGGAAGATCCATAAAGATTTTTGTCGGTAAACGGGCAGGGATGCACAGCATTCAGCAGGATGAAATCAATAGGCTTATTGTAAAATATGCCTATAATCATGGTCATGTAGTGCGCCTTAAAGGTGGAGATCCTTTCGTTTTTGGGAGAGGTTTGGAAGAACTCGAACACGCCGAATCCCATGGGATTGAAACGCATATGGTTCCCGGCATCAGCAGTGCATTGGCGATTCCTGCAACACAACATATCCCCTTAACACATCGGGGTGTTTCAGAGAGCTTCTGGGTGGTCACCGGCACAACAAAGGAAGGAAAATTATCAAAAGATCTTGCTTTGGCAGCACAATCAACAGCCACGGTGGTTATCTTGATGGGAATGAAAAAATTGAATGAAATTATTGAGGTTTTTAAAAGGTATAATAAGCAAGATACATCAGTAGCCATCATACAAAACGGTTCACAAGCGGATGAGAAGCTGGCTTTGGGAACAGTAAATACAATTTCCGAGGCCGTTAAAACGCAAGGATTATCTTCACCGGCCATAATAATTATTGGCGAAATAGTAAGGCATACAAAGAAGAAAGCATTTTCGGAGCTGGTTCGGGAATACTCATATCATTAACTGAAAAAAAACATGGAACAAAATAATTTATATCCAATATTTCTAAAGCTAGACTCTCTCCAGACTTTATTGGTGGGAGCCGGCAATGTTGGTTTGGAAAAACTGACTGCCCTATTGAAAAACAGCCCTGAAGCCAGGGTGACGATTGTAGCAGAAAATGTGTGCGATGAAGTGAGCAAGATTGTAAATCGCAATCCCAACATTAAATTGCTGATGCGAAAGTTCTTTATTAGTGATCTCAACGGAAAAGATTTGCTGATTCTGGCTACCAATGATCGTGAGCTTCATGAACGCACCAAGGCAGAAGCAAGAAAAAAACGCATTCTGACCAATGTGGCGGACACACCCGATCTATGTGATTTTTATCTTGGATCAGTGGTGCAGAAGGGTGATCTGAAAATAGGTATCAGCACCAATGGAAAATCGCCAACTTTCGCAAAGCGCTTCAGGGAATACATGGAAGAGTTTCTTCCCGACAGTCTCCAGGAATTGCTAGATAACCTGAATGTATTCAGAAATAATCTAAAAGGAGATTTTCAGCATAAAGTCAATACCTTAAATGAATTGACTTCGTCATTTTTGTCAAAAAAGCCATTAACTTAGAATGATAGCCGCACTTAAAAATAATAGATCATATAATCCATTAAGAATATCTGTGAAAAAGCCAGACCTTAAACTTCTGAATGAGAAATATAAAAAACTTTCTCCGATAGAGCGGATAAAAGAAATCTACAATGATTTTGATGACATCCTATTGTCTTCATCTTTTGGCACAACTGCCGTGTTTCAGTTGTATCTTTTTTATAAAGCCGGAGTCAAACAGCCGATACATTTTATCGATACTTCATATCATTTTCAGGAAACGCTGGATTATAAAGAAAAACTTACTAAATTGTTCGGCCTTGAGGTCATAGATATTCTGCCGGACACAGAGCAGAATAAATATTCCAAAGTAGGGGAACTGTGGAGATACGATCCCGACCAGTGCTGCCAAATCAATAAGGTGGAACCATTTGAAAAAGTGAGGGATCAGTATGAGGTTTGGATTTCAGGATTGATGTCCTGGCAGAGTAGCCATCGGGAAAAGCTTGATATTTTTGAGGAGAAAAAAGGAATGATCAAGTTTTATCCTATTTTGGATGTGAAGGAAGAGGAGGCAATTCGATGTGTTGAAGAAAATAAGTTGCCAATTCATCCTTTAAAGCCCCTGGGCTACGAATCGATAGGGTGTATGCATTGTACATTGAAAGGAAAGAAAAGAAAAGGCAGGTGGGCGCAGACGGTAAAAACCGAGTGCGGGCTCCATCTATAAAGGTATAAGGCGACAGGTAAAGCGATCAATTTCTACGTTTGTTTTAGAAATCAGATTTAATTAGTTAGAGGTAATGTATTTCGGATCCTTTACTTGTCTGCCTTATTTTATTCTTCAGCCATGATGAAGAGGCATTTTTTCATTTATTAGGCAAAAAGGTGAACCGCTGGTGTATTTACCATATCTCAATTTTGAATCAAACCACAACGTTTTCTGAAAAAGGCAAAAAAAGGCGTTGGTAATACCATATCTCAATTTTGAATCAAACCACAACAGCTTTATTTGGTTACCACTTAAAGATAGTGTAATACCATATCTCAATTTTGAATCAAACCACAACCCACAGGCAGCAACATATAGCGAATCTTTCGTAATACCATATCTCAATTTTGAATCAAACCACAACCGCTCGCATCTACCGTGATGGCTTTCAGCGTAATACCATATCTCAATTTTGAATCAAACCACAACCGGTCAGGAATGAAGTCGGTAACCCTAGGGTAATACCATATCTCAATTTTGAATCAAACCACAACCCTGACACGGATGCCGATATAGACGAAGGTGTAATACCATATCTCAATTTTGAATCAAACCACAACACTGCAGTTTGCCGGGTAAAACCGGTTAAAGTAATACCATATCTCAATTTTGAATCAAACCACAACTGTCGGGGTCGCAGCTGCTGCCACCGTTTGGTAATACCATATCTCAATTTTGAATCAAACCACAACATGGGCCTACAGCAGATGCGTGGTGATAATGTAATACCATATCTCAATTTTGAATCAAACCACAACACAACTTCATCTACTATACCCACCATGGATGTAATACCATATCTCAATTTTGAATCAAACCACAACTAAAAGTATCTTCTGGATTCCAATAAAAAGGTAATACCATATCTCAATTTTGAATCAAACCACAACCCTGGCTTATCTGTATTGCCTGGTGCCATTGTAATACCATATCTCAATTTTGAATCAAACCACAACAATATTTTCGTCCAGGACTGATTTATGAGTGTAATACCATATCTCAATTTTGAATCAAACCACAACGTTGTCGTCGTTGTTGTCGTTGTTGTTGTGTAATACCATATCTCAATTTTGAATCAAACCACAACCCTCTGCATACCTTAATGAAACTTGCCATTGTAATACCATATCTCAATTTTGAATCAAACCACAACACGGTCTTGGTCTGGCTTTTTGTTCAGTTTGTAATACCATATCTCAATTTTGAATCAAACCACAACCCGTTGGAGAGAGAAATACATCACTTAAATGTAATACCATATCTCAATTTTGAATCAAACCACAACCGACTTTCCCTGCAAGATCGGAGACCAATGGTAATACCATATCTCAATTTTGAATCAAACCACAACCTATCGACTCACACATTAAAGGGTAACGGGGTAATACCATATCTCAATTTTGAATCAAACCACAACCAACGGGATCGCCGAATAAAGCCTGATATGGTAATACCATATCTCAATTTTGAATCAAACCACAACCATTATTACTTAATGCTTCTTGTGGCACTTGTAATACCATATCTCAATTTTGAATCAAACCACAACGTTCTCATTATCTTCTAATGATTGCGTCATGTAATACCATATCTCAATTTTGAATCAAACCACAACCTTATAACCTGTTCTGAATAATCAAGTAGTGTAATACCATATCTCAATTTTGAATCAAACCACAACCTTTCCATCTAATTGACCATTATCAATTGAGTAATACCATATCTCAATTTTGAATCAAACCACAACCTTTCCATCTAATTGACCATTATCAATTGAGTAATACCATATCTCAATTTTGAATCAAACCACAACCTTCCACTGTATACTTTACATCCGCAATCTGTAATACCATATCTCAATTTTGAATCAAACCACAACGTGACAGGAATCGAACCCGCGACCATGTGAGTAATACCATATCTCAATTTTGAATCAAACCACAACACCCAGCGTATTTTGGTATGGAAAATTGTTGTAATACCATATCTCAATTTTGAATCAAACCACAACCCGGCTGTATCCGCTGTTAGCGGTGTGGTAGTAATACCATATCTCAATTTTGAATCAAACCACAACCTTGTGCCATCCTCCTGTACAACTCTTTGAGTAATACCATATCTCAATTTTGAATCAAACCACAACTTACAATTGAATAGCAATTAAATCAAAAATGTAATACCATATCTCAATTTTGAATCAAACCACAACCATAAATTATCTTATCCTTTGTCAGGCAATGTAATACCATATCTCAATTTTGAATCAAACCACAACAGTTGCTGCTGCATTATAGTAATCATCGTCGTAATACCATATCTCAATTTTGAATCAAACCACAACCCTGAATGTATGCTCCCGGCAATGCTTTAGGTAATACCATATCTCAATTTTGAATCAAACCACAACTGGGATCATCCGTGTGACGAATGCAATCGGGTAATACCATATCTCAATTTTGAATCAAACCACAACTGGCTCAAGATTTACTCTTTGCTTGCTATCGTAATACCATATCTCAATTTTGAATCAAACCACAACGGGATTTGTCTGACCTGTAAAGATGAATGTGTAATACCATATCTCAATTTTGAATCAAACCACAACTTGGTCAATTTCTTCCCACCGGCTTATTTTGTAATACCATATCTCAATTTTGAATCAAACCACAACGTATCTCCAACGTCAAAAAAACAAAGCATGGTAATACCATATCTCAATTTTGAATCAAACCACAACATTCGCATCCCGAAAAGCAATTGCATTGCGTAATACCATATCTCAATTTTGAATCAAACCACAACCATCTATCTTTGCTCCTTTGCAATCATTTAGTAATACCATATCTCAATTTTGAATCAAACCACAACATCCAAGCTTTTAACCAATGATCCTCATCGTAATACCATATCTCAATTTTGAATCAAACCACAACCGTAGACTTAAACCACCATTCATACATGGGGTAATACCATATCTCAATTTTGAATCAAACCACAACGTGACAGGAATCGAACCCGCGACCATGTGGTAATACCATATCTCAATTTTGAATCAAACCACAACGTTGCATTATCTATGATTAAAAGCTCAACAGTAATACCATATCTCAATTTTGAATCAAACCACAACGCATCCCGGGATACCCAAACAGAAAGGAATGTAATACCATATCTCAATTTTGAATCAAACCACAACAGCATCTTAAGGTTATACCGATGATTGATGTAATACCATATCTCAATTTTGAATCAAACCACAACGACGGTGATATTGGAACTATCTCTAATTTCGTAATACCATATCTCAATTTTGAATCAAACCACAACTGCTTGGGTTTGTTACTGCATCATCAAATGGTAATACCATATCTCAATTTTGAATCAAACCACAACTGGCCACCATTCGCCCTGAATATTATTGGCGTAATACCATATCTCAATTTTGAATCAAACCACAACATACTTGGTGACCAGGGAATTGGAGATGCAGTAATACCATATCTCAATTTTGAATCAAACCACAACGCTGGTACCGAAACTGATGTAGATGAAGGTGTAATACCATATCTCAATTTTGAATCAAACCACAACGCTGGTATGGTAAATCTGCAAGTAAATGAAGTAATACCATATCTCAATTTTGAATCAAACCACAACGCTCCCTTGGTGTTATCTCCTGTTTTTTTGGTAATACCATATCTCAATTTTGAATCAAACCACAACTTATAGCACCATTAGTATGTACACCTCCTCGTAATACCATATCTCAATTTTGAATCAAACCACAACTTAAACAATGCCCTGGCTTTCCCTTTTGTGGTAATACCATATCTCAATTTTGAATCAAACCACAACATGAGATGCTGCAAGTTGATTATCTTTTCCGGTAATACCATATCTCAATTTTGAATCAAACCACAACTGAAGAAGATAATTGAAGTACCAGACAACGTAATACCATATCTCAATTTTGAATCAAACCACAACCTAGGGGCCGTATTTTCCTTATTTGTAGCCTGTATGACCTTTTTTTGGTCTTTCCTGCAATCTGAAAAATACCTGGATCCTCACCATGAAGTCGCCTGATTCATTGTTTTTTCTATTCCTAATCCAATACGTCAAAGAACGGCAGCGCTTTTAAGTCTAACGTAGCGCTAATATAGTTTTAAAAGCTAAAAGCTGAAAGGTAAAGGGCAAAAGTAAAAAATCAACTTCAGTTGTATACAGCATCAGAAAATCTCTAATTGTTGTGGCGAAGGGGCGCTTTCCCGGATCTTACGCCCCCAATAATTGATGATTTGACCGTATTGCTTGTCGGTGACCGATAATATGCTCACCAGCCCTTTGTCGGGCACATTGCTACGCACACGCAGCAGATGTACCTCCGCGCTTTCCCTGCTGGCACAATGACGCGTATAGACCGAATATTGCATCATCGAAAACCCATCTTTCAGCAGGACTTTGCGAAAACCGGAAGCCACTTTGCGCTCCTTTTTGGTGTTGGTTGGCAAATCAAAAAAAACAAATAACCACATAATATGATAGGCATTGAGCCTGCGCTGTTCCATCTTTTGGTGTATTCCCTCATTCCCTCATTCCCTCATTCATTCTTTCTTCCATTCATTCTCTCATTCTCTCATTCCTTCCTTCCTTCATTCATTCTTCCATTCATTCATTCTCTCATTCTCTCATTCTCTCATTCATTCTCTCATTCTCTCATTCCCTCATTCCCTCATTCATTCTCTTATCATCCAAAAACCGGATATTCGATCTTTCTCGCATCCCCGGCAAAGCACCTTGCCAGCGAAGCGGTAGTTTGTGACAAACCGACCATCATCGGGCGGGTAAACTGCTCGAAGACCACATCTACAGTCAGTACCTGAAGCAATTCAGCTTTCAATTCTTTGGCTAACTCATCGGTGTCCGGATAAGCCATATACAGGTGATACACGATTTCATCGACATAGGGCCGGTAGGGTTCCATAATGTCATCGGCCAGGCAATAGGCATTGTAGCGGCTGTGGTGGTGAATGCCCAGGGTGGGCAATAAGCCGGAGCCTGTCAGCGCCCTGGCCACTGCGGCTCTAAGTATCGCGTAGCCATAATTAAACGCCGGATTGGGCCACAGGCCAAAGCGATCCCTGGTAAAATCATCTCCCATCAGGGTTCTCCAATAGGCGCGCGCAGCCGCTCCTTCACGGTTGTCTGTGTCGCCGCTTTTCACCTCTTTACTATACGATTCTACGATGTTGGGATTAAGACCGCTCTTTCGTAGAAACGCCGCCTGGTTTGTGATCTTGGACTCAACGGTTAGTTTCCAAAGGTTCTTTTTCAGGGGTTCCGAAACGGAGATCTGATTGCGAAAATGTTCGTTTTGCAAATGATGCCCGTTCAGGTTGAGCAGCATGCTTTGCGGATGGTGCCGCCCATCGCAGAAGACCACCGCCACGTTGTTGCTTACCAACTGTTCCAACAACACAGGTGTAACGGAAATCTGTGCATGGTCCAGGATGATAAAGCCGATATCCTCAATGGGAACAGTGCGGACATCGCCCTCCGGTTTGGGAGTAGCTACCAACTGAAAGTCTTTTACGGAAAGGTGAAATGGGTTGCTGAAAAATAGGGTTCGTTTGATCATGGATCAGGGATTTAAGTATAAAATCTGTCTTTGTTCCAATTTTCAATATTGGTATTGATATAATTTTCAATGTTATCATACGATTTTTCCGTTCGGATTATAATATCATAAAACCGGGCTTGCCACCCGAACGCCGGATCGATTGATCGTGCCTGTTTGGTGACGGACGATTTAATGCCACGAATAATTGACGCCAGATTTTTGCGTTGCGGCCCGAATTTGTTTTTTGGCGATTGTGATGGCGATGATGATGATGATGGTGATGGTGACGTAGAGACGCGATGCATCGCGTCTCTACCACCAATAATTATTATCCCATGCACGTGGTTGGGCATTACCACCGATGCGCCCAATTTCAAATTCATATCCGGTCGTATTTGGGGTGTTTTATACCATTCCGATTGCACAATCTTACCAATATCAGACAGGTACAACACATTATTGTGGATATGCCCAAAAAAATCCTTACCCCCTGCCGTACAAATGGTGATAAAATAGGCAGCATGCCGGCTATAATCCCATGTTTGCAATCTTGCAGATGCTATGCGATATTTATTTCGGAACTTATCGACCATAACAGACAAATTTTTCCATTTTGGGTATTTTAGGTTGAAGAAGAAGAAGATTGAAGAAGAAGATTGAGAAAACAGATTGAAGAAGAAGATTGAAGAAGAAGATTGAGGAAAAGATTGATTTCTTCATTCCCTCTATCTTATCAATCTTCCTTCAATCTCCTCTATCTTATCAATCTTCCTTCAATCTCCCTTCAATCTCATCAATCTTCCTTCAAGCACCTAATACCGATCAGCCTCAGCCTGTACTTTGCGGATCAAATCTTCCAGATCGTTATCTTGTGTCAGCTCATGCTGCATGGGCAAAAACGCAAATAACTTGCGCAATGAATTTTCCAATTCCCTGCGGCTTTCAGTAGCCGAAGCAATTGTAGCTTCATCTGCTTTTTGTTCCGTATGCTTTATGATCGCTTCATCAAAAACCCGCTGAGCCTCTTTAAGAAATTGATACCACTCCCCGGCAAATAATAATTCAATATCTTCCAGGTACTTCGCATCTATCTCTTTAATGGCCGCCCGAAAGGCAGCGGATTGCGTACTGTACCCTTTTTTGTGAATATATTCACCCTCCTTGGTGAGTATATCATAGATGGTCTGTGCTTTTTTTCTTTTCGCCGCATCGGGATGGTGTTCAAAATTTCGCAGATGAGCTTTCAAGGCAACAAAATAATTGTCGCGTAGCGAATCCAATATCGAAATAGCTTCTGAACTTGCTGTCTGTTTCTCAATGGATCTCTCAAAGATCGTCAGCGCTTGTAAAAAGCGTTGAACGAACATCAAAATGCCCAATAATTCGACGTTGAATTTGGACAAAAATTTACGGATGTGATCGCCAAATGTGTAAAGATCCTGGTTTGATACTTTGGATAATGAAATCTTAATCATAATTGTAAAGTTTAGGTATAAATTAATTAAAAACAGATATTCACAAATATTAAAACGCATCAAATAGTAGCGTTACCGGACTGTCAGGCTGGCAGCTTTCCGGAAGAAGGAGTGTTGCTGACTGTCAGATTGTCTGGCTTCGCGGCGGAGTAGCCTTACCGGAGGCTCCGATTGTCCTTCTCCCTGAAGGAGTAGCGTTACCGGAGCCTCCGGCAACGCTTCTCATTGAAAACATTGCCTTTTGGAGGCTCGTGTGGCATCGCTTACCCAATAAGTGACGCCTCAGCAGCTAAAACCGGTATTGTTTATTGCATTTTCCGGAAATTGTATCTTCATTTTTTTATTAATGATGAATTGTTGATTCAATTTATTTTTTCTATTTGCCCAAGTGTGTTGATTTTAAAGTCGATGCCTTCTACTAATGCATTGAACTGGTTATGACTTAATTTTCTTTGTGCAACATATGGTTCTTCCATTTTAAATTCACCATCACTGGTTTTCAATTCTGATGCGGAATTAGCCTCTTGATGAAACCTCAAAACACCCATACCAAATTCATAAACCTTATTACCTGATTTTATCCTATTAATAGTTATCCCAACAACCTTATATAATCTATTCAATCGCTGCACTAAATCCAAATCCCAAACCTCTTCAGGAGAATTCTCCCAAAGAATAACCATCGTGCCTATTTTTAAAACAGCTTTTAAGGGCAACTTAAGTTTTCCTGATTCTTTAAAATCAGGTATCAAACCTTCGAGTTTTGCAAATCCTTGAGGTTTTATAACATTTTGAACGGATTGTTTAAAATACTCACCTGCTTTCAGATTATTTACGATCTCAAAATCTCGTTTTACTTTACCTTTATCATTTTTACCCTCATAAATGGCCATCAAATAATTACCATCGTTTGCCACATGAATATTTTGATTATACGGCTTTGGATTTTTAATCGATTTGTCCCTGTGTCCTTTAAGATGAATTGGATTGGAAACTGTAGGCATATAGATTCGGACTTTTTTTATAGGAACCGGATTTCCATTTTTGTTGGGCAAAGCATATATGGTTTGCAAGCTTCCTTTTATTTCTTCGATTTGTTTTTTAACCTCAATCTCCTCGTTTGCTTCAGCAGTCCTCAATTTCTTTTGTAAAGCCTCAATTTCCTTTTTCAAAAGTTTTTCCTCTTTTCGCCCTTCGACTACTATTTCCCTAACCTTTACGTCAACAATATTTTTAATATCCGAATCACTCAGCGTATCCAGTGGCTTGCGAACGACATATTTAGGAATAATTTCACCCGTTTTATCTCTGCTTATTTTACCTTTTTTATCTTGTGCAATTGCCCCATAAAAAGTCTGCTGATGTAAACTTCCTCTTACGGTATCTCCTTTCAGGTAAATGGGCTCTCCCTGCGCGTTGTATTGTATCTTACCCCTTTTCCTCAATTTCTTTTTCCCCTGTTTTGGCAGAACATTGGCGGTATGATGAGATATCATCACCTCATTTTCAATGCTTTTTACATCTTCGGCAAAGGTGTTCCATGGCTTGGCAACTTTTGGTTTGTTGTCAATGCCCCTAAGCATATTATCTTCACTTTCGTGATAATATTTTGCCAGCGCTTCATAATTCTGTTTCGTAATGCAGGCAATCGTTACGGCGTCTACACAGTGGTGAATATGATTTACCCTTGCTTTTTTCTCATATTCATCCTGCAAGCCCCAAATCCGGCGAAAATCAGCAACGGTATTGCCTTTTACGGTATATACCTTATTGAATAGGGTATTGAGATATAGGCGGGAATATTTGGTAATGATTCCGGTGTCTACCAACTGGCTGTTTTTAAAGCCTTCCGGCACATCTTCCATGGTAAAACGCCTGTATTTATTTTTCCAGTAATTGCGTTCAAAGCTGAGTTTATGACGGCGTTGAATGGCATTGTCTTTAACATCCTTGGTAGTCGCCCCTTTTGATTTCCATACCTGAATTTCAATTTGCTTCTCCAGATCTTCATATTTTTCTTTCCATCCTTCTATCCGTACTAATATCTCCTCATGATTTTCCATTTCATAAGGAATTTTATTACGTTTTGTTTCCCTGTTAAACCGATTATCGCAAAGGGTTTTGTTCTCCTGAGAGTTGTCGAAAGAAACACTTCGCGGAATGGTATGTTCGATATCGTATTTTGGGTCTGCCCCCAAAAAATCACTCACCCCTATGCTTTCCCCTGTATAGAGGCAGATATGATCCTGTTCTTCCCAAAGCTGGTATTTTAGGATTTCTGCTTCATTAGGCTCCATATTTCTCCCCTCTTTGGCAAAGTGCTCTTTTATTCTTGCTGCATACTCCTTGTGATTATTTTCTCTTTCTCGCTGCCAGTTTTGCAGGGCTTTTCTTTCATTTGCGTTTTTTAGGTCGCGGGCCATTTCTATATTTACCTTCGTTGTGGCATCTATAATGTCCTGTTTTATCAGCTCATTCATGAGTTTGCGTAACTGATGCAAAGCACGCATAGCCATAGGGTTTCTTACCGATGCCACCATTGGGCTGCCCAGGTATTCTTTGCCGTCTTTTCCTTTTACGGGAGGCTTATACACATCCAATGCCGAGGGGTGATATAAACTTTTGAGTTTTTCAGGCTGTATCTCAAAATGATCGGTAATAAAATCTTTCACCCTTTCATCAATACGTTTTACTTTGACAAACGCTCCTTTATCCATGTTCTTCCGGATATGGGTTTTGAACAATCCAAAGGCATTTTCTTCAATCCTGTTTTGCTTTTCTGGCTGGAAGGAATCCCACTTGTTTTTACCAAAATATTTTTGCAGTTTTTCTTTCAGATCAACGCGGAAACCTGTTTCTCCCTGTTCACTCCATGACCAGTTGTTTTCCTGCCATGTTTTTATCAAGCCATTAACGATTTCCAATATTTGCTTTTCTTCATTTTGGGATTGGATAATATTATAAATTTCTTCCCGGATGATTTTTCTGTTAGCCTCATCACTCCAGATTTCATTTGGAATGATGTCCTCCATTTTTGCTAAAAAAACGGCATGGGAGTATATGAGTCCTTCACGCAGATAGGGCAATATTTTATTAATGGCCTTAAAACTTAGTGAAGCATAATCACGCTTAATTGGCACACTTAAAAATTCTTTGATTTGGTCATCATTTAGTTTCAGACGGTTTTGTGCGAAATCAACTAATTTCTCTTCCGAATCATATGTAAACAGCACATGCCACACATCCTTGATATCGATAAAAGATCTTTTATCTCTATTCTCATAGCTGATTTTGAGATTTTTCCAATCGTCACCAAACAAACTAATAAACCGGGCGGAGACCGGGCAAGCGCTCACTGTAGTTTTCATGCTGAAATTGAAAAGGGTATCGCCAATATTCTTATTTCGATCCTTATAAAATTTACACTGTTTCTTAGGAGCCAATTGTTCAGCAAGATTAATAAAATCGAAATGGTCGCGTTTCAGATAAAAACGTTGGATCACCTTTTCTCTTTCTTCCTCGTTTAATGTCCGCAACTTTTCATCATGCGGTGTTTGTATTTTTATATTGTTTATAAAACACAGCATGCGATACTCCTCAAATGCAGGAGTTGAAACGGCACATCGGGATTTATTGGTTTCAAAAGGACATTTGCCAATCATCCCTTTTTGCGATTTTAATGGCCTCTGGTAAAAGATCGCCTTCTTCAGGGCCGTTACAAGATTGGGTGACAATTGTTGCATCTGACAAATAGCTTCAAACTCCTTTAGGTAGTGCGCTTCGCGATGCGTATATTGATTTCGTATTTTTTCGCCTTTCAGGTATTTTTCATAAAAATATTGCCCAAGCGTATGCTCTCCCTTTGCCTCACTAATTTCGGCAATTGCTTTTTTCACTTTCCCATCACTTTCTTTTGTGGTTTCTAATCGGTTACTTAAAAAACCTCTGCGCTGAGTGATATGATAAAAGGCTCTGCCTATTTTAAATCGATCCTCCTGGTTGCTCCAATCAAGTTTTTGGCTTGCACTCAATGATCTGTAATAATATGGATTCTTTACTTTCTTTCCGTTCTTCTCATCTTTTGTTTGTTGCCAAGCCAAAAAAGAATCGTTTTCAGGATAAAGTTTAAAGGTTTTTTGCTCACCGGTTTCAGGATCTTTATAATTTCTCCATTTCAATAACTCTTTCATGGAAAGAGGGCACATATCATGTTCGATAAGTACTTTGAGCGTTTGGTATTTTCTTAATTTCCTTCTGAACTTTATCCGCCGGGCACTTCTGTACCCCGTTCGTTCAGCCGCTTTCGATCCTTCAATTCCTTTTTCAATCTTTACGCCTTCTTGAAAAATGCGTACACCTTTATTTATTAGTTCATATGAAGTGTTGTTTTCAGTATCCACCACCGCCCATCCGATGCTGTTGGTGCCGAGGTCTAGTCCAAGGATTTTAGTCATGTTAAAAGTACTTACTGTTATGATGTCAGGTATTAAAAATAATCATCCAAAAATGATGTTATATGCTGTTCAATTTAGTAGTAAATTATCTTAAAAAAAATATTTAAGGAATTTATTCACGTTTTAGCCTGATACCTTTAGCCTTTAGCCTTCAGCCTTCAATTCAGTTACCATCATTTGTAGCTACCCTCAATTTTCAGACATGTTTCCTTGAATGTTTGGTGACAATAGTTTATACTTACATCATATTTTGAATCTTATCACAATAAGGCTATATGCCGAAGGAAATTTATCCTATACTCCCGCTTCGGTGGGAGTTTTTTTTAAGCCCAAAATGATATAAGTATTTTTAAGGATTGAATATGATCGATTGGTCTTCCGACTTCTGACATTATTTATGATCTTCCATTAAATTCAGGGTAGAACCTAAAATGATCTACCAGCTTCCAGAGCATCTATCGTCCATTTCCCAATAAATTCCTTGCCAGATTCTTCTTTTGTCCTTGTCATTTGCTATTTTTAAAAATACGCTGACCAGATGGAAGAAGCATTCTTACATTTTATATGGAAATTCCAACAATTCAATAGCCGGGAACTCAAGACAGAATCCGGGCAAGAGATTACTGTGCTCCATCCGGGGTTTAAAAATAGCGATGCAGGACCGGATTTTACAGGGGCTAAGGTTAGGATTGGCGAGATCACCTGGAACGGAAATGTGGAGATTCATGTACGGGCAAAGGATTGGAACCGGCATAATCATCAGCACGACAAAGCCTATGACAATGTGATATTGCATGTGGTATGGAAAAACGATACGACTGTTCTACGGGAAGATAATACCACCATCCCTGCCTTTGAATTGCAACATGTTGTGGATGAAAAATTGATCCATAATTACCATCAACTATTTGAGCCCGGATATGATATTTTGTGCAGCCGCTTTCTGGATCATGTCAAATCCATTACCCGATATAGCATGATGGATAAAGCCCTTGCACAGCGGCTTGAAGAAAAATCAGCAAAGATATTCCGGGAGATTGCCTTTACAGGAAATGATTGGGAAGAAATTGCCTGGAGAATGCTTTGTCAAAATTTTGGGTTCAAAACCAATGCCTTTCCGTTTTTTGAATTGGGGAAGTCCTTGCCGCTGAAAATATTGAAGAAGGAGTCAGAGAACCTGAAAACTGTAGAGGCATTGTTATTTGGCCAGGCTGGTTTTTTGGAGGAGAACCTGGAGGATGCATATTTTATGGAATTGAAGAGGGAATATAATTTCAAACGCACAAAGTATGGCTTGGAAAGAAACCTGGATAAGCATCAATGGAAGTTTTTGAGGATGAGACCGGCAAATTTCCCTACCATTAGAATTGCTCAACTGGCGGCTTTAATCACACAACAATCAAATCTGTTTTCATTTTTCATTGATTATCCAAGCATTTCTGATCTAAAAAAGAACCTTGAAGTCGTTCAATCAAATTATTGGATCAATCATTATAATTTTGGGTCGCCGGCCAAAACCCAATCAGGTAAGCTTGGAATATCTAGTATTGAAAATATTTTAATTAATACCGTGGCTCCGCTGCTGTTTGCCTATGGCGTTCATAAAGACCAGAGGGAATTAAAGGAAAAATCGATGGAACTATTGGCTTCTATAAAACCGGAAATTAACTCCATTACAAAAAAATGGATGGAAAAGGGGATTGGCGTGAAATCAGCATTTGATTCCCAGGCTTTGATTGAAATTTATAACGCGTATTGTTTGAAAAAGCGGTGTTTAAATTGCGCCATCGGAACGGAAATAATTAGAGGAAAATAGTGGTCTGGATGTCTGTCATATCTTTGGCCTTATTTGCCTGGCTCTGTTATTATTTGCTCCGAAAAAACAGGAATGATCCGTATGCAAATGCAGGATTAATCCTAAAGATAATTGCGGGTTTAGTACTTGGATTGATATATAAGTACCATTATAAAGGAGGCGATACTTTTTTATATTTTCAGGAAGCAGCAACGATAGCCAATTATTTAATTGATCACCCCTTTCAATTTTTTCAAATTTATTTTAATACTGATCAAGTTGATGTACTGGCAAATCAAATTGTGTTTAACAGGCAGCCCAGAGCGCTCTTATTTTCAAAAATCGTATCTGTCTTTTATATCTTTTCAGGAGGAAATTACTGGATAATCAGCGCGTTTCTGAGCCTGATTAATTTTTTGTGTATTCAACTATTAGTACAGGAGATAGGAAGGAAATTTGAAGGATTAAAAAAAGCTTCGGCCATTTCGTTTTACTTTTTGCCCACGTTTGTTTTTTGGACCAGTGGTTTGTTGAAAGAGAGCCTTGCTATTGGTGCATTGGCAGTGGCTGTTGGGGTGGTAGTCCGGTTTTCAAGGATTCAGAAGTACTCCGATTTTAGGCATTGGATTTATCTGATTATTTCATCTGTGTTGTTGTGGAAATTAAAATATTTTTATGCGGCTATTGCAATTCCGATACTTTTGGCGCTATTAGTATATCATGTCATCAGCAAAACAAAAAAGGTACATCTTGCGTGGGTGTTACCTGGCTTTTTAGCAGGATTATTATTGGTATCCTATCTTCATCCCAATCTGTATTTTTCACGCGTGTTAGATGTGATCTATAAGAATTATCAATTGGGGATTGGTGCTTCAGAAAGCTTAGTAATTCAATATTATAATTTTGATGGGAGCTGGCATGGATTTTTATTAAATTTACCTATAGCCTTTTTTAGTGGATTGTTTCGGCCATTTATTTTTGATATCTCCAATCCACTTCAATTTGTAGTCGCACTGGAAAATCTTGCAGTGTTTATCTTATTGATTGTTTCAATGTGGAAAATAAGCTTTCGAATCCCACTTAAAAATCCTTTTGTGATAGCGGCCTCAGTTTATGTCAGCTCACTTGCTGTATTATTGGCTTTTGCCACGCCAAATTTAGGAACACTTTCGAGGTATAAAGTAGGCTATTGGCCTTTTTTCGTCCTGATGATATTGACTTTATATATCCTGAAACAAAAAAAAGGTCAGACTCTCTGTGAGCCTGACCGGTAATTTTATGTAAATAATTTGGTTCTACCCTGGATTTAATGGAAGATGCTAAATTGAGTCAGAAGTCGGAAGACCGGAGACCGAAGTAAAAAAAGGTGAAACCCCAATGCGAGAATAAGAAGCATTAACATTGGCTGATTTTGGGAGTCTTTTCTTCCGACTCCTGACTTCCGGCCCTTGGACCAAAGTTTTTCATTAAAATAGCAGTAGAACCAATAATTTTATAGGTTGTTATAATACTGCTGAACCTTGGATTTTACCTGCCCATAAATAGGCTTGCAAAATTCAATAAATAAATGCTGTGGAGGAGGAGGCTGCATTGGCTTGTGATTTGCAATGTTGAGTTGTTCCCGGGTTAAAGCCCTTTCATCGCCATTGAAATTCCCCCACTTATTCACCCAAACAAATTCACCGGGAAATTTTTCATGAAGCACTACGGTATTGGACTTTGCATCCATTATTCTCATACTCAATAATCCTCTTGAAATAACCTCTCGAGTATTTTCTGTGAACTTAGCTTTTACTGTTCCATAAACATTTATGTACTCTTCTTTAGGAACATTTACACTTGTACTACTTGAACCTACATCACAAGATCCGATTTCGTCACCATGATCAAGGTGTGCCTTAAGCTTTGAGGCGACTACTTCCATCGTTTGTGTATTAGTAGGATTTCCCGGAGGGCGGTGGCAGATTACAATCTTTTGTTCCGTCTCTGTTTGAACCGATGATTTGGGTATTCTGGCAATTACTACGCTATCTTTTGAAATTTCAATGATCCGTTCCTGATTATTCACCTGGCCTACTACGAAATCATCAAATTGAAAAACCAGGATTTGATCTGGTTCTTTCAGGTTTTCATCGCGCATAGAATAAAAACGAATAAATTCATTGGCGTTATAATTAAACAGAAATTGCTCGATCTGATCCTGAAAAAACTGAGCGCTGAGACCTGCCTGCATCGAGGGTACAGGAACTTGCTGCACCAGAACTTTTAAGGTGGCATAATATTTTGCTTCTTCAATTTTATCTTTCACATCCCGATATCCTGGAAAATACATATCGGACTGAATGAAGTGTTCATATGCTTCAATGGCATAAGGCCTGCTGCCCATAGCCAGAGATGCCTCGCCGGCAGTATATCTTTCTGAGGCTGCTTCCTTGGTATGAAATTTCAGTTGATTGTAATAATCCTCAGGATACGGAATGACTTGCAAAGCCCCGGGGCATTTTTGAATGCCGTCATGCATAGCGTTGAGCATTTTATAGGAATCAACAATTTTTCCGTTTTTAAAACGGTCCTGGCTATCCTTCATTCTATTTACCTGATTCATGTAATAATCGACCGCCATTGGATAGGCCTGACCAAGAACTGCCACGGATTTTTTATGACTAGGATTTTTCCTCAGTTTACTAACTGATTGCATGACAGAAGAATAATAATTTCCAGATTCAAAAGATTTTTTACTGGAATTACACCCCCATTGTCCCGCTAAAACTATTGTTAAAATAATAATGCTAAGCTTTCTCATTTTTAATATGTCTGTTTTCAATTATATTCTGGTAATTGTAATCTTACCACTTCTAAAAAATAATTATGCAAATAAGTAATAGCTCCTACAAATACCTTGACAATAATTATACAAAAGGATCATTGGTAACTTTTACGTTGGAATTGTAATAAAAAATGAAATGGGGAATGAATTATTTATCCATCATGGCAGGTTATTCTTTCCTACCCAGAGTCACCTGCAAGCCCGCCTGCCGGACGAGCAATGTCAATAAGTTAAGCGCCTCAACGGCCTGCGCCATGGCAAACCTTTTTTTTCGGTCAGTGGGCCTGTCCGCCAAAGGAGGAGACACTGACCGAGGCGCTTGAACCTTTGAAATTTCTTAATTTATTGACATTGGCCCGACGAGGCAGGGGACTCTGATGGATGGGGAAACTTTACGAGATAGTTCCTCAGAGTTCTCTACGAGTAACTCTGAGGGGGCGAGTGAAATAGGGATGAAATATTATCTTATCAAGATAGCTTATTCCTCTATTTCCTTATTCACCAGTTGTTTTTCATAAAGCTGTTTGAAAATGCTGTCGGAAGTCATAAGCTGATCGTAGGTGCCGCTTTCTATCATATGGCCATCGTCCAATACAATTATCCTATCCGCCAATTTAGCAGAAGACACTCTGTGTGAAATGATGATGCTTGTCTTGTTGACCATTATTTTCTTTAAACTGTTCAAAATGTTATTTTCCGTATTTGTGTCAACAGCAGAAAGACAATCATCTAAAATAAGCAAACGAGGTTTTTTGGCCAGCGCCCTTGCAATAGACAAACGTTGTTTTTGACCTCCGGACAAAGTGATCCCACGTTCTCCCAATATCGTTTCCAATTGCAATGGAAACTCCATCACATTCTCATACAGATCCGCTTGTTTTAATGCTTCAATGGTTTTACCCTCATCAAGATCATTTAAGCCAAAGGCAACGTTATTTGAAATTGTATCAGAAAAAAGAAACACATCCTGGGGCACGCTGCCAATCTGATCTCTGAGTTTTGCGGGATTGTAATGCTTAAGGTCAATTTTATCTATAAAAATACTTCCTGAGGTAGGATCGAGCATACGACCAATCATGTTGGCAATGGTACTTTTCCCGCTACCCGTAGTCCCAATAATAGCCAGGGATTCCCCCGGATCTACTTTGAATGAAATATTTTTTATTGCTTTAATACCTGAATCCTCATAGGTAAAACTTACATTTTTAAATTCTACCTGACCATCGATTACCTTTTCGATATTCTGTTCGGAAACGATATCATTTTTGGTCTTTAGAAATTCATTAATTCGCTTTTGCGAAGCCGCTGCTCGTTGAATAATACTTGTTATCCATCCAAGGGCAGTAACCGGCCAGGTCAATAAATTTACATACAAAATGAACTCAGCAATATTGCCAATTGTCAATGTACCATTAATTACTTCTGTGCCACCAACAAATATAGTTAGCACCGTACTCAGCCCAATAAGTGACATGATCAAGGGGAAAAACATGGCATTCACCTGAATTAGCTGAAGGGATTTCTTTTTATACCGGTCGCTTTCCGCAGTAAATTTATCAAGCGAATCTGCTTCTCTTGCAAATGACTTGAGAACCCTAATCCCACTAAATGCTTCTTGCACAAAAGTTGAAAGATCGGAAAGACTTTCCTGGATTTCTTCTGATCTTTTATTGATGATGTTATTAACAAAATAGATACTTATAGAAAGGATAGGGAGAGGAATTAGCGCGTATAAAGTTAATTTGACACTGATGGAAAACATAACCGGCAAGAGGATCAAGGCGAGGATTAACATATTTAATCCATACATGATCGCGGGCCCAATATACATTCTCACCTTACTTACGTCTTCGGAAATTCTGGCGATTAGGTCGCCGGTATTATTTTTTCTATAAAAACTTAATGGCAGTGACTGATAGTGATTAAACACTTCATTTTTGAGATCGTATTCGATGTGCCTTGACATGACAATGATTGTCTGCCGTACCAAAAAAAGAAACAAGCCCCTAAGCAATGCGATGAAAAGTATTAAAACTCCATAAAAAACAATGCTTTTGTTGATTGAAGCCCTAAAAATATCTTGCAACTCAAGGCCATCAAAAGATTTGTAAATGCCGAGGTTTTCGGCAACCAGGTCCAGAGCATACCTTACCAATTGAGCCGGTAAAATTTGAAATGTGGTAGAAAGGATTACAAAGAGCAGCCCAAACAACAAATAGGCCTTATACTTTATAAAATACTTATTTAAATAACTGAGTTCCTTCACTTGAGAATCATACGGTTAACTTTATCAATACCTAATATGTGCGATCTATTCAGATTGTATTAAATGCAAAAAGTAGTAATTTTGCCATGTTTAAAATTGTCGGAGATCTTTTGGCAAAAGTAGCCAATCTGATAAATAATGTTGTCAATGATAGAAGTAAATGATATAAAAAGAACCAAAGATTTTGAAATTTTTGGTGAAATGGCCAAAAACGAACATGAACAGGTTGTTTTTTGCAACGATAGTGAAACCGGATTGAAGGCCATTATTGGCATACACAATACGGTGCTCGGCCCTGCTTTAGGCGGCACAAGAATGTGGGAGTATACCTCCGATGCAGAAGCCTTAAATGATGTGCTTAGGTTGGCCAGGGGCATGACCTATAAAGCGGCAATTTCAGGGTTGAACCTCGGTGGAGGAAAAGCTGTGATTATTGGCAATGCCGATCAATTAAAAAATGAAGCTTTTCTTAGACGCTTTGGGAGATTTGTAGAAAGTCTGAATGGTCTTTATGTCACAGCTGAGGATGTAAATATGTCTCCGGATGATATGGAGTATATTTCCATGGAAACAAAACACGTTACAGGATTATCAGAAAGTATAGGTGGTGGTGGTGATCCATCTCCAATGACTGCTTATGGAGTTTATATGGGCATGAAGGCTTCAGCAAAAAAAGCATATGGAAGCGATTCGTTGGAAGGCAGGAGTGTGAGTGTTCAGGGAGCAGGTCATGTAGGCATGTATCTTTTAGAATATCTGGCGGAGGAAAATGTGAAACTCTATGTATCAGATTTTAATGAAAACAGAGCAATTGAAGCAGCTTCTAAGTTTAGAGCCCAGGTAGTCGGACCGGAAGAAATATATGATTTAGACGTAGATATTTATGCTCCTTGCGCCTTGGGCGCCACAATAAATGACAGTACCATTGACAGGTTGCGATGTCAGATTATAGCCGGTGCGGCAAACAATCAGTTGGATGATGAACTACTTCATGGACAATTATTGGCGAAACGAGGGATCATTTATGCCCCTGATTTTCTGATCAATGCGGGAGGATTGATAAATGTAGGAATTGATTACCTTGGAGGGTGGAGTAAGGAAAGTGTACTTCATAAGATAGAGAAGATTTACCAAACTACTTTAGACATTTTAAATCTATCTGAACAAATAGGAATCCAAACACAAGAGGCTGCGATGAGATTGGCAAAAAAGAGAATTTCTGAAGTCGCAAAAGTTAAGAGAGATTTATAACAAGTATACTACTTTTGCAATTGGAAGTTTAGTTGCAAATCCGATATTAAATATAGGGAAGTTTGAATTATTTTGATATTCATGGATTTAAAATAGTTATATTAAATTGTTCTTTGAAAAATAAATTAATTAATGATAAATCGACGGTCGCTTAGAATAAAAGCATTTAAAAACCTGTATTCTTACGAAAGCTGTAAAGGGGCTAATTACCTGATGGGCTTGGATATAATTGATAAGAAGTTTTCCCCCGATCTTAATTCCATAGATATTATTGATAAGGATGAACTCCAAAGAAAAAGAGCTCTTGCGATTGAAGCCTTTGATCAACAATTTAACAATAAGGAACGTAAATCAGATACCAATGATGAAGTAGATCAAGAAATAGACCAGGAGGTACAGAATGCTTTGCGATATGTAGAAGATCAAAATTCTTTGGATCTTAAAAGGCTTTCAAAAGATCTTCTGAGTGAAGCTTCCAAGGTGACAAAAGATCATCTATTGATTCTTTCTTTGTTGGAGGAAATGGCCTTTCAAAACAAAAAGGTTTCCGACGAAAAGAAATCTTTAACTAAAGTACTTGGTGATAAAGCACAATCAAGAACGAATTTGTATTCCAATAAGGTTGTGGCGAAATTGAAAGACGATGATACGTATCAGGAACTTAAAAGGAGCTATAAAACAAGTTGGGCTAACCGTGTTGATCAATTGAGGGATTGGTACAAAGGCGTACTGAATAAAGATGAGACCTATCGGGAATATATAATAAAAGAAAGCGCTAATTATGAGGAAGATTGGAAAATTCTCGATTATATTTGTCGACGAATCATTTTTAAAAATGACATTTTCACCAGTTTTTTTGAAGATATTGATTTGGACTGGTCGGAGAATAAACCAATCATCAGGAGTTTGGTTTTGAAAACTCTAAAATCAGTAAAGGAAGAGTCAGAGGATCTTCAGATTGCAGATATTTCATACAATTGGGAAGACGATTCGGAATATGTGAAGGAGCTTTTTAAATTTACTGCCCGGGAAAGTGAATATCTGGAAGGTTTGTTGAAAGAAAAGTTGCAAAACTGGGATATCGAGCGGGTAGCGATGACCGATAAGGTATTATTGAAAATGGCATTGGCAGAGCTGATCAATTTTCCTAGTATCCCGACGAAAGTAACCATAAACGAGTTTATTGAAATTTCAAAAACATTCAGTACACCAAAAAGTAAAAAATTCGTTAACGGTATATTGGATGGACTTTGCATAGATCTCGTAGATAAGGGTATTATCAGGAAAAGTGGACGAGGGTTAATAGACAATAAATAAAAATATATTGACATGAGTAAAAGATCAAATTCTACACTAGCATTTCTTTTGGGAGCTGCAACCGGAGCTATTTTGGGGATTCTATATGCGCCAGATAAAGGATCGAGCACAAGAGATAAGCTTTCTTTTCTGGTTGATAAATATAAAAATGAATTGGAAGTGATAATCGAAAGCATGATTGAAAGAGAGGAAGGCACTTCGACGGTCGCTAAAGAAAAAGGAAAAAAAGTAATTAGTGACGCTAAAGACAAAGCAGAAAAATTGCTAAAAGATGTGGATGACCTGATTGGACAAATAAAAGGAGGAAATGAATAAAAAATATTCAAAAATGAAAGTATTGTATTTTAAAGTAATTATGATTGTGTTTGTTGCGGGAGCAATAAATGGTTGCTCAAATAAGAAACTTGAGAATAACATTAAAAGCTTGGAGAGGCGTGTAGCTGCTTTGGAAGGAAAATCCGGGGGAAGTAAACCAACAATACCAGCAAATGCTGTGGCCGCTGTGGCAGATTCCGGCAATGATACTGAATTTCCAGTAATGTCTTTTAAATCTACAGAGTACGATTTTGGAAGTGTAAAGGAAGGGGATATTGTTGATTATACCTTTGAATTTACCAATACCGGTACATTTCCATTGATCATTAACAAGGCTACTGCCACTTGTGGCTGTACGGTTCCCTCATGGCCGAAAGAGCCAATAGCTGTTGGCGAAAAAGGGGAGATCAAGATTAAGTTTAATAGTGCGAATAGAAAAAATCTTCAAACAAAATATGTGAATATCAATGCTAATACAAAGCCGGAGGTGACCAGACTTAAAATCACGGGCAATGTAATCCCAAAAGATAATACAAATAGTTAATTTATAAATTAGAATTTATGTTAGGAATATTATTACAAGTCGGTGGAGGATCGGCAGGATACGGTAACTTATTACTTATAGGAGGAATTATCGTGATCTTTTATTTTTTTATGATTCGACCTCAGCAGAAAAAGCAAAAAGATCAAAAGAGATTTTTAGATGATATAAAAAAAGGGGATAGCGCTGTGACGACGGGAGGAATCCATGGAAAGATTGTCTCAATTGAGCAGGATACTGTGTTGCTTGAAGTAGATAGAGGGACAAAAATTGTTATTGAGAAATCATCCATCTCTCTTGAAGCCAGTAAAAAATATGAAGAGAAAAAAAAGTAAAATAGTTGATTGATGTTAGGAATATATTTCTTGCGCTAGCAAAATATTTAGAACCGCTTAGAAGGGTTAACTGGAAAGTGGTCTTGCTATGCTTTGCGACAGCAGCAACTTTCTGGTTTTTTAATGCGCTCAATAAAGATTACACCACGCGAATTAACTACCCTATTCAATTAGTTTTTGACAGGGATAGTTTAGTGGCGTTGAAAGATGCTCCGGACGAGATTCCTATAAATGTTACCGGTGGAGGATGGCAACTGCTGAAAAGAACGATTTCAGTAAATGTTGAGCCTGTGATTTTAAAGCCTGAAAATCCGGTTCAAACCACATTTTTTACTGCAAATAATTTACTTCCCATATTTTCCGCTCAACTTACTGATTTGAACATCAATTACATCGCTATTGATACCATCGAGTTTAAGATTGATCCTTTTGCCGACAGGAGGCTCAGTATAAAATTGGATTCTTCGAGTATTCATCTTAAGGATGATTTTTTCATCACTTCTGATCTTTTGGTGGAGCCGGATTCTGTTAATTTTCATGGCCCGCTTTCCCTGATCAATAAGCTTCCGGATGTATTTAGAGTCTCATTGTCCGATAAAAACATCAACGATCGTTATGATGAAGAATTGAGCCTCGATCTTTTTTCTCCTTCTTTGATCAAAAAGAATCCTGAAATAATACGCATAAGCTTTGATGTTGAGGAATTTGTTGATCATGAACTCAGCCTGGATGTAGAACAAGTAAATTTCCCTTACGATTCTACGGTGTATATCCAAACGAGCGCCATAGAAGCAATTTTTAAAGTTCAGAAAAGTTTTAGGAACTCAATTAAAAAGGAGGATTTTCTGATTATTGCAGACCTCAATAATATGCATGCAACTGATTCTACGATTACAATCGAAGAGATGGACTCACCAAAACATGTCAAGGACATCACATTTAAAGAAAACAGAGTTAAAGTGATCTATGGTCAATAAGCCTTTGAAGATCGGTGTCACTGGAGGAATTGGAGCTGGAAAATCTGTAGTTTGTCAAATATTCAGCCTATTGGGCGTTCCTGTTTATAATGCTGATGAACGGGCAAAGGTTTTGATGGTTCAGGATCAGCAAGTTATCAAATCCATTAAAAGAGAATTTGGCGATAAAGCCTACCTTGTCGATGGTACTTTGGACAGAGTATTTCTGGCAAATCACGTTTTCAAAAATGATACCAGGCTGAAGATCATTAATGGAATCGTACATCCTGCTGTAGCAAAGGATTTTGATAGCTGGTCAAAAAGCTATGTTGACTTGCCATATTTGATTAAAGAAGCTGCCCTTTTGGTGGAGTCAAACTCATATAAATTGCTGGATTATTTAATTACTGTTACTGCTCCAATTGATATACGAATCGATCGGGCGCTAACCAGAGATCCGCATCGTACCAAAATGAATATTGATGAAATTGTATCAAAGCAGTTAAATGACAAAGATAAAATTGCTAAATCTAAATTTGTCATCACCAATGATGGCCATTCATTAGTGATACCGCAAGCGCTCAAAATACATGAGTTTTTGATTAGCGCCTCACAAACTGGTTAATTTTCAATAAATTCGGTATTTTTGTGTTTCAATTATTTTTTTTAAGATGGAAGGCGTAAAATCTTCATATACCGAAGAGCAAAAGCATCATATTTTTGAAAGTGAATTTCTGCCACATATCGATGCCATGTATAATTTTGCCTATCGTATAACCTTTGATGAAGCGAGTGCAAAAGACTTGATTCAAGATACCTATTATAAAGCGTTTAGATTTATAGAATCTTTTCATGAGGGGACAAATGCCAAAGCCTGGCTGTTCAGAATTTTGAAAAATAATTTCATTAATGAATTTCGCAAAAAAAATAAGGAGCCATCAATGGTAGATTATCAGGATGTGGAAACTTATTATAACTCAGATGATGTTAATGAAGTAATAACAAGTGATTTAAGAGTCGAAGTACTCCAGGATATGATTGGAGATGAAATTTCGAATGCTTTAAATGCTTTGGCCGTTGATTTTAGAATTGTGATAATTTTATGCGATCTTGAAGGCTTTACCTATGAGGAGATGTCAAAAATTCTTGATATCCCTATTGGAACTGTCAGATCACGTCTTCATAGAGCAAGGAATTTGCTTAGGGAGAGATTGAAAAATTATGCAAGTTCGATGGGATATAAATAACTTATGTATGGAAAATAAAAATGGAAAGGAATTTTTAGAGTGCTGCATAATCAAAAAATGTGGGGATGGCGGATGTGATAATTATTCAGTAAGGAGAGACTTAATTCAAAAAGTGATCGATGGCCAGGCCAATGAGGATGAAAAAAACATGTATGATGATGTTATATCCAAATGCAGCAATTGTCAATGCAAGCAGTATTGTGAGCAGGAACTGGCGATAAAAAATCTTCTTCAAACCAAGCTGGATCGTAAAAGAGTCCCATTAGATATTGTTGAAAAAATAAAAACACAAATTAATAAAGCATCCTGATGTATGGATAATGGAAAAGCAATTATTTTTTCTGCTCCATCCGGGTCAGGCAAAACGACAATAGTGCGGCATCTTCTCAAAACCTATAATTTTCTGGATTTTTCCATATCTGCAACTACAAGGCCAAGCAGGGCTGAGCGTGAACTACACGGTAAGGATTATTATTTTCTTTCATTAGAAGATTTTAAACAAAAAATTTCCAACAATGAATTGGTGGAATGGGAAGAAGTGTATGGTGGAAATTATTATGGAACGCTAAAGTCGGAAATCGATCGACTTTGGAGCATGGGTAAACATGCTGTTTTTGATGTAGATGTTAAAGGCGGATTAAAATTAAAGGAACACTTCAAGGAGAAGGCTTTGGCAATTTTTGTCAGGGTAAAAGATCTGAATATTCTCGAAGAACGTCTGAGGCATAGAAATACCGAAACTGAAGAGAATATTAGAAAACGGCTTGCTAAGGCTGAATTTGAAATGACTTTCGAGAATGAGTTTGATAAAATATTAATTTCTGACAAATTAGATCATACTTTAAAAGAATCCGAGAAATTGGTCTTTGACTTTATCTATTCGGACACAAGAAAATAGTAAATGGAAGTTGGTCTTTATTTTGGCTCATTCAATCCTATCCATGTTGGTCACCTGATCATTGCTCAAGCTGTACAAGAGCGCACAAACCTTGATGAAGTATGGTTTGTAGTATCCCCTCAAAATCCTTTAAAAAAAAGTAAAACGCTTTTGCATGAATTTGATCGATTCGATATGGTGAAGCTGGCCATCGAAGATAACGATGTATTCAGGGTAAGTGACGTCGAATTTAATATGCCCAAGCCAAGTTATACCATTGACACATTAGCCTATTTGAAGGAAAAGCATGCCGGACATCAGTTTAAATTAATAATTGGCGGCGACAATCTTTCTATTTTTCCTAAATGGAAAAACAGTCGTAAAATAATAGAGGATTTTGGATTGATTGTCTATCCTCGTCCGGGAGAAAAACAAAGCGAATTAATCGACCACCCAAATGTCAGCTTTATAGAGGCTCCTTTGCTGGATATTTCAGCAACATTTATCAGAAAATGTATCAGGGAAAACAAGTCTATACGGTATCTCGTCCCGGGAAAAGCCTGCGAATATATTTATGAGAGAAAGCTATATCTATAATTCATGCTCATTGCAAAATCCCTCAATCATACTAAATTGAAAGACCTGACTTTAAGCCAGCCCCAATTCAAATTTGCGTTAAAGGACCTTTACACAGTCATGATTTCCTCTTCTTTTTTCGCAAGGAGCGCATCAATCTTTTTGATGCAATCATCAGTAAATTCCTGAACAGTCATTTCGGCATTTTTGACTTCATCTTCAGAGATGTGTTCTTTTAAAAGTTTTTTAAAGTGATCTTTGGCGTCTTTTCTTACATTTCGCACACTAACCTTTCCGTGTTCAGCTTCAGTTCGGGATTGCTTTACCAAATTTTTCCTTCTTTCCTCAGTGAGCGGAGGAATGTTCAGTCGCACAATTTCACCATCATTTTGTGGATTTAATCCAAGGTCACTATTGATAATCGCTCTTTCAATTTCGGGGAGCATATTTTTTTCCCATGGTTTAATGACCAGGGTTTTAGCATCCGGTGTGTTTACGGATGCCATCTGACTTATAGGCGTTGGATTTCCATAATAATCAACCATCAGTCCATCCAGCATACTAGGCATAGCTCTGCCGGCTCTGATCTTGGCAAGTGCATGCAAAACATGCTGAATTGATTTCTCCATGTGGTCTTTTGCCTCTTCTAAATAAAATTCAAGTTCCTCCATCATTATGCTTTTTTTCTTAATGTACTAGTGTTCCTATATGTTGACCTTCTATAAGTTTTAAAAGATTTCCTGGTTTATTCATATCAAATACAATGATAGGCAGATGATTTTCCTGACATAATGTGAAAGCTGTCATATCCATAACATTAAGCCCTTTTTTCATTACATCAGTGTAAGATATTTCTGAAAAGCGTTTTGCTGCCGGATTTTTTTCCGGGTCTTGGGTGTAGATTCCATCCACTCGTGTTCCTTTCAGTACAACATCAGCTTCAATTTCTATAGCTCTTAAACTAGCAGCTGAATCTGTTGTAAAATATGGATTTCCAGTTCCGGCTCCAAAAATGACAAGTCTTCCTTTTTCTAAATGGCGTATTGCCCTTCTTCTAATAAATTGCTCACAGACCTGATCGATCTTTATGCCCGACATCAGTCGAGTGAAAACTCCTGCGCCTTCAAGCGAACTTTGAAGCGCCATAGAATTGATTACTGTAGCCAGCATGCCCATGTAATCTCCTTGTACCCGATCCATTCCAGATTGTTCTGCCTGAATACCCCGGAAAATATTGCCGCCGCCAATCACGATGGCAAGTTCTACTCCACTTTCCTTTGCTGTCTTTATCTCCTTTGTATATTGTTCAAGCCGTTGAGGGTCAATTCCAAATTTCTGTTTTCCCATCAATGCTTCTCCACTAAGTTTTAACAGAATGCGTTTGTACTTCATATCTTTAAAAAATTTTATTGACAAATATAATATTGAAAAAAAGATTAAATAGAAATATCAGTCAAAATTGAAGAATCACAGTATTTTTTCGTTAAAAAGTTATTATTATTCTACAGCTTAAAGTGATAAATATGCCCATTCACTATCTTGTTGCATCGTTTATTAGAGATTGAAGCAAAGCAAATTTATTCCTTTCGATGAGTTAAATATAAGTTTATTTGCCGTTTTTTGTTAACTAAATTAGGATTTGAAATATGAAAGTTAGAAAATTTTTGTTTGCAGGGGTGTTGGTATCAATCGGTTTTAGTTCTTGTAAAGTGACAGAAAAGCAAATTGTTGACACAGATTCAGATCAATTGGAAACTGTACAAGCAGATTCTTCCAATTCTAAAATCATTTATGAAGAAAAAGAGCAAGAATATAAACTTTACAAAGGAGAGCGAACGCGTCATTTCAAACTCATACATACAAAGCTGGATGTTAGCTTTGATTGGCAACGGCAGTATTTGATTGGAAAGGCCAACTTGATTTTGGAGCCTTATTTTTATGATCAATCCAATATAATACTGGACGCAAAAGGATTTGAAATCCACGAGGTGTCGATCATTTCCAGTGATAATTCAGAGAAACTCAACTATAAATATGATGGTAAAAAATTAAACATCGAATTGGAGAAAGAGTATAGCAGAGGCCATAAAGTAAATATTCTGATTAAATATACTGCAAAACCTAATGAAGGTGATTATGCTAATGAAGAGGTAAATAATCGGAAAGGGCTGTATTTCATTAATCCCAATGGAGATGAAAAAGGGAAGCCTCAGCAGATTTGGTCTCATGGTGAAACAGATTCAAATTCCAGATGGTTCCCAACACTTGATGCCCCAAACCAAAAATCGACCCAAGAGATATTTATAACTGTCGATGAAAAATATAAAACACTCTCTAATGGAACCTTGGTTTATTCAAAATCGAATGCGGATAGTACCAGAACGGATTATTGGAAAATGGATAAAGCTCATGCGCCATATCTGTTTATGCTGGCAGTTGGCGATTTTGAAATAATAGAGGATGAGTGGAATGGCATGAAAGTGGATTATTATGTGGAGCCTGAATTTGCAGAATATGCTGATGATATTTTTGGTCGTACACCGGAAATGATCGATTATTTTTCAGAAATTTTAAATTATCCATTTCCCTGGAAAAAATATAGCCAGATCATCGTTCGGGATTTTGTGTCTGGCGCAATGGAAAATACCACAGCTTCGGTTTTCATGGAAGACTTGAATGTGGATAGCCGCGAATTGGTGGACTATAATTGGGATGACATCATAGCCCATGAATTGTTTCATCAGTGGTTTGGGAATTTGGTGACCTGCGAATCCTGGGCTAATGTGCCTCTAAATGAGGCCTTTGCGACTTATGGAGAATATTTATGGAAAATGCATGAAGATGGAGCAGATGAATCAAACTATCATTTATATGAGGAATTAGGAGCCTATCTCAGTGAAGCAGAGAGCAAAAAGGAAGATTTAATTCGTTTTTATTACGATAAAGATGATGAAATGTTTGACAGCCATTCCTATGCAAAGGGCGGACTGATTCTTCATATGTTGCGGAACTACTTAGGAGATGAAGCTTTTTTCAAATCACTGGAATATTATTTGAAGTCGCATGCTTTTGGTAAAGCAGAAGTACATGAGCTTAGAATGGCCTTCGAGCATATTTCAGGTGAAGATTTGAATTGGTTTTTCAATCAATGGTTTTTGGCAGCAGGTCATCCTAAGCTAAGGATAGAAGAAACTTTTGATGCTGAGCATAATACATATTTGGTTAAAGTTTGGCAGATTCAGGATCTGGATCTTTATCCGGTTTATAAATTACCTTTAATGCTGGATATGTGGGAAAATGGGGAGATGGGACAATATATGGTGGAAATAGATAAACCATACCAGGAATTCGAATTTGATGAAATTAAAAATCCCGAATTGGTAATTGTAGATAGCGATTATGTATTAGTAGGTGAGATCACACATGTCAAAACACCGGCGCAATATCTTTTTCAATACACGAATTACAGAGATAATGTGCGTGCAAGGATTGATGCATTTAAATATTTTTTGGACAATCCGGACGATTCAATTTCTCGAATTGTGATAAGAGATGCTTTACGCGATCCGTTTTGGGTAATCAGAGAGGAGGCACTTCAGGTTTTTGAAAAAGATACAACTGATTACTTTACGTATAATGAGGAGCGGATCATAGAAATGGCTTTAGCTGATCCGCATTCATTGGTAAAGGCAGGGGCCATCGCTGTTCTGGCCTCCAAAGAAAGATCAAAATATATTGATATTTTCGAATCAAACCTATATGATTCCTCTTATTCTGTAGCCGGTCAGGCTTTGTACGCTTATTTGCAAAGTGGTCTCGAGGATGTAGATAGTGTTTTACATAATTTTAAGAATGCCAAACATTTCAATATCACCTCTTCCATAGCAGATTATTATATACAAAAGCAGGATCACTCTCAGTACATTTGGTTTTCAGATAAATTGGATAGATATACCGGTAGTGATTTATGGTATTTTTTAAAATTATTTGGGATGTATTTACTCACCGCGCCAGATGATCAGGCCAAGAATGGTGTAAGAGAATTAGAGTACATTGCAAATAATCACCATCAGTTTTATAATCGATTATCTGCTTTCCAATCCCTGGAATTGCTTTCTGATGTGGAAGGAGTATCTGAAATTATTGAGCATGTAAAGGCCAATGAAAAGGATTCAAGAGTCAAAGACTACTTTGAACAGTAAAGATTTTATTTTTCAACTTCAATAAAAAAGTTTATTATGTAGGCCACCTAGAAAAAATGAATACAATTTGCTTTAATTATTTGAATAATAGAAAAAAGGGTATACTTTTGCATTCCCTTAAAAATAAAGCAGGTTATATAATGCAATTATTACGGGAGAGTTCTTTTAAAATATGAATACAGGGGAGATACCAAAGTGGCCAACTGGGGCAGACTGTAAATCTGTTGTCTTCGACTTCGAAGGTTCGAATCCTTCTCTCCCCACGTTGCATAAATTGTGATAAAATTTAAACTCCTTACTTGTAGGGGAATGAGTTTTAAAATTAGTAAATTGCGGGAGTAGCTCAGCTGGTAGAGCGACAGCCTTCCAAGCTGTAGGTCGCGGGTTCGAACCTCGTCTCCCGCTCTAATTTAATGAGAGTTAAAAAAGAAAAATTACCAAGGCCGACGTAGCTCAGGGGTAGAGGGCTTCCTTGGTAAGGAAGAGGTCACGGGTTCAAATCCCGTCGTTGGCTCGAAAGAAAAAAGATGGAAGTAAACAGTGGGAAACTCAATGCCGGAAATTTCCGTGACAATGGTCACGTCTGCCGGTAGGCAGTGGTTCAAATCCCGTCGTTGGCTTGAATTAACACTTTAATACATAAATAAAATTTTTAACTAAACCGAGATTTATCAAAAATGGCTAAGGAAAAATTTGACCGTTCGAAACCGCATGTTAATATCGGTACTATAGGTCACGTGGACCACGGTAAAACTACATTGACAGCTGCTATTACTACTGTTTTAGCTGCCCAGGGATTATCAGAAGTACGTGGATTCGATTCTATTGATAATGCACCCGAAGAAAAAGAAAGAGGTATTACGATCAATACCGCTCACGTTGAATATACAACAGAGAATAGACACTATGCGCACGTTGATTGTCCAGGTCACGCTGACTATGTGAAAAACATGGTAACTGGCGCTGCCCAAATGGACGGTGCAATTATAGTTGTTGCTGCAACCGATGGTCCTATGCCGCAAACAAGAGAGCATATTCTTCTTGCACGTCAGGTAGGTGTGCCAGCTTTGGTTGTATTCATGAACAAAGTTGACTTGGTTGATGATGATGAGCTGTTAGAGCTTGTTGAAATGGAGATAAGAGAATTGCTTAGCTTCTATGAATACCCGGGTGATGATATTCCTGTAATCCAGGGATCCGCGCTAGGCGGCTTAAATAGCGAGCCAAAATGGGTTGAGAAAATTACTGAGTTGATGGAGGCTGTGGACAATTATATTCCACTTCCGGAAAGACTTATTGACAAAGATTTCTTGATGCCGGTTGAGGATGTATTTTCTATTACAGGTAGAGGAACCGTTGCTACAGGTAGAATAGAAAGAGGTGTAATCAACTCTGGAGATCCTGTTGATATTCTTGGTATGGGAGCTGAGAACCTTAAATCAGTTGTCACAGGTGTTGAGATGTTCAGGAAAATTCTTGACAGAGGTGAAGCTGGCGATAATACAGGCTTGCTTCTTAGAGGTATAGATAAAGATGAAATCCGAAGAGGTATGGTAATCTGTAAACCAGGTTCTGTAACCCCTCACGCTCACATTAAAGCTGAAGTATACGTACTTTCAAAAGAAGAAGGAGGAAGACATACTCCATTCTTCAATAAGTACAGACCTCAATTCTATCTGAGAACAACAGATGTAACCGGGGAAATATTTTTGCCAGAAGGCGTGGAAATGGTAATGCCTGGGGACAATGTGACAATTGAGGTTAAATTACTCAGTACAGTTGCAATGGAAAAAGGTCTTCGATTTGCAATCAGGGAAGGTGGACGTACAGTCGGCGCCGGACAGGTTACTGAAATCCTTGACTAAATAATATAATAAATCCTTTCAAATGCGTTTCTTAAAGTTTTTAGGAAGCGCATTTGTTTCTATAAAATTTTTTAAATACCTTTGCAGGCCATTTCATACGGGTGTAGCTCAATTGGTAGAGTAGTGGTCTCCAAAACCATTGGTTGGGAGTTCGAGTCTCTCCACCCGTGCTATAAAATATTAAAACATTGCTTAAGCTAAAAAAATTCATTATAGAATCTGTTGACGAGCTAAGAAACAAGGTTACTTGGCCGAAATTCAACGAGTTACAGAGTAGTTCAGTTTTGGTACTTGTTGCATCAATGATTTTTGCAATTGTTATAGGGGCCATCGATTTTGTTTTTGACAACATATTGGGTTGGTTTTATAATGAGTTTTAAAAAGAATTAATAACCAAATGAGTGAACTGAAGTGGTATGTAATACGAGTGGTTAGCGGGCAGGAAAAGAAGATAAAAACCTACCTGGAAAACGAAATTGCTCGACAGAAACTTGAGGAATTCATTCCTCAGGTACTCATTCCTTCCGAAAAGGTTTACGAAATGAGAAATGGGAAAAAGCGCATCAGAGAGCGTAATTTTTTCCCCGGTTATGTATTGGTTTCCGCCGATCTCACGTATGGAGAAGCCATGCACGTTATAAATAGTATACCTGGCGTTATAGGATTTTTGGGCAATAAAAGCTCAGGAACTTCCAAAGAACCCGTCGCACTCCGACAATCAGAAATCAACCGGATATTAGGTAAGGTGGATGAATCAGAAGAAATGGAAGAAAAATTTGCCACAACCTTTATTGTTGGCGAATCTGTCAAAGTTATGGACGGTCCATTTAGCGGATTTACAGGAGTTGTCGAGGAAGTTTTTGATGAGAAAAAGAAGTTGAATGTGATGGTGAAAATTTTCGGGAGAAATACACCAGTCGAGTTGAATTATATGCAAGTAGAAAAACAAGATTAGCATCATGGCTAAAGAGATACAAGGATATTTAAAACTACAAATTCGAGGAGGTGCAGCAAATCCATCTCCACCGGTCGGACCTGCCCTGGGTAGTAAAGGACTTAACATTATGGAGTTCTGTAAGCAGTTTAACGCCAGAACCCAGGAAAAACAAGGTCAATTATTACCTGTTGTGGTCAGTATTTATAAGGATAAATCCTTTGATTTTATTATCAAAACACCACCTGCAGCAGTTTTATTACTGGAACATTCAAAGCTGAAAAAGGGATCCCCTGAATCAAATAGAACAAAAGTTGGTTCAGTAAGTTGGGATCAGGTGAGAAAAATTGCCGAATTGAAAATGCAGGACCTAAATGCATTTAAAATTGAGTCAGCAATGAAAATGGTTGCAGGGACAGCAAGAAGCATGGGATTAAGAGTAAAAGGAACCGCACCCTGGGCAAATTAAAGATAAAGGACAATGGCGATAAGTAAAAGTAGAAAAGCAATACTTGAAAAATACGACCTGCAGAAAGATTACGATCTTTCTGAAGCAGCCGAACTTGTAAAAAGTATTACTAAAACAAAGTTCGATTCCTCTGTTGATATGGATATCCGATTGGGAGTAGATCCACGAAAAGCAGATCAGATGGTGCGGGGCGTTGTCGTGCTTCCTCATGGAACGGGTAAAGATGTCAATGTACTGGTATTATGTACTCCTGAGAAAGAGCAAGAAGCTAAAGACGCCGGAGCAAATCATGTTGGTCTCGATGAGTATATTAAGAAAATTGAAGGTGGGTGGACGGATATAGACGTGATTATAACAATGCCTCAGGTGATGGCAAAAGTTGGAAAGCTCGGTCGTGTGTTAGGGCCAAGAGGTTTGATGCCTAATCCAAAATCCGGAACCGTGACTATGGAAGTCGGAAAAGCAGTGAAGGAAGTGAAAACGGGTAAAATTGATTTTAAAGTTGATAAATTCGGCATCATTCATACTTCTATCGGAAAAGTTTCTTTTTCTAAGGAAAAAATTATTGACAATGCCACAGAGATGTTAAATACAGTCTCAAAACTAAGGCCGGCTTCAGCAAAAGGCACGTATTTTAAAAGTATTTCCTTGTCAAGCACAATGAGTCCCGGCGTTGCTATTGATCATAACAGTATTATTGGCTTATAAGATGACAAAGCAAGAAAAAACACAAGTTATCAGCGACTTAGCTGTAAAATTAAAAGAAAACAGCAATTTTTATTTTGCTGATGCCTCAGGTCTTACTGTGGCAGAAATAAATAGTTTCAGGCGAATTTGTTTTGACAAGGGTGTTGAATACAATGTATATAAAAATACCCTTATTAAGAAAGCGCTCGAAACATTGGATACGGATTATTCTTCGTTTGACGATACTGTATTGAAAGGTTTTACCGGCATAATATTTTCGGATGAAAGCGGAAATTTGCCAGCAAAAGTGATCAAAGAGTTCAGAAAGTCAGCTAAAAGTGAAAAGCCAATATTTAAGGGAGCTTCCATCGATACCGATCTCTTTATTGGCAATGAAAATCTTGATACATTAAGCAAGCTTAAGTCTAAGTTGGAGCTTATTGGAGACGTGATCATGTTGTTACAATCACCTGCAAAAAATGTTATTTCTGCATTACAAAGTGGACAAGACAATATTGCCGGTATTTTGAAAACGTTGGCTGAAAGAGAAGAAGCATAGTGAAATAAGTTATTAATTATTTAAGTAAAATTTAAAATGGCAGATTTAAAAGCATTCGCAGATCAACTAGTAAACTTAACCGTTAAGGAAGTAAGCGAACTTGCGGATATCTTAAAAAACGAGTATGGCATTGAGCCGGCAGCAGCCGCAGCTCCAGTAGTAGTATCAGGTTCAGCAGATGAAGAAGCTGTAGAAGAGCAAACCTCTTTTGATGTGATATTGAAATCACATGGTGCTGCTAAGCTAAAAGTTGTAAAGGCTGTTAAAGAATTAACTGGTTTAGGTTTGAAAGAAGCTAAAGACTTAGTTGATGGCGCACCAAATCCAGTAAAAGAGGGTATTGCTAAAGACGAAGCTGAAGGACTTAAAAAGACACTTGAGGAAGCAGGAGCAGAAGTCGAAATTAAATAAGACATTGTCCATTTATAACATTTAAATGGAATTTGTTTAGGCCTGACCAATATAGTCAGGTCTTTTCCTGTTTGTACCCATACCAATATATATTGGTGAATAGCCATTCCCAAATAGGGTTTGGATTGATTTTGTGATATAATTACTACATTATAAAGATTAAAGCCTTGGCGACAAATAATCAAAATCGAAGATTAAACTTTTCCAAAATTAAAACCGTAATAGATTATCCTGATTTTCTGGATGTTCAATTGCAGTCATTCAAAGATTTCTTTCAACTCGAAACTGCTGCAGAGAAGAGGGTTCAGGAAGGACTTTATAAGGTTTTTTCAGAAAACTTTCCAATTGCAGATTCAAGAGAGAATTTTGTACTCGAGTTTATTGATTACATGGTTGATCCTCCAAAATACAGCGTTCGCGAATGTGTGGAAAGAGGCCTCACCTATAATGTTCCTTTAAAAGCTAAGCTACGACTTTCTTGTAACGACGAGGACAACGAAGATTTTGAAACAATCGAGCAGGAAGTTTTCTTAGGCAATATTCCTTACATGACTGTAAAAGGTTCTTTTGTTGTCAATGGAGCAGAACGTGTTATTGTATCCCAGTTGCACAGATCGCCTGGAGTATTTTTTGCTCAAAGCAAGCATACCAACGGAACTAAATTGTATTCTGCCAGGATTATTCCTTTCAAAGGTTCGTGGATAGAATTTGCAACTGATGTTAACAATGTCATGTATGCTTATATTGACAGGAAGAAGAAATTTCCTGTTACCATGTTGTTAAGAGCCATAGGTTGGGGAAGTGACAAAGACATTCTCGATCTTTTTGAGCTTTCTCAAGAAGTTGAATCTACGGAGAAGAACCTTAAAAAAGTAATCGGCAGAAAATTAGCCGCCAGGGTCCTGAAGACCTGGACTGAAGACTTTGTTGATGAGGATACAGGAGAAGTTGTTTCTATTGATAGAAATGAAGTTTTGTTAGAGCGTGATTCCGTCATTTCAGAAGACGATATTGAAGTGATCCTTGATTCTTCTACTAAATCTATCATTCTGCATAGAGAAGACATTAACATCAATGACTTCCAGATCATATACAATACACTTTCCAAGGATAACTCAAACTCTGAGAAAGAAGCTGTAGAACAAATTTATCGTCAGCTCAGAAACTCGGATGCTCCAGATGAGCAAACAGCACGAGATATTATACAGAGTTTGTTTTTTTCCGACAAGCGATATGATCTTGGTGAAGTTGGCCGTTACAGAATTAATAAAAAATTAGGACTGGATATTGATTCCAGCGTAAGGGTTTTAACTAAGGAAGATATAATCCTGATTGTAAAATATCTCATAGGATTAATTAACGCTAAGGCAATGGTCGATGATATTGACCATTTAAGTAATAGAAGGGTACGAACTGTTGGTGAGCAGTTGTACAGTCAATTTGGTGTAGGTCTTGCAAGAATGGCAAGAACTATAAAAGAGAGAATGAATGTCAGAGATAATGAGGAATTCAAACCTACTGACCTGATAAATGCAAGGACACTGTCTTCTGTAATAAATTCATTTTTTGGAACCAACCAATTGTCTCAATTTATGGATCAAACAAATCCATTGGCTGAGATCACACACAAAAGGAGAATGTCTGCATTGGGGCCAGGCGGTCTTTCCAGAGAAAGAGCAGGTTTTGAAGTTCGGGATGTGCACTATACCCACTATGGCAGACTATGTACCATTGAAACCCCGGAAGGTCCGAATATTGGTTTGATTTCTTCACTTTGCGTGCACGCAAAAGTTAACGGTATGGGATTCATTGAAACTCCATATCGTAAATCAGACAGTGGGAAGGTAAATATGTCAAGTGATGTAATTTTTCTTACAGCTGAAGAAGAAGACACACACAATATTGCACAGGCCAATGCACCGCTTGAAGAAAATGGGGTGTTTATAAATGATAAGGTAAAAGCAAGATTTGAAGGAGACTTCCCAATTGTTGATAAAGGGGAGGTAACTTATATGGACGTAGCTCCAAACCAGATTGTTTCCGTTGCCGCATCACTAATTCCTTTCCTTGAGCATGATGATGCCAACAGGGCTTTGATGGGATCGAACATGATGCGCCAGGCAGTTCCACTTATGAAGCCGCAAGCGCCTATCGTGGGAACAGGCTTGGAAAAAAGAGTTGCCCTGGATAGCAGATCGTTAATTCTTGCGGAAGGTGATGGCGTTGTCGATTATGTGGATGCAAATAGAATATCCATAAAATACGATCTTAATGATGATCAGAAATTGATAAGTTTTGATGCCGACATTAAGACTTATGATTTAATAAAATTCAGAAGAACTAACCAGGATACCTGCATCAACCTAAAACCAATTGTTTTCAAAGGAGAAAAGGTTATAAATGGTCAGCCACTTTGCGAAGGATATGCTACAGAAGCTGGCGAATTGGCGCTTGGTAGAAACCTCAAGGTAGCCTTCATGCCATGGCAGGGATATAATTTTGAGGATGCTATTGTAATTTCTGAAAGCGTTGTACGAAATGACATCTATACTTCTATTCACATTGATGAATTTGAATTGGAAGTTAGAGACACAAAAAGAGGAGAGGAAGAACTCACTTCTGAAATTCCTAATGTCAGCGAAGAGGCTGTTAAAAACCTTGATGAGAATGGAATTATCAGGATTGGAGCCGAGGTTAAAGAAGGTGATATTTTGGTCGGAAAGATCACTCCAAAAGGAGAAACTGATCCAACTCCGGAAGAGAAACTTCTTCGGGCAATATTTGGTGATAAGGCGGGTGACGTTAAAGACGCATCTTTAAAGGCTTCTCCATCACTTCAGGGTGTTGTTATTGACACAAAACTTTTCTCCAGACCTAAGAAAGATAAGGATCTTCGGGCGAAAGCTAAGAAGGATGTAGAAGTACTTAAAGGAAAGTATGGCAAAGAACTTCTCGATGTAAGGCAAAAAATGATAGAGAAAATTACTATTCTTTTAGATGGTAAAATTTGTCAGGGTGTTACGCATAAATTTGGTGATGAAATGTTGAGCAAGGGTGTGAAATTCAATTCTAATGTAATTGAAGAAAAATTATTCCCTGAGCGAAATGTTTATCGTGATGAGAGCAATTATAATGTCCAGCCAGAAGTTAATTTGATTACTGATCTGAATTATGCTAATTGGACGGATGATGATTCTATCAATAATTTGGTTGTTGAGCTCATCAAAAAATACACCATCAAGAGAAATGAGTATGCCGGAGAATTTAAGCGTCAACGATTTACCTTGGAAGTTGGAGACGAACTTCCTGCAGGAATCGTTCAATTAGCCAAAGTTTATATCGCCAAAAAGCGAAAGCTTAAAGTGGGGGATAAAATGGCCGGTCGACACGGAAATAAAGGAGTTGTAGCCAAGATTGTTCGTCAGGAAGATATGCCATTCCTTGAGAATGGAACGCCAGTTGATATTGTCCTTAATCCTCTTGGAGTACCTTCAAGGATGAACCTTGGACAGATCTATGAAACTGTATTGGGGTGGGCAGGTGAAATTCTAGGAAAGAAATATGCTACTCCAATATTTGATGGAGCTTCAATGGCCGACGTGGAGAAAGAATTGAAATTGGCTAAACTACCTGAAGTTGGCAGAACATATTTATACGATGGATTGACAGGCCGTAAATTTGATCAACCTGTTACTGTTGGCAGAATATATATGTTAAAATTAGGTCACCTTGTCGATGATAAGATGCACGCAAGATCTATTGGACCATATTCTTTGATAACTCAGCAACCCCTCGGCGGTAAAGCTCAATTTGGTGGGCAGCGATTTGGTGAAATGGAAGTTTGGGCGCTTGAAGCTTTTGGAGCATCACATGTGTTGCAGGAAATCCTAACCATTAAATCGGATGATGTTATTGGAAGAGCAAAAGCGTATGAAGCCATTGTTAAAGGCGAAAACATGCTTAAGCCAAATGTTCCTGAATCATTCAATGTGTTGGTGCATGAGCTAAGAGGTCTTGCACTTGAAATTACTTTAGATTAATGAACCCTAGCCTTTTGAGGTTTAAAAATATAATACACTAATTAATTATGGCATTCAGAAAAAATAAAAAACTAAAAAGTAACTTTTCAAAAGTTACCATAAGTCTTGCATCGCCAGAATCAATTTTGGAAAGTAGTCATGGTGAGGTTACCCAACCCGAAACCATTAACTATAGAACATATAAACCTGAAATGGGCGGACTATTTTGCGAACGTATTTTTGGTCCGGTCAAAGATTGGGAATGTCATTGTGGGAAATATAAAAGAATAAGATATAAGGGCATCATCTGCGACCGCTGCGGAGTTGAAGTAACAGAAAAGAAAGTCCGTAGAGAGCGAATGGGTCACATTGAATTAGTAGTGCCTGTGGCTCATATCTGGTATTTCAGATCGCTGCCAAATAAAATCGGTTACCTGCTTGGATTGCCGACCAAAAAACTAGATCAGATTATTTATTATGAAAGATATGTAATCATTCAGCCTGGTATAAAGGAAGAAGATGGATTTAGTAAAATGGATTATCTTACAGAAGACGAGTATCTTGATATAATGGATAAATTACCGAGAGAAAATCAGATGTTAGATGACGACGATCCTGAGAAATTCATTTCCAAAATGGGGGCCGAGGCTCTTGAAATGCTTTTGGCAAGAACTGACCTGGATGATTTGTCTTATAAATTAAGACATCAGGCCGCTACTGATACTTCACAACAAAGAAAAGCTGAAGCTTTGAAAAGGTTAAGAGTTGTGGAAGCGTTCAGAGATGCACGTACAAGAATTGAAAACCGGCCTGAGTGGATGATCATTAAAATGGTACCGGTTATTCCTCCGGAATTAAGACCTTTAGTTCCTTTGGATGGCGGAAGATTTGCTACATCTGATTTAAATGATTTATACCGCAGGGTTATAATTAGAAATAACAGGCTTAAGCGATTAATAGATATTAAAGCCCCTGAAGTAATCTTAAGAAATGAGAAAAGGATGCTTCAGGAAGCTGTTGATTCTCTTTTTGACAATTCAAGAAAAGTCAACGCAGTACGATCTGATGGAAATAGAGCTCTTAAATCTTTGAGTGATATGCTCAAAGGTAAGCAAGGTCGTTTCAGACAAAATCTTCTTGGAAAGAGGGTTGATTATTCTGGAAGATCTGTAATTGTAGTTGGACCTGAATTGAAAATGCATGAATGTGGATTGCCGAAAAACATGGCGGCGGAACTCTTCAAGCCTTTCATTATCAGGAAATTAATTGAAAGAGGTATTGTAAAAACAGTCAAATCCGCAAAGAAGATTGTTGACAGGAAGGATCCTGTTGTATGGGATATCCTGGAGAATGTATTAAAAGGACATCCAGTTTTGCTTAACAGAGCTCCAACGCTTCACCGCTTAGGTATTCAGGCATTCCAGCCAAAGTTGATTGAGGGAAAAGCCATTCAATTGCACCCATTAGCGTGTACTGCTTTTAACGCAGATTTTGATGGAGACCAGATGGCTGTTCACGTTCCTCTCGGACAAGAAGCAGTTTTAGAGGCGTCTATATTAATGCTTGCTTCACATAATATATTAAATCCTGCCAATGGTGCACCGATCACGGTGCCATCTCAAGACATGGTATTGGGATTATATTATGTTACAAAAGGTAGAAAAGGAACTAAAAAAGATCCTGAGCTTGGCGAAGGTATGAGTTTTTATTCTGCCGAAGAAGTTATCATTGCGCTCAACGAAGGTAGAATTTCTAAGCATGCCATCATTAATGTAAGGACAAAAGTTCGAAATGAAGCTGGAGAGCTCGAAACAAAAGTAATCGAAACGGTCACTGGACGAGTTATTTTCAACCAGTTTGTGCCGGATGAAGTTGGGTTTGTCAATGAATTATTGTCAAAGAAAAAACTTCAGGGGATTATCTCTGCCGTATTCAAAATTACGGGCATGGATACTACCGCTAAATTTCTGGATGATATCAAAACATTAGGATTTCAGGAAGCATATATGGGCGGACTTTCTATGGGATTGAATGATGTGATGATCCCAAAGGTGAAAGATCAATTGATAAAATCTGCTAAAAAGGAAGTTGATGAGGTATGGAATAACTACCTTATGGGACTCATTACAGATAATGAAAGATATAACCAGGTAATAGATATCTGGACACGAATTAATTCCCAAATTACCGGTACTCTGATGAAACAATTAGAGGACGATAAACAAGGATTTAACTCCATATATATGATGATGAATTCTGGAGCAAGGGGTTCCAGGGAGCAAATCCGTCAGTTAGGTGGAATGAGAGGATTGATGGCAAAACCTCAAAAAAATCTTGTAGGGTCTGTTGGAGAAATTATTGAGAATCCTATTCTTTCAAACTTTAAAGAAGGATTGGATGTAATTGAATATTTTATATCAACTCACGGTGCAAGAAAAGGATTGGCAGATACAGCATTAAAAACAGCCGATGCCGGTTATCTGACAAGAAGATTGGTTGACGTTTCACAAGATGTTGTCGTCAATGAAGAGGATTGTGATACACTTCGAGGTATTGTTGTAACTGCGCTTAAGGACAATGAGGATATTGTCGAACCATTATCCGAAAGAATCCTTGGAAGAGTAACGGTACACGATATTTTTGATCCTATAACCGAAGAGCTAATTGTAGCAACTAATACAGAGGTTGACGAGGAGATAGCCAGGAAAATTGATGAAACCAGTATTGAGGAAGTTGAGATTAGGTCAGTTCTAACTTGTGAAACAAAAAAAGGTGTTTGTGTGAAGTGCTACGGCAGAAACCTTGCAACGGGTAAGATGGTTCAAAATGGAGAAGCTGTTGGTGTAATTGCGGCACAGTCGATTGGTGAACCAGGAACTCAGCTTACCTTACGAACTTTCCACGTTGGGGGAACCGCTTCCAATATTGCTGTCGATGCAAAAATCAAGGCTAAATTTGATGGAATTGTTGAGTTTGAAGAATTAAGATCAATCAAAACTACCGACAACGAAGGGAAAAAGGCTGTCGTAGTTATGGGGCGATCAGGAGAAATTAAAATTGTTGATCCGAAATCCAAAAAAGTACTCATCAGCAACCATGTTCCTTATGGAGCATTTCTATCCGTAAAGGATGGAGAAAAAATAGAAAAAGATAAGGAGCTTTGTTTCTGGGATCCCTACAATGCAGTTATTCTGACAGAATCAGATGGCACGATCAAATACGATATGATTGAAGAGAACCTCACCTATCGGGAAATTTCAGATGAGCAAACCGGTCATAGGGAAAAAGTTATTATTGACTCTAAAGATAAAACAAAAAACCCTTCATTAATCATTGAAAAAAAGGACGGGGAGATATCATACAACATTCCGGTAGGGGCACACCTGGCGGTAAATAATGATGACAAAATTAATGCCGGGCAAGTCTTAGTGAAAATACCCAGGACAATGGGTAAATCCAGGGATATTACCGGTGGTCTTCCAAGGGTAACGGAGCTTTTTGAAGCCAGAAACCCTTCTAACCCGGCAGTTGTAAGTGAAATTGATGGCGTTGTTACATACGGGGGGATCAAGAGAGGAAACAGGGAGATTTATATTGAGTCAAAAGATGGCGTGAAAAAGAGATATCTTGTATCTCTATCCAAGCATATTCTTGTTCAGGACAATGACTTTGTACGAGCAGGAATGGCCTTGTCTGACGGCGCAATTACTCCGGCGGATATTTTGGCGATCAAAGGACCTACAGCTGTTCAGGAGTACTTGGTAAATGAAATCCAGGAAGTATATCGACTTCAGGGTGTAAAGATCAATGACAAGCATATTGAGGCCATTGTGCGACAGATGATGCAGAAGGTTTCTATTGTTGATTCAGGAGACACAAGTTTCTTAAATGTTCAGGTTGTTGACAGATGGTTGTTCAGAGAGGAGAATGATGCAATTTTGGACATGAAAGTTGTGATTGATCCAAAAGATTCAGAAACGTTAAAGGCTGGACAAATTATTTCTAATCGTCGATTACGGGATGAAAATTCCAGCCTGAAGCGACGGGATCTCAAACCAGTTGAAGTGCGTGATGCACAGCCTGCAGTATCTAAACCTACCCTTCAGGGCATAACACAGGCGTCATTAGGAACGGAAAGTTTTATATCAGCAGCTTCTTTCCAGGAAACAACTAAGGTGTTGAGTGAAGCTTCAATTCGAGGTAAATCAGATCAACTTAAAGGACTAAAGGAAAATGTGATTGTAGGTCATTTAATTCCTGCCGGAACTGGAATGAGGAAATATGAAAACATGATCGTTACCTCAAAAAAGGAATATGATGCTTTGATGGCCTCTAAGGAAGAGTTTAATAAAGTCGAAGAGGAAGCGGAATCTAATTTTTAGGATATATGGAATCGGAAAAAAAAGATTCTAAGAAGAATCAAATAAACATTGAACTTTCTGAAGAGATTGCAGAAGGTGTATATGCTAATTTGGCGATGATAGCCCATTCAAACAGTGAGTTTGTAATTGACTTTATTCGCTTGATGCCCGGGGTGCCAAAAGCAAAGGTGAAATCCAGAATAGTAGTGACTCCTGAGCATGCAAAACGATTGTTGTATGCGCTGAAGGATAACATTGAAAAATATGAAGATGCATTTGGGGTCATCAAAAAAACAGATGACGCCCCAAAGTTTCCAATTAATTTTGGGGGCACCGTAGGAGAAGCTTGATTTATATTTAAAATCTATTTTTTAATATAATCTAAATTCCTACATTTGCAGTCCAAAAAAATACAGAGATATTAATTAACATAATAATAGTATGCCTACTATACAGCAGTTAGTAAGAAAAGGTAGAAAAAAATTGACAAGTAAATCAAAGTCACGGGCTTTGGATGCTTGCCCTCAAAGAAGAGGTGTTTGTACGAGAGTTTATACAACAACTCCAAAAAAGCCAAATTCTGCCATGAGAAAGGTAGCAAGGGTGAGGCTAACAAATACAAAGGAAGTGAATGCCTATATCATGGGAGAGGGTCACAATCTGCAAGAGCACTCAATTGTCTTGATTAGAGGAGGCAGGGTAAAAGATCTTCCGGGAGTAAGATATCATATTATCAGGGGTGCGTTGGATACTGCCGGTGTTGATGGAAGATTGCAGGGAAGATCTAAGTATGGTACCAAAAGGCCTAAAAATAAATAATTATTTAATACAATGAGAAAGGCAAAACCTAAAAAGAGATATATTTTACCTGATCCAAAATTTCAGGAAACTTTAGTATCAAAGTTTGTGAATTACCTCATGGTAAAAGGGAAGAAGAATGTGGCTTATGCAATCTTTTATGATGCTATTGACCTGGTACAGGAAAAGTCCGGTGAAACCGGATTGGATTTATGGAAATCAGCTCTGAACAATATAATGCCATATGTGGAGGTAAAAAGCAGAAGAGTTGGGGGCGCTACATTCCAGGTTCCTTTGGAAGTACGTCCAGAAAGGAAAATTACACTTGGCATCAAGTGGTTAATCATGTATGCCAGATTGAGAGGTGAAAAAACAATGGTGCAGCGTTTGGCCGGTGAAATAATTTCCGCATCAAAGGGAGAAGGATCTGCGGTGAAAAAGAAGACTGATACACATAGGATGGCGGAAGCGAATAAAGCGTTTTCCCATTTTAGGTTTTAATAGAAATAATGGCGAAGAAAAACCTTAAGTATTTAAGAAATATAGGCATCATGGCTCACATTGACGCCGGCAAAACAACCTGTACGGAGCGGATTCTGTATTATACCGGATTGACCCACAAAATTGGTGAAGTCCATGACGGTGGTGCAGTGATGGATTGGATGGAGCAAGAGCAGGAAAGAGGGATTACAATTACCTCAGCCGCTACGACTACCTACTGGAAATACCCAACTGAGCAGGGGAAAACACTGACAGATTCAAAAGAATACAATATTAATATAATTGACACACCAGGCCACGTTGACTTTACTGTTGAGGTAGAGCGCTCCCTGAGAGTGTTGGACGGGGCAGTTGCTCTTTTCTGTGCAGTATCTGGGGTAGAACCTCAATCTGAAACAGTTTGGAGACAAGCCGATAAATACCAGGTCCCAAGAATTTGTTTTGTCAATAAAATGGACAGGGCAGGAGCTGATTTTTTTGGCGTTGTTGATGATATACGAGAAAAATTGAAAGCTAATCCAGTGCCTCTCCAGGTACCGATAGGTTCCGAAGATACATTTGTTGGAGTTGTTGATTTAATTACCAATAAAGCAATCATTTGGAATGAGGAAGATAAAGGAATGACGTATGAAGAAGTTCCAATTCCTGAAGATTTGGTTGATACCGTAGATGAATGGAGAAAAAAACTAGTAGAAAGTGTAGCCGATTATGATGATGCACTTTTAGAAAAGTTCTTTGAAGATCCGGCATCTATTAGCCCAGAGGAAATGATGGCAGCAATTCGAAAGGCTGTTATTGACATGTCATTTTCACCGGTGTTAGTTGGATCAGCATTTAAAAATAAAGGAGTACAGTCTTTGTTGGATGCAATATGCGAATATTTGCCTTCACCATTAGATCTTCCACCTGTTGTAGGGATCAATCCTGATACGGATGAGGAAGTAGCAAGGAAGCCTAGCTCGGATGAACCATTTGCAGCCTTAGCTTTCAAGATTGCAACGGATCCATTTGTAGGGAGATTGGCATTTTTTAGAGTATACTCAGGAAAGCTTGACGCCGGTTCTTATGTATACAATATGAGAACTGGAAAAAAGGAAAGAATATCCAGGTTGATGCAGATGCACTCCAATAAGCAAAATCCAATCAGCCATGTAGAGGCAGGTGACATTGCAGCAGGAGTTGGATTTAAAAACATAAAGACAGGAGATACGCTTGTGGAAGAGAAGCACAAAATAGTGCTGGAATCCATCACTTTTCCAGAGCCTGTGATAGGATATGCCATTGAGGCAAAAACTCAGGCTGACGTTGATAAGCTTGGCGGGGCAATTGCTAAGTTGGTAGAGGAAGACCCGACCTTAAGGGTTCATACTGATCACGAAACCGGTCAGACGATCTTGAGAGGGATGGGCGAACTTCACTTAGAAATCATTATCGACAGAATGCGGCGTGAATTCGGTGTTGAAATAAACCAGGGGGCACCTCAGGTTGCGTATAAAGAATGTATCACATCTTTGGTTGAGCACCGGGAAATATACAAAAAGCAATCTGGTGGGCGAGGTAAGTTTGGAGATATTGTATTTGAAATGAGTCCGAGTGAGGATGGGAAAGAGGGACTTGAGTTTGTCAATAAAATTGTTGGCGGAGTTATCCCAAAGGAATTTATCCCATCTATTGAAAAAGGATTTAAAAGTGCGATGAAAAATGGACCGCTTGCTGGATTCCCCGTAGAAGGATTGAAAGTTAAGCTTTTCCATGGATCGTTCCACGATGTGGATTCCGATGCTTTATCTTTCGAATTGGCGGCGCGTTTAGGATTTAAGAATGCAGCGAAGAAGGCTAAGCCACAATTGCTTGAGCCGGTTATGTCTGTTGAAGTAGTAACGCCCGAGGAATTTACAGGGCCAGTTACCGGAGACTTAAATAAAAGGCGGGGTATCATGCAGGGCATGGATACTAAAGTTGGGGCACAGGTCATTAAATCGAATGTCCCATTAGCTGAATTATTTGGATATATTACAGATTTGCGTACCATATCTTCAGGTAGGGCTTCAGCTTCACTAACATTTTCTCATTTTGATCCCGTGCCTTCAGGACTTCAAGAGGAAATTATTAAGAAATCAAAAGGAGAAGGTTAATATTAAACGGATATGACCCAGAAAATAAGAATAAAACTCAAGTCTTACGATTACAATTTGGTTGATAAGTCATCAGAAAAAATCGTTCGAGCGGTAAAAGCTACTGGAGCAGTTGTAAGTGGCCCAATTCCATTACCTACGAAAAAAGAAATTTTTACGGTACTGAAATCGCCACACGTAAATAAAAAGTCCAGGGAGCAATTTCAACTATTCACGTATAAGAGATTGGTTGATATTTATTCAAACAGTACAAAGACTGTTGATGCCTTGATGAAACTAGAACTTCCTAGTGGAGTTGATGTAGAAATAAAGGTCTAAGGAATTTATAATTATAAGTAAAGAACCAATACGGTTATTGGTTCTTTTTTTTGCTCATAAGTTTAGGTAAAATCAGAATCTGATTTTGTATTGAAAATCATTTTCACTACCTTTGCAGTCCTTTATAAAAAAGGCTACAAAATAATCTAAATCGCATTTTAAAATTTAAAAATGTCTGGTATAATAGGAAAAAAAATAGGGATGACTAGCGTCTACAGTGCCGATGGACATAATGTCGCATGCACAGTCGTTGAAGCTGGTCCTTGTGTAGTTACGCAAGTAAAGAATGTGGAGACTGATGGCTATAAAGCTGTCCAGTTGGCATATGATGAAAGAAAGCCAAAAAACACCTCCAAGGCCCTTTTGGGACATTTTTCAAAAGCCAAAACTACACCTAAGAAAAAGGTTGTGGAATTCAGAAATTTCAGAAAAGAATTTGATCATCTCATTGAAGTTGGAAAAGAAATTTCTGTAGGAGAGGTATTTACAGAAGGAGAGTTTCTGGATGCCATTGGAACCTCTAAAGGTAAAGGATTTCAAGGTGTTGTAAAGAGGCACAATTTTGGCGGCGTTGGCCAGGCTACACACGGGCAGCATAACAGGCTCAGGGCTCCAGGAGCAATCGGAGCATGTTCTTACCCGGCAAGAGTTTTCAAAGGGATGAAGATGGCAGGAAGAATGGGAGGCAATAGAGTTAAGGTGGTCAACCTTAAGGTGATGAAAATCATTCCTGAAAAGAACCTCATTTTAGTAAACGGATCTTTGCCTGGCAGCAAAAATTCATATGTTGTATTAGAAAAATAATTGAGATGAATATCGCAATTCTTAATATAAAAGGTGAAGATACCGGCAGGAAGGTTAAGCTTAATGACAAGGTATTTAAAATAGAGCCCAACGATCACGTAATTTATTTGGATGTTAAGCAATATTTAGCAAACCAAAGGCAAGGAACCCATAAGTCGAAAGAGCGGGCAGAAATTACAGGATCTACGAAAAAAGTCAAAAAGCAAAAAGGCACCGGTACAGCAAGAATGGGTAGTGTGAAATCTCCGGTATTAAGAGGAGGAGGAAGGGCTTTTGGTCCAAGACCGAGAAACTATAATTTTAAGTTGAATAAAAAGGTTAAAGTTTTAGCTAGAAAATCAGCTTTATCCTATAAAGTTCAAGAAAAGGATTTAATAATTGTTGAAAACTTTAGTCTTGATACCCCAAAGACAAAGTCTTATTTAGAGATTTTGAATAGCCTGTCTTTTGCAGACAAAAAAACCTTGATGGTAATTCCTGAAGTTGACAAAAACATTGTGTTGTCAGGAAAGAATATAAAGAAAGCCAAGATTACATTAGCAAGCGATATCAGCACATACGAAGTGCTTAATGCAGATAAGTTGATCTTGTGCGAAGGGTCTATTGAGATAATTGAAAATATTTTGAATTAGCAGATCATGACAGTACTAAAGAAACCATTGGTTACAGAAAAAATATCTGAGCTTAATGAAAAGGGTAAGTATGGATTTGTTGTGGATAAAACTGCAAATAAAATAGAGATTAAAGGCGCCGTTGAGAAAATGTATGGAGTTACAGTAGAAAAGGTAGCGACCATGCGATATCAGGGCAAAGATAAATCAAGATATACGAAATCCAGAGTAGTTACAGGCAGAGCGCCATCTTTTAAAAAGGCCATTGTTACCTTGGCTGAAGGCGATGTCATAGATTTTTACGGAAGTATTTAATAGAATTAGAAGATGGCTGTTAGAAAACTTAGACCGATAACACCAGGACAGAGGTTCAGAACGGCGCCTGTTTTTGATGAAATTACAAAGGAGTCTCCCGAGAAATCCTTACTAAGACCACAAAAAAGATCAGGTGGACGGAATAATACCGGAAAAATGACCATGAGATATTTAGGTGGTGGTCATAAGAAAAGGTTAAGAGAAATAGATTTTAAAAGAAGTAAGCACGGAATTCCTGCTATTGTACATGCAATAGAGTACGATCCTAATCGATCTGCTCGAATAGCGCTGCTTTTTTATAAAGATGGAGCAAAGTCATATATTCTTGCTCCCGAAGGTTTGAAAGTGGGTACGGAAATAGTTTCAGGCCCTGATGTTGTTCCTGATTTAGGAAACTGTCTGTCACTAGCAAAAATTCCTTTAGGAACCATAATTCATAATATAGAGTTAAAGCCTGGCTCAGGCGCTGCTATTGCCAGAAGTGCCGGCTCATATGCGCAACTTCTCGCAAGAGAAGGTAAGTATGCTACTATAAAAACACCATCTGGTGAGATGAGAATGGTACTAGTCACATGTTATGCTACCATTGGTTCTGTTGGAAATAGTGACCACATGAATGTGAGACTTGGAAAAGCAGGAAGAAACAGATGGCTGGGAAGAAGACCTAGAGTAAGGGGTGTAGTAATGAATCCAGTCGACCACCCAATGGGCGGTGGAGAAGGAAGATCATCAGGAGGTCACCCAAGGTCAAGAAATGGTGTGCCTGCTAAAGGATTTAAAACCAGGGACAAGAAAAAATATTCTAACAGGTTAATCATAGGTAAGAAATAATTGCAATGGGACGATCACTAAAAAAGGGACCATATATAGATTTCAGACTGGACAATAAAGTCCAGGTCATGAATGAGTCAGGAAAAAAATCTGTAATTAAGACTTGGTCAAGAAGATCGATGATCTCACCGGATTTTGTCGGACATACATTTGCAGTTCATAATGGCAATAAATTTATCCCGGTATATGTGACAGAAAATATGGTTGGACACAAGTTTGGTGAATTTGCCCCAACCAGAAATTATAGAGGACATATATCTAAGAAAGATAAAGGCAAAAGATAGTAAGAATGGAAGCTATATCGAAATTAAGAAATGTACCTACTTCAGCTCGAAAGATGCGGATGGTTGCTGATTTAATCAGAGGGAAGAAGGTAAATAGCGCTTTAAGTTTATTGAAATACGAGCCAAAAGAAGGAGCGGCAAGATTAGAAAAATTACTTCTGTCTGCTATCTCAAATTGGCAGACTGTAAATGAAGATGCAAGACTTGAAGATGCGGATTTGTATATAAAATCTATAATGGTTGATGGCGGAAAAATACTTAAGCGCTTCAGACCTGCTCCACAAGGTAGAGCACATAGAATTCGCAAAAGATCAAATCATGTGACATTAATCATTGATAGCGCTAATGTTCAGGAGATTGAGGCTGAAAGTGAAGGAGTAAACGACACTAAAGAATAAACATGGGACAAAAAGTAAATCCAATTGGTCTAAGACTAGGTATCGTAAAAGGCTGGGATTCCAATTGGTACGGAGGGCGAAATTTCTCTGAAAAATTGGTTGAAGATCAAAAGATAAGAAAATACGTTCTTGCAAGGATACCAAAAGGAGGAATCTCTAAAATTATAATTGAAAGGACCCTGAAAAGGATTACCCTGACAATTCATACAGCACGACCGGGTGTCGTAATTGGAAAAGGTGGAGCTGAAGTTGATAAGGTCAAAGAAGAGTTGAAGAAAATCACTGGTAAGGACGTACAAATCAATATTTTTGAGATCAAACGACCTGAGCTGGATGCAAAGCTTGTAGGAGAGTCAATAGCTCAACAACTTAAAGCCAGAATTTCTTATAGAAGAGCAATGAAGCAAGCAATTGCTTCAGCAATGCGAGTAGGAGCGCAGGGAATTAAAATCAAAGCTTCAGGAAGATTAGGTGGAGCAGAAATGGCTCGAACAGAGCAATATAAAGATGGTCGTATTCCGTTGCACACATTAAGGGCAGATATTGATTACGCTATCTCAGAGTCAGAAACGATTTACGGAAAAATTGGTATTAAAGTTTGGATTTTTAAGGGAGAGGTATACGGAAAAAGAGATCTTTCGCCAAATGTAGGAGTACCAAATCAAGGCGGTAGAGGAACCGGAGCTGGTAATCGTGGAGGAAGAAACAATCGTAGAAACGAGCTTCCAAAAAGAAGAAGAAATAATTAAGCACAAGAAAACTAGATAGAGATGTTACAACCTAAAAGGACAAAATTTAGGAAAATGCAAAAAGGTCGCGTGAAGGGAATCGCACAGCGCGGTCATACAATTTCCTTTGGATCTTTTGGATTAAAAGCCTTGGAGTCAGGTTGGATTACAAGCCGGCAAATTGAAGCGGCTCGTGTTGCCGTTACAAGAGCGATGAAAAGAGAAGGCCAGGTTTGGATAAGGATTTTTCCTGACAAACCAATTACAAAAAAGCCTGCTGAAGTTAGAATGGGTAAAGGTAAAGGAAATCCTGAATATTGGGTAGCTGTTGTAAAGCCGGGAACAATAATGTTTGAATCTGGTGGGACTTCGATTAAGCTAGCTCAGGAATCTTTGAGATTGGCTGCTCAGAAATTACCGATTAAAACTCAATTTGTAGTAAGAAGAGATTACGTAGAGTAAAATGAAAAATTCGGAATTAAATACCTTATCTGTCGAGGAGCTTAATCAGAGATTATTAAGCGAAAGGGAAATATTACAAAAACAAAAGTTTGCTCATGCTATATCTCCTATCGAAAATCCAATGAAAATTCAGGAGACCAGGAGAACAATTGCCAGGATTCTAACACTATTGAATACTAAGGAAACTGTAGACAACAAATAATTATGGAGACCAGAAATCTTAGAAAAGAAAGGATTGGAACTGTAAAGAGCAGCAGCATGGATAAATCCATAACTGTTGAAGTACAGAGGAAGGTGAAGCATGCTATGTATGGTAAATTCATAGGAAAAACCACAAAGTTTATGGCCCATGATGAAAAGAACGAATGCGGTGTTGGAGATACAGTTCGGATCATGGAAACGCGACCACTTAGTAAAAATAAGTGTTGGAGATTAGTTGAAATAATAGAAAAAGCTAAATAAAATGATTCAGCAGGAGTCACGCCTTAATGTTGCCGATAATAGTGGCGCGAAGGAGGTTTTATGTATAAGAGTATTAGGCGGTACCAAAAGACGTTATGCCTCAATAGGGGATAAAATAATTGTTACTGTAAAAACAGCCCTTTCTTCCAGTTCTTTGAAAAAAGGAACTGTTTCCAGAGCAGTTGTTGTAAGAACAAAAAAGGAAATTAGAAGAAAGGATGGTTCATACATACGGTTTGAAGATAATGCCGTTGTATTGCTTACACCAACTGACGAACCCAGAGGAACAAGGATATTCGGTCCTGTGGCTAGAGAGTTAAGAGATAAGCAATTTATGAAAATTGTTTCTTTAGCACCAGAAGTACTTTAAAATGAAAAATAAAGTGAAAAGAAGCGGAAAACTCCATATCAGGAAAGGTGATACCGTAATTGTGATTGCTGGTAATGGCAAAGGGAGTAAGGGTAAGGTTTTAGAAGTTATCAAAGAAAAAAACCGTGCTATCATCGAAGGAGTCAATATGATCACAAAGCATGTGAAACCTTCTGCTAGCAATCCTGAAGGAGGGATTGAGAAAACTGAAGCGCCTATACATATTAGTAATATTATGCTTATAGAACCTTCGAATGGAGAGCCAACCAGAATTGGCAGGAAATTGAATGAAGAAGGCAAATCACAAAGATTTTCTAAGAAAACGGGAGAATTAATTAAAAATGGCTAATCCAACTTTAAAAGAAAAATATACGAAAGAGATTGTTCCTGCTTTAAAGGAAAAATTTCAGTACAAATCTGTTATGCAGGTTCCTAAAGTATTGAAGATTTCTATTAACAAAGGTATTGGAGCAGGCGTGGCTGATAAAAAGGCCGTGGATAGCGGTGTTGAAGAACTAAGTGCAATTTCAGGACAAAAGGCAGTACAAACTATCGCAAAACAATCCATTTCCAACTTCAAATTGAGAGATGGAATGGCCATTGGCGCCAGGGTAACTTTGCGAGGAAATAAAATGTACGAATTTATCGATCGACTAATGAGTGTTGCGCTCCCTCGGGTAAGAGACTTCAGAGGAATAAGTGAGAAGGGCTTTGATGGGCGAGGCAACTACACACTAGGCGTAAAAGAGCAGATTATTTTTCCGGAAATTAGCATCGAAAAAGTGAGTTCGATTTCAGGTATGAATATCACTTTCGTTACCGATGCGAAATCTGACGAAGAAAGCTATGAATTATTGAAAGCTTTCGGGCTTCCATTTGCAAAAAGTAAAAATTAAAATATATGGCAAGGGAATCATTAAAGGCCAGAGAAAGAAAAAGAGAAAAATTAGTCGCGCGATATGCTAAGAAAAGAGCAGAGCTTAAGGCTGCGGGTGACTTTGAAGGTCTTGATAAATTACCAAAAAATTCTTCTCCGGTACGATTACATAACAGATGCAAATTGACAGGTAGACCAAAAGGGTACATGAGAAAATTTGGGATTTCCCGGGTAACCTTCAGGGAAATGGCAAATGATGGAAAAATTCCCGGAATAAAGAAGGCAAGCTGGTGAATGATCTTTCATTTCTCATTTAATTATCATATCTTTGCAGGCCATTTGAATCAGAGTAAAAAATTAATATAAAAATAGATGGATCCAGTTGCTGATTATCTAACAATAATAAGAAATGCTATCAAGGCAAATCACCGGATAGTAAACATTCCTGCGTCTAATTTAAAGAAGGAAATAACCAAGGTTTTATACGATCAAGGTTACATCCAGAACTATAAATTTGAAAAAGAGGGACCGCAAGGGAATATAAAAGTTGCGTTGAAATACAATCCTGAAACAAAACAGTCTGCCATCCAACATCTTGAGCGAATTAGCAAACCAGGTTTAAGAAAATATGTACATACTGAGGATTTGCCTCGAGTACTAAATGGCTTGGGAATCGCGATACTTTCTACATCAAAGGGAGTAATGACGTCTAAAAAAGCTAAGGAAGAACATATTGGGGGAGAAGTTTTGTGTCACGTTTATTAATGAGTTAAGGAAATGTCACGAATAGGAAAAAAACCAATAACTATAGCTGAAGGGATAAGCGTTGATGTTAGCGGTGACAATGTTGTCACAGTTAAAGGTCCTAAGGGAACTTTAACCCAACAAATTGACCCGGATATCAGTGTCAATTTGGATGAAGGTATATTAACAATTTCCAGACCTACAGAGCAAAAAAGACATAGGGCTTTGCACGGGCTTTATAGATCTCTGATCAATAATATGGTTGAAGGAGTAAGTGTAGGTTATAAGAAAGAATTAGAGCTTGTCGGTGTTGGTTATAAGGCCACATTTCAAGGTCAGATGCTTGAATTAAATTTGGGACATTCCCACAGTATTATTTTCCAGATTCCTGAGGAATTAGCTGTAACGGCAGAGACTCAAAAAGGAAAAAATCCTTTGGTTACATTGGAAGGCATTGATAAACAATTGATCGGTCAGGTAGCTGCAAAAATTCGATCCTTAAGAAAAATTGAACCTTACAAAGGAAAAGGTGTCAAATTCGTTGGAGAGCAGATTAGAAGAAAAGCTGGTAAAACTGCTGCTAAATAATTATTGAGATGGCAATAGATAAATCTTCAAGAAGATTAAGAATAAAGAGAGGTATCAGGAATAAAATCAAAGGTACTGCCGATAGGCCACGACTCTCTGTTTATAAAAGTAATACTGCTATATATGCGCAACTTATTGACGATATTAATAGCCAAACACTTTCATCAGCTAGTTCAAAAGAATTGGGAGATCAGAAAAGTATAAATGTTGGCAAGTCAAAAGAAGTTGGTAAAAAACTAGCTGAAAAGGCTATTGCTAATGGTATAACCAATGTGGTATTCGATAGAAACGGATACATATATCATGGAAAATTAAAAGCATTTGCAGAAGGAGCCAGAGAAGGCGGTTTAAAATTCTAAGAAACTATGTCACAAAAAAGTATCAGATCAATAAAGGCCAGCGAAATCGAACTTAAGGAGAAGGTGGTTGCTATCAAAAGAGTAGCGAAGGTCGTGAAGGGTGGTCGTAGATTCAGCTTCTCTGCAATCGTAGTAGTTGGCAATGGAAATGGCGTAGTTGGATACGGACTAGGAAAAGCAAATGAAGTGACCGATGCTATCACAAAGGGTATAGACGATGCTAAAAAGAATTTAGTTAAAGTCCCTGTAAGAAAAGGAACAATTCCTCATGAAGTTGTTGGTAAATATGGCGGAGGATTTGTATTGATGAAGCCCGCTTCTCAGGGTACCGGTGTAATTGCCGGTGGTGCAATGAGAGCAGTATTGGAAAGCGCCGGCGTTAGGGATGTATTAGCAAAGTCAAAAGGATCTTCCAATCCTCATAATGTTGTCAAGGCTTCTTTCGATGCCTTATCAAAATTGAGAGATGCTTTTACAATCGCGCAAACCAGGGGAGTTGAATTATCTAAAGTTTTTAACGGTTAGAAAGATGGCAAAGATAAAGATTACTCAAGTTAGGAGTATTTTGAAAAGACCAAATAACCAAAAGCTTACAATTCAAGCTTTGGGATTGGGAAGAATTAATAGAACTGTTGAAGTTGAAGCCACTCCTCAAATTTTAGGAATGGTGAACAAAGTAAGTCATTTAGTATCTGTAAGTGAATAATAGGATGAAGATACATACACTGAAACCTGCAGAAGGATCTATAAAAAACAATAAACGACTTGGTCGTGGCCAGGGTTCTGGCAGAGGAGGAACTTCTACAAGAGGACATAAAGGTGCACAATCAAGATCGGGATATTCCAGAAAGTTTGGTTTCGAAGGGGGGCAGATGCCTTTACAGAGAAGAGTACCAAAATTTGGATTTAAGAATAGATTCAGAGTAGAATATAAAGGAATAAACCTGGATACGATACAAATTCTTTCTGACAAAATCAAGAAAGATAGTATTGATATTCAGGTATTAATTGACAATGGAGTAGTGCGTAAAAGTGATTTAGTTAAAATCCTCGGAAGAGGTGAGTTGACTGCAAAACTTGATATTGCTGCTCATGCCTTTTCAGCGAGCGCTGTGGAGGCTATTGAGAAAAATGGTGGTTCTATAAGCAAGCTTTAAGATGAAGAAATTTTTTACCACTCTGAAGAATATTTGGTCGATAATTGAACTACGTGACAAAATTCTAACAACGTTGGGATTTTTGGTAATTTATCGTTTGGGTTCTTTTATTGTATTACCAGGTATTGATCCAGATATGTTGGGCGAATCTGCTGGCGGATTGTTGGGTCTTTTGGATACATTCTCAGGTGGTGCATTTAGCAAGGCATCAATATTTGGCCTTGGTATTATGCCTTATATTTCCGCATCTATTGTCATTCAGCTACTTACTGTATCAATGCCTTATTTCCAGAAAATGCAAAAAGAGGGTGAGTCTGGAAGGAAGAAGATCAATCAGATCACAAGAGTTCTAACCATTTTTATTTGTGTTTCTCAGTCAGTTGCCTACATAAAAGGGACCATATCTAGTGATGCCATTTTAATTAATGAAACGATATTTTTCTTTCTTGCAATGATCATCCTAACATCAGGAACTATATTCTGCATGTGGCTTGGGGAAAAAATAACTGATAAGGGAATTGGCAACGGAATATCCATGCTTATCATGATAGGAATCATTTCAAGATTCCCTTCACAGTTGATTGCAGAAGCTATGTCGAAGCAATTGAGTGGAGCGCTTTTATTTCTCCTGGAAATTGTAGCTTTATTCTTTGTCATTATGGCTGTTGTGGCATTGACACAAGCTGTGCGAAGGATACCGGTACAGTATGCCAAGCAAATTGTAGGGAATAAAGTTTATGGAGGACAGCGTCAATATATTCCTTTAAAAGTCAATTCGGCTGGTGTTATGCCTATCATTTTTGCACAAGCATTGATGTTTATCCCAGGGATGATGGGAAATTATTTTGCGGAAAGCAATGAGTTTTTAGCTAATATTGGATATGCCTTTGCGAGTTTTACCTCGCCGGCATACAACATTCTATTGGCTACATTAATCATAGTTTTTACTTTTTTCTACACTGCAATCACAATCAATCCTACTCAGATAGCAGATGATATGAAACGTAATGGTGGGTTTGTACCAGGTATAAAACCGGGGAAACAAACATCGGAGTTTATTGATGGAATTTTGACAAAAGTTACCTTGCCTGGTTCTATATTTCTGGCAATCGTGGCTGTTTTGCCGGCCTTTGCAGTAATTGCAGGAGTCACGCAGGGTTTTGCATCATTTTATGGAGGAACATCATTATTAATTATGGTGGGAGTGATTTTGGATACCTTACAGCAGGTTGAAAGTTACCTTTTGATGCGACATTATGAGGGGATGATGAAGTCAGGAAAGATAAAAGGCAGGTCACAAGTAGGAGTGGCATAGATTGAAGAGAATTTGAACAATAGAAAATAAATATGGCCAAGCAGACTTCAATTGAACAAGACGGTACCATTGTAGATGCATTGTCAAATGCAATGTTTAGAGTCGAGCTTGAAAATGGACATATGGTAATTGCACATATATCCGGAAAGATGAGAATGCATTATATTAAGATCTTACCTGGTGACAAGGTTAAATTAGAAATGTCACCATATGATCTTACAAAAGGTCGAATTGTTTACAGATATAAATAAGTTTTACTGATGAAAGTTAAAGCATCTGTTAAAAAGAGAAGTAGTGATTGTAAAATTGTGAGGCGTAAAGGAAAAGTTTACATAATCAACAAGAAGAATCCAAGGTTTAAACAAAGACAAGGATAATTATGGCTAGAATTTCAGGAGTTGATATTCCCGATAATAAAAGGGGAGAAATAGCATTGACTTACATTTTTGGATTGGGAAAGAGTTCCGCACAAACTATACTTGGTCAAGCTGAAATCAGCAGGGATAAGCAAGTGAAGGATTGGACAGATGAGGAATCTAATAAAATCAGATCCATTATCGCCGATAGTTTCAAAGTGGAAGGAGTTCTGAAATCGGAAATTCAATTAAGTATCAAACGACTATTGGATATTGGATGTTACAGAGGGCTACGACACAGAAGAGGACTTCCTGTACGAGGACAGCACACAAAAAATAATTCAAGAACCCGAAAAGGTAAAAGAAAAACTATTGCTAACAAGAAGAAGGCAATTAAGTAATAAGATATAATTATGGCACAAAAGAGAAAAGATAAAGCCAAGAAGAGAGTAGTTAATGTAGAATCTGTAGGTCAGGTTCACATTAGAGCTTCATTCAATAATATCATTATTTCCATGACTAATTCTGTTGGCCAGGTAATTTCTTGGGGATCAGCGGGAAAAATGGGATTTAAAGGTTCGAAAAAAAATACGCCATATGCAGCTCAAATGGCTGCAGAAAGTTGCGCACAGAAGGCCCATGATCTTGGATTAAGAAAGGTTGAAGTATTTGTGAAAGGACCTGGAGCAGGAAGAGAATCTGCTATCAGAACAATACAAAATGCAGGGATAGAAGTTACAACAATCACTGATGTAACGCCCTTACCTCATAATGGCTGTAGGCCTCCCAAAAGAAGAAGAGTTTAAAAGCATTTAATTTATAAATAGATTATGGCCAGGTATAGAGGACCAAAGTCAAAAGTAGCCAGGAGATTTAATGACCCAATTTTTGGACCCAGCAAAGCTGTCCAGAAAAAGCCATATGGCCCAGGTCAGCATGGTAGAGGACGAAGAAAGAAAAAATCAGAGTATGCAATTCAGTTAAATGAAAAGCAGAAGGCAAAATATACTTATGGTGTATTAGAACGTCAATTTGCTAATTTATTTCACAAGGCATCGCGAAAAAGCGGTATCACTGGTGAAGTACTGTTGCAATTGCTCGAGTCAAGATTGGATAATGTTGTTTTCAGACTTGGAATATCACCAACACGACGTGGGGCAAGACAACTCGTTTTGCATAAGCACATTCTTGTGAATGGTGATATCGTTAATATTTCATCTTTTACATTAAAAGCCGGAGATATTGTTTCTGTTAGGGAGAAATCTAAATCTTTGGAGGTCGTAGTAAACAGTATAACTGGAAACAGATCTCAAAAATATCCTTGGCTACAGTGGGACAATTCTGAGATGGCAGGTAAAATGATAACTGTACCTGAAAGAGAAGAAATTCCCGAAAACATCCAGGAACAATTAATTGTTGAACTTTATTCTAAATAATAATATACTTTTCATAAGCTATAATTAAGATCTTTTAGATATGTCAATAATAACATTTCAAATGCCTGAAAAGGTAACAATGGAAAAAGCTGATGACTTTCATGGTTTGTTCAATTTTAAGCCATTGGAACCCGGTTTTGGTGTTACAATTGGTAATGCCCTGAGAAGAATTTTACTTTCATCGCTTGAAGGGTATGCCATCACAGGAATTAAATTGCCTGGGGTTTTACATGAGTTTACAACGATTGAGGGAGTAGTAGAGGACGTATCGGAAATGATTTTAAATCTTAAGATGGTAAGATTTAAAAAAGTTTCAGATAGTGTTGATAGCAAAATTGTAATTCCTATTAAAGCACAAACTCAGTTTACAGCCGGCGATATTTCAAATTTTACCTCGTCATTTGAGATTCTGAATCCTGATTTGGTAATTTGTAATCTTGATGAGAAAGCTGATCTGGAGATTGAATTGACTTTGGAGAAAGGTAGGGGGTATGTACCTGCGGAAGAAAATAGACCAGCGGAGCAAGTATTTGGTTATATTCCAATAGATGCGATTTTCACCCCAATAATCAACGTAAAATTTAATATAGAAAATACAAGGGTTGAGCAAAAGACCGACTATGAGCAGTTGGTTCTTGATATAGAGACCGACGGTTCTGTTCATCCGGAAAATGCCTTGAAGGTTGCTGCGAATGTACTTATTCAGCATTTTATGTTGTTTAGTGATCAGACAATGATCCTTGAATCTGCTGATTTACGCGAACCGGAAGCTGTTGATGAGGAAATGCTTCACATGAGGAAATTACTTAAAACACTACTTAATGATTTGGATCTTTCTGTACGGGCGTATAATTGCCTGAAAGCAGCGGATGTAAAATCTTTAGGAGATTTGGTGAGACTAGAGATTTCTGATATGATGAAATTTAGAAATTTTGGAAAAAAATCATTGGCAGAATTAGAGCAGCTTGTAATTGAGAAAAATCTGACCTTCGGCATGGATTTATCCAGGTATAAACTTGATGAAGATTAATTTAAAATGAGACACGGAAAAAGTTTTAATCACCTTGGGAGAACGGCATCACACCGGAAAGCTATGCTTTCTAATATGGCGTCTTCATTAATATTACATAAAAGAATCTCAACTACTGTTGCCAAGGCTAAAGCTTTGAGGAAGTATATTGAGCCTCTTATCACAAAATCAAAAACTGATTCTTCACATAGTCGCAGGGTTGTATTTTCTTATCTTCAGGATAAAGAATCTATAAAAATACTTTTTGATGAAATTTCTGAAAAAATTAATGACCGGCCAGGAGGATACACAAGGATTATAAAAACAGAGAACAGGTTAGGGGATAATGCAGATATGTGTATTATGGAGCTTGTTGATTATAATGAATTGCTTCTTGCCGATAAAGAACCTGCACAAGCTAAAACAACCAGAAGAAGCCGAAGAGGAAAAAAAACAGCTCAAGTAGAAGCTTCTGATGATGCTGTTGTGATCGAGGAGACTAAGGATGAAGTAGCAGAACAGGAAGCTAGCGCTGCTAAAGAAAATAAAGAAGAGCCAACAGATGAACCGGCAGAAGGTTCTGATGCGAAAACAGATAATGAGGAAGATTCCAAGAAGGAATAGAATCTTATGAATATATAATCAAATGGGGATTAGACACTTGTTTAATCCCTATTTTTTTGAAGTAAATTTGATCAGCATTACCCCCTTAGGCGCATCATACTTTGGATAAGTAATAGATAATAATTTACTTTGCCATACTTAACAGAACCCCTTTAGAATGAAATATCAATCCAGAGAAAAAGCAGTTTTAATCCTTGAGGATGGTACATTTTTTGCCGGCTATTCCATAGGAAAAAAAGGCACTTCTGGTGGTGAAATTTGCTTCAATACCGGAATGACCGGCTATCAGGAAATATATACCGATCCATCCTATTTCGGTCAGGTCGTGGTGAATACAAGCTCTCACATTGGTAACTATGGCGTACATACGGATGAGCAAGAATCTTCTAAACCAAAAATCGCAGGATTGGTGGTAAATGATTATTCTAATGTACACAGCAGATTTCAGTCGAATAGTTCCTTACAGGATTATCTGGAGACGCATAACATCGTTGGAATATCCAACTTGGATACACGGCGTATCGTAAGGCACATTCGATCGAAAGGGGCTATGAATTGTCTGATTTCTTCTGAGGAGCTAGACCCGGTGGTTTTAAAACAAAAACTTGCTGATTTTCCGTCTATGGAGGGTTTGGAGTTGGCTTCGATTGTTTCTACAGATAAGCCTTTCTTTTATGGAGATCCTGATGCTAAATTTAAAGTAGCGGCACTGGATTTAGGGATAAAAGTAAGCATTCTAAAGAATTTAACTTCCAGGGATTGTTATGTGCAGGTTTTTCCTGCAAAAACTACCTTTGAAGAAATGAATACCTGGAATCCGGATGGATACTTTCTGTCAAATGGCCCTGGAGATCCTTCAGTTATGGAGTATGCAGTAGATACCGTGAAAAATATACTGGATGCTAATAAGCCCGTCTTTGGTATTTGTCTTGGGCACCAGATTTTAGCTCTGGCAAGTGGATTATCTACCTTCAAAATGCATCATGGCCATCGGGGATTAAACCATCCAATTAAAAATATTAAAACAGGTTTGTGTGAAGTAACCTCTCAAAATCATGGCTTTTGCGTATCAAAAGAAGACACAGAGAAGAATGAAGATATCGAGGTGACACATATCAACTTAAACGACAGTACAATAGCTGGGATACGCTTAAAAAACAAACCGGCTTTCTCGGTACAATATCATCCGGAATCATCACCAGGGCCCCATGATTCCAGATACTTATTTGATTCCTTAATTGATTTAATGTCTAATAAATAAAGTTTTAAAAATGAGTCTAATAGAAATTATCCACGCCAGACAAATCCTCGATTCAAGAGGAAATCCTACTGTTGAGGTAGATGTGATTACAGAAAATGGTATCCTTGGAAGAGCTGCGGTTCCTTCAGGAGCGTCAACCGGCGAAAACGAAGCCGTTGAACTTAGAGATGGCGACAAGTCAAAATATTTGGGAAAAGGAGTTTTGAAAGCAGTAGATAATGTTAATGATCTCATTGCCGAGGAGCTTGTTGGAATTTCTGTTTTTGAGCAGAAATTGATTGACAAAATAATGATAGAATTGGATGGCACTGAAACCAAGTCAAAACTTGGCGCCAATGCAATTCTGGGTGTTTCTCTTGCTGTTGCTAAGGCAGCCGCACAGGAATCCGGACAATCATTATTCCGTTATTTAGGAGGCACCAATGCATTTACACTTCCTTTGCCAATGATGAACATCATCAATGGTGGTTCCCATTCCGATGCTCCTATCGCATTCCAGGAATTCATGATTCGTCCGATTGGCGCTCCTACCTTTAGTGAAGCCTTGAGAATGGGGGCTGAAGTATTCCATAATTTGAAGAAAATTATCAAAGACAAAGGCTTAAGTACTGCTGTTGGCGATGAAGGTGGTTTTGCACCAAATTTCTCAGGTGGAACAGAAGAAGCATTAGATACCATATTGCAAGCTATTGAGGCTGCAGGATACAAAGCCGGTAGTGATGTGACTATTGCCATGGACTGTGCGGCTTCTGAGTTCTATGAGGACGGAAAATACAACTACGCCAAGTTCGAAGGTGAAGGAGGTGCAGTTAGAAGCAGAGAAGAGCAGGTTGACTATTTGGCAGGATTAGTTACAAAATACCCAATCGACTCTGTAGAGGATGGTTGTGATGAAAATGATTGGGAAGGTTTTACATTATTGACAGAAAAAATCGGTGATAAATGCCAATTGGTTGGTGATGATCTTTTAGTAACAAACGTTAAGTTTCTCAAAAGAGGAATTGAAGAAAAGTGTGGAAATTCAATATTAATCAAAGTGAACCAAATTGGAACACTTTCCGAAACATTGGATGCTATTGAAATGGCACATAAAGCTGGATGGACTGCCGTGATTTCGCACAGATCTGGTGAAACTGAAGATGCAACCATCGCTGATATTGCCGTTGCTACAAACGCCGGACAGATTAAGACAGGGTCTTTGTCGCGTTCTGACAGGATGGCTAAGTACAATCAGTTACTTAGAATTGAAGAAGAACTAGGAGAAACTGCTGTCTATCCTACCATAAAATAAATCTAATTAATTAGATTAAAAGCCATGCTCAACTTGAGTATGGCTTTTTTAATGACAAAATTTTTAAACGGCACGATTTGTTTTCTTTTGTTAGAAATGCGTAATTTAACCAACAATTACAAAAACAATGTTTAAAAAACTTCCAAAAGTCACCAGAAACTTCTACTTCATCTTCGGGATGTTGTTCTTGTGCTGGATGATATTCCTTGATTCCAATGATCTATATACACAATATAAGTTGAATAGACAGCTCAATACACTCAAAAGTGAAAAGGAATTTTATCAGCTAAAGATCGAAGAAGTAAAGCAAGAAAGAGAGCAGTTGCTCACCGACGCAGAAGCGCTTGAGAAATTTGCACGTGAAAAATACCTTATGAAGAAAGAGTCTGAGGATTTATACGTTATCGTGAAAGAGTAAAAACAACCGTCCTATTATTTCGTTATCTACGTACTAATTAACCACTGTCAAATGAAGATATTTAAACTTTATTTTACTTTATCTGCAATTCTAATATTCAGCAGTTCGATAGCACAGGATGGTCAACGACCGGCATTTCTTGATAAAATATATGTAGGCGGCGGTTTCGGCGCCAGCTTCGGAGATTATACCTATGTAAATATATCTCCAATTATTGGATATAAAGTTACGCTAAAGTTGTCGGCGGGAATTCGTTTAATGTATCAATATACCACTTATGATTATTTTGATTATCAGGACCAGAGAACAAAACAATATTCAGGAAATGATTTTGGAATAGGTGGTTTTGCAAGGTTTATGGTTCGCGGTCCCTTCTTTTTGCAGGCCGAGTATGAACACTTGAACTATGATGGATTGGATAATTCCGGTTATTCCAGATCAGGTTTTAATTCCTTTATGGCTGGAGGAGGAATGGCACAGCCTGTAGGCGGGAAAGCTTTTTTGTTTTTCACAGCTATGTACAACTTCTCCTACGATAATTTTGATAATAATAATGTGTACCGTTCCCCATATAACAGTCCCTGGGTGATTAGAGTAGGAATTACTGCCGGCTTCTAAAATTTTATCTCAAATTTCTCAGCTAACGCTTTCAGATCATTTTCAACAGGTTTAAGTATTTCAAAACCAGATGTAATGCGCTCTTTCTCAATAATGCGCTCAGGATCTCCCGGTACTAAAACAGATTCCTGACCTTCGACAGGAGTAGCGCTTCTGAAACGCTTTATCCAATTGTCCATATGGGATTTGAAGTGCTCCTTTGGCTGAAAGGCATCAATCCGCATGGCGCCAAAAAAGTGCCCGATACCTTCTCCGGGCATATTTTCTGCTACTGGAAGAAAGCTTACAAAAGGAGGAACCCAAGGCCCGTAACTTGCGCCGGACAACACAGCAGAAAATATATCAACAATTGAACCCAGGCAATAACCCTTGTGACTTCCATGCTCACGGTCACTGCCTAAAGGCAAAAGGGCGCCGCCACTTTTTAATTCCGTAGGGCTCGTTGAGTTATTTCCATCTTTATCCTGGATCCAGCCAATCGGGGCATTTTCATTTTTTCTCTGTAGAATTTCCAATTTGCCATTGGCAGCCGTTGTGGTAGCAAAGTCTGCAACAAAGTCAGGTTCTTTTCCTGCGGGTATTGCCACAGCTATTGGATTCGTGCCCAGCAATCGTTCTTTTGACCAGGTAGGAGCCACCAAAGGGCTTGCGTTGGTCATGCTAATGCCAATCATATCTTCTTGCAGCGCAAGCATAGAGTGATATCCGGCAATACCGAAATGATTTGAATTTTTTACCGATACCCAACCCGTCCCCACTTCTTTTGCTTTTTTCATCGCAATCCCCATGGCCTTTGGTCCTACAACCAATCCTAATCCGGCATCTCCGTCAACAACCGCAGTACTAGGTGTTTCATGGATAATCTTAATATCCGGTGTTGGATTTATTCTCTTGGCCTCCCAAAGACGAACATAACCTGAAAGCCGGGCCACACCATGAGAGTCAACCCCTCTTAGGTCGGCAGAAACGAGCGTCTTTGAAGCAGCTTCAGCCTCTATTTCCGGGCATCCCATTTTTATGAATACCTGATATGAAAAATCCTTTAGCTGAGTATATGTGTACATGAATTTATCCTGATTAAAAGTGATGCAAAAATATGAAATATCAAGATAAGTCCATGATTACTGGAGAATAGACTGAAAAAAAAGCTGTAAATTAATTTCCTAAGGAACAATGTCGAAATAAGTTGTTCACTAAAGCCTTAATTATTTTTGATCCTGACAAGGCATCCCGAAAACTTTCGGGATAACGAAATCAGGGGCAAAAAGAATAAGGCTGACTGGGTAAGTTATTTCGTCATTGTTCCTAAAGCAGAGATACTTTTCCCACTTACCATTTCCTGCTGAATGGCGTGTATAATGCCTTCCTTAAGGGAATGTGCAGAAACTCTTATCTGACTAAATTGGTAAGTGTCAATTACATATTTCACAAGGCAGGATACCACTACGATCATATCTACTCTCATTTCAAGCATGCCAGGAATTTTCAGCCTGCTTTGTCTGTCGAGGGAAATAACTTGTTGATACGATGTTTCGAAACCTTCTACCGTGAGCGGTAATTCAGTTTCGTCACCTGTTAAAAATCGATTAATACGATGTTGATACATTTCGCTTAAGGTATCGAAGGTACCGGATGAACCAATTAAACAGTTCGGTTTGAAGATTTTAATTTGCTTTTTTAGTGTACCTAGTTTAGTGGCGAAAAAGGCATTTAATTTTTTTATCTCTTTCTTAGGGAGAGGATCAATTTCATGAAACCAATCCAGCAAGCGCTGAGCGCCTATATCTAAGCTTTGTTTCCAGAAGATCTGATCTCTATTGCAGATAGTAAACTCGACACTTCCTCCTCCAACATCCATGATAAGCGCAGGATCTCCACCAATATCAAAGGCTGTCTTTACACCTTCATAGATGAATTCTGCCTCAACATCGCCGGAAATTATATTTATCTGAAATCCGGTTTTGCACTTGATGAGTTCTTTAAACTGTTCGCCATTTTTGGCATTGCGAAAGGCGCTTGTTGCGAACCCATAAACTTTGGATATATGTTCCCGGTCAATAATGTCCTTGTAAATATCCAATGCATCTAGTGCACGTTGTTGAGCTTCGGCTGTGATGATGCCCTGGTTTATCCCTTCCTTCCCTATTTTAACTGATATTTTTTCATTGAGGAATATATAGTAAGCACTTGGTGTTATTTTCACCAATAGCAAATTAAAGGTGTTCGTGCCTAAATCTAAAATCGCCACTTTTTGTGCTGTCATAATCTAAAATATTGCGGCAAATGTAATGAAGAACTTTACATTTCCCCCATAGTTTATAATCATTAGGTATACATGTAACCTTATTAACGAAAATACAATGGTATTGAATATGCTAAAAGTGACTTGAAATGGACACGAAAGCGATTAATAATAAATTGAAAATTGCACGGGTCTTGGCGTCTCGATAAGACCTATTTGGCATGAAAAAGTTCGAAGCAAAGTCTTTGCACTGGTCTTAGCGTCTCGCTAAGACCTATAAAGTCTCAGCGAGACGCTAAGACTAGAGGAAGTATTTGGATGCAATGATTTTCAATTCCCGTAGCAAGTGCAGCGATTTATTTTGCGTAAATCCTGTCCCACGAGCCGCTTGGATTAAGTAGCCAAAAAGCGAAAAACTTCGTTTCGCGAAGCAACAAGCAAATATTGCGTGCTAGCTCAACCAACTTTTCTAGAACCTTGATGTCGCGAAATGCGCATGGCATATAAACAATGTTGGCAAGCGTTTATGGTCTAAATTCTCGCCTTTTTATTGGTCTGTTTGTCTCATCGTATTCAATCTCAGTTCGTTGACTGAAATCATCTGAAATATAGAGATCAGCTATCGTGTTTCCTCGTTCATCATATTCATATTTTATGGTTGAAACTCCGAATTCAAATGAGGCGTCAATAAATTTTGTCTCCCTATTTAATTGATCGTATTCCATTTTAGTTATAGAAGTAGTATCTCCACTTTGTAGACTCACGGAATTTATTCGATTTGATCTTTCATCGAATTCGTTAAATGTTAGAGTTGTGTCATACCTAATATCACCAAATAACTCAGACGCAAGTTCGTTTTTGCTTAATTCCATAACTTTATCACACTGACCTTCATTGTTATAGAAACTGTAGACAGTCGATCTCATTGTGTCAGTTCCGATTAATTCCATAGTTTCGTTGTACTTTGGAAAAATTGCAAGATGTTCAGAGTAATGTAATTTTGCGTTATCGTAGAAAAATAAGTTTTGATATCTTAAAGAACCATCAATTGAATCAATTTCAGCGACAAGCACATTGTTTGAATCGTAGCGACTAATGTAATGATGCCACTTTACTGAATCACCATTTTCTATATTGTAGTGAATTTCTTCAAGTAGAAGTGCGTCCTTATAATGTTGTAATACTATTGAAGTGTCATAAATGGTATGAAGACCTGCATACAGAGTAGAATAAACAATTTGAATTTTATGAACACCATTGTCTATATATTCTATTGTTTCTGAGCTTTTTAGAGAATACACAGGTCGGTCATTTTGACTCTTTGTGGCACATGAGAATAACCAAATGGTCATTAAAGTGATTAATGTTCTTATCATGAAATCATGTTTGAAATGCTTGCCAACGCTTAGTGCATGAGGCGTGCATTTCGTTTCTTACTATCATAAACTTAGCAATAATTGCGTAGATTCAAATACATCAGTTCGTATCTAACGGAGCTCGAAACCAAAATCTTTTTGTTTTCGATGGCCTGAATATCGCGAAACCTTGAGCAATTATTGCGATCTAACTCGACCAACTTTACCAGAACTTTGATGCTGCGAACTGGCATGCCTACATGCACATTGTTGGCGGCTGCCATATTTCACTGCCCTCAGTAAATTAGGTCAATCTTCGTTTATTCCAATTGGGGTTAGCACATTATTTACAAACCTTTGAATTGAACCGTTATCTTCTTGATATTGATACGGCACTTTATCAAATTCATTCCACGCATCTTGCAATGCAAAAAGATATTCATTAGTTCTTTCAGCAACACCATGGTCAACACCTTTAGGGTTCAGAAATAATTTCTCAATCCATTCTCTTGCTGTTGTCGCACCAATATTGTCAGGATAATGTGAAAGCTCAAAGTATGTTGAAAGCAGCATATCTAATTGTCTTCGTCTGAACCTTATTGAGATTTTTAAATTTTCAGCCTGACACAGAGAATGAACGCACCAACCTAAACATCTGACTGTGTCAATTACACGTTTGTCCGTTTCTTGTTCTTTGGCTAAAGTCAACCATTCGGTCATTACCGAAAACTGGTCGTAAATCATTCGGTGTGCAAATGAAGGATACTCCGCATTTTCATCATAGTCATTTTGAGGTTCAATGATTTCAATTAAAAGATCGGTAAAATGTCTAAAATAGAAAAGCCACATGTGCGATCCGCTGTCTCTAAAAATAGTTTCTCTCACCATGTAGTTGAAATAAACTATTGCAATGTGAATTTTATGATTCCAAAGTTCGGATTCTAAATCGTGGTCATATTTTTTTCTCAAAAATTCCTTTTGTATTTCATCATGTTTCAATGACTTCACCGTATCTTCTCCAACAGGATACCAAACATTGTTTTTTGATGCTACTTTAGTGTGTGTAAAGAGAGAGTAAAGAATAGATATTTCATAATTCTCATTAATTTCCAAAACGGATGAATGCGTTCCGACCATGATTTTTAATTCTTGAATCAGAAGTTGATTCTTGTTCTGAAACAAACATGAAATAAAGAGTTTAACAAGGTTCTCATTGGATGCCCTTGCTGTTTCCATTCCGCTGATTGCGGTAGCAAAAAGTTCAGGATACTTGTTTGCTACCTTACGTATAAAAGTATCATTTTGGATTATATGCCCATAAACCCATGATGCAAAACGAATTCTTTGTTGGTCAATTAGTTTATCATGTTCTTTGTCAGATTCGGTTTTCCTTCTTAGTATTATGTCAATACTTTCTTTCTGAGGAAGATGTGAAATTCCTATCAAATACTTCTTGATATCGGCAATGTGGTATTTATTGATGTAGTTAACTAATAGGTCAATCTCATTTTCCTTGAGATAAGTTTCGTAAAGCACAATCATACTTCTAAGTCTACTCGATGAAAAATAACCGGATGAAACTTTAAGAATGGGATAGAAAATATTTGTCAAGGCAATTATGTAAGCCCATGTCGGGCTAGGAAGACCTCTATCAATGGTGAAAATTGAGAGCCACGGAAACCAATTTGTCAATAGCCAATCAAAAGCCATCAGGTAATGAATGGTAATGAGTAAGGTGATAAAAACCGTGATTTCTACTTTTGAAAAAAAAAGTAAAATGAATCGCCGCTCCTTACTCGGAATGATTGCCCAAACAGCAAGAGCTAAACCTAATATTGTTAGAAAGTCTGAAGGTTGCATTTATTTATTATAACGATTTTTTTTTGTTCCAAGCTTGTCGGTTTAACGTGCCCTGGTTGCCGCCAACAACTCGGTATGTGTACCTTTAGGTACACATACCCGGAAATATCACGAAATATATGCGCCTTTTTGAAAAAGTACACATATCTCTTTTGTATCAAGAGGGTAAATCTAACAGATTATTGATGGAATAAAAATTTATCTGTCTCTTCCGCTATGCTGTCTCTTTGGCTCCGGTTTTCCCTCGCCGCCGATACCTTGACACAGTATCCCTTATTCTTATCGCTCGCTGCACGGATACTGCCGCGCTGGCTCGCCCGGTGTCTTTTGTGATGGCCCACCGTAATTGCCATCTATCCTGTAAGGAACATAGCGGATCTCCTGAGTTTCGAGGATATCCTTGTGTAAACATGCCCTGCCCTATGACCCCGAAAGTCGTACCGAGCGCTAGTACAGGAGAGAAGATTTTAGCAGTATAGCCTGAGGTATTATTTCGTTAATTTTGCAGGTGACTGTCTAAGCATAGATGAGTGACTGTCTAAACATAGCTGAGTGACCGTCTCAATCATGCTCAGTGACTGTCTCAGGCGGACAGAGTGACTGCCTTATCCATGTTGGCACTGTGTGTTAGTTATATAATGAACTGCCTGGCGTGCAATTCGCATCACGTGGCACTAGCTGTTGTTGGGAAAAGTACAAAAAAAGACTGTTTCAATTACTTAAGGCAGTCCGTAAAGTTTAATCTACTCCGGCGGTTAAGATGTATAACTTGTTTACTTATGCACTATTTTCTTTTGATTTTTCAAATGTGATTTTTGCCATCTTTTCCATCAATGCACCAGCGCCTTTAAATCCAATACTTACACGTTCAAAATTTCTAGCATTGACGTCGGCGGCATCTGCATCTCCATTACTTTTGGTGCGAAGGAACAATAAACCGAGATCTTCCAGACGAACTTTGAATCCCTTGCTTAAATGATCATGAATGATGTCCCGAAAGGTGGTCAACATGGATCTTACATCTCCACGGCTCAGCGAGGTTTCGCACCTCTTCGACATGTTCCTTTAGGGCATGTCGAAGAAATGATATACTTGGATTTATAATCCACGACTAGCTGCCGCATTCAATTTCATGAATCCAATTTATTCATTCCTTGTACTGGTCTTAGCGTCTCGCTAAGGCCAATTTGTAAAAAGCGCCAATCAAAGTCTCAACGAGATGCTAAGACTATAGGATCTACACAGATCACACAATTGGCCAACTTATCCCTGATATTATAAAACTATTGAGCAAAACGAACTTTCCTTTCTAATTTTCAAGGACAGCGTCCTGTTATCCATAGTACTCACAGGTTCTGAGAACCTGCGATAGTGTGGTCCAAGCAAGACGCTTGAACCAGGAATGTTCCTCGGTTCTATCGTCTTTGCTTCACGGAATATTAAAATCAAAAACCAAATCATTCATGCACTTGAAGTGGCCTTTGGGACAACTGGATCGGCCGGATTTGGAACATGGGCGACAGGTTAATTTGGTATTCTCAAGCAGAAAGAATTGTGTGCCATAAGGATAAAAATTATTGGGAACCGTACCTCCCCAGATGCTGAAAATGGTTTTTTTGAAAGCAGCAGCAATATGAGTAAGCCCGGTATCGTGACCAAAAACCACTTCTGCCTCTTTTACCAGGTGAGCAGATTGACTGAGGTTAAACTTTCCGCAGGCATTGAAGATGACGGTAAGCTTGCCCAGGGTTTTTAATCCTTCTTCTACCTCCCGACTTTCCGGTTTCGTATTAAAAAACCTTTCCAGCTTATCTCCTGCCTCCACATCTTCTTTGCCACCTACCAGAATAATTGGTTTATTGATCTTGTCGCACAGCTCCACCATTTTCTTGAAAGGAAGTATTTTTGTCCATCCTGTCGCGCCAATCACATAGGCCACATAGCCATTACGGTGGGTTTCAGGCAACCAATCCTTTTCTACCTCGTCTTTTTCAGGAATATAATAGTCCAGACCCTTGCCGTCATTTGTAATTTCCAAAGGTGATGCCGCGTCAAAATAGCGATCAACCACATGGCAATTGGGCATGAAATTGATTTGGAAATTGGTAAGGAGAAATCGTTTTATGCGCAATTTATCATAGGCCTTTGATGGCACCCCAAGCCGGAATTTGATCATCGATGTCCTGATATTTCGATGAAGATCAAGAATAAAATCAAATTTCTCCTTTTTCAATTCCTTTATCAGGGCGTTCAGCCTACCATCCAAATAATGTAGTTTATCAATATACGGATTGCCCATGACCAGGGACTTATACTGGATTTTCGTACAGTAATGCAGCTCAACATCCTGAAGTTGCTGTTTTAAACACCGCACTACCGGTGATGTCCATACGATATCTCCGATGGAAGAAAACCGAATGATTAATACTTTTTTTATTTTTTTACTCATCTATAATGTTAAGTCTAAATCTTGCTTTTCTCTGTCGCAAACATACCGTATAGGTCCAAGCGAGACGCTTGAACCAGAGACACCTGCCGCCAAGGCAGGCTTGAACCAGGAAAACGATGATACGCTGGCGCTGAGCGTCTCGCTTGTGCCCGACGACCTTTATAAAACTACACCTGCTTTTCTTTCTGTTAAATATTTTTCTACCTCATCCAGGCTCCAGGCATTAAAGGTAAGCTTTTTTGTAAGGCCACCTTTTCTCCCTATATACACCCCATACTTTATATCTTCAAATCCTTCGATTTCATGTGCATCGGGATTGATGCTCAAGGTAACACCCTTTTTAAGGGCATAGTTTACCCATTGCCATTCCAGATCTAACCTCCAGGGATTTGCATTGATTTCAATGATTACCTTGTGTTTGGCACAGGCGTCAATTATTTTTTTATGATCGATCGGATAAGCTTTTCTTTTGAGCAGCAAGCGTCCTGTAGGATGCCCCAGCATGGTAGTATATGGGTTTTCAATCGCTTTTAGCAAGCGTTGTGTTGCTTTATGCTGATCCATATTCAGATTGGAATGTATCGAAGCAACGATAAAATCGAAGCTGTCAAGTACATCAGGCTCATAATCAAGTGATCCGTCATTCAGGATATCGGATTCAATGCCTTTAAAAATCCTGAATGGAGCAAATTCCTGATTTAGCATATCGATTTCTTCGTGTTGCTTTATGATGTCAAATTCCCTTAAGCCATCTGCATAGAAAGCGGATTTGCTGTGATCGGATAGTCCCATGTATTCATATCCTTGATCGATGCAATAGGTCGCCAATTCCCGTAATGGATTATTTCCATCGCTGTAATTGGAGTGATTATGAAAAGGCCCTTTCAGGTCGCTTAATTCTAGTAACTCAGGAGGGGCGCCATTCTCTGCAAAGTCCATTTCGAATGTCCCTTCTCGTAATTCCGGCTCGATATAGGGGAAGTCAAATTCCTTGTATGCGAAGGATTCACTATCTATATCCTGTTCAAGCAGGTATTGGTGCAGTGTTTTCCCATCTTTAGTCAAACCGGCTAAATGTAAGCCTGAACCTGTAGAAAGCATCATTTTCCCGTGAAACTGTTGTGGAGTTGTAAATCGGATTTGCCACTTCAGATCGATGGAGGTAAAGTTGCCTCTCAGGGAATATGGCCCGGATGATCTGTCATTAATTTCTATAAATTCGTCATCACCCAGCAGATTTCTGATGGCGTCAGTATCCGTACGATCTATTAATATATTGACCAGATCGACAACATCCATTTTTCTTCTCATATCTCCGGTCAGTTCCATGCGATGGTCCGGAAAGGCTTTTTTCATCAAGGAAACCAGGTAATCTGCCATTGGTTCCGCATCGGCATAAAGGGCTTTTCCTCTATTGCTCATAAGGTATTCCAGATTTTGCAGGATGGTCTCCTGCGTTTTTAACCCAAACCCTTTCAGTTTCGCAAGCAGACCTTGTTTACATGCATCATACAATTGGTCAAGACTTTCTATATTTAGCTCCTTCCAAATAATTTTTATTTTTTTCGGACCGATTCCTTTCAGGTCGATCATTTCCAGGATGCCTTGAGGTGTTTTAGACAGAAGTACATTGAGTATGCTGAAACTTCCACTGTGTTGAATTTCGACAATCGACTGAGCTAATCCTTTTCCAATGCCATCCAGCTCTTCCAATTCTTCTTTGGTTTTTTCGTATAGGAGTTCTTCTTGTTTGTCAATATTAAACACAGCATTGGTATAGGTTCGTATTTTAAACTGATTTTCATCATGAAGCTCGAGCAAAGTGGCTGTTAATTTCAGAAGTTTGGCGATTGCTTTATTAGTCATGGATCAGATTGCTTTAGATGGTCACTTGGTTCGACGACGAAATTAAGGGAAAATACAAATCAGAGGAAAACAAATCATAAATAATACACAATACTGAAATTTTAGATGCACCGGTGTTGTTGATTTTGATAAAGTGATAGGTTATAAGCTAGTTGCTTGAAGTAAGTGCCTGAACCCAGAACCCGGAATTCTATCTTTTCTACAAAAACATTCGGAATTCTGTTTTAATTCTTAAGACAAAGTGGCGCCTTTTTTTGTTAAGAAATAAACAATTTATAAATTCCATAAATAATAGATAAATGATAAAATGCTGGATTGATAAAATGATTGAATATTGCTCACAAAAGAGACGAGTAAAAAATAGTACGGCATTTAATAATCCAGGCATACAAACATTAGTAAGGAACAATGACGAAGTAACTTACCCTGTCAGCCCTGCCTCGCCGGCAGGCGGGCTTATTCTTTTTGCTCCTGATTGCGTTATCCCGAAAGTTTTCGGGATGCCTTGTCAGGGGCAAAAATAATTAAGGCTTTTGTGAACAACTTATTTCGACAGTGTTCCTAATAGAACTATATAAAATATAAAGAAATGAATTATTGGTTAGTAAAATCTGAGCCTGGCGCGTATTCATGGGATGACTTTGTGAAATTGGGCAGGGATCATTGGGACGGAGTGCGAAATTACCAGGCAAGAAACAACATGAAACTCATGAAGGTCGGGGATGAGGTTTTGTTTTATCACAGCGTAAAAGAAAAGCAGGTGGTGGGTACAGCAAAAGTGGTAAGGGAATTCTATCCGGACCCTACTACTGATGATGATCGCTGGGTGGTGGTAGCTTTAGTGCCTGTCAAGAAACTGGAAAAGCCGGTGACCCTGGCTCAAATTAAAGCAGATGAAAACCTGGAAGGTTTTGCACTGATCAAAAATTCAAGGCTTTCGGTGATGCCGGTTGCGGAAGAACATTATAAGATTATACTGAAAAAAAGCTGCTAACAAATCTATTTCTCCATAATGAAAAAGCTACTTTTTATTATCATTATTTGTTCATTTTTTATAATTGAATCCTACGCTCAGCTGGAGCAGCCGGGCCGAATTGAAATTCCTATGGATGATGAAGATGAGAATTTTGAAGTAGTCTCTGCTGATGAAAAGGGGATTGTGCTCTATCGGGAAGTGAGAAATCGGGAAACAAGAATGGAGCGTAAATATCAGGTAATTCTTATTGATACTGCTTTAAACCAGAAATGGGAGAGCCATTACTTTATTAATTTACGCTATATTCTAAGAGGATTTGAGCATTTTGATAATCATTTTTATTTGCTTTTTAAGAGAAATACTGAAAGCTTGAAAGCAGATTTGTTTGTAGTACGAATTGACCTTAACACGCAGGCTAGTGAATCTTTTCTGATTGAGCGGGAATATGCAATGGAACTTACAGAGTTTGAGGTGCTTGGAAACACACTGATTTTTGGTGGATACTCAAATAATTTACCTACGATTATTTGTTATGAATTTGGGAAAAATATACCTAAGGTTGTACCGGGATTTTTTAATGAGCGCACACAAATACAGCACCTTGAAATCGATGATAAGTTAAGGATTTTTAATGTTTTGGTTAGCTTCAGAACAAATGATGGCAGGAATTCATTATCATTGAATTCATTTGATGAGTATGGAGATTTGATTAAAAACATCAAACTGCAACCTTCAGATGAGCATAGCCTGCTTTTTGGAAGGACAGTAAAATTGGATCGAAATGTAGAGCTGATCGTTGGCACATATTCCAGGAAAAGATCTGATTTGTCAAGAGGTATTTTTCTGGCTAGAATTTCTCCGGAAGGAGATCAGATCATCAACTATTATAATTACGCAGATTTAAAAAATTTTTTTAGCTATATGAAAGCCGGTCGACAACGGCGTGTTGAAGAACGTATTCAAAGGCGTAAAATAAAAGGGAAGAAAAATAAATTTAATTATCGCTTATTGGTGCATGAGGTTGTTGAGCGGGATGGAAAATTTATCATGGTAGGAGAAGCATTTTACCCTAAATATTCCCAATCGTCATATTACGGAGGATATAGCCCTTCATATTATGGAGATCATTATGGTTCGACCTTCGATGGGTACAAATACACGCATGCCGTAGTATTTGGGTTTGACCGCAGAGGAAGGCTAATCTGGGACAATAGCTTCGAAATCAATGATGTAATCAGTTATACCCTCGAGCAGTTTGTGCATATCGCTCCAAATGAAAATAATATTGCACTTTTATATATGTATGAAAATGAAATCAGAACCAAGGTGATTGAAGGAAATGAAGTATTGGAAGGCAAGAATTATAATGAATTGAAATTGTCATTTGAAGATGATATAGCCGACGAAAGCCAAGGAGAATATGGGGGACTGGAAAAATGGTTTAATGGAAATCTTTTTGCTTATGGAGTACTGAAAATTAAAAATATGAAGGATGAAGGCGTAAAGCTTAATCGTGAAGTTTTCTTTATAAATAAGATCAGATATCAATAGATGGTTTTGCATAGAAAAAAAATTACAACTCCTTCAAAAATTCTTAAGATTTAATACTTGTTTTTATATATTTGTTGCTGTTAAAAGTATGCAAAAGAAACTCATTTCAGATCAAAATCTTCTCGATATTACAATTAGTCGGCTTTGCTATCAACTAATTGAAAACCACAATGATTTTTCCAATTCTGCCATTTTAGGACTTCAACCCAGAGGAAAGTTGCTCTCTGAACGTATAAAAGCCAAGTTGGAAAGTCTGGTGAACAGAAGCGTGGATATAGGCTTTCTTGATACTACATTCCACAGAGATGATTTCAGACGAAGGGAAACGCCTAAAAAAGCAAACGAAACTTCCATACCATTTTTGATAGAAGACAAAAAAATTGTTTTAGTAGATGACGTACTCTACACGGGCAGGAGCGTAAGGGCGGCTTTGGATGCCATGATTTCTTTCGGACGCCCTCAAAGTGTGGAATTATTAGTTTTAGTTGATAGAAAATACACCAGAGATTTACCAATTCAACCAAATTATATTGGAAGATCTGTCAATACCATGCAATCTCAACGTGTGAAGGTTGAGTGGCGAGAGCAAGGCAAAAAGCAAGACAGCATTTGGTTAATCAATAATTTAGATACATAATGACTCAACTCAGCGTTCCTCATTTACTAGGCACCAAAAACCTCACGCTAGATGATTTTCATTTAATTTTCGAAACAGCAGACAATTTCAAAGAGATTATAAACAGGCCTATAAAAAAGGTCCCTTCGCTACGCGATATTACTATTGCAAATGTTTTTTTTGAAAATTCAACGCGAACAAGGATTTCTTTTGAACTAGCAGAAAAAAGATTGTCTGCTGACACGATTAATTTTTCATCCTCCCAGAGTTCTGTAAAGAAAGGGGAGACGCTACTGGATACCGTAAATAATATTCTGGCTATGAAAGTAGATATGATTGTGATCCGACATGCTAGTCCGGGCGCTCCTCATTTCCTTTCAAAGTACATTGATGCGAAAATAATAAATGCCGGAGATGGCACACACGAGCACCCAACCCAAGCTTTACTTGATGCTTTTTCGATGAGATCGAAGCACAAATCTTTTAAAGGTTTGAGGGTGGCTATTATTGGTGATATTCTGCATTCAAGGGTAGCATTGTCAAATATATTTGCTCTAAATAAATTGGGCGCTGAGGTAATGGTATGTGGTCCCAATACCTTATTACCAAAATATATTGAATCATTAGGAGTAAAGGTTGAACTGGATGTGTTTAAAGCATTGCAATGGTGTGATGTGGCCAATGTGCTTAGAATTCAACTTGAAAGGCAACAAATCAAGTATTTTCCATCGCTAAGAGAGTATTCCATTTATTATGGAATTAATAAAAAAATGCTGGATCAATTGGATAAGAAGATTACAATTATGCATCCCGGACCGATAAATCGTGGTGTAGAATTAAATAGTGATGTAGCAGACTCCGAACATTCCATAATATTAGAGCAGGTAGAAAATGGAGTTGCTATCCGAATGGCAGTTCTATATTTGTTGGCTGGAGCCAAAGGTGAGGTTTAAAATCTTGCAGCAAGCAGTAAATTAAGATCCCTGTAATTCAATCCTACTTTTTGCCCAATCATGGCGTTGGATAAAGTTCCTTTATAGGAATAGACACCTTTCATAAACCACTTATTTGAAAAGATCATTTCTTCCAAACTTCCGGATTCGGAAATTTCCAAAAATATAGGTGTAAAAATATTACTCAGGGCTGTTGAGGCTGTTCTGGCTACTCTCGAACCAATATTTGGAACACAATAATGAATTATCCCATATTTTGTATAAACGGGATTCTGATGAGTCGTAATCTGCGAAGTTTCAAAACAGCCTCCCTGATCAATGCTCACATCGATGATTACAGATCCTTGTTTCATTTGAGAAACGATGTCTTCTGAAACTAAATATTGAATACGCCCTTTTTCAGGACGCAGTGCTCCGATTACCACATCAGCCTGTTTTATAGCATTGCTGAGTGTAGAAGGTTCGAAGGTACAGGTAGATACTTGTTGCCCTAAAGCATGCTTAATTCTTCTCAGTTTATATAAATGATTATCAAATATCTGAATATCCACCCCAAGACCAAGAGCTGTTCTGGCTGCAAATTCACCTACAGTTCCAGCGCCTAGAATAACTACTTTAGTTGGAGAAACACCTGTAATACCACCCAGTAAGACTCCTTTTCCATTGTGGGCATTGCTTAAATATTCGGCGGCAATGAGCATTACACTGCTCCCTGCAATTTCACTCATGGCCCGGACAACCGGCATGCATCCAACTTTGTCTTCGATCAGTTCATATCCTATGGCGGTGATACGTTTTGAATTAAGCTTTTCAAAGTAGGATTTGTTAAGATTTCCCATTTGAAGGGCTGAAAAAATGGTTTTCCCCGGCTTCATCATATCAATTTCCTCGATAGTCGGCGACTCCACCTTCAAAACAATTTCAGCTTCAAAAATTGCCTTACGAGAATAGGCGATTTTAGCGCCCGCATCACTATACTCATTGTCGGAATATTTCGATTGATTACCCGCACCAGACTGTATCCAAACTTCATGTCCGTTATCAACAATAAGTTTTATACTATTGGGAGTGAGCGGCACTCTCTTTTCCTGCATCCTCACTTCTTTGGGAATACCAATAAAAAGAGATTTTTTAGATTTTTTTATCTCTAATAAAGCTTCTTGCGGATAAAGCTGGCTTTCTTTTGCCAGCTCTTCAAAACCTGATTTAGGATTATCTTCCATGGCGCTCAATATTTATTTCTCTTCCTATATCAGAGGTTATTTTAATGTCAACCTTTAAATATTTTTCTGGTAATAGTGATGGAATTTTCTGTGGCCATTCGATAAAGCATAGGTTTCCAGAGTCAAAATATTCATCAATACCAATATCCATAGCTTCAATTTCATTTTTAATTCGGTAAAAATCAAAATGATAAAATACTTCATCCCGGAGATTAATGTATTCATTAACGATGCTGAAAGTTGGGCTATGTACATTGTCTTCAATGCCCAACCGGCTGGCAATTGCTTTTATCAACGTAGTTTTTCCTGAGCCCATTTCTCCATAAAAAACCCAAATATTTTGATCGCCTGAATATTTAATGATTTCTTTAGCCACCTTATTCAAGTCTTTTTCAGAATCAACAATCAACTGCACCTTCGAATATATTTTATCTGTTTTTTGAAGATAGCGAAATAATGGGAATTATCATTTCTTCCATAGATAATCCTCCATGCTGAAACGTGTCGTTGTAGTATTTTACATAATAATTGTAGTTGTTAGGATAAGCGAAAAAGTAATCTTCGGTAGCAAAAACGTAGGTTGACGACACATTGATTTTTGGTAAAAATATATTCTCCGGCTTTCGAACGACAAAAGCTTTATCATTTTTGAAACCAAGGTTTTTGCCAAGTTTATATCTTAAATTGGTATTGGTATTTCTGTCGCCCACAATTTTAAATGGTTTTTTCACCCGTATGGTGCCATGATCTGTTGTCAGGATCACCTTGGCATTGGTTCGGGAAATTTTTTCTAACACTTCCAAAAGGGGAGAATGCAAAAACCATGATTTTGTTAATGATAGATATGCTCGTTCGTCTGGAGCTAATTCCCGGATTACTTCCATTTCGGTGCGTGCATGAGAAAGCATGTCCACAAAATTGTAGACAATGACGTTCAGATTGTTGTTATACAGATTATTTATATTGTCGGCCAGATTTTTCCCTTGAGAATTATTTTTAATCTTATTATAACTCCATTTGATGTCCAGTTTATGTTTTTTGAGCTGATGTTCCAGAAACTTATCTTCAAAATTGTTTTTACCACCTTCTGTATCTTCCCCAACCCATAGATCAGAATGATATTTTTCCATATCCGAGGGCATCATACCCGAAAAAATACCATTTCTGGCATAGGCAGTTGTGGTAGGTAATATAGAATAATAACTCTCTTCGCTTTCAAGGTTAAAATAATCTAAGATTTTCCCTTGAAGAATTTTCCATTGGTCAAAACGTAAATTATCAATGACAATAAAAAATAGTGGTCTTTCTTTGCTAAGCTCCGGGAATACTTTTTTCTTCATCACTTCATGAGAAAGCATAGGCCGGTCACTTTCGGGATCATTGAGCCACTCTTCGTAATTTTCTTTTACAAATTTGGAAAAATTGAGGTTGGCCTCATTTTTTTGCATTTCAAGAACTTCTGCCATATCATTGTTTCCTGCACTCGACATTTCCAGTTCCCAGAAAATAAGTTTTTTATAAATTTCAGCCCACTCCTCATGGTTGAGATAATCGTTGAATGCCATGCTTATATTTCTGAAATCTTGCTGATAACTCAAATTTGTACGTTCAGAAACCAGTCGCTTATTATCCAGAAGTTTTTTGACAGAAAGTAAAATCTGGTTTGGATTTAATGGTTTAATAAGATAATCAGCAATTTTTGAGGCAATTGCTTCTTCCATAATATGCTCTTCTTCACTTTTAGTGATCATCACAACTGGAATATCGGCGTGGGTGGCTTTGATTTGGGAAAGTGTTTCAAGGCCGGTCATGCCAGGCATGTTTTCATCCAAAAAAACGATATCAAAATTATTCTCTTCAATCTCATCGAGAGCATCCGGGCCGCTGGTTACCGGAGTGATCTCGTACCCTTTTTTAGTTAAAAACAGGATGTGTGGCTTCAATAATTCTATTTCATCATCAGCCCATAAAATCTTATATCTTTGCATAGCAGTATTTCCATTTTTTTATATTGTGCAATAAGCACTAAATTAATCAATAAAAAGATTTGAATAAGAAAAAAATCATTAATGATCCGTTATACGGATTTATTAGTATCCCCAGCGAACTTATTTACGACATTATAAATCATCGATATTTTCAAAGGCTGAGAAGAATTAAACAGTTGGGTATGACTGATCTTGTGTATCCTGGAGCGCTGCACACCAGATTTCATCATGCCCTTGGCTCCATGCATCTCATGAATGAAGCCCTCAATAATTTGAGAATAAGAGGTGTAGAAATTTCGGATGAAGAATACAACGGGGCATTAGTTGCAATTCTGTTGCATGACGTTGGTCATTCACCTTTTTCGCACGCTCTCGAAAATGAGTTGGTGTTGGGACTCGATCACGAGGAAATTTCTTTAATTATTATGAAAGAGCTCAATCATCAGTTTGGTGGAGAACTTGATTTGGCGATAAAAATTTTCAATGGAGATTATGATCGAAAGTTTCTGCATCAATTGGTATCGAGCCAACTTGATATTGACAGGCTGGATTATCTGAACAGGGATAGTTTTTTTACCGGGGTCATTGAAGGAAGGATCGGATCGGAAAGAATAATAAAGCTGTTAAATGTATATAATGATGAATTGGTTGTAGAAGAAAAGGGTATTTATTCTATAGAAAATTTTCTGAGTGCGAGAAGACTGATGTATTGGCAGGTGTACATTCATAAAACTACAGTAGGCGTTGAGAAAATGCTGATACAGATCATTAGAAGAGTCAGAAAGTTGGGGGACAGAAATCACCTTACTCCCGGACTAGATTTATTTATTAATAATGCCATAACACCTCAAATGATCGAAGATGATAAAAGTGTTTTTGAGGCATTTTGTTATTTAGATGACTACGATATACTGGGTGCGATAAAATTGTGGTGCCACAGTGAAGATTTGGTATTGTCTCAACTTTGTAAAATGCTACTTGAAAGAAAACTTTTTAATGTAAGGCTTTCGGAATTACCGACTGGCGAAGATGAGCTTATTAATTTAAAAGGTCGCGTTATATCATCGTATGGAATAGAGGACGATCTGGTAAAGCACTTTGTGGTGGAAGGAACTAAAAGCAACTCTGCCTATATTGGTGGTGACCAACAAATAAACATGATTACAAAAGCAGGAAAAATTGTAGATATCGCTTACGCTTCAGATTTGCCAAATATAAAAGCTATGCGGAAAATTGTTAAAAAATATTATCTATGCTGGCCGAAAAATATATCTTTGCATTCGTAATTTTATAATGCCAGACTAAGCTCGCAATAATTTCATTATCAGCACGTATTCAAAATAATATTAAATGGAATTTACTATAAATCAAATCGCTGCAATGCTGCAGGGCGAAGTAGAAGGAAACGGACAAGAAAAAGTAAAAGCCATTGGTAAAATTCAGGATGCAAAAAAAGGAGCCATTACCTTTCTTTCGAATCTGAAATATGAAGATTGTATTTATACTTCAGAGGCCTCGGCAGTTATAGTAAAAAATGACTTTCAACCTTCAAAACCTATACAAACAACCTTGGTCAGAGTTGCTGATCCGTATTCTTGTTTCACTCGATTGTTGGAAGAATATGATAAAATCACAAGTTACAGCAAAATTGGAGTAGAGGATCCGTCATTTATATCAGCGAATTCCCAGGTAGGAGAAAATATATATAGAGGTGCCTTTTCATATATTGGAGCTGATGTAAAAATTGGAAATAATGTTAAAATATATCCGCATGTCTTTATTGGTGACAATGTGACCATAGGTGATAACTGTATTTTTTATTCGGGGGCAAAAATTTACGCAGAGACACTTATAGGAGATAATTGTATATTCCACTCCTGCACAGTAATCGGAAGTGATGGTTTTGGATTTGCACCGCAAAAAGACGGAAAATATAAGAAAATTCCTCAGCTCGGTAATGTGATCATTCGGGATAATGTTGAAATTGGGGCAAATACAGTCGTTGATTGTGCCACGCTTGGCAGTACTATTATTGATGAAGGAGTAAAACTGGATAATCTTGTTCAGATTGCTCACAATGTAGAGATTGGAGAAAACACGGTTATAGCCTCCCAAACTGGCATATCAGGTTCAACTAAGTTTGGAAAAAATTGTGTGGTCGCCGGACAGGTCGGCGTTGTTGGGCATGTAGAGATTGCTGATCGGGTTACCTTAGCTGCTCAAGCAGGTATCTCAAAATCTATTAAAAAGGAGGGTTCGGTAAAATGGGGAACTCCTGCAATGGACCATCGCGATC